>Ga0182027_10000291_pt1 | contig 86675 bp, 62 predicted proteins | sample 712E1DmetaG_FD_121300 | JGI IMG/M metagenome (GOLD analysis project Ga0182027, IMG submission 121300) | Permafrost microbial communities from Stordalen Mire, Sweden - 712E1D metaG (Illumina Assembly) | ecosystem: Environmental > Terrestrial > Soil > Wetlands > Permafrost | place: Sweden... | reverse complement strand
CCATTCGGTTTCGGTAGGGACATGCCATTCGGGCGGGCAAAGGCCCTGGATATACTGGCCTGAAGGGGGTACCTGGTACTGCATGAGCTCGTCCCACTGGTATAGTCCGCCGTAGGTTGTACAGGAAGGATCGGTGGTGAGGCAGTATTTTTCGGGTGTGCAGTTGTCCATCTGGTCCTGTGTAGTGGGAGTGAGGGAATTCCCGTACGTAAGGTTATCGAGCATCCAGCATCGGGTTCCCATCATGGCGGCGCGGTATGTCTTGTTATCCCTGGGATCGGTAAAGGTGTTGGCGCAATTGGTCAGGATGCTTCCGCTGATCACGGTGATGGCCACCGATGGGGAAGTGCCCACGCAGGTGTTGTGGTCGGTATAGGAATAGGTCACCTGGTGGGTGGTGGTGGAAAGCGTTGCGGGATCAAAAATACCGGAGCTGACCAGGTTGCCGTCGATGTAATAGGACCCGCCGGGAGGCACACCTCCTTTCAGGCTGAACGCTCTTGAGGAAGAGGTTGTCTTGCTGTCGTTGCAAAGCGTAAGGGCAACATAGGGAGGCGCATTGATGGTAATGGGATAAGCCGGTGAGGAAGGCCCGGAAGCGCAGCCTGTTTTGTTTCCCTTCACATACAGGTTCCCGCTGGAAGATGTCAGGTCGAACAGCACATTGGCACTGGTCCCGTTATTGGTGATGGTGGCGCCGGTGGAAGGAACGTACCACCAGGTATAGCTGTCGGCATTGTTGACGGGTGCCACGGTATAGGTTTTGGTCAGGGTCTGGCATACTGCAGAAGGCCCGGTGATGGACCCTGCGGCATCGGGGATGAGCACGAGGGTCACCGGGAAGGCAGGGGCGGTGGAAGTACAGACCACACCTGTGTAGGTAATGGATTCCTGCATGCTGACGGAGATGGGGTTGGTGTTTCCCCAGGTGACGTCAATGCTTGAATTCGTCCCGGTAAGGGGTGTTCCTCCGGTCACGGTCCATGAATAGGAATAACTGGCCTGTGGAGTTCCCACGGTATAGGTTGCGGTGGAAAGCCCGCAGGGAGTGGAAGGCCCAGTGATCACTGGAACAGGCAGGGCATTCACGGTGATGTTCTTTACGGTAGGTGAAGCAGCCGTGCACCCGGTAGGGAGTAAATAGTTCACGCTTACTGTTTGTGTCCCTGCAGTGTTCCACGTAACGGTTATTGCCTGGGTTCCTGTTCCTGAAACGATAGTCCCGCCCGCGGAGACATTCCAGGTATAACCTGACATTCCCGTTTCCGTGGTATAAATGGAAGAGGAACCGGCACACACAGAAGGGTTTCCCGTGATGGTCGGTACAGGCAATGGATTGACCTGTATGTTTTTTACAGTCGGGGATATGGCTGTGCAACCATTGGCGTCGGTATAGTTGACTGAAACTGAACCTGCTCCCGGCGTATTCCAGGTCACCCCGGCCGTCGGGCTGGTTGCCGTGCCTCCGGCTGTAATTGTTCCGCCCGTTGCCGACCAGGTGTAAGATGTCATACCGGACTGGGTCGTGTATACAGTTGTGGACAGGTTGCAGGCCGTTGAATTCCCTGAAATTACCGGCACTGGCAAGGTATTCACTGTGACATTAAATGACGCGGCCACAAGGGCAGTACATCCGTTCGCATCCGTATAATTGACGGTGATTGCCTGGGGCCCGGGGCTGGTCCAGGTGACAGTGGCAGTATGGTCGGCAGTACCTCCGCCTGCCGTAATAATTCCCTGGCTAACATTCCAGATGTAATTTGATTTCCCGGCCTGGGTGGTGTAGATATGTCCGCCTGTTCCTAAACAGGGAGCAGCATCCCCGCCCGTGAAAGCCGGAACAGGAAGGGGATTCACGGTCACATTGAAAATAGCGGGCGACAGGGCGGTACAACCGTGGGCATCCGTGTAACTGACCGAAATGGTCTGTGGGCCGGTTGAATTCCATGTGACCGTAGCTGAATTATCGGCAGCAGTTCCCCCGGCTGTTACAGTTCCGCCTGATACATTCCAGGTATAGGCTGATTGCCCCGACTGGGTCGCATAGACATGCCCCGCAGTGCCGGTACAAACCTGGTTATCTCCTGAAGTGAAAGTCGGAACCGGGAGAGGATAAACAGTCACGTTGGTGGAGGCGCTTCCCTGGCAACTGCTGTTGTCAGTGACGGTGACACTATACGTCCCGCCTGTGCTGACGGTTATCGATTGAGTTGTTTCCCCTGTGGACCATAAATAGGAAAGGAAGCTTTGCACACTCAGTTGATGGGATTCCCCGGCGCAAAATTCCGTAGTGCCTGAAATTACTGGTACAGGTGAAGCATAATTGATCAGGTTTACGGTATCGTAAAGCACGCAGCTATGGTCGTTGACGATGACAGTATATTGCCCAGGCTGTGTAACCGTTATGGTTTGCACGCCGTTGGCATAGGGAGCCCCGTTATACTGCCAGGCATAGCTCTGGCGGTTGGGGCCGGCATCAAAGGTTGCCGATGTACCCGGGCAGACATTCTGGTCGGGCCCCAGGTTGAGGCTGGCAAAGTCGCTGAAATAACCGTAGGAGCAACCCGACTTGCCAGCATCGTAGGTCTCAATGACCCCCATATGGAAAATATCCTGGGTATTGGCCAGGATATGGGCCCCGACACCAAGGGTGCCTACCGTGAAATCAATCCTGGCATAGACGAAAGTCGGGTTCCCTGTTACGGGAGAGAACATGGAGGCGGTCACGATATTAGGATTGCCGTCCATCGTGAAGTATGACTGGTCGCCGTCCTTGGTCAGGATGATCAGCTCAAAGGAATATTGCGAGGTGCGGGTGAAGGCCACCTGAGTGGAGCCTGTGCAGTTCATGGGAGGCAGGACCGCCGTGCCTGCTTCACATCCGTAACCGGTCAGGTGGTATACATAAACCGGGTGATCGGCCTGTATGAAAGAGGAAAGGTCACTGGAACCCAGCATGTAACGGTAATATGCGCCTGAATTGATGGTCGCAACGGGTGCCCCGTTCACGCTGACATTGGTGTTGTCGTCAACAGCCATTACGAATACCCAGTCATTGGCGCCACCGCTTGTGTAGCCCCTCACGACAATATATTCTTCCCCGATGATGTCAACCGGGACGATCTGGTCGCCTGTCATATCATAACAACCCAGGCCGGGGAACTGGTCCGAATCGTCTTTCACAGTTATGGATACAGGCTGATCGGAAGTAACGGTGGATCCCATAAGATGATCCTTTCCCTGCTGTCCGGTTGCCTGGGCGCTGTATGCCTGCCCCTTGTTCAGTACCACTTCGTAAGGGACCCCGGCCGAATGGCCAACGACATCTTTTTTTGGTGTGATGGTAACAGTTGTTGCATCTTCAAGAGCTACGATATCAAACGTATTATATGCAGGCGGTGTGAGCGGCGAATGATTGTAAAGCGTATCCTGCGAGGGAATGAAAAACGAAGTCCCGACGGCATTGTTCCCTTTCAGTGTGAAAATCTCCGGGTTATTCGTATTTGCTATTTCATAATAGGCCGTTATCGGAACATCCGAATGAATATGCAGGCCGAAATTCAGCACCGTATTTGCCGGTTTGCATTCGATCTGTTCCTTATACATTGTGAGGTTGACAGTCTGGGTTGAATTGGCAGCGATCACGATATTCTGGGGAGGGAAATTGGCAGGTGTATTGGCTGGCTCCGAAATTGTTACATTTGCTGTCTGGTTGAAGGAAGTAAGACGCAGGTAGATAGGCTGGTCTCCGTGCCCGGATGTTGCTTCGGGGCCTGCAAACCAGAAATCAGTGTTTGTTTGGGCCGAAAGCAGGAAAGGTAGCAGGATAAAACAGAGGAGACTGTATAATTGTTTCAGATTCAACGCTCGGTAAATTTCTGTAAAATTATTAAAAATATCACGATATACTAATGAAAGAACCTAACTTAATAATGAGGAAGGAACAAGATTTTCTGGGAGTCGTGGAAATTCCGGGAGATGCCTTGTTTGGTATTCATTCCAGCCGTGCGCGTGACAACTTTCCCGACCACACCCCGTTCCCTGTGGAATGGTACCGGGCCGTAGGCCTTGTTAAACAAGCCTGTTATCTCACTTACAGGGATTATGCGAAGGCGGTGGAAAAGAAATTCCGGGGAAGCGTGAACGGTTCCGGGCCGGGATTAATTCCGGAAGACATTGTTGATGCCATGATACTTTCCGCCTCCGAAGTTGCGGACGGAAAATATTATGAAAACTTTATCGTGCCGGCAATATCGGGGGGGGCAGGAACGAGTATCAATATGAATGTCAATGAGATCATTGTCAATGCATCTTTACTTAAAGCAGGCAGCCGGCCCGGGAACTATTCCCTGGTCGACCCGGTGGAACATGCCAACGTGTTCCAGTCGACCAACGATGTGATCCCTACCTCGCTTAAGATCTGCCTGATGCAATTGCTCGGCCGCCTGGAGGTATTGGTGAATGACACACGAGCCTCGGTTGAAAAACTCGAAAATGCCCACCGGCACGATCTGCGCATTGGCTATACGCAGATGCAGGAGGCGGTTCCGACATCCTTCGGAAAGCTGTTCAGTACATACAGTGAAGCCCTTTCACGCGACTGGTGGAGGGTTTCGAAATGCATGGAAAGGCTGAAACTTGTGAACCTGGGTGGAAGCGCTGTAGGGACGGGGATAGCCGTTCCCAGGTTTTTTATCATGGAGGCTGTCGGCAACCTGCAGAAACTAACCGGGCTGAACGTGGCACGCAGTGAAAATCTCCCGGATGCCACTTCCAATCACGACAGCCTTGTTGAAGTCCATGCCATCATAAAAGCACACGCGGTAAACCTGGAAAAGATGGTTTCCGACCTCAGGCTGCTGGCATCCGATTTCGGCAAGCCCTTTCAGTCACTGAACATCCCGGCGAGGCAGACAGGAAGCTCCATTATGCCCGGCAAGGTGAATCCCGTGATCCCCGAGTTCGTGATCAGCTGTGCCCACCGGGTATATTCCAATGACCAGATGATCACTTCCCTTTCAGCCCAGGGATGCCTGGAACTTAATGCTTACCTTCCGGCTATCGGGCTTGCCCTGACCGACAGCATCAGCTTGCTAATCGCCTGCAATAAAACACTTACAGCGAACCTGATCTCCGGGATACAGGTGAATGAAATGACCAGCCTTGAAAAAGTATTGCAAAGCCCTTCCATCACAACGGCCCTGGTCCCGCTCCTGGGTTACCATAAAGCCGCAGAACTGGCGAGGCTCATGATTTCGAAAAGGATCGACATCTATGATGCAAACAGTGAAATGGGGCTGGTCAGCCGGGAAAAACTCGAAACCATGCTGAAACCGGAAAATCTCCTGAAAATGGGTTATACGGTAAACGACCTCCGCCCCGAAAGCTGAAAATCAAACCCGGGCTTTTTAAACGGAGGTCAACATCCGCAGTCAGGATAAACCAGATTGAAATGAAAAAAGGAAGAGACACGAAACCGCATATCGGGATTTTCGGAAGGCGCAATGTGGGTAAAAGCTCACTGATCAATGCGCTCACAGGGCAGGAAACGGCCATTGTTTCGGCTGTGGCCGGGACGACTACCGACCCGGTGAGGAAATCCATCGAGATACCGCAACTGGGCCCGGTGGTGATGATCGATACGGCAGGTATAGACGATACCGGTGAACTGGGCGCAAAACGTATTGTGAAAACAAAGGAGGTGATGGAACAGATTGACCTGGCTATCCTCCTGATCATGCATAATGAATTCACCGAACAGGAAAAAATGCTGGCCCGGGGCTTCAATAAATCAGGATCAGCCTGGTTCATCCTTCACAACAAGGATGACGAACAACCTCTGGACCGGGATTTTGCAAGGGTGCTGAAGGACCGTTATGCCGTGCCTGTCATCAGCTTTTCAGCGATAAAAAACACAGGGCTTGAGGAGGTGATCCTCGCAATCAGGGAGACCCTGCCGGAATCGGCTTATACCCGCAGACCGCTTGTGGGTGACCTGATATCATACGGGGATACGGTTTTGCTGATCACACCGATCGACATTGAAGCACCTGAAGGCAGAATGATCCTTCCCCAGGTGCAGGTGATAAGGGATGTGCTCGATAACGACGGGATCTGTGTTATATGCAAGGAAAGGGAGGTGGATGAGTACGTCAGGAAAATGAACCCGAAGCCTGTGCTGGCGATTACCGACAGCCAGGTTTTCCCGAAAGCCGATGCAGCAGTGCCCCCTGAAATACCACTGACCAGCTTCAGCATCATTCTGGCCCGGCAAAAAGGGGATTTCGACAATTATCTGAAAGGCACGCCCAGGATCGATGAACTGAAATCAGGCGACCGGGTGCTGATCCTGGAATCCTGCACCCATCATGTTTCCTGCGACGACATCGGAAGGATGAAGATCCCCCGCTGGCTGAGCAATTATACCGGGAAGGAATTGCATTTTGACGTCGTGACAGGGCTGAATGCGTTGGTCAGGCCGGTTACCGATTATGCGCTGGTCATACAATGTGGCGGATGCATGATCACAAGGAAACAATTGCTGAACCGTTTGAAACCCGCCCTTGAGGCAGGGATACCGGTCACGAATTACGGCATGGCCATTGCCTGGGTCCACGGGATCTATAAACGGGCCGTCGCACCTTTTACGGGCGGGAATCATCAGGTACCGGATTATTTGTAGGCATCAGGAGGTAAGTCCGGAAACAGGTATCACTTTCCCGTTGAAGAATTTGTGCCCGCTTACGGCAAAGTCAGCTATGTAGCCGGCCATCTGCTGGGCTGTCATGGCAGCTTTCATCCCCGGAAATGCTTTTTCAAACATTTTTGTCTGGACACCACCAAGTGCAAGGCAGTTGACATGGATGTCCTGCTCGCCCAGTTCAAGGGCCAGCATCTCGCTCAGGATGGCCAGGGCGCCTTTGCCTGATGCATAGGCGGATAGTCCCGGGAACTTCTTTGTCCCCTGCACACCGCCCATGCTTCCTATCATGATAATATGGCCGCCTTTATTCATCAGGGGCAGAATAGCCTGGGTGAAAAAGAAGGGAGCCTTGACATTGATGTTGAAGACATCATCGAAATCGGCTTGCTCGGTCTGCTGGAAAGACTTGTTGACAAGCCTCCCCGCATTATGAACGACGATATCCACCCGGTGGATAAGTGCCTCGATCCGCTGGGCGATGAATGGGTAAAAATCAAACTGGATCAGATCGAACTCATAAGGAGTAACCTTAGCCTCCGGCATCTGCCTGTGGCAGTCATTTACCAGGTCCTTCAGTTCTCCCATTTTCCTTGAAATAGCCAGGATATGATTTTGCTTATGCTTGCAGAGTGTCTTAACCAGTTCATACCCAATTCCTTTTCCTGCTCCTGTTACAATGATGTTCATAAAATGTGAGAATTAAGCAAATAAAATTATATAAAAATTACACGCGATTACGTTATGGCAGTGAACTTTCTGTTAACTTTGTACCTGATTATTTTCAGCGTGAATAATCAAGATTAAAGTAATTTACCCTTTAATTCAGCGAAATATGAACAGAATTATCCCAATTATTCTCCTCTGTTGTCTGACCATCAGTGGATTAATGGCGCAGGATGAGAATTTCCCAAAACCCCAGGTGTTCACGAATACCTATTTTGATATTTCACCCCCATTGCGGGAACTGGTAAAGATGGCTCCGCAGAGAGCCGACAATTCCTGGAAGGATGGAGTGGTTAGAAATATCCATTACCCATTCGGTTTTCCCAAGAACGAACCCAGCAACACCCCCGACCGTACGATCCAGCATAGAAATGGTCCCCGCCATGCCGATAGTGTTATGGTAGATTATGAAGGAATCAACAATGTGGACCAGGTTTATCCTCCCGATACGGATGGTGACGTAGGCCCTAACAATTATTTCCAGGTAGTTAACATGCACTATGCCGTTTATGATAAAGCCGGGAATAAACTCCTGGGGCCATCAGTGAACAGTTCCATGTTCACCGGTTTGCCTCATAATTCAAATGACGGCGACCCTGTTGTGTTGTATGATGAAGGTTCTGACCGCTGGGTGTTTTCCCAGTTCTCGCTTCCCAATTACCCGAACGGACCATATTATGAAATGGTCGCTGTTTCCCAGACCAACGATCCGACCGGTTCATGGTACCGTTATGAATTTACCTATACCGATGCCATGCCCGATTATCCGAAACTTGCCATATGGCCCGACGGGATCTATATGACATGCAACCGCTTTTCAGGCGGTTCATCATATACCGGCACAGGAGCATCCTGTTACGATAAAAATGCCATGTATGCAGGAAACTCAACTGCCCAGATGGTATATTTTACGCTTCCGGCCTCCAATGAAGCTTATGCCATATTACCTTCCGACTGTGACGGGACCTATCCCCCCAGCGGAACTCCCAACTTCTTTGCTTGGATCAAGCCCAGCCATATCAAAATGTACGAGTTCCATGTGGACTTTCAGACTCCTGCAAACTCCACATACACTTTGTGTTGCACACTTCCGGTAACATCCTATAACGGATCGATCAGCGGAATTCCCCAGAAAGGAAGCTCTGCCCAGCTTGACCCCATTCCCGGCCGGTTGATGTTCCGTCTTCCATTCAGGACGTTCAGCGACCATTGGGCCATGGCAGCCTGTGCTACCATCAACGTCGGCGGTAATGCAGCCATCCGCTGGTGGGAACTCCGTAACGACGGATCAGACCCTACCGCCTGGAGCATATACCAGGAAGGCACCTATGCCCCTGATAACAATTGCCGTTGGATGGGAAGCATCGCTATGGATTCATTAAGTAATATCGCACTCGGGTATTCAATTTCCAGCTCCACGATGTATCCCTCGATCCGGTATACAGGAAGGCTTGCAGGAGATACTTTAGGCGAGATGACCGTCGCTGAAACTTCCATCATGGAAGGCGGCGGAGCCCAGACTTACGTTTATGGAGGCAGGGACAGATGGGGCGACTACAGCGCAATGAATGCCGACCCCTCGCATCCCGGAACATTCTGGTATACCCAGGAATATTTACCGGTCACTTCCGATATGCAATGGCATACCCGGATTGCTTCTTTCTCATTCGGCAATATTTTAATTGTTAACGCTTCTGCAAATCCTCCCCTGGTTTGCATAGGCGATAGCACCCAGCTCCAGGCCATGGCCTATGGAGGAAGCGGGACATACACTTATGCATGGACTTCCAATCCCCCGGGATTCACTTCCACACTGCAAAATCCTTGGGCTCACCCCATGGCACCTACAACTTATATCGTCACGGTAAACGACGGTACATTAACTGTTACCGACTCCATCCACGTTGATCCGCAGGCGCCTCCTGCTCCGAATGCAGGTGCCGATACTCTCATCTGCAATTATGTGCCTGTATTCACGGTTCACGGGCATGCCACCGGTTACGACCAGGCTTTATGGTCTACACTGGGTGACGGATATTTCGATAATGACACCGCACTTGTTACACAATACCATCCATGGACACAGGATAAAGCCAACGGCGTTTACCTGATACTTACGACCCATGCAAGGACCCCATGCCATGGCTTGTATTCCGATACCACGCATATCGCGTTCTCCCCCTGTACTGGAATCGGGGTTACAGCTTCAGCCGACCTGGGTATCAGCATCCAGCCAAATCCTTCCGACGGATTTTTCACCCTGAAGATCGCTAATCTGGGAAACCAGGATGCAGCCTTGAGTATTACCGACATACAGGGCCGCTCAGTTTATACCCATACTTATCAGAACTCAGGCAATACTCTCATGGATCACCTGAACCTTTCCTTCCTTCCGAAGGGTTCTTATTTCCTGAAAGTTACAACAGAAACACGTAACCATATCGAGAAGATCATAATTCAGTAGTTTTTGGATAAATCAGAAAAAGACTTTCATGGGCAACCGTGAAAGTCTTTTTTATGTCTGAAATTCAGCCTTTTGATTTTAGTTCAAATAAAGTAATAATGTACCTGATTACACGTAATTTCGAGACCATCACAACGTTAATTTTGAAATAAGATATAATGAAACGCATTGTTTTTTTCATAGTACTGTTCCTGTTTCCCGGATTTTTTCTTTCAGCACAGGAACACTCTTCCGGCCCGGTAGTGTCAAAACCTGTTTATTTCGATATCTCTCCCCCGTTAAGGGACCTTGAGATGCTTCCGGTAACCAGGGCCGATCTGAGCTGGAAAGACGGGATAGTCAGGAATAAATTCAACTTCCGCAGGAAAAAAGGCCAGGTTATTCCTTTCACACCGGATCCTTCAGTCCAGACTTATAAAGCGGCGTCCACGAATGATACGACGGCCCAGAACTTTTCCGGGATATCCAATGTGAACGGTTATATACCTCCCGATACTTACGGGGAAGTCGGGCCAAATCATTATTTCCAGGTCGTAAATGCATCTTATGCCGTGTTCAATAAAACAGGCACAAATATCAGCGGGACGCATAATACTAGTACGGTCTGGCAGGGGATGCCGAACAACACAAACAGCGGAGACGGTGTGGTATTGTATGATGACCAGGCCGACCGCTGGGTGATTGCGCAACTGTCGATGCCGTACTATCCAAACAGCCCCTTCTTCATCATGATGGCGGTTTCACAGACTAATGACCCAACGGGAAGCTGGTACCGTTATCAATACCAGTTCACCGACCTTCCGGATTACCCGAAATTCGGGGTTTGGCCCGATGGATATTACCTTTCTGTGAACCGTTTCACGCCCGGTTCCTTTAACTGGGATGGGATAGGGGCAATGGCATTTAACCGGACACAGATGATCGCAGGCAATTCGTCTCCACAGTCAGTTTTGTTCACTCTTGATTCGACTTATGAGGCATCATCACTGCTTCCAAGCGATTGTGACGGTACTTTCCCTTCCTCCGGAACACCGGATTATTTCACCTATATCAATGTCAGTCCCGGGCCTTACCACCTGGGAATATACCAGTTCCATGTCGACTGGTCTAATCCGGCCAATTCAACGTTCGGGAGCCTGGCGACACTCCCGGTCAACAGCTTCAACAATTTCAGCGGGGGAGCCGGTATTTCCCAGCAGGGAACCACTGTGCAGCTCGATCCCATCGATGACCGTTTAATGTACCGCCTCCAGTACCGTAAATTCAATACTTACCAGTCGATGGTCTGCAACCATACGGTGAATATGGGTTCGAACCAGGCAGGCATTCGATGGTATGAACTCCGGAACACCGGCAGCGGGTGGACGGTTTACCAGCAGTCGACCTATTCACCCGATTCGAAGAGCCGCTGGATGGCCAGTATGGCCCAGGATACAAGCGGTAATATTGCCCTCGGGTTTTCACTCTCCAGCAGTTCAACGTACCCGTCCATACGGTACACAGGCCGACTGAAGAATGACCCGCTGAATACCATGACCTATGCGGAACATGGAATAATCAACGGGGGAGGTTCCCAGACCAGTAGTTCCTCGAGATGGGGCGATTACAGCAGCATGACGGTTGACCCGGCAGTCCCGAATACATTCTGGTATACGCAGGAATATTACACCTCGACATCCAACAGCAGCTGGAAAACACGTATTGCATCATTCACGCTGGGTGCTTCCAGCACTCTGAGCGTGACTGCAACGGCAACACCTTCACAGATCAATGTCGGACAATCATCCCAGCTGAACGTAATTGCGACGGGAGGAACAGGTTCGTATGTATACTCCTGGACTTCAATCCCTGCAGGATTCACATCTCCCCTTCAAAACCCAGTTGTTTCGCCAATCCTTACAACAAAGTATGTGGCAACCGTAACCTCGGGCAGCCAGGTCAAATCCGATACATGCCAGGTATTAGTTACAATGACGGTGGTCGCTACCGCAACTCCAGATACGATTAACCCGGGCGGCTCTTCACAGCTGAATGCAACCCCGGGCGGCGGGAACGGGAGCTACACCTACAGCTGGACATCCGTACCACCGGGTTTTACGTCAAACCTGCAAAATCCGGTGGTCACGCCGACCCAGACCACTCAATATATTATATTACTCAGCGACAGCCAGCAAAATGCTTCTGACACGATCACCGTCACGATTCTGCTGCAGCCTCTCGCGGTCATCGCCTCAGCATCCCCCGATTCAATCTGCCAGGGAGGAAGCTCTCAACTGAACGCGAGTGCGAGCGGGGGCACAGGTAATTTTACCTATTCCTGGACCTCGGTGCCTCCTGGGTTTACTGCCAATATTAAAAACCCTGTTGCCAGCCCGACTGTGAGTACAATATACAACGTGGCAGTAAATGACGGTAACTCGTCTGTCACAGGAAGCACCGGCGTGGCGGTAATCAACCCGCCCACCGTTGCCGCCGGTAACGATACAACGGTTTGCCAGTGGGTAAATTCGATTTATCTTTACGGAACTGCAAATAATTATTCTGCAGTAAGCTGGTCGACATCGGGAGATGGTTCCTTCGACTTTCCCAACCAGCTGGCCTGTACTTATTTCCCCGGACAGGGCGATAAATCAAACGCGCAGGTGGATCTTTCGCTTACTGCAGCGCCTCTTCCGCCTTGTCCAAATACTATAAGTTCAACAAAGCATGTATTGTTTGATCCCTGCACTGGAGTTCCTCCTGGGGGCAGCAGCCTGCTGAAAATGAGCATTCAGCCTAACCCGGCCTACGATGCCTTCAGTATTATCATTGACGGGCTGGCAAACCAGGCTGTCATCCTGCATATTTCGGATATAACCGGAAAAGCAATTTTTTCAGAAGAATTTACCGCTTCAGCGGCGACTTACAGGAAATCGTTGAATGCATCCGATTTTGGCAATGGAATTTATATCGTCAGGGTTATAGCAGATTCCGAAGTTTTAACGGGAAAGCTGATTGTAAAATAATCAGACCGGGCAAAATTCCAGACTGTCGGGTGATTTTAGCGGGAATTAAAAGTGAATACTGGTATGTGGCGATAACAGTGACATGTTTTTATGATTGAAAATGAGTGCATTACAGTATTTAAAGAAATTATTAACTGTTAAAAAATTAACAGCAGGTTAAATGTTGTATCTTTGCGTAGCAAGGTTTCGTTCTTATTCGGATTACTCTTCAGGGCAGGGTGAAATTCCCGATCGGCGGTAAAGTCCGCAATTCCGTATGCATCCCTTTTTTTATAACCAGGGATCTTCCGGAGGGAGTCGTTGAAACTACGGCACCGACAGTAACAGTCTGGATGAAAGAAGAACACATGGTTTGAGGCATACAGCCTCGTGTTTGATATTTTTCAGGGCCCTGATCGTTGTCAGGGCTTTTTTTTTGAAAACCTGCAGGAATTCTATGGATGATCAGTATTACATGAAGCGTGCGCTTGCCCTTGCAAAAAAAGGGGAAGGCTTTGTGGGCCCGAACCCTATGGTTGGCGCCGTCCTTGTGAAGGAAGGAAAGATCATCGGGGAAGGCTGGCATAAGGAATTTGGCGGCCCCCACGCTGAAGTCAACGCGATTGAGAATTCATCTGCTTCGCCGGAAGGCGCCACTTTGTACATAACCATGGAACCATGCAGTCATGTCGGGAAAACACCGCCATGTACAAGCCTGGTCATCGACTCAGGGATCAGCAGGGTAGTGGCCGGGATGCAGGATCCTAACCCTCTCGTGAATGGCAGGGGACTGCAAATACTTAAAAACCATGGTATTGATGTCATTCCTTCCTGCCGGGAGCAGGAATGCCGCAGACTAAACGAGGTTTTTATCAAGTTCATCACGACCCGGGAACCGTTTGTGATCCTGAAGTTTGCCATGACGATTGACGGGAAGATCGCCACGGTTGAAAATGCATCGCGCTGGATCACGGGTGAAGAATCGAGGAAGAAAGTTCACAGGTTGAGGAACCGTATGAGTTCGGTGATGGTCGGTGCAGATACGGTAATTTATGATGACCCCATGCTGAACGTCAGGCTCAAAGGCAGGAAAGGCCGCTCTCCCCTGAAAATTGTTGCCGATTCAGGTCTCAGGCTCCCCCTGGACGCCCGGCTGCTTGTCAATGAACCGCAGCTTTGCATCATTGCGACAACCGGAAAAGCCGATCACCGGAAAGTTCTCGAATTGAGAAGGATGGGTGCAGTTGTCATGATCTGCCCTGAAAAGGATGGCCATGTTGACCTGAAATTTCTTTTCAGCCAGCTTGGGAAAATGGAGGTCGACAGTGTCCTGATCGAAGGAGGCAGTTCCCTGGCATTTTCTGCTTTGAGTGAAGGTCTTGTAAATAAGGTCGTTGCATTTATCGCACCAAAGATCCTGGGAGGAGCGAAAGCCCCGACCCCTGTTGGCGGAAAGGGTATCCCCGATATGGGAAACGCCATGAATCTTAAAGATATGACTGTCAGAAGGGTAAAAGAAGACTTGATGATTGAAGGATATTTGTAACAGGCGTTAGGCATCAGGCATTAGGGATTTGCAGATAAAGCAAGAAGTATGTTTACAGGGATTATTGAAGAAAGAGGCAAGGTCAAGGCAGTAAGAAAAGGTGTGAAATCATCTGCTTTCATGATTTCTGCGGAAACTGTCCTGAAGGATATTGCTATTGGTGACAGCATCAATACAAACGGGGTTTGCCTTACGGTAACGGCGTTTGACGGTGACTGCTTTTCTGTTGATGTGATGCCGGAGACCATGAGGGGTACGAACCTGGGAACCCTGAAAGCCGAGTCGGAAGTCAACCTGGAACGGGCGCTTCAGCTCTCGGGGAGGCTGGGAGGCCACCTCGTATCGGGGCACATTGACGGAACGGGTGTCATCAGCAGTATAAAAAAGGAAGATAATGCAGTGTGGTATACTGTCGCTGCAGGGAATGAAATTCTCAGGTATTTGATACCCAAAGGATCTGTTGCATTGGACGGGATCAGCCTCACCGTAGTTCATGTAGGGTTGGCTTCCTTCGATGTTTCGGTGATCCCCCATACCCATTCGGCAACAACCATTAGCGGAAAGAAAAGCGGAGATATTGTAAATATTGAATGCGACCAGGTGGGTAAGTATATTGAAAAATTTACAGGCACCCAGAACCGGGGAAACAAGATTGATAAGGATTTTCTCGATAAATACGGATTTTAATTTTAAGATGAGGACTATGCCAGAATACAAGTTCAACACTATAGAAGAAGCGATTGAAGAGTTCCGCAAAGGAAGGATGATCGTGGTCGTGGATGATGAGGACAGGGAAAATGAAGGGGATCTCGTCATTCCTGCCGAAAAGGTAACACCCAATGTGATCAATTTCATGGCCAAGAACGGAGGCGGGCTGATCTGTCTTCCGATAGTGAGGGAAAGGCTTGAAGAACTGAATATCGACCGCATGGTGATCAGGAATACTGATCCTAACCGGACCGCCTTCACCGTTTCCATAGATGCCAGTGAGTGTACGACGGGAATTTCGGCCTATGAAAGAGCGCTTACCGTGAAGAAAGTGCTGGACCCAAAATCCAGGGCTTTGGATTTTACCAGGCCGGGCCATATTTTCCCCATCGAGTACCGGGCGGGTGGTGTGCTGATGAGGGCCGGTCATACCGAGGCTTCTATAGACCTTGCTAAAATGGCAGGCTTGTATCCTGCAGGGGTGATCTGTGAGATCATGAATGAAGATGGGTCAATGGCCAGGGTCCCTGAGCTGATGGAGTATGTGAAAAAGCATAAACTGAAGATAGTTACGATCAAGGACCTGATTGATTACCGGAGGCGGACCGAAAAGCTTATCGAGCGAGAAGCCGTGGTGCAGATGCCGACAAAGTACGGGGAGTTCATTGCATACAGCTATGTCAGTAAGATTACGGGTGAAAATCATGTCGCCCTGGTCAGAGGGAAAGTGGACGATGGTTTGCCGGTGCTTGTAAGGGTCCATTCGGAATGCCTGACCGGGGATGTGTTTGGTTCCATGCGCTGTGACTGCGGGGACCAGCTTGAATATGCCCTGAAAGCAATTCAAGCGGAAGGCCGCGGCGTGTTGCTTTATATGAGGCAGGAAGGCCGCGGTATCGGGTTTAACAATAAGATGAAGGCATATTCGCTACAGGATAAGGGGATGGACACGGTTGAAGCGAACAATGCCCTCGGATTCGCCGCCGATCTGCGGGATTACGGGACAGGGGCAGAAATTCTCGCCGATCTGGGGATAAAAAAACTGCGGCTTCTTACCAATAACCCGAAGAAACTCAGCGGGATCCATGGCTTCGGACTGGAGATCGTGGAACGTGTGCCGATCCAGGTCATAAAACATTCACGCAACCTGAGGTACCTTCGTACAAAAAAGGAAAAACTGGGACATTTGCTTATCCTGGAGGAAGAGAAACTGGGTGAGATCGGTAGGAGCTGATGGAATGGGCATTAGGCATCAGGCATTAGCCAAGGGAGTCAGGGATGGGTTAATACGACTGTAAAGAAAGGGATAAATAATTATCATAAAATCAGATATTATGAAAACAATAGAAGGAAAACTGGATGCCAAAGGGCTGAAATTCGGGATTGTCATTGCCCGGTTCAACGAGTTCATCAGCGGGAAACTGCTTACGGGCTGCCTGGATGCCCTGAAACGCCATGGCGCGGATGATTCCGGGATTGACCTGGTATGGTCGCCAGGTTCGTTCGAGATCCCCCTGCTGGCGAAGAAACTGGCCGACAGCGGAAAGTACAATGCCGTGATTTGCCTCGGTGCAGTGATCCGCGGCGCAACTCCCCATTTTGATTATGTTGCTGCCGAAGTTTCCAAGGGGATTGCAACTGCCGCTCTTGCATCAGGAGTACCTGTGATTTATGGCGTGCTCACTACGGATAACATAGAGCAGGCCATTGAGCGTGCCGGCACCAAAAGCGGGAATAAAGGCTTTGATGCAGCACTCGCAGCAATCGAGATGGCGAATATCGTGAAGGAACTGGGAGCGAAGAAGTAGGTTCACTTTTTTGTGATTACGAACACGGTCCTGCGGTTTTTCGCGCGCCCTTCCTCGGTTTCGTTATCCGAGACCGGCATCGTTTTTCCAAAGCCTTTATACAACAGCCGCCGTGCAGAAATGCCTTTCAGCACCAGGTAGTCATATACAGACCTGGCACGGTTTTCCGAAAGCTTCAGATTCTCGGCGTCATTCCCGATATTATCGGTATGGCCCTGGATCTGTATGTTGATACCGGGGTTTTCCGAAAGAAATTCAATAAGCTGGTCCAGGACGATTTTAGATTCAGCGGTCAGGTCGGATTTATTAAATCCGAAATAGATGTCGTTTATCCTGTATGACTGGTTGAGTTCGATCGGCTTGATGTCCACGTCCACGTTTCTTACAGCCGGATGAACGCTGTCGACCTTGTTGATATACTTGGTTTCATAAACAAAGCCTTCCTTTTTAACCGTCATTACATAGTCGTTGTCGAAAGGAGCGACTTTCACATAGTTCCCTGTATTTGTATCGAGGGGTATCTCCTCAATTTTCTTGGTCTCAACATTTTTCAGCTCTATCCTTGCCTTAACCGGTTCTGCCGAGTTCTCATCATGGATCGTACCTTTCAGGAAAAGGATCCTTTCGGGCCGGGCGGCTTCATACAAGTTGAACGAATACAGGTCCCAGCCCCCTTTGCCGTTATATTTATTGGAAGCAAAAAAGCCCTTTGTGCCATCCGTGCTGACGAAAAATCCGACTTCATCATCCGGTGAGTTGATAGGGTAACCGAGGTTTACAGGCCTTGTCCATGTTCCGTTATCATTCAGGCGTGAATAGAAAATGTCGTATCCGCCAAGTCCCAGCCATCCATCTGAAGAAAAATAAAGCGTTTTCCCGTCGGGGTGGATGAACGGGGCTTTTTCATTCCCGGGGGAATTAATCGTCGGCCCGAGGTTGATAGGGGTTCCCCATTCGCCTTTTTCATTTTTAATGGAACGGTAGATGTCATAACCCCCGTACCCTCCCTGCCTGTCACTTACGAAATAAAGTGTTTTGCCGTCGGCCGATATGCTGGGCTGCGACTCCCATGAATACGGAAGGTTGATCTTATCGCTTACACTTTTGATCGGTGACCAGTCACCGTTCACTCTTTCCGAATAATATATGTCGCAATTGAGGTAATGCCTCGCATTATCATACTTGCAAACCGTGTAGTAAAGCGTGTTGTTGTCGGCTGTGAGGGTTGCCCCGCCCTCGTTGTCCTGGATATTGAACGGATCCGGCATTTCTTCGCCTTCACTGAACTTCCCGTCCTTGTCGAGGTTGCTGAACATGAACTTCTCCTTGATCCTGACTGAGGAAACAACGGAATTTTTATCCCCTTCAATCTTGACAAGCCGGGTGAATAATGCCATCTGGTTATCGGGTGACAGTATCGGCAGGTATTCATCCTGTGGAGTGGAAATCCCTTCCACGACTTTCGGCTCAAATGGCACCGGATGCGACATGATCTCAATCATGAAACTGGCGTACTTCTGCATCCCGGATGCTTTATTCAGATCATCTTCTGATTTGATCTTCGCGGCATCCTGTAAAAAGACATCCAGGTATTTTACCTCATCTTCATATTGTTCCGCTCCATAGGCAATTTGCCCGAGGTAATAATAAAGGTATGGATCATAAGACGGGCAGGCTTTCAGCACCTGCATGAAATATTTTTCAGCATCCTTATAATTCGGGTTGGCTTTCCTGAAATTGATAAGCCCGAGGAGAAAGGCGGCATCCGTGCATTCCGGGACATCTTTCAGTACCTCCTTAAGCATGATCATCGCCTGGGTATAGTTCCCGTGTTTAAAGTTCAGCGTGGCTGAATTATAGGTTTTTTCCGTTTTTTTATCGAGCTGAACCTTGCAGGAGTCGCCGGGTGCAGCCGGGTAATCGTTTGCAACTGTGAAAAAGGGGTCACTGAGCGATCCGGAAATGACGGCATACGTCTGCACAGAGAAAAGGAAAATTATAAGGAACCTGAAACTCCCCGCAAGCATAAGGAATTATTTTGTCAAAGTTATAGGGTTTTTGTCTTAATTTTACATTTTATTTGATCAAGTATGTTAAAGAACTGTTTATTTTTTCTTTTGCTGCCGGCCATTCTCCTGGGCTGTTTCACTATGACTGCGGATGCGCAGACTGCCATACCCAATGGTGATTTTGAAAACTGGGTGACCCATTCAAATTACAGCGATCCCCAATACTGGAGCACGCCGAACTCAGCTCTCATGTCGATCCTCATCTTCGGAAAAAATGTGGTGTATAAATCCACCGACCATTACAGCGGGCAATACGCGGCCAAACTGGTTACCGAGCATATCGCACTGCCGGTCGACCCTTTTGACGTTCCGGGTTTTATCACCCTGGGCACTCTTACCATAAACATCAATAACCAGACGTATACCGTGACCGGAGGGGTTCCAATTCCCGACCAGCCCACGCATATGATGGGTTACTATAAGTTCCAGCCAAAGGGGGGTGACTCCTGCGTGATCGGGATAGCATTATTCAAAACCACGGCCGGGGTGCAGGATACGATTGCCTATGGCTATCTGACGACGAAAGATACGGTTAACGACTGGACCCATTTTTCAGCATGGATCGACTACAGGATACAGGAGAACCCCGATACGATGAATATTATTGCCGTTTCCAGCGCACAGACCCCGATGACGCCGGGTACCACGCTTTATGTGGATGATCTCTCACTGGATTACACAGTAGGGTTTAACGAAAAAGACCCGGCTGCCGGGATTGCCGTTTACCAGGACAAAGAAACCGGCAGGCTGATCGTTTTCTGTGACTTCCCTGCCGAACAGAATGTCAATGTCAATCTGTATGATCTTACAGGCAGGGATGTTTTCAGTGCAGGTCCGTTTGGCCTGACGTCAGGCAGGGTTGTAGTGCTCTGTAACGGACTCAGCAAGGGGCTGTATGTCCTGGCTGTGCAGCATGAGGGAAAAACATATATACGCAAGTTTTTACTCGGGTTTTAAACCAGGCAGGAAATTCAGGATTAGTTAACCAAACCGGATATAGGAATGTCCGGATTAACGGGTGGCAGGATGTCGGAGAAAAATGTTTCGGTTGGGTTGATACAGATGAGCTGCGTGAGTTCCAAGACTGCGAATATGGAGAAGGCGGTTCTGAAGGTAAGGGAGGCTGCCGCCAAAGGGGCGCAGGTCATTTGCCTGCAGGAGTTGTTTGCATTGCATTATTTTTGTGATAAAGAGAATTATGACCATTTCAGCCTGGCTGAAGCAGTACCTGGTCCTGCAACAAAATTATTCCAGGATCTTTCCGCAGAGCTGAAAGTTGTTATCATTGCCTCTCTTTTTGAGAAGCGGGCAAGGGGAATTTACCACAACACTGCAGTAGTGACCGATGCCGACGGCAAATACCTTGGGAAGTACCGCAAACATCATATTCCTGATGACCCCGGATATTATGAGAAATTTTATTTTACACCCGGCGACGGGGGCTACCAGGTATTCAGGACGAAATACGGCCGGATTGCCGTGCTCATATGCTGGGACCAATGGTACCCCGAAGCGGCCCGTATCGTTGCACTGAAAGGAGCCGAGATCATATTCTACCCAACTGCCATCGGCTGGGCTTTGTCCCAGGACGAGGAAACCAACAGGCAGCAATACCAGGCCTGGCAGACTGTACAAAGGGGACATGCCGTGGCCAACGGCCTGTATGTGGTCACGGTTAACCGTACCGGGACTGAAGGTAAAATGAACTTCTGGGGAGGCTCTTTCATATCCTCGCCTTTCGGGGACCTTACTTACCAGGCACCCCATGACCGGGAAATTATCCATGTAGTGGAACTGGACCTGTCGGTCATCGACGAGGTGAGGGTGCACTGGCCATTCCTGCGCGACAGGCGTATCGACAGCTACAGGCCGGTGATGAACCGGTTCATTGATACCGGTTATGAGCTGATTTAATTTCCGTTTTCTTCAATATGGCTGTAACTATTGTTCATCCGACTCCCAGGGACCTCGGATACCGCTTTCCTGCCGAATGGCATAAGCACCGGGCAACATGGCTAAGCTACCCGCATGAGGATTCCTATTCCTGGCCGGGCACGCTGCCGAAAATATTCCCTTATTACAATTCTTTTATCAAAGAGATATCATTGGGGGAGCAGGTATGCATCAATGTCAGGAATGAAGACCTTAAAGAAAAAGTATTCCGGGACCTTGCGGCTATCGGGGTGGATATGGGAAGGATAGATTTGCTGGTCCACCCGACCAATGATGCCTGGTGCCGTGATCACGGGCCGGCCTTCCTCCTTAACAATAAAGCCGGAGCTCCGAAAGTTGCGGTAAGCTGGAAATATAATGCATGGGGCGATAAATACCCGCATGACCTGGATGAATGTATCCCTGCCCTTGCAGCCGGCGTCCTGGGCATCCCCGTCTATCATCCCGGGATCGTCATGGAGGGTGGAGCAGTGGATTTCAACGGGGACGGAACCTTGCTAACAACAACCTCATGTCTTTTACATAAAAACCGGAACCCCCTGCTTGACAGGGATGAAATTACAGACTACCTCGTCAATTTCTACGGGGTTGAACAGGTGTTGTGGCTTGGCGAAGGAATTGAAGGTGATGACACGAACGGGCATATTGATGACATGACCAGGTTTTTCAGGCCCGACGGAGTCATTACCATGGTGGAACCCAACCGCGGGGATCCCAATCACCGTATCCTTGAGGAGAATCTCAAAAAACTGAAACAATTCCGGCTGCTCAACGGCAAACAGATTGAAATTGCAGAACTGCCTATGCCTGAACCTGTGGTGTTTGAAGGCCAGCGCCTTCCCGCTTCGTATGCGAATTTTTACATCTGCAACCAGGCTGTGATCGTGCCGCTTTTCCGTTGCCAGCAGGATGAACAAGCCGTGAGAATTCTGGAACAGTGCTTCCCTACACATAAAGTTGTCGGGATCGATTCGGTGGAGATCATATGGGGATTGGGGTCCTGGCACTGCCTGAGCCAGCAGGAACCTGAGGTAAACAGCGAATTGGCGGGATATTAGACAGTTAAAAACAAAGGAGTGAAGCAGCGAAATTAGAATTAGTGAAGCGTGGGAATTTAAGATTCAGGTTTCACTGCCATCAGCAAGTGGTCCGCGATAACCAGGGCGGCCATTGCTTCGACAATGGGAACCGCTCTCGGAAGAAAGCAGACATCGTGACGGCCCCCGGCAGTGAATGTCACGGCATGGCCTTGTTTATCGACCGTTTCCTGGGGTAAGTTAACTGATGAGGCCGGTTTGAAGGCAACCCTGAAATAAACAGGCATCCCGTTTGAAATTCCGCCCTGTATCCCGCCTGAGTTATTTGTGACTGTGCGGAAACCATCCACGAAAGCGTCATTATGTTCTGAACCTTTCATTTTTGAACCATCAAACCCGGACCCATACTCAAAACCTTTGGCTGCATTGATGCTCATCATCGCCCTGGCCAGGCTGGCCTGCAGTTTGTCAAATACAGGTTCACCCAGGCCCGTTGGCACTCCGTCCACAACACAACTGATGATCCCTCCCGCGGTATCGCCGGCATCGGCCAGGCCCTGAAGGTACTTTTTTGCCCGTTTTTCCTCCTCTGGGAATGGAATTCCGGAGATCTCGCACACCCGGGCACTGACGCTTATACTTTTCGTTTTAAGGTACAGCTTCGCAAATGCACCTGCTGCCACTCTTGCAGCAGTCTCCCTGGCCGAGCTGCGTCCTCCCCCGCGGTAGTCGCGGTGGCCGTATTTCCTGTCCCATGTGAAATCGGCATGCGAAGGCCGGTAGATATCTTTCAGACTGGAATAATCCTCAGGTTTCGGATCCTTGTTTGGTATGATGAAAGCAATCGGCGCACCGGTGGTCTTCCCTTCAAAAATACCGGAAATAATTTCAATGCGGTCTTCTTCCCTGCGGGGGGAAGTAAATAAAGCGGAACCGGGGGATCTGCGGTTCAATTCCGAATTTATGAATACAAGGTCGACAGGGAACCCGGAAGGAAATCCGTCAAGGACGCCACCGATAGAGGGACCGTGGGATTCCCCGAAGGTGGTCAGAACAAGGATTTTTCCGATTGAATTACCAGCCATACAAAGCCTGGGTAGAGGAAGCATTTCCGGAGCTCAGATCGCTCAGCTCATTTGCTGCTTCAATATCTTGAGCTTGGCCTCCATCACTTTCAGCTCGCTCTTTGATTTATTGATCTTCTTTTCAAATTCTTCTTTCAGGATAGCGGCATTCTTTGATTTGGCAAGGAATCCGATGTTATTTTCCCAGAGATTCACATCTTCCTTCATCTTGCTGATCTTGTTCTGAAGAAGTTCCCTTTCACGGCCGATCACCCTTCTCGCGTTGGGATCGTTCCTGAGATTCTCCATCCTGCTTTGATAGTTCAGTGTCGATATTTCAACCTCGCTGATCTTCAACCGGTCAAGATGCTCACTTATCAGGGCCCTGAATTCGTTGTATAAGCGGTCTTTTTCTTTAATGGGGATATGACCGATTTCGGTCCATTCCCTCTGGAAATTCTTCAGAATCTCAAGATTTGCATTTTTATCCTCGCTGAAAGAGAATTCCTTAAGGCGTTTCAGAAGGTCGGTCTTTTTGTTCAGGTTATCTTCCTCGCTGGCCTGGATGTTGTTGAAATATTGTGACTTCGCATGGAAGAACTCATCACAGGCGGCCCTGAAGCGTTTCCATATCTTGTCGGAATGTTTCTTGGGGACTGGTCCTATCTTTTTCCATTCACCCTGCAGCCGGATCAGCTCATTGCTTGTCTTTTTCCAATCGGTGTTCGACTTGAGGGCCTCAGCCTGCACACAGAGCTCGACTTTAAGGTTGTAATTATGAAGCTGCTGTTCCTTCAGCTTGTCAAAAAACTCTTTTTTATTGGCGAAAAATGCATCCAGGCTTGTTTTAAACCTTGTCCAGATATCCGTATTGACTTTCTGGGGGACAGAGCCAATGCTCTTCCAGATCTTTAACAGTTCATTGACTTTGTTTGTCTGGTCCTGCCATTCGCGAATAGTCTCATTTTTCAGCCCATGGATCTCTTCAGCCTGCTCGCAGAGCGCAACCTTGGTTTCCAGGTTTTTCTGCTGATCCTCCTCGATCAGGACATAATGCTCGCGGCGGCGGTCGTTTATCTTATCGGTAGTGTTCTTGAACCTTTCCCAGATCTCATCTTTCTTATCGGCGGGAACAGGCCCTATCTCCTTCCATTCTTCGTGGTATTTCTGAAGCTTCTTGAAGGACCTCATGACTGAAGTTTCAAGCAGAAGCTCCTCGGTTTTTTCGCAGAGAGCCATTTTAGCTTCCAGGTTCTTTTTCAGGTCAAGATCCTTGAGCTCTTTGTTCAGTTTGACTTTTTCAAAGAACTTCTCGACCAGGAAATGATAGTTCTGCCAAAGGTTATTGATCTCGCCCCTGGGCACCATTCCAACCTCTTTCCACCTGTCCTGCAAGGTCTTGAATTCATCATAAGTCTTTTTCAGCGTTTCCTCGGAGTTGATAAGGACCTTCAGATCCTCAATGATCTGGAGTTTCATGCGGAGGTTTTCGTGCTTCAGCTTTTCCTGCTCTTCAACATACCTGGCTTTGTTTGCCTTATAGATATTGAAGATGTCATTAAACCTGGTATCCAGTTCATCTTGTTCGGCCGGAAGTTCATTTTTGGAACCGCCTTCTTCCAGGGCGGCTTCATATTTTGTCAGGCTCTCTTCCTTCTTCTTTCTAAGAAAAGCAACTTTGATCAGTGCAATGGTGGTTTTAATCGCATTGATGTTATCTTCTTTAACGGCTTTCTCAAGCATGTCGACCAGCTCTGAGCGGGTCAGCTGGTCATAGTTTACAACTGTTGCCTGGGTTTTATCGCCAGCCGTGAGTTCTTCCTCATGCTGGGCTTTCAGTTCATCGACCTGTTCCGGGGAGAGTTCCTCCAGGTGTTCAGGGCTTAACTCTTCGAGATGCTCAGCTTTCAATTCCTCCCCCGGAAGGTCTGACGGTTGTTCGACCGGAAGCGGAAACGTATCTTCAATAATTGTTACCGGGGGTTCTTCCACCTCTGAAAGAGGTGACTCTGAAAGAGGTGACTCTGAAACAGGTTCAGCGGCAGGTATATCTTCATCCGCCTGTAGCGTGCCGGTTTCATCCTGATCCTGATCATGGACCGCTTCTGAAACCGGTCCGGCATCGAATTCTTCTGTTTTGACTTGTTCTGTCTGATGTGACTCAGTAGGCAGATTTTCTATCTCATTGTTATCTGCATTCACTGCAGATGAAGAATTCTCCTCCCGTACAGTGTCTTCCACTGACCCGGGATTCGGGGTGTTGTCTGATTTTTTCATTCTGAATTAAACTCGGATTAACCATTTTAATGTTCAGAGTCCGACCTAAGCCGGTTATTATACTTTACAAAAGGGAAGCAAAGATAATAAATAAACTAATCGGGCGGTAAAAAATACAGGGCCGAAGTATCAGGGCAACGCACGGCGATTGAACAGGATATAACCGAAATTCAGGTTGAATATGAAGTTGTCGGGAGATTTTTCATAATAATTCACCCCCAGGGAAACAGGTCCCAGGGGACTGTTATAAACAAAAGCCGTTGAAGCCATTACATAACGGCTGCTGAAAACAGGTCCCAGCATGGCCTCATGTGTATCGGGGTTTTCCAGTATTTCCTGGTAAGGCAGGAAAAGATATCCCTCCAGACGGTAATCAATTTTTTTATAAACTTTTACCACGACTTTGAGCCCTGCCCCGCCATAATTAAGGGCCCTGAAATTGGGCAGAAGGAAGGCCTGGCTTTCAGGAACCGGTTGAAAAGCAGGGGCATTGATCAGGGTTGAAACATAATTGCTGAACCTGGGCTGGTCTGAAATTACAGCTTCACCATAAAAGCCAAGTTTGACGGGACCAAATGCCTTGAAATAATTATCATACATCAGCCTGAAGCGAAACCAGTCATGGCTGATCCTTGCTTCCTTCTTAGAAATGCTGGTCGACCCGGGTACAAAGTCTTCAACACCATTCACATATGACAGTCTCAAAAGAAGCCTGGCACCGGCACTGGCATAGAGTTTCCTGTTCAGGTTGTTCAGTTCAAAGCAAATTGAAGGTGTGAAAAAATTAAAACCTGTCTGATCCGTGGTATCATACCGTGTAAACTCATTCGACTGGTAATACCTGTTGTTTGTGAATGAGTAAGCCAGATCCATCTCCAGTTTGCCTGAACTGGTAACGGGGATCCCGGCCGAAATATTTCCAAAATATTCATTTTCAATAATATAGCTTGGTGTCTTATCGTCAAAAAAGAAGGTTGAATTCTTAAAATAATTGAAATGATTAAATGAATAGTTCAAGGTAATATACCATGGGTATTTTGAATTGAAATCAACTCTTGCGCCAACTTTTGCCGAGGCATAGAACTTCCCGAAATACCCATTTGCCATAAAATGCAGTGCTTTGGTCCATAGTAGCTTATATTTTAATTCAAGAAAAGCTTCATTGACTGCTCCAAGGGAAAGGTTCCCGCCAAAATCGATGCTGAACCTGTCAGATTTGTGAATGTTCAGTAAAAGATCATAATGCAGGGTCTTCGGGTTAAACCTGGCTTCAGGATAGATGGTTTTGACGAATCCTTCATCGATAAAGCGGAAATATTCAGGACGGAGATCTTGCAGTGTTATCAGGTCTTTCCCGTGCTTAAGAACGTTCTGGACATAATTGTCCTGCGCCTTGTTAAGCCCGGTGGATATGATGGAATCAAAGATCAGAGCTGGCTCAAGGTTCCTGAATTTTTCCCTTTTCAGCAGGAGTTCTTCCGCACTCACGCTGTCGTGAACCAGTTTCCTGATCAGGGGAATGCTCCTGGAGGCAGCGGCAAATCCGCTGTCGAAAAGTGCAGCGGTATGACTGAAATCAAGCGGACTGATATGGGGTACGTTCGGAACGATCAAAACCGAATTAGGGTAGGGGATGGCTGAGTTTTGCTTGCCCATCAACATTACAAGCAACTGGGAAACCGGGTCCTCCGGGTCGGGCTTGTCATAACGTTCGGCTACCCGGCTGCCAATGATAACATCAGCCTTGAAATCATCCGCGGCAACATTAGTGGGAAAGTTATTGTACATTCCCCCGTCATACATCAGTTTATCGTTCAGCATTACCGGGTTATAGACAAACGGAATACTCATTGACGCCCTGATGGAACCTGCGAGATCTCCCTTTTTGATTATGACAGCAGATGAAGAATCGATATCAGCCACGACACAACGGAAAGGAATGAAGAGTTTGTCGAAATCACCACCGGCCGCGGCGTTCGGAGGTGCGAAGATTTCCATCAGGCGGAAATCCAGCATGAAGGTTGAAATAAGGCTTGCAGGCAGGGAGGAAGTGAGCTTCTTTTTGGGATTGATATCCAGTGATATCCATGATGCATTCGGTTCTTCCCTCCTGTAATAATAAACATACTGATCATTCAACAGGCCGGAAGCAATTTTCTGAAATTCTTCTGAACTGATCAGTTTCTCAATCTCATCAGGTGTGTAGCCGGAAGCATATAATCCCCCGATTATTGCCCCGACCGAGGTCCCTGCAATAAAACTTATCGGAATATGATTCTCTTCCAGGGCTTTTAAAACACCTATGTGCGCGCCACCCTTGCTTGCCCCACCCGACAGGATTACCGCAACCTTCTGGGGATGAACCTGGAAAGGCAAAACAGCCATACAAAAAAGAAGCACAAACTTATACCATCGCATTCAGGAAATTTGGATATTCAAAGTTAAGCGAAAAAGCGATCGGAGAATAGGCCCTGGGCGTTAGGCCTTAGTGATTAGAAACAAGCGAATAGGGAATAATAATTGGCGGACAAGGATCCGTGAATTAGTCCCGGCAGGGTCCGGATTTCCTGAATAATCCGTAGAATTCATGACCGACATTCAGGTGGGGAGAAATCCTGAACAGTGAAAAATGGTGGTAAAAGCTGTATAACTGTGTAATCCATGCCGAGTTTTTCCTGATATACCATTTATCCAGGATAGTTTCTTTTTCGTACTCCTGCCCGGCAATTTCCCCGGCTTTTTCAATGAAGGACCTGGCGCTTTTTCTTACGGATACGGGGTTCATCAGCTTTTTACCCTTTTTCCATCCCCTTCCTCTGATCGTATATTTAAAATTGTGACAATAATAGCTGACCGGTTCGAACCCTTTAATTGCCAGTAAGTTTTCCAGCCCGGCTCCATCGTAATAGTGAACATGGTTTATGAGCAGTTCGGATGGCAAACCCGTATAAAAAAACGTAAGATAATGTTTCCATACGTCTTCATGCCCGTTCGGAGTGATAAAATGGAAATAGCCGCCCGGCCTTAAGTAACAGTTGATGTTTGACAGGACCTTTGAAATATCAGCCACATGCTCAATGATATCCCTGGCGATCACCAGGTCAAATGCACCTGTAAGTTCATCAAACCGGTTGTCGGGAATCCCGGGGATCGCTTTATAATTATGGTGTTTTTGGTTGAATTCAATGACTTCCTCATTAACATCCATTACGGTAATATCTATAACCGGAAAAACAAACGCAAGTCCGGCGGAAAAATACCCCGAGCCCGGACCAAGTTCCAAGACACGTGACGGGCTAATGTGTTTCCTTTTCAGGCTGCACCCGAAAGCCACTCCCCTCCTGAAGTTCCTGATCCGGTTCCTGACCAGTTCTTCCCTCCCGGTCCTGAGAGACTCCTCAACATAATATGCAAAGCAACCTTTGGAGGTCTCTGCTTCGGTAAGCATGGGGTCAAGCTGGATATGTTTACAGTGGGGGCATCTGGCAAGCTTTGATGTTTTTATGTCCCAGTAATCCACAATGGCAATCTTTTCCCCGGTAGATCCGTTGCATATCCCGCATTTTTCTTCCCTTAGGAATAATGTTCCTTTGATCGCGGAGGGGATTTTACTAAGAAGATTTTTCAATTCGCTTTTCCTTTTATCTTTCCCGATAAGTTCCCTGCAGTTTGCTGCCGAATCCTGGGCTTACCCTTGGCTTGACGCCATGTTTAACAAGTTGTGAATTGAATTCCCCGGTCTATCCCCTCACTATCGTGATTTCATTCTGAATGGCCGGGTCAAGGTGTCGCTTGACCGCACAAAGGGAAGCCGATTGTATCAGCGCATGGTCATATTTTTCAGGAAAATCAGCAGGAACAAGGATTTTGATGATGAATTTCCCGATGTTCTTTGTCAGGGGGTCGACAATATAATCAAGTGTCAGTTTGATGTTTTCTGACGGCAGAGAGCGCTGGTCGCAGAACCCTTTAACGTAGATCCCGGCGCAGGTCGCGAGCGAGGACAGGAACAAGGCAAACGGTGATGGTGCGCTGCCTTCTCCCCCGGAACTGACCGGCTGGTCCGTTTCAACAGTAAAGCCCTCAAGTCGTGCATGGACTTTCTTCGGACCGGTGAAATATACTTCTATTGACATGTATAGATTTATTAGATTGTTTGAACAGCAAAGGTAGGGAAAAGCTTGAAAAAGCAGTTGACGATCAGTGATTGGTGAATGGCAATGGCGAACAGTGAAATCTGGATGACAGGTTATCATTCTTGTTATCCCTGGATTTTCATGACTGTTCTTCTTTGGTCAGAGAATAAAATTCATTGATTATCAAACCGCAGATGAAAAAACACCAACCCTTTAATCACTTATGGCTCATGACTCATGGCTTATCACTCACTCTGATCATTCGTCGGTTATTTTTGCCATTTTACCGATTCCCTGCTGCTGATAACGATAAATCAATAAATTTGCTGAATAATATTCCTGGAATAATCAATCCCTAAAAACATATGAAAAAGCTCAGCCTGACTCTTATTGCCATGCTGCTGATCGTGCTGGTTTCGGCACAGGATGAAGCAAGGTTATTACGGTTTCCCGCCATTCACGGGAACCAGATCGTGTTTACATACGCCGGTGACCTGTACTCTGTTGACAAGGCCGGGGGCATGGCACGCAAAATTACAAATGACGAAAACGGTTACGAAATGTTCGCCCGTTTCTCACCTGACGGCAAACAGATCGCATTCACCGCCCAGTACGACGGGAATACCGAAGTTTATATGATGCCTTCGGCTGGCGGAGTCCCTGTACGCCTTACATATTCTGCTACCCTTAACCGCGATGATATTTCGGATCGTATGGGCCCGAATAACATCGTGATGACATGGAGGGATAATGAAAGTATTGTTTACCGTTCCCGCAAACAAAGCTTCAACGATTTCAAGGGACAGCTTTTTGTGACCAGTATCAAAGGCGGACTCAGCGAGGAACTGCCACTGCCCTGCGGGGGATTTTGCAGCTATTCGCCCGACAAGTCGAAACTTGCCTACAACCGGGTCTTCCGCGAATTCCGTACCTGGAAATATTACAGGGGAGGTATGGCCGATGATATCTGGATTTTTGACTTCAAGACCAAACAGACAGAGAACATCACCAACAACCCTGCACAGGATATTTTCCCGATGTGGGCCGGAGATAAAATTTACTTCGCAAGTGACCGTGACCGCACCATGAACCTGTTCGTTTATGACCTGAAAACAAAGGAAACAAAGAAGGTAACTGATTTCACGGAATTCGACATCAAGTTTCCGACACTTGGCGATAATGCCATCGTTTTCGAGAACGGGGGATTTATCTATGTGTTTGACCTGGCCACTCAGAAATACAACAAGGTCACCATAACGATCGCCAATGACCTCATCACCGGCAGGAACCAGCTTAAAGATGCAAGCAAATTCATTAATTCATCATCCATTTCCTCTGATGGAAAACGAATTGCCTTTGACGCCCGCGGCGATGTATGGACCGTCCCGGCCAAGACCGGCATCACCCGTAATATCACGCAGACCAGGGGTGTCCACAACCGTGATGTAGCCTGGTCGCCCGACGGGAAATATATTGCTTTTATTTCCGACCGCACAGGTGAGGATGAAATATTCATTGCAAAGCAGGATGCAACCGGCGATGCCATGCAAATCACGAAAAATGCTGATACGTACAAGTATTCCGTGGTATGGTCGCCCGACAGCAAGAAACTGTTATGGGCCGATAAGATGCTCAGGCTGCAGTATGTTGACATAGATTCCAAAGAAGTCACCGTGGTTGACCAGGCAAAAGCATGGGAGTTCAACAGCTACAACTGGTCGCCCGACAGCAAATGGATCACTTATTCGTATCCCGACCGCCGTAGTTTCGGCACCGTTTATATTTATGGGCTCGCATTGAAAACCAAAACAGCCGTGACCGACAACTGGTACAGCTCGGGTGACCCGGCTTTCAGCAACGACGGGAAATACTTGTTCTTCACATCAAACCGCGATTTCAACCCGACATACTCAAACACGGAATGGAATCATGTATACAATGACATGACAAGGATCTATTTCGTGACCCTGGCCAAAGCCACGCCGAATCCCTTCGCTTATGAAAATGATGAGGTGGCTGTTAAAAAAGATGAAAAAACCGACCAGCCATCCGCCGAAAAAAAAGACGATAAGAAAGAAGGTAAGAAGGATGAGAAAAAGGACGAGAAAAAAGATGTCGTGCTGGATGTGAAGGTGGACCTTGACGGGATCATGGACCGTGTCGTTGTTCTGCCCATCGATGCTTCGAATTACTATGGTGTCTCAGCCATAGGAGAAAACGTGTATTATATCAAGGGCGGACGTCGCGGACAGGGCGGTCTTGCCACTTTCAACCTCAAGGAAAAGAAGGAAAGCGTGCTGGGTGATTTCTACACCTACGATATCTCGGCCGACTGCAAGAAGATGTTGGTGGGAGGTCAGGGTAAGTATGCCGTGATAGACCTTCCCAAGGGGGGCAAGGTCGAGGTGAAGGACTGGGCTGATCTCTCGAACATGAAACTGATGGTGGATCTGAAAGCGGAATGGGCCCAGATATATAATGAAAACTGGAGGCAGATGAAATATTTCCTCTATGCACCCAATATGCAGGGGCTGAACTGGGATAACATCAGAAAGAAATATGAACCCCTTCTGCCATATGTGAACAACCGATCCGACCTTACTTACATCCTGGGAGAGATGGTTGCCGAGATCAGCATAGGACATTCCTATGTGGGAGGAGGCGACCGCCCCGAACCGAAACGTGTAAAAACCGGCCTGCTCGGAGCCAGGCTAAGCCGTGATGCCTCGGGATATTACCATATCGATAAAATACTTAAAGGTGAGAACTGGACTCGTGAAGAGCGTTCCCCCCTTACCGAACTGGGTGTGGACGTGAAAGAAGGAGATTTCATCATTGCCATAAACGGCACGCCAACCAAGGATATGAACGACATTTACGAATCTCTTGTAAATACCGCCGGAAACCAGGTTGAACTTACCATAAATGCCAAGGCTTCCCCTGACGGTGCACACAAAACCATCGTCGTTCCCACGGATGATGAATCCAAACTCTATTATTACAACTGGGTTGAAGACAACATAAAGAAGGTCAGCGACGCCACCAACGGGGAGGTGGGCTATATCCATATCCCCGATATGAGCGCTGAAGGACTGAGTGAGTTCGTGAAACATTTCTATCCGCAGCTTAATAAGCGTGCGCTCATAATCGACGACAGGGGCAACGGGGGAGGGAACGTCTCTCCCATGATCATTGAGCGACTTAACCGCGAAATGACCATGATCAACATGTCAAGGAACACCGAGGGCACTCCCGGCCGGCTTGAAATGCAATGGGGGCCCAAGTGCATACTCATCGACTATTATTCGGCATCCGACGGCGACCTCTTCCCATACCAGTTCAAGAAGCTGAAAATCGGCAAGGCCATAGGGATGAGGACATGGGGAGGCGTTGTGGGAATACGTGGCTCACTGCCTTTTGTTGACGGCGGAAGCCTGATGCGCCCTGAATTTGCGCCCTATGATACAGAAGGCAAGAACTGGATCATAGAAGGACATGGTGTCGATCCGGATATCGTGGTCGATAATGACCCGGCAAAGGAATATGCAGGCGAGGATCAGCAGCTTAACCGTGCCATTGAGCAGATGAAGACCGAATTGCAGAATTGGCCCAAGGAATTGCCTCCTCCTCCCCCGTTCCCGGATAAGACGAAGTAAAAATTCATACGGAAACCACGGTTACAGGTTCATTATTCTCCTGATCCCGGCAACTGTTTCCGTGGTTCCGGCCTCTGCGAAAATCCATTGGATTTTCAATCCCTGCCGTTCCATGCGGCGGAACCATGTCATCTGTCGTTTGGCGAACTGGTGGATTGCGGTGTTCAGCCGGGTGAACATCTCTTCATATCCGAGTTCACCCTGGATATACATTGTGATGAACTTGTATTCGAGCCCGTACGCTTTGAGCCTGGCCGGAGGAATGCCCCGCGAGAGAAGGCCCTTAACTTCCTCAGCCATGCCGGCCGCCAGGCGGTCCCTGAGGCGGAAGGTGATGCGCCGACGAACGACTTCCCGGCCGGGATTTATACCGAAAATGATACTGGGAAGTGGGCTGAATGCAGTACCAACAGCTTTACCGGCTTCCTGACCAGGCTTGCCGGCTGAGTCAATGGAAGACCTTGGTTCTCCGGTTCTTCCCGGTTCGCAGCGCTTTATCTCGATCTCAAGGGCCCGGATCATGCGATTCCTGTCAACCGTATCGGTTGTACCATGCAGCTTTTTAAGCCGGCTTAGCTCTGACACAAGAGCCTGGTCGTCCGTTTCATGCATTCTCTGCGCGAAACCCGGGTCGGGAGGCACATCAGGGAGATAGTAGCCTTTAATGACGGCTTCCAGGTACATCCCGCTGCCACCGCATAAAATCGGCAGCCTGCCGCGTCCGGTGATATCCGAATACGCCTTCGTGAAATCTTTCTGGTATTCGAAAATGTTATACTCGCTTCCGGGTTCGGCAATATTGATAAGATGGCAGGGAATAGGCACTCCCTCAACGGTATAATCGCTTAAATCCTTACCCGAACCAAGATCCATCCCGCGATACACCTGCCTTGAATCGGCAGAGATCACCTCGCCCCCCAACTCAAATGCAAGCCTCGCAGCAACGGCTGTTTTTCCGCAGGCAGTGGGACCGAGGATAACTGGCATTTTTGTCATGTTTGCTGAAGAAAATTGATGGAAGCGAAGCGGTTCCGTTATTTGTCAAGAGCTTCGTATACGGAATTCTGACTTTTATATTCAGGTACGATCTGTTTCATTTTCCTCACGATCTCCACAGGATCCGGGTGGGTTGTAAGTTCAACGAGGGCTTCGGTATCTTCCCTTACCTGTTCCGTGTCATATTCCCTGACTTTCGCGATCATGATCAGGGGATGATGCGTAGGAAGTGTGTTCTCCTGGAGATTCAGCAATTCTTCATAAAGTTTTTCCCCGGGCCGCAAACCGCTATACTCTATCCTGATATCCTTGCCCGGTTCTAAGCCTGAAAGCTGTATCATCCGGTTGGCCAGGTCAATAATGCGGACCGGTTTGCCCATATCGAAAATAAATATCTCTCCGCCTTTTCCCAGTGCACCGGCTTCGAGCACCAGGCGGCAGGCTTCAGGGATCGTCATGAAGAAGCGCGTCATTTCCGGATGAGTAACGGTAACCGGGCCTCCTTTTTCGATCTGCTGCCTGAATAACGGGATAACGGAACCGTTTGATCCCAAAACATTCCCGAAGCGCGTGGTAATGAAGCAAGTCTTGCCGAGCTTATTCATTGACTGGCAATAGATCTCGGCTATCCTTTTGCTGGCTCCCATGACGCTGGTCGGGTTGACTGCTTTGTCGGTCGAGATCATGATGAATTTTTGCACGCCGGATTCCATGGCAAGGTCAGCCATGACCCTTGTTCCATGCACATTAGTGAAAACAGCTTCGCCCGGGTGGGCTTCCTGCACAGGTACGTGTTTATAAGCTGCAGCATGGAAGATGATCTGGGGCGTGAATTGTTCGAAGAGAGCCTTCATCCGGAGGGCATTGCAAACATTGCCCAGGATAAAGTCGATTTTAATTTTTTTATATGATGCAAGGCATTCCAGTTCAAGGTCATGCAGAGGTGTTTCGGCACAGTCGACCAGCACCATCCCGGAAGGGGAGAATCCTGCGACCTGGCGTACGATTTCCGAGCCTATCGATCCTGCAGCTCCCGTGATCATTACAACCTTATCCTTCAGGTAATGGCTGATCTCATCCGTGTTAAGCCTGATTACATCCCGCTCCAGCAGGTCTTCAATATTGACCTGGCGGATCTGGCTGAAGCTCAGTTCCCCGTTGACCCAGTGTATGGCAGGCGGGACTGCCAGGAGCCTGGTGTCATATTTCAGGCAGAGATCGACAAGTTCCTGCTTGTAAGCCGCGTCAACCGGGTGGTAAGCCAGGATCAGCTGGGCTACGGTACGGTCCCTGAGCAGCGGCCCGAGACGTGAAGGGGGCAGGATATCTATCCGTTCAAGCTTTTTATGCTGTTTTGCCTTGTCATCGTCAATGAAAGCAATGACCTTGTATCTTGTGCCCGCATCCCGGTCCATGACATGCTTGGCATTGATGCCTTCTTCGCCGGCCCCGTAAATGATCACATCCACACGCTGCCCCCCGGGGTTCTGAAATTCAAGCCAGGCGATTTTCACGATCATGCGGAAAAGGATCATGCCTGCCGACGTGATCAGGAGTTCAAGGATGATGATGGTTGTGGGGATCATGAACCAATGCATGGTAAACCATGTGACGATGTTCGTAAACCCGAAAATGACACTCCCGGCAACCAGCGTTAGTACAAGGCGCTGGCCGTCGGCAGTACCGGTATACCTGATAAGGCCCGCATGGGTCCGGGATACCAGGAAGCTGGCGCCTCTCACTGTAAGTATCAGGGGAATCAGAACGGGAAACGGCCTGATCTCCGTGGATGGGATGTCAAAGTTGAACCTGAGAAGGTAGGACAGCAGGATTGACCCCAGCACGATCAGCATATCGATAAGCCATATGACCGCCCGGGGAGTGTTTCTGCGTAAGGATAAAATGTTCATAGCGGACTCAAAATTAAGGATTCCTTGTCAAGTTTATATTATTTCGAACGAAATATACTCACGTAATTACGATCAGCGACAGGATTTGATGCTTGCAAAACCCGGGTTGCAGCCAGGAAGTTAATATCCGTTTAAGGGCTGATACCTTCCTATATAAGCATTAGTTATTTCATTATATTTACAGATTATACAAAATGGAACAGGGAGGAGTGAAGAGTACTTCAAGGTTCGTAAAAATCCGCTAACATAATCCGGTGTGAGTTTTTCGACAGGGATCAATACTTGTTGCTGTTTAATCTCTCCGGGTAAATTTCACACCCCTTCATTAGCGGGACCCGGGCCCCTGCCTGTTGTTAATACTTTGTAAATATCGATAAAGGATCACAATTATTGAATAGCGTTGGGACAAGCTATGGATTTTTTCTAAATTTGCTTTTTTCCCGGAAATTTAAAAATCTCTATAATGAAAAACACAGCTTTTACTAAGTTCCATGAGGCAATGGGTGCCAAAATGGTTGAATTTGCAGGATATTACATGCCCCTGCAATATGAAGGAGTCATTGCCGAACACGAAACCGTCCGCAGGAGCGTGGGGGTGTTCGACGTTTCTCATATGGGTGAATTCTGGGTGAAAGGCCCTAAAGCCCTGGATTTTGTTCAATGGGTCACGTCAAATGACGCGTCAAAGCTTGTTCCCGGAAAGGTGCAGTATTCCTGTTTCCCCAATGGGAAAGGCGGCATCATTGATGATCTTCTGGTTTACAAGGTGGATGATGTGACTTATCTCCTGGTAGTTAATGCCGCAAATATTGATAAGGACTGGGCCTGGTGCACAAAAAATAATAAAATGGGGGCCGATTTGTATAATGCCTCCGATGAGACCGCCCAGCTTGCAATCCAGGGACCGCTTGCCTTGAAAGCCATGCAGAAACTGACAGATACCAAGGTCACAGATATGGAATATTATACGTTCAAAAAACTCACTTTTGCCGGCGTTAAGGATGTGATCTTTGCCACTACCGGATATACTGGTTCCGGAGGATGCGAGATTTATATGAAGAATGCCGATGCAGCGCAAATCTGGAATGCCGTTTTTGAAGCCGGGAAAGAATACGGGATCAAACCGATAGGACTTGCCGCCAGGGATACGCTGAGGCTGGAAATGGGCTACTGCCTGTATGGCAATGATATCAACGATACCACCTCGCCGATTGAAGCCGGGCTTGGATGGATCACTAAATTCACTGATACGAAAGATTTTATTGATAAAGCACATCTGCTTAAACAGAAAAATGAGGGCGTAAAGCACCGCCTGGTCGGCTTTGTGATGGACGACAAAGGGATCCCCCGTCATGAATACGAAATTACGGATGCATCCGGCAGGAAAATAGGAGAAGTCACTTCCGGCACTATGGGACCTTCAGTTAAAATCCCGGTCGGTATGGGCTATGTCCCCTCGGAATTATCAAAGGAAGGATCAGTGATTTATGTTAAGGTCCGTGAAAAATTACTGAAAGCCCATGTGGTTAAATTTCCTTTCTATAAAGGATAGTTCATACTATGGAAAGGTTAAAACCGTTAATAAATTAATAGGCATAATGGTGAAAGCCTGAGCGGATGAAATACCCCAGATCTTCTTTGCCATTATGAACCCATTTTCACTGTCTTAAAAAATATTATTTATGAAGAATTTTAAAAACGTGATGATCCTGATGGTTCTGGTCATCGCTATGGCTGCCGGTTTTGAAGGATGCAAGTCGACCGGCAAGATGAGCAAGAAAGAGCGCAAGTCCCAGATTGAATTGGCAAAGAAGCAGCTCCAGAGTATTATAAACGGTACCTCAACCCTGTCACTATCAGCCCAGGAAAAGGAGGTTAACGATATCATCAACAAAAAACTGAATGATCCTACGGTTAACGATATGATTATCCAGGCCCAGCAGGCTATTAAAAAGGCATATGCTGAAAAGGACAGGCTGAAACAGCAGAAGATTGATGCAGCCAAGGCAGAATTGCTCGATATGCTGTTGAACAATGAAGGCAAATCTGCTGCACAGCTCCAGACAGAACTGGATGCGATCAAAGCGCAGAACCTTGGCGATAGCGAGATCAGCGATCTTATTTTCAAGGTCCAGGCCAAGATCGACGGGATGCGTTCAAAACCATCCCTGCCTGTAAAAACCCAGATTGAGAATGCATTCCAGGGAATAGCCGATGCGGCGAAGAATGGCAATCTCACCGATGCAGATAACCTCATCAAGAACACTCTCCAGTATTTTACCGACCCCGATGCCCCTGTGCTCATCATCATATACCGCCAGGGAAGCCAAGTCGATTATGACAAACCAACCACAATACAGCGTTATCTCAATTTCTGCAAGGACCAGAAAAAAAGCCCAAATGCAGTGGACGCCCTGCAGCAGGATGCCAGCGGGAAAATCAAAGAACTTGACCTGATCAAAAAGTAAAAAACATGAAAAAGCTATTAACATTAACAATATTTGCAAGCCTGTTCGGAACCGGCTTGCTCGCCCAGAACCAGGTCCCGGCCGTGGAGATCACACCCGACCGCAAACATGCCATCGACAGCCTTGCACTGGAAAAAGTACGCGACCTTTCCAAGTATATCAGCATAATAGGAGACAAGACAACCCCCTGGAGCGATGCTCAAAGGGTGATCGAAAGGGCCTGTGAACTGTTCATGGACGGAGCCGAGATCGGGGTCAGCTCCATCAACCGTCCCGACCAGGTCAGCAACTTCAAGATCCGGGAATATTTTGACCGGCTGATGCAGCTGAACTATTCAAAAGTAGTCATCGACTGGTATAAGATCCAGTATGTATCCGATCTTGAACGCCAGCCTGACGGTACTTTCGTCGGGGTGATCACCGTGTACCAGAAATTCCAGGGATATGACAAGGAAAAAGGACTGGTATATGAGGATACCACGAAAAAAGACATCACGATTTACGTAAAACGCAAGGAAACCCAGATAGGCGGCCGGCTCATCGGGTTCTGGGATGTGATGCTGGGTGATATCAGGGTGAAGGAAACCTCCAAAAAGTAAGTCTCTGCGAGCACTGGGATTAATTTCTTTATTGTTTTTTGCTCCTCTTTTTGCCGGGGCACAAAACAACATTGGCGGGTTTAACGGGGATGAGACCGTTTTTTATGCCCAGACCAAGCAGGTCAACCAGTTCTTCCGGAGGTTTAATGCGGAGGAGGATATTTCAGGCCAGAGGCTGTATCCGGGGCAAGCCGGGTATCGAGATCCCAAAGCCAGGCGGAAATACCTCGCTATTCTCTTTGACAAGGACAGCCCTTTGATAAATTCCGATCAGAAAACAGTTTTCATTGAAGATGTGCTTAATAAAAAAGCACAGGTATTCCTTGATTTCCATGCCAGGGACTGGTTCAGCGAGGTCACTGCCACCTTCACATGGAAAAAGCAAACCATCAATATCATCCTTTACATGCGGATAGAGCAGCAGAACGGTGGGTACAAATGGGTGCTTTCAAACGCATACTGCGATAAGTTCAAGGCATATTTTTCACATCTCGGGGATACGACCAACCTCAGGTATTTTCTTCATCCCATGAGCCACGAAGTGGATTTTATGAATATACACAAGGCACTTGACGATCCGAAGAACATCGATTATTACCTGGCCCGTGATTATGTGCCCGATTACCTGGCCCTTTTTATTTCTGAACTCAAAGAAGGAAATCTTAAATTTGTATCGGTCAACAATGTGAAGTTCCATGTCTTCCAGGTGCCGAATTGGTATTTCGAGATCTCCTTTTTCAACCGCAACAGCTATAACAGCGGATGGCTTATTTCCAACCTCGTTCACCTTTCGCAGGGAGACAAAAAAGAGTTACTCAAGAATTATACACATAGCAATTAGCTGAATGAGAAAAAGGCTGTTAAATCTGGTGGTCATTACGTCGATTCTGACCTCCGGGGGATTTATACCTCTGCGGGCAAAGGCTCAACCCTCCGAGCCTCAGTCCCAGGCTACTTCGGGAACTTCTCAATTAAAACAAAGCAGTTCCAAGACCAAGTCGAAACAAAGCCAGGGAACAAAGTCCGGTGCAAACTCAGCGCATAAAAGTTCAGGCCCGACAGGTAAAGCGCAGACCGGGAAAACTGCCGGCGGCAAGTCCCAGCAGGGGAAAACGACCGACAAAAACGCACCCAAACCAGGGGCGCTGCCGGCAGGGCAGGACTCTGCACTTCGCAGCCAGGCCACCGGACTTGTGAAATTCTTTGAAAGCACCTTGAATTTTCTCGCCGATAAGAAGAATACCGTACAGGACAAACAGGTGATCATCAATGAAAGCTACCTGAAATTTTTCTGGGACAACGAGGTGCAGGTTGAAGACGACCTCGACACCCACCAGGTGACCATGTACAAGGATGTACAGAGCTACCTCACGGATGTGGACTTCTTTTTCAAGCAGGCCAAATTCACTTATAATATCCAGGATATCAGCGTGATGACCAATGAGTTGGGAAATTCATTCTTCAAGGTCACCTGCAACCGCAACCTCAACGGCATCAATCTTAACGATGTAAATGTCAACACCAACCAGGTAAGGTATATCGAAATCAACTACGACGAAAAGAACCAGCAACTCAAGATCGTGAGCGTTTACACCACCAAGCTCAATGAAAAAGAAGACCTGCGGCATTGGTGGAACGGTCTTTCCCAGGGCTGGCAACAGAAACTGGGGAAAGATATCCAGCTGGGAGGCGGGATGACCCTGGCCTCGGTTGCTTCCTATAACGACACTGCCGCATTGATCGCGGGGCAGAAAACACCGATCGATTCCAATGCATTCTACAATGGGCTTCTCCAGATCGTCGGGTTGAAAAAAATCGACCTTGCGGGGGAAGTCATGATCTCGGACCTCAGCCCGCTGAGCAAGCTCAGCGCCCTCAGTGAAGTCAGCCTGAAAGGTACACCGGTGAGCGACCTCATGCCTCTAAGGAACCTTAACAACCTGCAGGTACTGGATATTTCCAACACCCCGGTCAGCAGTCTTGAGCCTCTGCATTATTGCACGCATATCAGGAAATTATTCATAAAGGGGACAGGAATAACTGATCTTGTGCTTCTGGTGAATTTCCCATCTCTTGAGGACCTGGACCTTTCCAATACAAAGATATCATCCCTTGACCCGATAAAGGCACTGGACTCGATTGATGACCTCAGGATGGCCTACACGATGGTGAGCGACCTTGCCCCCGTTGCCGGTCTCACCCGGATTGAGTTGCTGAACATCACAGCTACAAAAGTCATGACTCTTGATCCTTTGAAAAACCTGGCAAATCTCAGGATACTTCAGGCGGACAGCACCGGTATATCAAGTCTCAAACCCCTTGATAACCTGGGGTCCCTGCAGAGGATTTATTGTGATTATACAAATCTTCCGAAGAGCGAGGCCATCAGTTTCATGCTGAAGCATCCGAAAGCCTTTCTCGTGTTTGAATCCGCTGAACTTTCCAAATGGTGGACAGGAATGAATACCGACTGGCAGAACCTGCTGAGTCATTTTACCGTACTTGGAAATCCTCCCTCCAAGGAGCAACTTCATAAGCTTATACTCATCGACAGCCTGAATATTGCCGGAAGGATGAACATTAAAAGCCTGGAACCTGCAGCCATGCTTTCGCTTCTGCGGGTTTTATATGCTTCAAGCACCGGTGTTACAGATGTCGGCCCGCTGAAGAACCTGATTAACCTGCAGTGCCTGTATCTGAATAACACTGCCATTGGCAGTCTTCAGCCACTGAGTGTACTGGCAAAACTCAGGATCATCGGTATTGAAAACACGCAGGTAGCCGATCTTTCACCCTTGTACGGTATGAAAGATCTTCAATTCATATACGCCGACAACAGCCAGGTAACACTGAAGGAAGCGGGCAACTTCCTTGATAACACACCCGGTTGCCTGCTTGTTTTCCAGACTTTTGAAAATACCAACTGGTGGAAAAACCTGGGAAAGGAATGGAAGGATGTGTTTACAGCAGCATCTGGTGTGAAAGGTCAGCCCGACAAACTGCAGCTGCAGCGCATAGCCAACCTTGAAGAACTGACCATCACTGAGAACTTTTCAATCAACGACCTGACGCCTGTTCAGAAACTGTCAAGACTGAAGGAACTGACATTGACGGGTACTGCCGTCAGCAGTCTCGGACCCTTGAGCGTTATGCTCAGCCTTGAAAGCCTTCATTGCGGGAAAAACCCGGTTACTGATCTTACGCCCATCGCAGGCCTGTCTAAATTAAAGGACCTGGACTTCAGCAACAGCCAGGTTGAAGAACTGATGCCTATTCAGAACATGACCTGGCTTGAGAGCCTGAAATTCAGCGGAACCCAGGTAAAAAAACTGAAATACCTGGTGAACCTCACAAAACTTAAGGTCCTGGAGTTTTATAATACCAAAGTCAGCAGCCTCGATGAGATCGAAACTATGAGGAATCTTGAATCGCTTAAGATCTTCAATACTAAGATCTCGGCGAAAAGGGTGGAGAAATTCAAAATGACCCACCCGAAATGCGAGGTGGTTTTTTATTAGGCATTAAGGGAAGGTGATGAGTGATGAATTCAGGCAATAGGCATTAGGCATTAGAAAAAGGGTTAGTGAAAATTGAAGAATGAATAATCCTTGATGAAATAACCTGGGAATTGACACTATTAATGAGCGAGATGGACCGGACAATCGAAGTTTGTTTTACACCGAAATTGTTTACCGATATAACGACCAAGGACAATTACATTGTTGTGCTGGCTGATATACTGCGCGCCACTACCAGCATTTGCGCAGCTTTCCAGAACGGTGTAAAGGAAATCATCCCGGTTGCCGGGCTGGAAGAGGCGAGGGAATACAAAACGAAAGGCTTCCTGGTTGCAAGCGAGCAGGACGGAAGGAAACTCGACTGGGCCGATTTCGGTAATTCTGCCTTTAACTTCAGCCCGGATGCGGTAGGAGGGAGGACCCTGGTTTACTGCACTACCAACGGGACCCGGGCGCTTGAAATCGCAAAGGATGCCAGCCGGATCGCGATCGGGGCTTTCGTGAACATTTCAGCCCTGGCGGATTGGCTTGTAAAAGAGAACAGGAATGTTGTGATCCTTTGTTCCGGATGGAAGAACAAGTTCTGCCTTGAAGACACGCTCTTTGCCGGAGCTCTTTGTGAAAAACTTATTGCAAATCCCGGGTTTATAACAAACTGCGACAGTGCCTATGCTTCCATGGATCTGTGGAAAGCGGCCGATGCAGATATCCTTGCCTACATCGAAAAAGCTGCACACCGCCACAGGTTGAAGAAACTCGGCCTCGATGATGTGATCCCATACAGTTTTACTCCCGATACGACATCGGTCATCCCGGTTTTCGAAGATGGAGTAATCAGGAACAGGGGATAATAAGGCAAATTCCATGATTAGATAATCAGACTTTTACGCAAATCACTTGCGCCCGCCTCCGTTTTTTTGTATATTTACTTTTTAAATCTTAGCGGGATGGCTGCATCCATAGTTATTATTGTTGCAGTTTTTTCTTTGATCGCGTTGACCAGCAGGTGTTTGATTCCTGCGATGGAGCTTATCCGGGTTATCAAACAGCCACGATCTGTTTTTCCTTCCACACCATCCGCACCGGCCAATTATTATTCATTTCATTATGAAACCCTATATATACATTTTCATTTTTATCCTGTTACCGCCGGGCATCTCCGCCCAGAGTTATCAGAACATCTGCTCCCCGGGCGTCACTTATTACAAAAACCGCTCGGGATATTTCGGGGCTTTCCGTGAGGATACAATACATAATCCCCACATTGGCGACACCATTTTCATCTCCTACACTGCACTCAGGGATCCTGCGAATTCAAATGATTGCGTGGATATTTCCAACGGATCGGTCCTGGGACGCAAGATCTATAAAAAGCATGACGGCTGGTTCTTTTTCTACAACCAGACTAACGATACCGTGAGGATCAACACCCAGGCTTCGGTGAACACGGCCTGGCATTTTGTCGAGCAGCCGAATTATTACCTCGAAGGAAAAGTATCCTCAATCATTCAGGATACGGTCCTAGGGCAGCCAGACCAGGTCAAGGTGATCACCATACAGGCGAAAGATTATAGCGGGCAGGGCATTTCCCATATTTTTAACGGCAAGCAGATCAGGCTGAGCGAGCATTACGGACTGAGCCAGGTTTACGACATTTACAAGATTCCCGCCGATACGGTTTTTTATTCCCTCGAAGGCAAGGCCAGTCCGCCACTTGGCCTCCAGGATTTGGACTGGAAGCAGGTTTATGATTATGATACGGGCGATGTGTTCCATTACTATTATTGGAGAAACACATACGGCACATTAGGATGGGTTCTGACTTACCAGAAATGGTGGATCGATAGTGTTTTCCGGAAAACCGTATACGGGAATGAGGATTCCGTAGATTACGAAGTTTACCGCTGTACGAGAACGGCCACACTCGTTGGTGAGGATTTATGGGCTTATAATAATTATCTTGACACCACAGTTCTGAGATACCGGTTCACGAATCCCCCGGCCGATTCCATGGATATCAGGAAACTGCCTAATGAACTGCTTGACAATCATTATCGAACATCCCGTTACTTAGGGTACTATAATTCAAAGGGACGTCCCGTTAAGTACATGAGGAATAATGCCTATTCCTGGTCTCCAAGCTGCTATTATGCATGCCCTGATGTAATATGGGAAGGCTGGCAGTTTCAATTCGCGAAAGGTATCGGCATGATAGATGAATACTGGGATTTCAACCAGAGTACCTGGGGCGAGTCTTCTCTGGTCTATTACCGGAAAGGCAATGAAACCTGGGGAACCCCTGTTGCGACAGATTGCAGCATCCTGGTGGGGCAGCAGCCCCCTCCTTCATCCGCAGAAAAAAATATTTTGATCATTCCCAATCCATTCAGTTATAAGGCTGATGTCATTATCCCGGGCATAAGTGAAGGAGAAAAAGTAAAATTTATTCTCTATGATGAATTCGGGCGAATCGCCTGGACCATGAACCCTGTTGCAGCACCGTATCGGATTTACAGGAATAACTTCATCGCCGGAATGTATTTTCTGATAATTTTAAGAGAAGATGGCTCGGTGGATGGAAAGGTGAAGGTGATCATATCCGATCGTTAAGAAGTTTCCTTGCAAGCCTGGCCGCTTCTTCCGGTTTATAAAAATTATGAGGATGGCCAAAAGCATGAATTTATTTCCCGACCTTTGTGGCATGCCATTATATCTCGCCTCGATCAATTCGGGAAGCAACGGAAACTGCTATTACATAGGTAATGAAAGGGATGCCGTACTTGTCGATGCCGGAATCTCCTGCCGGGAAACGGAGCGACGGATGGCAAAGCTGGGGTTCTCCCCGGGAAAGGTGCGAGCCATTTTCATTTCCCATGAACATTCCGACCATACAGCCGGGATGGAAGTCCTGTCACGTAAACACGACATTCCTGTCTATATTACGCCGGAAACACTAAATAAAAGCAGGATAAACCTGGCCGGCCATCTTACACGGACCTTCTCGGCCAATGAAACGGTTGAGATAGAAAGCATGGCGGTATTACCTTTCCCCAAACAACATGATGGAGTGGATTCTCACAGTTTTACAATTACTTCGGATGGGATCACTGCTGGTGTGTTCACCGATATAGGAATGGCCTGTGAACATGTGATACGCCACCTGGCCGTTTGCCATGCGGCTTTCCTTGAAGCCAACTACGATGAGTATATGCTGGAGCACGGAAGATATCCTCTTTTCCTTAAGCGCCGGATCCGTGGAGGCAAAGGCCACCTCTCGAACAAGCAATCACTGGAACTTTTTACCAGACACTGTTCTCCCTTCCTGAGACTCCTGATATTATCCCATTTGTCGGAACATAATAACCGCCCTGAAATAGTCCAAAACCTCTTTGCACCTCATGCAAATGGCATAAGAATTGCTGTTGCCTCAAGGTACAGGGAAACCGGTGTTTTTTGTATTAAGTCAGATAATCAGACAGATATATAACAAAAGTGCGATGTTAAAAACTTTATAAAAATAAAATCTTAAAAAATGTTAAAATATTGGTTTAATCTTTCTATCTTTGCAGCCGAATTTAAACAAAACAATAAACAAATGAAAAAACTCGCATTAATTTTAGTTATCGGTGCTGTTGCTTTCATGACATCATGCGGCCCCAGTGCAAAAGAAATCGAAGCAAAAAGAATTGCAGACTCAACAAGAGTTGCTGATTCAATGGCAAAGGTCCAGGCAGCTCAGCAGAGAATTGCCGATTCAATTGCTAAGGTACAGGCAGCCCAGAAAAAAGTAGCTGATTCCATCGCTCATCAGGATTCCATCAAGAAACACCTGATCAAGCCTGCAAAAGCAGCTAAAGCAGTAAAACCTGCAAAGAAAACAACAAAGAAATAATCTTTGGGTTGTGAACCTGAAAAAGAGCTCAGTTTACTGGGCTCTTTTTTTTATCCGGGAGGCATCGTTGCAAGATCCGTATCTGAAAAATTAACATGCAACCTTCCTCATTCCCAGGATACGGAAAATAAATTCGTTAAACTTATGTTAAAATCTTTCTGAAAAAAGAAAATAAAAATATTTTTGCACCCGATTTAAAATGTTTGCTATGGAAGTAAGTGTTGAGAATATTTCAAAGTCATACGGATTCCAGAAAGCCGTCGATAATATCTCGTTCAGTGTCAATACCGGTGAGATCGTCGGCTTTCTCGGGCCCAACGGCGCCGGGAAAACGACGACGATGAAGATCATTACCTGTTTCATGCCTCCTGATGAAGGAAATGTTACCATTGGCGGCATCCAGGTGGCTAAAAATCCGGAAGAAGTTAAAAAACACATTGGTTACCTTCCTGAATCAAACCCGCTGTATAAGGATATGGCCATCATTGACTATCTGGCTTTTGCAGCCGCGATACAGGGTGTTCCGAAAGGTATGATAAGGGAACGCATATTTGAAATGGTTCAGGTTTGCGGACTAAAGAACGAGAAGCACAAGAAGATCAGTGAATTATCAAAGGGTTACCAGCAGCGTGTAGGACTTGCCCAGGCCCTGATCCACAATCCCGAAGTGCTCATACTCGACGAGCCAACTTCCGGCCTTGATCCCAACCAGATCGTCGAGATCAGGGAACTCATCAAGAGGATAGGACGTGAGAAAACCGTGATCATGTGTTCTCACATTTTAGCTGAGGTTGAAGCCACATGCGACCGTATCTTGATCATCAGTAACGGGAAGCTTGTCGCCGACGGAACCTCGACATCTCTCAGGAAACAGGCACAGAACAAGGAAATACTGAAAGTTACGATAGATGATGGTGACAGGAACGCCATATTTTTTGCGCTCAAAGCCCTTGAGACAGTCGAAATTGTGGATCTTCTGCCACAACACACCCAGGCTTTCGAAGTGATGAGCAAAGCCGGCGCAAACTCCCGCCGGGCTATTTTCAGGCTTTGTGTCGACAACGCCTGGACGCTTACTGAAATGACACCGGTGGAACGTAAACTCGAAGAGGTCTTCCGCGACCTGACCATTCATAATTGACGGAGGCTTCCAATAGAGGTCATAGCTTGACAGAATAACGAAAATTAAAGTATATGGATAAAATCTGGATAATCACAAAGCGGGAATTGAAGTCATTCTTCGATTCACTGATGGCTTATGTCATGATAGTGCTTTTCCTTGGGTTCAGCGGTTTTTTTACCTGGATTTCAGGAAGTGACGTTTTCATGATGAACCAGGCCAGCCTTCAATCTTTTTTCGGCATCGCATTCTGGTCGCTGTTCTTTTTCATCCCCGCCGTCACGATGGGGCTTCTTGCGGATGAGAGGAAAAGCGGAACGATCGAACTCCTTGTTACAAAGCCGATCAGCGACTGGCAGATCGTTGCAGGAAAATTCCTGGGTGCCTTCCTGCTGATCTGCATTGCCCTGGCACTGACCATTCCTTATTATATTTCCGTGGCCTCCATTGGAAAGATTGACCACGGGGCAGTTTGGATGGGATACCTGGGGCTTCTTTTCATGAGCGCCTGTTACATCAGCATCGGGCTTTTCGCAAGCAGCATCACCAGTAACCAGATCGTTGCCTTCCTGACCTCCCTTGCCATCGGTATTTTTTTCCAGCTCCTGTTCAGCCTGCTTGGAGGAAACTCTGTCGGCTGGTTTGCAGGATTCCTGAATTATCTAAGCATAGGAACTCATTTTGAAAGTATGGCGAGAGGAGTGGTTGACTCGAAAGATATCATCTTCTTCCTTTCCATTATTTTCCTGGGGCTTACAGGGACCGAACTGGCACTTTCAAAACGAAATCTTCTCATTTAATCCATTGGCTATGAAAAAAGGTAAATCAATCACAACATACATTTTACTTCTTATCGGTATCGTTGTTCTGGCCAATCTTCTTGCAGACCGTTTTTTCCTGAGGCTGGATTACACGGCCGACAAACGTTATACTCTGAGTGAAGCCACCAGGAATATTCTTGGTTCCCTCAAGCAGCCGGTAACTGTAACGGCTTATGTAAGCAGTGAACTTCCGCCTGATTTTGCCCGTCATCGCAGGGATTTCCAGGATGAGCTAACGGAATATTCAAACCGTTCGGGAGGAAAAGTCATGTTCGAGTTCATCAATCCCAACAAGGATGAACAGACGGAACAGAAAGCCATGCAGGAGGGCATACAGCCTGTCCTCATCAATGTGAGGGAGAAGGACCAGGTTAAGCAGCAGAAAGCATATATGGGTGCGGTAGTCCATTATGGCGATAAAAAAGAAGTGATCCCTTTCATCCAGCCGGGGGCGGCTATGGAATACAGCCTTTCAACAAGCATAAAGAAAATGACTGTCGAAGACAAACCGAAGATTGGCTTTATCCAGGGGCATCGCGAACCGGATCCGAATTCCATGGCTCAGGTATGGCAGACGCTTATGGTGCTTTACGATGTGGTGCCGGTCAAGCTCAGTGATCCTGCCACGGACCTGGCAAAGTTTAAAACACTGGTATGGGTCGCGCCGAAAGATTCCATTCCCGAATCGGAATTCGCAAAACTTGATTATTTTCTTTCAAACGGGAAGAACATATACATTGCGATGAACAGGGTTGAAGGCAACCTGCAGAATGCATCCGGATCCGAAGTAAGAACGGGGCTTGAAAAATGGCTTGAAGGGAAAGGCCTCAGGGTAAATCCCGACTTTGTGATCGACGAGAGCTGCGGAAGTGTTATGGTGAACCAGCAGCAGGGAGGGATGACCTTCCAGACTAGCATGCAGTTCCCTTACCTGCCCATGCTTACCAAGTTCCCGCAAAGCCCTGTCACCAAGGGCCTGAATACCGTCGTTTTGCAATTCGCCAGTTCAATTGATTATACTCCGTTAAATGCCGATGTGACTTTTACACCGCTTGCCACATCCTCCGACAAGGCGGGTACCGAGCATACTCCTCTTTATTTCAACGTCGGCCGAAACTGGCAACAGAAGGACTTTCCGCGCTCAAAAATTGTAATGGCCGGCTGTTTGAGCGGAAGGCTCTCGGGGAATGCAAACTCGAGAATGATCGTTGTTTCCGACGGCGATTTCGCCATTAACGGGGAAGGGCAGCAGGCCCGCCAGGTTCCTGCCGACAACCTGAATTTCTTTGTCAATGGGGTGGACTGGCTTTCCGACGATACAGGTCTCATCGACCTGAGGTCAAAGGAGGTTAGTTCAAGGCCCCTTGACCAGATGGATGACGGGAAAAAAGCGCTGATTAAGTACCTGAACTTCCTTCTTCCTATCCTTCTGATCATCGGTTACGGATTCTTCAGGTGGCAATACCGCCGTAATCAGAGAATGAAACGGATGAACGAAAATTATATCTGAAAATGAAGAATATAAAAAACAGTATTCTCCTTATTGTTTTCTTGATCCTGGCACTGCTTGTGCTTGGTTTTTTTCTTTATGATAATAAAAAGGGAGAAAGAAGTTTCCGGAAGGAACTGTTTGCCATCGATTCCGCAAGGGTCAGCAAGCTCACAATTTATCCGAAAGACACGAACAGGCAGGTCCTCATCCTGTCCGGCGCGGGGAGAGACTGGAAGATCGGCAGCGGGAATAAATCCTGGCCTGCCGACACCGGTATGATCCTGCATATCATCAGTTCCCTGGTGAATGCGAAACCGGAACGTGTAGCAGGAACCGATAAATCGTCATGGAAAGACTTTCAGATCACCGATTCGGCATCCGTTCGCGTTGTTGTTGAACAGGGGAACGACAAGGTGGCCGATTTCAGGGTGGGAAAAATTTCATTCAGCCAGGATGGACGGGGGAATTTCGGCCGGCAGGGGATGAGCGTGAAATCACATATCCGTGTTGCAGGGGATGACAGGGTGTATGTTGTGGACGGTTTCCTCTCAATGATATTCAGGGATGAAATCTCGGCCTACCGGAACAAGCTCATTTCAAAGTTTGACAGGAAACTTGCCGGCAAACTGACTTTTACTTACCCAGGCGATTCTTCGTTTATCCTTCAGAAAACGGACAACCGATGGATGATCAACGATAAACAAGCCGATTCGGCAAGTACAGCCAGTTATATAACCTCTCTTGCCAACTTGTACAACAGTGGATTTGCCGACGACAACAATATATCCGGCCTATACTCTTACACGCTAAGGATCGAGGGAACAAACTTTCCCGGCTTCGAAATCAGGGGCTCGGCCGATGAAGCCGCAAAACGATATTTCGTAAAATCGGATTTGAATTCAAGTGCGGTTTTCGGTGGCGCCGATCCGACGCTGTTCAGGCAGGTCTTCCCGGGCAAAGGAAAATTTGAGCCATTGCCCCAGAAACACAAATCCGGGAAAAAGAAATAGTCCCTTAATTCATCTTTTCAAGGTTGACCTCGACGGTGATCTCCACTGATTTTGCGATGTTATTCGTAACGGCACCCGGTATTTTTATATTATAATCGGAAAGCATGATATTGAATTTTGCTTTACCGTTCAGTTTACCTTCTTTGACTTCGAAGCTGCCTTTCTCCTTCACGTTTTGTGTGACGCCATGGATAGTTAGCTTCCCTTCGATAGTAGCTTCATACACTCCTTCTTTGGAAACATTCACATCCTTTATGTTGGTTACCTTGCCCAGGAACAAGGCATTCGGGAATTTATCGGATTCCACGTAGTTCTCGTTGAAATGCTCCTGCATCAGTGCTTTCTCGAAATCAAATGATTTCATCAGAACGCGGAAGACGAAATCCCCTGTCGATGCATCCAGGGCTGCATTGACCTGGCGGTTATGGGCTTCGATCTTTTCGAGCGGACTATCGGAATAAAATTTTATATGGCCGGTTTTGGTAATGAACTTTTGGGCATGCACGGTAAATGAAACAGCCAGCAGACAGGCCATGGCAAGCAATAATTTTTTCATGGGCATGGGTTATTAAGGATTTATCATTGAACATTTATCAAGAATTACGTCGGTATCGTTAAAACCTGTACAGTAGCCTTTTAATCTGACATCCGACCCGGGCTGGATTTTCCTGGCTTCAAGCCCGTATTTGGATAACATTGTACAACGGACTCCCTGGTCCCCAAACATCCCGTTTTCAAATACAAAAACACAGGTTGTCAGGGAATCTTTCGCTTCGACCTTGGTGATCCTGCCGGTCACCGCAACGACTTTCCCGTTGTATTTTGATCCGGCCTCGGTTTTATTAAGCGTGAAGGATTTATAAAGGTCTGCCGCTGCAGTAGTATAAGCCGCATCCATTTTTTCATAATCAGGATGGGGCTTGTTGTACATGAAGTGAAACACCAGAAACGCTGCTATGGCGCCAAGGACCATTAATATCGATATGACTTTAATCCAGTTTTTCATGCTTACCTGATTTTTCGTGTCCGGATGATTTCCGGGGTTTGTAAAGCGAAGGGTTTTTATTTCTCTTTTCTGAATTCTCTGGGTTTAACCACGGTGAATATCCTGGAAATATTGAAGCCCAGGAATATATCCCCGTTCTGCCATTTCCCGGTAGTTTGAGTGATAATGCTTTCCATGTTCTCGCCCATTGCATTGGTCAGGAAGATCTGGAATACATGCCCTCCGGTTTCAATGTCAACACCAACTGATAGTGCACTAGTCGCCGGTGTAGATTTGATCTGCTTGGGAAAGAGGTAATAGTATTCGGCATTGACAGATACCCGCTGGCTGATCTTGATCCGGCCCCCGACGCCTATCGAGAAAATATTGTTATGATCGTCGGGTGTGGGTACCAGGTTAATATGAACGTAGGTCGGTGCGATTTGCAGTGAAAACCATTCACAGAATTTGCGCGCGAGGATTACCTGGCTGGCATAGGACATCCTGGATGAGAAATAATTTTTCCGGGTGGGATCCGGCCATTTGGTGGTATAGATGGAGGTGCTCCCGAAAATGGTGAGCGTGAAGGGCATCTTTCTTGAGCCTTTGCTTTGCCTCAGGACTTTGAATTTCAGGAAACCGTCCCAGGTATTCTGGAGAGTGTTTAGTCCCACACCAAAACCAAGCCAGCGCGTGGCTCCGTATTCCAGTCCCAGGCGAACTTGTGCCTGTTTTAAACCGAATAGATTATCATACCCTGTATTCAGGGCACCGAAATGATGGGAAAACATGAAGATGAGGTTTCCTTCGGGAGGATTTTCACATGATTGCCCTATAAGCACTCTCGTGGCTTTAAAAGTTGCTGAGGTGTAATCTGTCACCTGCTTTGCATCCTTGTCGAGCAGGTTCATCATATCTTCCTGGGCAGTTGCCGTCAATGTGAACGTGGCCAGGAGAATGAACAATATTGCAGATATCCGGTTTTTCATAGCGTCGGTTTTAGTTATTGGGAGCTCCCTGGTTGATCCAGTTCTTGATTTTGCCCAGGTCACAGGTTGACAGTTGAGCCCCACCGTTAGGCATTGGATAAAATCCGGACTGCCAGTTTACACCACCCCATAATTTGCCATTCAATGCCACTGTATTGAGACCGGTATAAGTGTCTGTGATTACATTCCCGGAAGCAATGGCAGTGGAATGGCAGGTATTGCAATTGGCTACCATGATCGGAAGTATGGTTTTGGAATAGGATGCATTAGTACTGTCGCATGGAGTACTGGGAAAAGGATACAGGTCATATTCATTATCGTTATAGCATGCTGTGGCCAGCACCAATAAGGATGAAACTATGAAAACAGCTTTTATAATTTTTCTCATCTGATGATTCTTGTGTTTTTAATTAGGCTCACCGAGAGTGATCCATTTCTGAAATAAATTGATTTCACAGGGCGAAAGCATTTCCCCTCCCTTGGGCATGGGATAATACCCGCTATCGTGCCGCAGGGCTCCCATTAGCCTGTTGTTCTTGGCACAGGCGACTACTTCTGTGTAGGTCTCCAGGCTGAGCCCGTTGGCCGGATTGGAACCTGAATGGCATCCTATGCACCAGGACTGTACGATAGGATTTATGGAGGATGTATATGTCACGTTTGTGGAGTCACAACCTGCCGAATCACAACGGTTGTTGTATGCACCCTGGGCGATCCACCAGTAAATGATGCTTTTCTGGTCCATGGAAAAGGGAGTGCCTGGGGGCATCCTTTCTCCGGAATTGCTGAACAGTACTGTGTAAAGTTTGCTGCCCTGGGGATTAAAGGGTGCAGCCAGTTTAATTATTCCGGAATAACTGTCCAGGATATGGTTTGCCTTGTGAGTTGCTTCATCATGACACCCGGTTTTAGCACAGCCTGTGATGATCACCGGCAATACCGAATTCATGAAATAAATGGTGTCGTGCGAGCATTTGAACTCAGGACCCGGAGGAGGGGGCTTTGGCGGTGCTATCGACAGATCGGCTGTGTGGTGACAGGAAAAAGTGACCACGCAAACAATGATGATCAATGCTTTTAAAGATGTTAATCTCATTTTGATAAAGGTTTGATATATGGATATGGTCGGATGTTCTCATCTTTAAAATCTTTTTCCCTGTAAAGGAAAGGGCAAATATTTAGAATTCTAATAATTCGAAAATAAACGCATTTTAGTACTAAAAATTGCAAATATCGGTAAAATTTCCGGTTTAAGTTCCGACACCAGGCCGATTATTAAATGGATTTAAAGTGAATACTTTTTTATAAATTTATGAGTTTTATTAAAAAGGCAAATATGAAAACAAAGTTTATCCTTATTATCAGCCTGGCTATTTCCCTGTCGGCATCAGCCCAGGGCCAAAAATCTGTTTCCGATTCTTCTTCCGCCAATTTCAGGATGAACACTTTATTTGGCTGCCGGCACGATAATCATAAGGTATCTGTAGGCTATTTTCTGGAACTCAATGCAGGCTACACACGTTTCAGCGATAAGAATGTATTCCTGCCCGGTCTCAGCATGGGGATCATACTTGACCATCACTGGACTATCGGAATGACCGGTAGCATTCTCGGGAATCCTTATGGCTTGTATTTCAATAACGTGTATTTTGATTCATTGAGCAAGGAAAACAAGGGAGCCCACCTGGTAGGGGGATATGGCGGTTTGCTGCTGGAATATACACTCTTCCCTAAATCCACTGTTCATGTTTCATTTCCCCTCATGATTGGTCTTGGTTATATGGGATGGTATAATTCAGATTATGACGGAGGCACAGTTTCGTTTCCTTTTAACCAGAATTACCATATTGTTGCAGGTGATAGTTTTTTTGTGGTTGAACCCGGGGTAAAACTGGAGTTAAATCTGGCAAAAATCTTGCGGATGGGCATTGGTATCAGCTACCGGTATACACCCGACTTTGATCTTAAATCTGTTTCACCCGACCTTATCAACCAGTTTACGGCAAGGCTCAGCCTGAGGTTGGGGAAATTCTGATCGGAAAACCCGGTGTGAAAATCATTCATTTTTTTTTATGATTTTCCCAAAACTGGCCTAAATTTGCCTTGATAATCAGCCTGTCAATGCATGGTTTTTCTATACTTTTTTTTCTGATCCTTATCCCGGGGTTTCCCTGGATTAATAAGAGCATGGCATCAGGCACAAGTGACGACAGTATTGAAATGCTTTTCGTGAGGGCTAATGGAAAGCAGAAACAGATTGAACTCCTGTTATCAGCCACTAAACAATTGAAATCAATTGATCCTGACAGGGCACTAAGGTATGCTTCCCGCGCATACTCCCTCGCCGATAGTTCAAAATTCCCGAAACTTCGCCTGCAGTCCATGATCGATATCGGAAACATCCAGGCTTTGAAGACTAAATTGACAGCAGGGATGGAGATGGCGCTGAGGGCAAAGGAGCTTGCGATAAGGCTTGATGATAAAAAAGCTCTTGCGGAAGCCTGCCTTATCATCGGGATGATCCAGATCTTCCAGGGGAACTTCAGCGATAGTTATGAATCCGATTTCATGGCATTGAGCCTCTTTGGGGAGATCAATGACAAGGATGGAATTGTGAAGGCATTAAACGGGATAGGTAATATCTGTTATCATCAACAGGATTTTAACAAGGCCTATATCTATTATTCCAACGCACTGAAAATGGCCAGGGATATCCACGACACCCTCCAGATCGCTAATGTCCTGAATAATGTCGGTCTCGTCCTCGTTGAAAGAGGGCAGCCTGAGAAGGCCATTGATTATTACCAGGAAGCAATTGACATTCATAACCGTCTTGGTTTCAAAGTGAGGACAGCAACTAATTATATCAACCTGGCCGAAGTCTTCCTCCAACTTAACCGTTATGATGATTTTCTGAAAAACTATAATGCTGCCGTTGAAATCTATGCTTCCATAGGTTCCACTTACAATTTGGCCTTGTGCCATATGATTTCATACAATTATTATAAGAAAATCAAAGAGCCCGACAATGCGTTGAAGATTGCGATGTTGGCTTTTTCTGAGGGTTGGGTTAATAAACTGAGGGAGGTGGTTTCACAGGCATCCGGCGTTCTCCACGACTATTACCTCTCTGCCGGAAGAATTGACAGCGCCTATAAGTATGCCATGATCTTGAATGCTGAAAAAGACAGCATCAACAATGAGCATTCCTCTGCTAAGCTTACTCTGCTTGAAATGGAATACAGCTACGATAAAAACCAGAAGGAAGAGAAATTCAGGCAGCAACGGAAGGATTTCATTACGGTGATCCTGATCATACTTTTCATCTCCGGGTTAATCACCACATTATTGTTTCTCTCCCGGCAGATCGTAAAAACAAAAAACATGCGGTTGGAAAAGCAACGTCTTTCGGATGAAATTGAGTTCAAGAATAAAGAGCTGACCCTAAATGTCATGAACCTGATTAAAAAGAATGAAATGCTGGTGGATCTAACCAACCGGCTTATCCAGATGCAGCAGAATGTAAAAGATCCATCCACCAAACAGGAATTCATTCAGCTTATCAACTCCTTGCAGCGGACTTCAAGCAGCGAGATCTGGGAGGAATTTGAGATGAGGTTCAGGCAGGTTCACAACAGTTTCTATGAAAAGCTCCTCTCCCGTTTTCCGGAATTGACACCAAGTGAATTGAAATTAGCAGCCTTGCTCCGCCTTAACCTATCCACAAAGGAAATCTGTGAATTGTCGGGGCAACGGCCGGCATCCCTTGATGTAGCACGATCAAGGCTAAGAAAAAAACTTGGTCTGGCCAATTCCCAGATAAACCTGGTGACATTCCTGTCACAGATTTAAAAAATTCCATTTTTTTTAACATTCTGTTTGCTAATTACATACAGGCATAGTTATGATATTGTATATATCATTTGCCATGGATATTTAGAATTTGTAATGACGTTTTTTTTGGATGAGGCCTGAGCCCGGGTTTACTTTTGTCCCAGTTTTATTTTCCTGTGATGAAAAAGAAAAAGCCAGAGATCGGCCAGCCGGATAAAGAGCCTTTGAATGGCCTTGAAGAGATCAGGAAAAGGGTAAAAAAGCAGGAAATACAAACTATCGTTCTGAAGAAAATAATTGAAAAGACAAAAGAAACCAAACAAACCAGGTAAATATCAAAAAAATCAACAAGTATGAAAAAACGATTGACTTTTACAATGGCTGTCTTTCTGATCAGCCTTCTAAGCTTCGGACAGCTTACCGGGATTAAAAATATTCCCGGTGACTATAGCTCTGTTGCTGCTGCAATTTCGGCTTTAAATACATTGGGTGTGGGTTCGGGCGGCGTGACATTTAATGTCACTGCGGGATATACTGAATCTTTCCCGGCTCTGACATCCGGTTTGATCACCGCGACCGGGACATCATCAAATCCCATCGTATTCAAAAAGAACGGGGCAGGGCTGAATCCTGTTATAACTGCGGCAGTCGGGACAAGTGCCGACTATGAATACATCATCTGTTTGCAGGGTACTGATTATATTACTTTCGACGGCATTGATGTTACGGATCCGGCTGGCCTTGTGGAATGGGGATATGCCATTTTAAAAGCATCAGGGACCGATGGTGCACAGTATGTGACGATTAAAAATTGCAACATCACCATGAATAAGGCTGATCTGAAGGTCAGCATGGGTATTTATGCAAATAATGTCACCCCTGCCGCACCTTCCACACAGCTTACAGTAACAGCCTTAAGCGGGGCCAATTCCACTATCAAGATATATGGCAATACCATTCAGAATGCATATAACGGTATCTATTTAGTCGGTTATAATGATTTGGTTTCACCTTATATTTATTATGACCAGGGTAATGAAATCGGAAAAGACGGCGCAAATACAATATCAAACTTCGGTGGAAGCACAACCGCAAACAATGGTATCTATACAATATACCAGAACAACCAGAAGATTGTAAACAATACGGTTAACGGACCTTGTGCAGGTTCAGGGACTTGTGCAGGCATACAGGTGGCCACAGCCAATAACTCAAACGTAGACCTTTACAATAATACAATCAGCATCGCATATACCGGTACCGGATTGTTCTATGGTATATGGGATGGAAGAGGGAATACATATAGCGCAGCTACGACAATGAATGAATACGGTAATACAGTTACCAATTGTTCTTACCTGGCCGGATCCGGGACAACTTATTATATGTATTTCAATGGTGGCGCAGCGAGCTGTAATGTATACAATAACATTGTAACCAATAATACCTATGGCTCTGCAACCTATACAGCAACCGGTACACTGGAAGGCATTTATTTCAATGGATGCCAGAATACCACAGGTGTGGTTTCATTCCATGACAACCAGGTTACGAATATCACCAGGATACAGTCGACGACCTCCGCAGGGACCACGTATTATTTTTACCTCAACGGGGGCGGGGCTACCTCCAGCTTTTTTAATAATACAATCAATAACAATACAGTGGCTTCCAATGGAACCTGCTATGCAATGTATGTCCTGAATAACCCCAGCGGACTGAAAAGCATTTACGGCAATACCGTGACCAATCTCCTCAACTCCTATGGATCAATATATGGTATATACACCGGTAATGCAGGTTCGACTTCTGTGTACAATAACAAATTCCAGAATTTCAATGCACTGGGTGCTTCCAGCCTAATATACGGTATTTACCTGTCCAGCGGCTTAGGCGGCGGCCCCATGTATTGTTACAATAACTTTGTCGGTGACTTTAAAGCCCCTGCCACATCAAGTGCCAGTGCGATTTACGGGATTAACGCTCCCGCAACAAGCACAACGACCCTTGGGATATACAACAATACTGTTTACATCAATGCCTCCTCAACCGGTGCAAATTTCGGCACCATCGGATTATATATAGGTACGGGCCCCACCAACGTTGAATTGCAGAATAACATCATCGTCAATACTTCTGCAGCCTCAGGTACCGGGTTTACCGTTGCCTTGAGGTTTTCAACCGCCACCCCGACTAATTATGCACTGACATCAAATAACAATGATTACTTTGCCGGCACGCCGGGGGCGCAAAACCTGATTTACTATGACGGGACGAACAGTGATCAGAATTTGGCCTCATACAAGAACAGATACTTCCCGCGTGATTCTCAGTCCTTGACTGAAAACCCGCCCTTTCTAAGTGTGACTCCGGGTGCTATGAACCTGCATATCAATGCGGCAACTGCAACCCAGGTTGAAAGTGCAGGGCTTGTTGTATCAACCCCTAACATCAATACTGACATCGATGGCGATCCCAGGTATCCCAATGTGGGTTATCCGTTCAATGATCTGTACCCCCCGATCGCCCCGGATCTTGGTGCCGATGAATTCGGTGGAATCCCTCTTGACCAGACGTCTCCTTTTATAAGCTACTCACCTTTGATGAATACTTCATCCCTTTCAGCAAGGATACTCATTGCCACCATTTCGGATATGCGTGGAGTCCCGGTATCAGGCATCGGTCTGCCGAGAATTGCATGGAAAAAGTTTTACAATGGTACCTGGTCTTATGCCACGGCCACTTCATCCGGGGGAAACCAATACAGGTTTACCTTTGCAGGTGGCGTATCAACCGGAGATACAATCTATTATTATGTCCTGGCACAGGACAGCTGGACCACGCCGAATACCGGCAGCTACCCGATAGTAGGCGCCGGTGGGTTTTCTGCTAATCCCCCGACAGCTGCAACACCTCCAGCCACACCGTTTAAGTATGCAGTTGTACCGAGTATCTGCGGGACGTTCAATGTTGGAGCAGGCCAGACATACCCGACACTTACTGCGGCCATCAGCGACCTGAATCTGAAAGAGATGACTTGCCCGGTAACCCTTCTGCTTACCGATAATTCTTATACTTCTGAAACTTTACCCATTATCATCAACCAGATCCCGGGTGCCGCACCGGGCGTAACTCTGACCATCAAGCCGGCACCGGGTAAAACACCCGTGATTACAGGATTCTGCCAGGGAAACACGCCATATTACTGGAGCATGATAAGTTTCAATGGAGCTCAGTACGTTATTTTTGATGGTTCCAATACGAACGGCGGAACAGACCGCAGCCTGACATTGCTCAATACCGGGACGACAGGGTTCGTTGCTGACTTCGGCATGTACAACAATGGTACCATCGGGGCTTCCAATATTACCATAAAAAATTGTGTGATACAGACTCATGCTGAACCTGCATATAATGCTCAGGGGGTTTCTCTCTTTGCAACGACCGGAAACGCAGGTTATAGTAATATCACTATTGACAACAATACCATAAATTCCCAGGCTGTGGGGATACGACTGGCAGGTATTGCAACGAACAAAAGCACCAACATCACCGTGACCAACAATACCATAGGATCGCTGAATACATCCAGTGCTGTTGATCTTGGGGGAGTTACACTGACCTATACCGACAATGTGCTGATCCAGGGAAACGAGATCATAGGGAATTCAGCTGGCCTGAACGTAACCAGCTTTCCATATGGAATTTATGTGTCAACCGGATCGACCAATACGCAGATGAGGAAAAATATCATCCATGACTGGTACCAGTGGGGCACTGCCTTCCCCTCCAGTGGGGCAATGGGCATTTATTACGGCGGTGATGCCAGCGTATCCAGCGAAATATCGAATAACGTGGTTTATAATATCAAGGGACCTGGGCAGAACCTGTCTGTAACGGGTGCAAATCCTTTTGGTATCTACATTCCAAATTCTGAGGGTAATCTCAAGATCTACCATAATACTGTCTATCTGAGCGGTGCATTTCTCACCAGTTCCACCGATGTCATGTCTTCCTGCATTGGCATTGGGAATACTGTTTCCAATGTGGATATTAGGGACAATATCCTGAAAAACTCCTCGCAGCTTGCATCAGGAACATCCAACGCGGAATCCTATGCGATTACGGTAGGCACTAATCCTACAGGGCTTACAATGAACAATAATGATTATTTCGTTGACGGCGTCGGGCCGAAAACCGGGTATTATGGCGGGGCAGACCAGGCCACCCTTGCCAACTGGCAGGCTGCAACATCGCAGGATGCCAATTCGACAGCCATAGATCCTGTCTTTACTTCAGCAACTTTCCTGAAGCCTACGACCACAAGCATGAACCATTCAGGTACTTATCTCACCCTGGTACCAACCGATATTTTGAATATTCCAAGGACTAACCCCCCGGATGTGGGAGCGTATGAATATTCACTTGACCCGATTGTAGTAACCACTTCTTCGGGACCAATTTTATATAATGGGGCAACTCTGAACGGATCGATCATGGCCGCCGGGCTTACCGTAAACAGCTTTTTTGACTATGGCGTAACCACAGCCTACGGAAGCAACTCAGCCGGTGTGCCTGCCGTTATTACAGGCAACACGACGACTGCATACTTATCCGCAGTGACTGGCCTTCTTCCTCTTACAACATATCATTTCAGGGCAAGGGGCCTTACTTCGGCTAATGTTAATGTATACGGGAATGATATGACATTCACAACCGCACCGCTTCCACCTGCCGTGGTAACTACCAATGCAACTGCCATCACTTCAGCCGGCGCTACCCTGAACGGAACGGTAAATCCTAACGGGGGAATTGCAACAGTGAGTTTCCAGTATGGACTTACAAACTCCTACGGTAATACTGTTTTGGCCACTCAAAGCCCTGTCTCAGGATCATCCGTTACCAGTGTGAGCGCGCCGATTACAGGTCTCCAGCCCTATACGACCTATCATTTCATGATCACCGGCACCAATGCAGGAGGAACCTCCAACGGGAATGACATGACATTTACAACTTCTGCCGTTGTTCCGGCTGTGGTAACCAATTTTGCCAGCCCGGTCGGTACCACTACCGCAACACTGAACGGAACTGTTACAGCATATAACGCATCAACCACGGTTACCTTTCAGTGGGGTGCGACCACTTCGTACGGAAACACAGCAAACGGGACTCCGGGAACAGTTACGGGGATGGCTCCAACCGCAGTTTCTGCCAGCCTGACCGGCCTGAGTATCAATTCAACCTATCATTTTCGCTGTGTTGGGACAAATGTGGCCGGTACCACTTATGGACTGGACCAGACCTTCCATACTAACTGCGTGTCACCGGTTCCGACCATCACCGGTCCTGCTTCGGTTTGCCAGGGTATGGGCGGTTATACTTATACGACTGAAGCAGGCAACTCAAGTTATACCTGGGCGGTTACCGGGGGAACCATCACTGGCGGCCAGGGAACAAGCTCAGTCACAGTTACATGGAGTACTCTGGGCGCACAAACAATCAGTGTGAATTATAATAACCAGTACGGATGTTCGGCATCATCCCCGACAATATATAATGTCACTGTTTATGCCTTACCTAATCCCACTATATCGGGTAATAATAGCATTTGCCAGGGCTACAGTGTTGTGTATACGACCCAGGCGGGACAGAGCGGGTATATCTGGAGTGTAACATCCGGTGGGCAGATCCAGAGCGGGCAGGGCACTTCTTCGGTGACCGTGTTATGGAATACAACCGGTGCTCAGACGGTGAGTGTGAACTATACGAACACCAACGGATGCACGGCAGCATCGCCGACCTCCTATCCGGTGACAGTCCTTGGTTCACCTACACCCACGATCACAGGCCCCGGCACGGCTTGTGCCGACCCGGGCTTCAATGTCAATTATACGACAGAAACAGTGTATACAGGATATATCTGGGCGATTTCGGCCGGCGGGAGCATCAACTCAGGTCAGGGGACCAACCAGGTCCAGGTGACCTGGAATTCGGGCGGAGCGCAAACGATCAGTGTCAATTATACGAACGGGAATGGCTGTTCGGCCGCCAGTGCGACGGTACTGAATGTAACAGTAACTACGGTACCGGATGCAGCGGGATCGATCACAGGGACCTCGTCGGTATGCGGTGGGACGCAGGGGGTAGCCTACTCCTGCCCGCCGATCAACGGATCGACGTATACGATGTGGAACCTTCCGGCGGGAGCCTCTATTGCTTCGGGAGCCGGGACGACCAGCATCACGGTGAATTATGCAGCCAATGCATCTTCGGGGGATATCACGGTATACGGGACGAACTCCTGCGGGAACGGCCCCCAGTCACCCCCCTTCCATGTTACGGTGACGGCATTGCCGGCAGCAGCCGGGACGATCACGGGCTACTCGGCCGTATGCCAGGGGAGCAACGGATTGCTGTACTCGGTAACACCGATAGCCAATGCCACATCATACACCTGGACAATACCCACGGGAGCCACGATCGTATCGGGAGGGAATACCGACAGCATCATGGTGGACTTTGGCAACAGTGCAATCTCGGGTTATGTGACGGTATACGGTTCGAACAGTTGCGGCAACGGGGCGGTATCGCCATCGTTCCAGGTGACGGTGAACCCGATCCCGCCCACACCGGTGATCACGGCGAACGGGTATGTTCTGACATCGAGTGCAGCCCAGGGGAACCAGTGGTATCATAACGGGAACAGTATACCGGGAGCCACAGGGCAGACCTATACGGTACCCCCGGCCCAGGGAGGCTGGTACTGGACGATGGTGGATCTTCAGGGATGTTCCTCCGACACATCGAACCACATCTATATTGTGGGAGTCGGGGTAGGAGAAGAGCAGGGAGTGAATATCAATATCTACCCCGTACCCAACGACGGGAACTTCACGGTATCGATCAGCGGCAATTCGGCTGACCCTTATACGATCACGGTGTTCTCGAACCTGGGAGTGGAAATCCATCAGGTGAAGGATGTTTATGTGAACGGACGTACCGACCAGAGGGTGAACCTGGGATCGGCAGCCAGCGGGATCTATACGGTGATCATCCGCAACGGCAGCAACCAGTGGATACGAAAAGTGATCGTAACAAAATAAGTTTGTTTCCTGTCACAGCAAGAGGGCGGCCCGAAAGGCCGCCCTCTTGCTTTTAATGATGTTCATAAATCATTTAATAATAAAACCCCAGTTTTCAGCTCCGGGTATTTAAAGGAAGTAATTTTAGCCCGATTTATATCCAGCAATTGGCGAATAGCGGTTGGCTGTGTAACTGAACGATTGAAGCAGGATTCCGATGACAAAACTTATTGTAATATCAATATTCACCCTGATGCTCCTTCTGCCGCGTAACGTCCCGGTCGGAGCGGAGAAATACCCGCAGAATTATTTCCATTCACCTGTGGATTTCCCTATATCACTTGCCGGTTCTTTCGGCGAATTGCGAAAGAATCATTTTCATTCGGGAATAGATATACGAACCGGGGGAACCACCGGCAAAACGGTCAGGGCTGCAGCCGACGGTTACATCTCCAGGGTGTTCGTCAACCCTTCGGGATTCGGCAAGGCGCTCTATATTTCACATCCCAACGGTTATACAACAGTTTACGGGCATCTGCAAAGTTTCAACGGTAGTATCGGCAGCTGGATCAAAAAGCAGCAGTACCAGCAGGAATCCTTTGCAATTGACATGCCCGTACCACAGGGTTTATTGAAAGTCAAACAAGGGGATATCATTGCTTTATCAGGTAATTCAGGCGCATCAGGAGGACCGCACCTTCATTTCGAAGTAAGGGAAACAGCCAGCCAGGAAGTGATCAACCCGCTGGAATTCGGCTTTGATGTCCCTGATCATACGCCTCCGAAGATCACTGCAGTAAAAATCTATCCCTGGGACGCAATGGCCATGGTGAATTTTTCAGATCAACCTCTTATGCTTGTAACCACCGGCGGAAGCGGGAAATATTCAATCGGGATCCGGGATACTGTAAAAGTTTCGGGGAACATCATTTTCGGTATAGAAACCACCGATTATTCCGATAATTCAGGGATGACGAACGGTGTTCCGTCCGTTGCCCTGAGTATCGACAATGAACCTGTGTATTCCCATCATCTTGAAAAATTTGCGTTTGCCAATACACGATACGTGAACAGCTTGCTTGATTACCCTCTGCTGATACACGGTTACCGAAAGATCCAGAGATCCTATATCGCCTTGAACAATAAAAATGATATTTACTGCAAAGTTAAAAACCGGGGCATCATCAGTTTTACCGACAATAAAGCTCATCAGGTGGTTTATACAGTTACCGATTTATATGGAAATGCCTCGAAGCTTGTGTTTTGGGTGAAAAGCCACCCGCCTGCCCCACGCAGGCCGGAAAACATAGCCAGGAAAGGCGTTCAGAAGATGCAGTGCCTCGGGGATAATCATTTTACGAGGCCTGATGTCAGCCTTGACATCCCCAGGGATGCACTTTACGAGGACCTGGACTTTGAATATTCTGCCGAACCCCAGCTCCCGCAGACATATGCAAAGGTCCATGCCCTTCAAAATGAAGATATACCGCTGCATGTTAACTGCGACCTGGCGATCAGGCCAACTTCCCTTCCGAAGTCACTGGCAGATAAAGCTCTCATTGTTTTGATCGAACCCGGAGGGAAAATGAGCGGTAGGGGTGGTCGCTGGGAAAATGGTTTCCTGAAAACCCAGATAAAGGAGTTCGGAAGATACAGTATTGCAGTTGATACCGTCGCCCCGGTGATACGTCCCGTAAATGTGAAAACGGGAAAAACACTGGGCCACCAGGTTAAAATTATGATCAGGATATGGGATAACCTGTCAGGGATCAGATCCTACCGCGGCACAATGAACGGGAAATGGATACTGATGGATTATGACGCCAAGAATAGTCTTCTGACATACCTTATCGATGAGCACATGCCGAAAGGAAAAAATAATTTTCACCTTGTTGTGACCGACGATACAGGGAATAAATCGGTTTACGATGCAATGCTTATCCGCTGATTTCTTTTAACTTTGCGGTATGCAGGAAACCATTCTGATACTTGATTTCGGTTCGCAATACACCCAGCTTATCGCTAGAAGGGTAAGAGAACTGAACGTTTATTGCGAGATCCATCCGTATAATAAAATCCCGGAGAACATCAGCTCACTCAAAGGCATTGTGCTTTCGGGAAGCCCTTTTTCTGTAAGGGACCTGAATGCCCCGTTCCCGGACCTCGGAAGTATCATGGGTAAAGTGCCGGTTCTTGGCGTCTGCTATGGAGCCCAGTATCTTGTACATTCCTCAGGCGGAGAGGTCGCTCCTTCAAAAATCCGTGAATATGGCCGTGCCAACCTGAATTTCATTGACCCATCCTGCAAACTGCTGAACGGGATGACCCTGGGAACCCAGGTCTGGATGTCGCATGCTGATACCATCCTGAAGGCTCCTCCTGAATTTATCATAACCGGTTCAACTTCCGATGTTGAATATGCGGCTTTCAAAATCGAAAGCGAAGAATCGTACGGGATACAGTTCCATCCTGAAGTGTATCATACCACTGAAGGGCTTCTGCTCCTGAAGAACTTTGTTGTGGGGATCTGCGGATGCAGACAGGACTGGACACCTGAATCCTTTATCGAGACCACTGTTCACGGGCTCCGGATGAAACTCGGCAAGGATAAAGTGGTGCTTGGATTATCAGGAGGAGTAGATTCCTCCGTCACCGCAATGCTGCTCAATAAGGCCATCGGCAAAAACCTCTATTGTATTTTTGTCGATAACGGCTTACTCCGGAAAGATGAGTTCAGAAAAGTGATGGAACGATACCGGAAACTGGACCTTAATGTAAGCGGCGTGGATGCATGCGATCGGTTCCTGGATGCCCTGAAAGATGTCGCTGACCCGGAAAAGAAACGAAAGATCATCGGGAGAACATTCATCGAGATTTTTGAAGAAGAAGCCCATAAGATCAGTGATATTTCCTGGCTTGCCCAGGGTACTATTTACCCCGATGTGATCGAATCACATTCGGTAAAAGGGCCTTCGGCCACTATCAAATCACATCATAATGTGGGCGGATTGCCGGAGCATCTGAAGCTGAAAATTGTTGAACCTCTCAGCAGCCTGTTCAAGGATGAGGTGAGAAAGGTCGGACTTAAGCTGGGCCTTGACCCTGAGTTCATCAACCGCCATCCATTCCCCGGCCCCGGGCTGGCCGTACGTATCATCAGCGACCTGACAAGGGAAAAAGTCAGGCTGCTGCAGGAAGTGGATGATATTTTTATCGACGGATTGAGGAAACACAATCTGTATCACTCGGTATGGCAGGCCTTTTCGGTCCTTTTACCTGTCCAGTCAGTCGGAGTCATGGGCGATGAGAGAACCTATGAAAATGTGGTTGCCCTGAGGGCGGTCACTTCCACCGACGGGATGACGGCCGACTGGGCTCATCTGCCCCATGAATTCCTGGCTAAAGTGAGCAACGATATTATCAATAAGGTCAAGGGCGTGAACAGGGTAGTGTATGACATCTCTTCCAAACCGCCGGCTACGATAGAATGGGAATAATTATTAGCGATCAGCGGATATTGAATGGAAATTAGCGATTAACTGGTGATCAATCACTGAACCGTTCAATCACTCAGAATGAAAGTGACACAATGAACAGATCGTTTTTATTCTTTCTTTTCATCTTTTCAACCCTGCATGTGGTTAGCCAGACATACCAGGAACAGCTAAAAGCTATTCATTCGGGCGTGGTTGAGCAAAAGGACGGAAAATCATATTACATCCATACAGTCAAAAAAGGTCAGACCCTGTATATGATATCCAAAGCATACGGCGTCGAGGTCAATGACATAATAAATGAGAATCCCGAGGTCAGGAATGGAATAAAGTCTGAACAGAAGATTCGCATTCCATTCCCCGGGGTGAAGAAAAATGAAGTGATCGGGAATGATGAAATCCGGAAAAAGGATGTGAGTTCCAAAAAGCAGGTTCAGCCGGTTAATAAATCAAATGCTCCTCCATCCAAAGAAATCAAATCAATTAAAGAAGATACAGTACCGGAGCTCATACCCCCCTGTGGCTCTGACACGCTGGCCAGGACACGTATATACAAAGTCGTACTGATGATTCCGCTTTACCTTGAAGAAGTGGAAGCCTTTAACCCTGAAACAGCTCCTCAGGAAGCTGTGGATGACTGGAATTGCCTGAAATACCTTCAGTTCTATGAAGGGATGCGCCTTGCCGTGGATTCTCTCAGGTCAAAAGGCCTGCATCTCAGGTTATATGTTTATGACATTGGAAAGGATACACTGAAAACTTTAGGGCTTTTAAAGAAGTCCGAAGTCAGGACGGCCGACCTGATCATAGGTTTGCTGTTCCACAGGAATTTCATGATCGTTGCCGATTTTGCACGCAGGAATAATATTCCTGTTGTAAACCCGGTTTCCGACAGGGCCGATATCCTACGGGATAATGAAATGGTTTTCAAGATCAGCCCTTCGCGGACTTCTCAGATGGACTGCCTGGCTTCGTATATGTCTAAAGAAATGTACAGGGCCCAGATCTTTATTATCCGGAATGGCCTGTTCAAAGACAGGGATCTTGCCGACAAGCTGAAGAAGGAATGCCAGGACCGAAAGCTGAATGTTATTATTGCCGAAGGACAGGACGAAGCGATAGGCAAACTTTCAAAAACCAGGGAAAATGTGATCGTTGCCTTCACCGACAATAATGCATATGCGCTTGACCTGATGCGCAGGTTTTCAGAGCTTAAGGATGATTATAATCTCAGGCTGGTTGGGCTGCCCGACTGGGAAGACATTGAAGGGCTGGAGACTGATTACCTGAACAGTCTGAACACACATATTATGGCCATGTATTTTGCTGATTATTCGGATGCCGGGGTAAAATCCTTTGTGAGAAGATACCAGCAACAATTCAATTCGGATCCGGAGTCTCTGGCTTTCAGGGGTTTCGACGTTGGCTATTATTTCATTTCCGCCCTTATGAAATACGGCAACAAATTACCGGTTTGCATAAGTGGGTTCCGTCTCCCGGGGACCCAGACAACGTTTGAGTTTATCCGCAGCGGTCATGATGGTTTTGAGAACCACTACTGGCCCATTTATAAATACGAGAATTATAAACTGGTAAAAGCTAACTGATAACGAACTGCACCTGACGGGACTGAATGCCTATCTGGCAGAAGGCAGGGCAAGCAAGGGTACGTTTGTAGCGAAAAGATTCTTCTTTGTAATGTTCCTTGTAAACATCATGTAAAGAAGAGACCTTTTATGGGGTTGAAATGCGATCAGGCTGATCATTTTCCCTTTAACGCACTGGTCGATGGTTTCCTGGTTCTCTCCTTCTATTTCAATCAGGTTAAAATGAATCCTGCCCTCATCCGATTCATTAGCGAATCCCGACTGAAGAGCCTTCATTTTACCTTCAGCTTCGGCATAATTTACAGCAGAAGAGAAGTGGACCACATGAACCTGGTTTGAGAAGGGCTTGAAAATATCAAGCAGTGTTGAAATCGAGGCTTTGTTGCCTTCTGAAAGATCGGCTGCAAACATTACATTCCCGAAGCCCTTAAAGGCTTTCATGACCGGGATGGTGAACACAGGCACTTTAACATGGTCGATGATGAAGGTTGAAACCTTACCCCAAACATTCAGGTTGTTGCCTTTGCCGGTAGTGCCGATTACAATGATATCGGGCTTGAAATCATTATAGATACTGACCAGTTCATGTTCCACTTCCCCTCCTGTGACATGAGTGGTGATGCTCACATTCCTTATCTGTTTTTCCTTCAGCACGGTATCCAGGTGTTCCTGAAGTTCTTTCATGCTGGATTCGGCCTGCCGGAATATCTCCCTGATCAGCTGTTCATTATACAGTGTTGTCATGTCAAGGGTTTCAGGGAAAGCAGTATCGGTCAGGATGATCTGGTCGAAATAGGTGTGGAACAACTTAAGCTCGGCACCGAAGGTGGAGGCAAGCTCAAGGGCATACTGGCATGTAATGTCGGTATGCTGCGAAAAATCAATGGGGACCAATATTTTTTTCATACTTCAAATTTAACAAGTTTAAAAGTTCCGTGCAATTTTTTTTATTCGAATATGAAGTCTCGAGATACCTCAGCCTTGCATTGATCATATCTTCTGTGAAATCTTCCCTGAAGCATCCCATGGCTTGTTCCCTGAGTGCTGCAGGGGTATTCGCAATGATACAAAGGGGCGCCAGGCTGGTCCCGGCGACCATCTGGTCATTCACAAGGCAAAACCTCCCGTTGTAAAGGGCATTCAGCATCTTCAGCTTCAGTCCGGTAGGCTGGAAAGTCAGCATGATGTGAAGGTGTGCTTCACGGATGAGGCTGAACATTTTATCCTCAGGGGGATTGGCGATGATACAGATGTTATTCCTGCCTTTTGCTGCCCTCAACAGGCGTTCCCCCGGGTCCAGCCCGGCGATGATCAGCATGGGCATGGAATTGTCCCACACTTCCCTGACCAGGTATATTGCGGCCTGCTCATTTTCGGGAACACTCAGTTTCCCGTGATAGAGGGCGTAGCTGCCTTTCCCTTCCTTAATGAAAACCCCGTCTTCTCTATGAAAACTAGGCATGTACAGGATGTTTTTCCGGGGGAATTTTTTTTGCAGGTATTTCCGGTCTTCATCTGAAACAACGAGCATCACATCGGCAAATTCAAGGTATTTCTGAAATCTTTTCAACCTGAGGCTTTCAATGAAAAAAAACGTTTTTTTATGCAGTTCCTTTTCAGCTTTGAAAAGATGGTAATAATACTGGTGCTCAATATTGCTTTCCCTGTATATTTTCAATCTTGATGCAAGCCGTTTGTCTTTCAAGGGGTTGCATGTGTGCATGCCTTCAAACAGAATGGGATGCTGATCCTTGAGGAGGTTCATGACAAGTTCATCCGAGGTCCTGCTCCCTACAATATGGGGTTGCAGGCTGAGATGTGTTGAAAGGCCTGTCTTCCGCGGATAATAATGTACTTCATTGCAAAGGTCTTCAAGAGCCTTATCCGGTTTACGGTGATGTTCAAAACAATGGAGATGGACATTGACTCCGGCTTCTGAAAGAGTCCTGATCTTGTAGAATACATCGATTACTCCCCCGTAGTTTGGAGGCCACGGAATGTCGAACGAGATAATATGAAGGTGCTGGTTACCCTCCATGCTGTTGCAGGTTTTCAATAATATTTAACAGTGTTTGTTCCTCATTTTCCCAGCAAAGGTCTTCTGCAGCTCTTGCGAGATTTTCACGGTAAAGTGCGAGCCTTTCAGTATTCATAAGCATAGCATCCATCCTTGAAGCCAGGTATCCGGGATCATGATTTTCAATGGTTTCTCCTATGAAATATTTATCGACAATTGTTTTCATTTCAGGAAAAGGGGAGACCAGAACAGGCACCCTGGCCTGGATATAATCCATGAATTTATTGGGAAGGGCGTAATGGTAATTCAGGCTTACGTCTTTCTCTATCGACAAACCAAGATCGGCTATCATGGTCACACAGTGAAGATTCTGAAAAGGGATCTGACCCAGGAAAATCACTTTGCCGTTTACTTTATGATCTGTTGCATACTGTCGTATCTTTTCAAAAACATCCCCGGTTCCTGCGATTACCAGTTTTGCATCTGTCCTCAGGAATTTCATCGCCTGTATTGCTTCTTCAAGGCCCCTGTCGACATTCACCGCACCCTGGTAAAGAATTACTTTCTGGTGGGGTTCTATGCCGTATTTGCTTTTATCGGCAGGATTCATGTCAATCAGCCTGAATGGCACATTCCTGATTACAGCAATGGACTTCCCATACTGGGCTTCATAAAGCCCGGCCACACTCCTGTTCACAGCAATGATTGCAGGAATATGGGGAAACGTATGATCTTCAATAAATTTCCAGATTCTTGTGGTCAGTTTGCGTCCTACCAGTTCAGGAACGCCCCTGAAGTATTCATGGGCATCGTGAAGAAACTGAGTTTTACTGCCGAAGAAACGTTTCAGTTTCCATGCTGCATAGCAGCCGGCAAGAGTGTCGGTGTCATTTGAGACGATCAAGTCTGTATGGTTGTGAAGGAGGAAGAAAAAAAATCGTAAGTTGATGTTTGCATAGAACCATGGTCCCCGGTTGAAAGTAAGTTTCATCCGGTGGGTTTTATAAGGACGGTCGGCGAGCGGAATGCTGTTTTTTCTTTTTCTTCCGGTCAGCATTACCTCGTAGCCGGATTTTTTCAGTGTCATGCAGGTCCTGTGCACTCTCTGGTCAGTAGTGAGATCATTGGTAACCGTAACGATAGCTTTCTGCATCAGCTTGATAAACTCAGATTAAGATAACAAAGTTAATTTTTTTACTTTTGACAGATGCAAATCCAGGAGAACATATCCCTTAAAGCACTCAATACCTTTGGAATTGATGCAAAGGCCCGGTATTTCACCGAACTTCACAGTGAGAGTGACATTGAAGAATTTTTCAGCAATCCCGGGGAGGAGCAATTCCCCCTGCTGGTCCTTGGAGGCGGGAGCAATGTGTTATTCAGCAAGGATTTTCCAGGTACCGTAATATGTGTCAGGACCAGGGGGATATTCAAACTGATGGAGGATAAGGATCATGTCTACCTAAGGATAGCTGCCGGGGAGGTCTGGGATGATATAGTGAGATATGCAGTGAATCACAACCTGGGAGGAATTGAAAACCTTTCGCTCATCCCGGGGCTGGCAGGAGCAGCTCCTATACAAAATATCGGCGCATATGGTGTGGAGCTCAGGGATGTACTATACTCGGTTGAGGCAGCAGACACACGGGCTCGTCATTTTCGTGCATTCAGGCCGCAAGATTGCGAATTCGGTTACCGAACAAGTCTTTTCAAGAAAAAGGATAAAGACCGTTTTCTTATAACAGGATTATGCCTCAGGCTTGATAAGTATCCCATGCTTAAACTTGATTATGGTGAAATCCGTAAGGAACTGGGGGCGGCAGGAATAGTGGAGCCGGGCATTTCTGATGTACGAAGGATTATAATGGAAATACGCCGCCGCAAATTACCCGATCCTTCCATAACAGGGAATGCTGGCAGCTTTTTTATAAACCCTGTGATTTCTCCGGGGGACTATGCAAACCTGGCGCGTGAAAATCCCGGCATGCCTTCGTACCGTAACGGAGATGAGATCAAAGTCCCAGGGGCCTGGCTTATCGAGCAGTGCGGGTGGAAAGGTAAACGCTTTGGCAATGCAGGTGTTCATATGAACCAGCCCCTTGTCCTCATTAACTATGGTTCGGCATCAGGCCGGGAGATCCTCGACCTTGCCGAACATATCATTGCTTCAATAAAGGATAGGTTCGGGATAACCCTGGAGACTGAGGTGAATATTATATAAAAAGGTGAATTCAGCGAGTAAGGTGACTGTTTTACCAATGTTTTAAGGCATTAACAAACCTGCAGTGCGCCTATCAGTTCCCGGGCTGTAGCGATCCGGTGCCGGTCGAGATATTCGTTGATGCCTTCAATGATTTTCGGCGCGGTCAGGGGATCAATGAAATTGGCGGTCCCTATTTGAATCAGGGAGGAGCCTGCCAGCATGAATTCAATTGCATCGGCAGCGTTCATGATACCGCCCAAACCGACAAGCGGGATTTTAACCGCTTTGAATACCTGCCACACCATCCGTAACGCGACCGGTTTGATGGCGGGGCCTGATAATCCGCCGGTCAGTGTTGAAAGCACTGGCCTCCGGGTCTCGGCATCAATGGCCATTCCCAGCAGGGTGTTGATCAGGGTAAGGACATCTGCGCCCCCGTCAGCCACTGCTTTTGCCATATCTGTTATGCTGGTCACATTAGGAGACAACTTGACCATAAGTACTTTTTTATAAACATCACGAACTGCTCTGGTCACTTCTGTGGCAGTGGATGGGACCGTACCGAATGCCATTCCGCCGAGTTTAACGTTAGGGCAGGAAATATTCAGCTCAATGGCAGGGATGTGTTCCAGTTCGTTGATCCTTTCAGCTATAGCAACATATTCCTCAACGGTCGAACCTGCTATGTTGACAATGATCCTAGTATTGAAATGCATGATCCCCGGGTAGATCTCCCTGCAGAAATGATCCACTCCTTTATTCTGAAGCCCGACCGAATTCAGCATTCCGGAAGGGGTTTCAGCCATGCGGGGATATTTGTTCCCTTCGCGGCTGGTTCCTGTCACTGCTTTTACAAAAATACCGCCCAGTGTCCCCGGGTCATAAAAATCCTTGAATTCTTCCCCGTATCCGAAGCAACCGGAAGCAGTTGTCACCGGGTTTTTAAATTCCAGGCCAGCTATATTTATTTTTAAATCAGCCATATCCAATCACCATTTCAGTCTTCCCGCCTCAAACACCGGCCCTTCCATACACACTCTTTCATTTCCTTTATCCGTAGGTGTAATGCAGCATAAGCAAACACCATAACCGCAGGCCATCATGTTTTCAAGAGAAACCTCGCATGCTACACCATTCTCAGCTGCTTTGCCCGCGATGGCATGCATCATAGCATCGGGACCGCAGCAATAGATCCTGTCATAGGGCAGGGGAGACTCCCTGAAAATTGAGTGATCAGTCACAAAACCTTTTTCTCCCATACTCCCATCATCAGTTGTCAGATGGACCTCACCGTAGTTCGAATATTCCTCTACCTGGGATACTTCGTCGGATGAACGGAAACCCAGGAGGAAGTCAGGCCTGATATGTCTCCTGTTCAGGTGATCGCCCATGAACATAAGAGGGGCAACACCCGCTCCTCCGCCGACAAGGAGCACTCTGCCTGATACCGGAATTGAAAATGAATTTCCCAGGGGATAAACCAGGTTCAGCTTCATTCCCTGATCCAGCAGCCCCAGATGCCTTGTTCCTTCACCCCTGACCTGCACCAGCAACTTCAGTGTATTTCTGGCATAATCAACAAAATGGATTGAAAAGGGCCTTCTGAGAAAAGTGGAAGGGGAATTATCGACCAGGACCTGCACGAACTGTCCCGGCAGAATAAGAGGCAGGGGTTGGGGTGCAAGAAGCTCAATTATAAAATGCCTGCGGTTCAGCCTGGTGTTGGCAACAACCTCAAAGTCCTGTGCAAGTTTCTTCATCCTCGCTGGTCAGAATCAGGTTAACTACCCAGTCTCGTCTGGGCTTCACGGATGATTTCACGGTATTTTCTCAGGACACGGTCCCAATCCATGAACATCTCGTCGCTTTTAACACTTACCTTTTCTGAATTCGCAACTTCGCTGATCAGCTTGATCTTGTATGCCAATGGGTTAGTTGAGGCCAGTTTGACAATTACACGCGTCCGGACCGTTTTTTGCTTAAAGGTCTGAGCAACCCAGGCGGTTCGAAGGTAACCGGTTGATTTATCAGTTACTTCGATAATATCAAAATAAGTCGTGATGATCTGGCTCAGCAGTTTCCAGGCTTCATCTTCAGGCTTTTGAGTTTTTATCTCAATATCAACATTGGCAACATCCGTAGCTTCCGAAGCATCAAAGGCATCGTCTTTCTCCATCTGGAAGTAATAACTCTTCGGGGGAGGAGTGAAATCGCGTTTATTGCAGAATTCGATTTCGCCATCCAGGTAGCCGACTTTCTCAACCTTGACCGTAACGCAGTCATAAGGAGGTATCATGATATCAAGCTGGCCGGAGCCCATCGATTTACCGTCGACAATGATTTTTGCGTCAGGTTCGGACACACTGAATTTGACAACTTTTTTCCCTGCCGTGGCAGAAAAACTGACAACTAACACGAAGATAAGAAGAAAACTGTTTTTCAGGATGAGTTTCATAGGTCTGTTTTTTATAGAAATAACAATTGAATTTCTATTCTTGCTTTTGGACTTTCGGAGTTTTCTTAGCCGGTTTTGCTTCTGTCCTCGTTTTTTCCGGTAATTCAGTAGTCGGTACAGCCGGTACTTCTCCTGTTTTTCCAGGTTCACCAGGCGTACCTTCCGTTTCATGCGTCGTTTCAGTTTCGTTAGTGTCAGCTTCAATCACTTCTGGTGTTGAAGATTCTGATCCCTCCTGTTCTGCCTGGTCTGCAGGTTTGTTTTCTTCAGCTTCGGTAAAATCGAGCATGTTATTCCCGGCCAGCAAATTATACCAGCTGATCATCTTGCGGATGTCGGAGATATAAACTCTTTCATGATCAAAGTCAGGAACCATCTCTTCGAAAAATTTCAGCAAAACACTGTTTTCTGATTTCGAATCCACTTCGGCCTTGCCTTCAAGCTTTTCATGGAACGATCTGAAAACATCTTTAAGTGGCCTGTCCTCCCCTGTTGTGAAGACACTGATTTCCTCAAGTGAACTCATTTTCTCATGGCCGAAGGCCGGAAAGCGTTTCTGGTCGGCAAGAGATTCGACAATCACCAAATTTTTGCCCTGGGAAACAACTTTGAACAAACCGCTTTTACCTGAAATTGAGACAATCTTAGTAAGGTCCATAAGTTCTCATTTTTTTGCAAATATACAAGGAACCGGATGTTATTACAATTTGAATCCTGTCATTTTGAGAATTCCTTTCAAGAATAAGCCATGTTCCCCCGTTTTGAATTTATGATCTTTTCAGCCTGTAATTTTTATATTCGCCGATCCTCCAGCCGAAAAGGTTTTCGATACCGTTTAACATCCTTTGAGCAAGAGGGATGTTGACTTTTAATGGATCAGGGGAGAAATCCCAGTTTTTCAGTGCAATGCGATCTTTCATCACTTCCGGATGGCTCCCCCCGAACTTCTTTAATTCACCCTGGGTATTATAATCGAAACCGGCTGCAGTAAAGATATTTTTCTTCATCCAGTTATCGTCGTGCCAGTGTTTATGAAAAGATTCCAACTTTGCCTGCTGGAATGAAGGCGCTTTGACCCATCCGTAATGATATACCCATGCATCCAGCAGTTTTACATTCAGTTTTTTCCCTGATTTCCTGAACCCCTGGGCATCCTTATATGACCTTATACCCTGGTCTTTCCTGATGATCCTGACTTCACGCCGGTACCAGTCACGGGAGGAGGCAACGAAACCATACGATCCGAAAAAGTGCAGGTAGTTGAACAGCAGTCCCTCCACTTCGGCCTTGTCTTTCCACTTTTCCATCCCTTCCCTGATTGCAGGATAATATTTTTCATGGATGACTTCATCAGCCTGAATGTAGAAGGCCCAGTCGGAATCAGGTGAAACTGCATCCAGGGCCTTATCAGTTTCCAGTGCAAGGACATTCCCGCCTTCCCTCCTCGATTCATCCCAGACAGTATCAACGATTTTTATTTTTGCCGATGGTACGGAGGCTATCAGTTCACGGGTGCTGTCTTCTGACTTCCCCACGGCGACAATGAACTCATCACATAATGGAAGTACCGAGCGGATTGCTTCAACAACAGGATAATCGAATTTTACCGCGTTCCTGACAAATGTAAACCCGCTGACTTTCATTTCAGATGGATATAATTCCTGTATAGTTTTCAGGAGAGATCTTCTTCAGTTCATTCTTTACTTTCCTGCTGACATTCAGTGAGTCGATAAACCCGTGCAGCAGTTCCCGGGTAATATGCACATTCCCCCTTGTGAGGTCTTTAAGAGCTTCGTAAGGGTTTGGATGATTTTCACGCCTGAGGATAGTTTGAATTGCTTCTGAAACAACAGCCCAGTTTTCCTGGAGGTCTTTCTGAAGTTTTCCCTCATTAAGTATCAGCTTGTCAAGACCTTTCAGAAGCGATTTAAACCCGATCACGGAATGGGCGATCGGCAGGCCTGTATTCCGGATTACGGTTGAATCGGTAAGATCACGCTGCAACCTGCTGACCGGCAATTTTGCTGATAAAAACTCAAAAACAGCATTGGCAAACCCGAGGTTGCCTTCCGAATTTTCAAAATCAATCGGGTTGACTTTATGCGGCATGGTTGAAGACCCTGTTTCTCCTTTTTTAACCTTTTGTTTGAAATAATCCATGGAGATGTATGTCCAGATATCCCTGTCCAGATCGATGAGGATGGTGTTGATACGTTTCAGGTTATCGAAAAAAGCTGCAAGGTTGTCATAGTGTTCAATCTGTGTCGTGGTTCTCTGACGTTTCAGTCCGAGGACCCTGCCGAGGAAATGATCTGAGAACCTGTTCCAGTCTATTTCAGGATAAGCTGCATGATGAGCGTTAAAATTGCCTGTAGCCCCACCGAATTTTCCTTCAAAAGCAAGGGTCCCCAGCATAGCCATTTGTTTCCCCAGCCTTTCCGTGAAAACATACAGCTCTTTGCCGACAGTTGTGGGTGATGCCGGCTGTCCATGCGTATGGGCCATCATCGGGATGCTCTTCCATTCCTGGGACCGCGCATACAGCACAGTATACACTTCCTCAAGCAGTGGCTGGCAGATGTCATTGAAAGCATCCCTCAGCGCCATCGGGAAGGCCGTATTGTTTACATCCTGGGAAGTCAATCCGAAATGTATGAATTCCGCAAAATCTGAAATCCCAAGGTCACTGAATTTTTCGCGGAGGAAATATTCAATTGCCTTGACATCATGGTTGGTGGTCTTTTCTATTTCCTTTACCCTTGCTGCATCCGTCTCAGTGAAATTCCTGTAAATATTCCTTAATGCCGGGAATAATTTCCGGTCAATATTTTTTAACTGCGGAAGCGGGATCTTGCAAAGTGAAATGAAATATTCCGTTTCCACCAGAACCCTGTAGCGAATGACGGCTGCTTCAGAGAAATATGCAGACAATTTCTCGGTTGCTTTTCTGTATCTTCCGTCAACAGGCGAGATAGCATAAAGGGAAGGATCCATAATTTTAGGGGTCTTGAGAATTAAATGACGAAATTACGAATACTTAAACGATTTTATCAAACTGTATTATCTTTGTTGGAAACCTAATAAGAAGCCGGTATGAAAAAATTATTACCATTTATTTTGGCATGCGTTTTTGCATGCGGCCACTCCGATGTTTTTGCTCAGGCCAAGCAATACATCCTGTTTGATCACTTCACGAATTCGAGCTGCAGCCCATGCGCTGAGCAAAACCCATTCATGGAGGCCACATTTGCAGCCAATTTCGGGCGATACCACCAGATTTCCTATCATACCTGGTGGCCGGGACCTACCGACCCCATGTACACCTATAATAAACCATGCAACCATGAACGAACCGACTATTATGGTGTGAGCGGAGTGCCGGACGTTTTTATGCTTGGTAGTACAAACCTTGGCAGCCCGACTGCCGTTACTCAGCAACTGATCAATAACACAGCCTACCAGTCGGCTCCCATCAGGATCCGGGTAAAAGAAATTTCAAGCGGGCTGACCAGGACCGCAAACATCACGGTTTTTACAGTGGGGACTGTTCCTCCTTCCACCGAATACAAAATCTACGGTTCTGTCAATGAAAAACATATTCATTACACTTCACCCCCTGGAAGCAACGGGGAAAAGGATTTCTACAACGTGATGAGAAAACTCCTGCCCGATTCCCTCGGTGATTCATTCACACCGGCTGCGATCGGTGATTCGGTGAATGTGACCTATACATACACCCTTGATTATGCCCATTGGGATACAACCCAGATCTATACGGTCGCTTTCATCCAGAATGATACATCCAGGTGGATCGTTAACTCCGGGTCGTCCATTGACCCTGACTGGGAACTGGTACCTGTTGACAAAAGCTTTAAAAAAGGTCATCCTGGCGACATGAAATCTTTTCATTACAAGGTTTATAACCTAGGCGGCAATGCCGAGAACTTCCGCTTTAAAATGAGTACGAATCAACCTGACGACTGGAATGCCGATTACGTACTTAATGGTGTGACCCTTAATGATTCTACCGATATCTCCATTCCGGGAAAAGCAACCTGGGACCTTGCCGTGAATATCACAATCGGGAATACGGCATGCCTGGAGTCTCATACAATAAGCATGCAATCCCTGGATCATCCGGAATTTGCACCCAACGCGCTGACTGCATATCTGATTTCGGGAATAAATGAACTTGTGGTAAATAATGACGCTGGATGGGGAGATGGCAGCGGGCTGAATTCAGCATCTTTCCAGGGTAATTACATAGGAGGATTGCTTTACGCGGGGTCAAATGCATTCGGAGTGACCGACCTTACCACTTTCAGCCGTGGATATTCCGATACCTGCATGACCGATGTTCAGAATTATTTCTATAACGTCGGATGGTCATTTCCTGCCATCACGGATAATACAGCTGCCATTTTTACATCTGAGCTGAATTCGGGGAAAAGGCTGTTTATTTCAGGTCAGGATATCGGATGGGATGTATTTACCGGTTCCGGAAGTGGCGGGCATTCCACCCCTGCAACGGAGACCTTTTATAAAACCTACCTGGGTGCCACCTGGATTTCTTATGGTGATGCGAACAATGATTGGTACATCCCTTTTAAAGGAGATTCAGTGTTCGGTCAGCTTGATTCATCGACCCTTGTCAATGTTTACGGAAGTACCAATTTCTTCCCCGATCAGATTCAACCCTATGATTATGGTAAAAAGATTTTTTTCTATGATGCCACCCATACTAAAATCGGCGGTGTGAGAGCCTACAACGGTCCTTGGAAAACAGTTTACCTTTCAGCAAGCCTGGAACAGGTTTCCGACAGTATGTTGCGCAAGGAGATTGTTAAAACAGCCCATGATTGGTTTGGTGGAATCCCTGCCGGGATTGCACCGGTCAATCCGGACCGGGAGGCTTACCTGGGTCAGAACTATCCCAACCCTGCAACAGGTAATACAACCATTATGTTAAACGGTATTTCAGTGGATATGAGCCTTCAAATACTTGATCCCTTAGGAAGGATATGTGCAACTGAACAGGTTCCTTCAGGTTCAGAATCAGTTTTAATTTCAACTGCCTCACTGAATCCGGGAATATATTTCTACCGGCTCGTTTCAGAAGGCAGGACACTGGAAACCAAACGAATGATTGTGGCTCGCTAAGGCGATAACTATACGGAGTTTTATTGCGCCGGTATGATGGTTTTGGCGTAGGAATTGGAATAGGCGGCGAAGAACCCTATGCCGCCATTGTTGATGTTGCCTACCACGTTGGCCGGGGGACCTGAAAAGAATGGTATCTGGTATCCGGCCTGCTGTACTTCGTTGATGAAATTGAAATATTCCTTGGTAATTCCTGACATCTGAACCAAAAGCGTATCTCCGGGGTGGAGGGTTTCCCAGGGGTTATTGTTATTTATGCGGAAGGCCACAAGACCGTTTATATAGCTTCCATTGAAAAATTTATCATCCGAGGTTACCCATTTCTGAATGCTGTCGGATATCAGTACCCCGTTGCGATAATATTTCAGCATGTAATAATTGACCTCATCCCCCGGTTCCATGGCATATATCCTGACCAGCCAGCGCCCGGTTTTTCCAATGTTGGCATCGAACTCTGTTTTAATGGAGTCCAGCCTGGCTACCTTCATGATTTTGCAGCTTGCCGAGTAATTCGTCTGATTCCCTACCGCCACCGGCAAATCAATATTAAGGGCATAAGTCTTTCCGATGACACCCCTGAAGCTGCTGTCGGTCTTGTAAATGCCTGAAACACCGGGAACCGTCTCTTTCAGGGTGTAAAGTGACGATCCATCGGTCATGGTTACTGCTGCTGAAGTTACTTTGGAAGCAGGGAGATTATTGAAATAATCGGCCGACCTGGTCAGTGCAACCGAGCGCTGAAGGGTGTCGTTGGTGATCCCGCCGTCAACAACAAGCCTGACATAAGTGTTGTCGAGTTTCACATTGATCCTCTCAGTGCATCCGATGGCGAGGAAGAAGATGATCAGGCTGAGAAGTTTATTTTTCATGGCCGAAATGGAAATTAAATGTCACCGAAGGAATGATGCCGAACAAGTAGACTTTCTCTGCATAGGTCGTATTTGGGTCGACATTGTCCTGGACAAAATTTATAGACCAGGTGTTATGCCGGTCGTACACATTATAAACCGAGAAATTCAGGTCCCAGGAAAACTTCCTGTGAGGTTTCTCCTTGGATGAAAATGTTATAGCCAGGTCCAAACGGTTATAATCCTGGTACCTGTATGCATTCCGGTTGGAATAGATAGGGATGATCTTGCCTCCGATCAGGGCCCTGCCCGTGGGAAAAGTGACCGGGGCTCCGGTTGCATAAACCCAGTTGGCTGAAATATTCCAGCGTTTGGCAAGCTGTACATTTACTACAACTGCTATATTGTTAGGTTTGTCATAAGGTGCGGGATAAGGATTGCCGTTATTGATCTCGGGAATGACCCTGAACGAACGTGAATATGTGTAGCTGATCCATCCGCTGACTATCTTTTCATTCAGCTTAACCATGAATTCCGCCCCGTACGAATAGCCCCTGCCTGTCCGGATCTGGCCTTCCAGCGTGTCGACAAGCAGAAGTTGCGCAAAATCTTTGAAGTCGATGACATGTTGCATCCATTTATAGTATATTTCCGCCGAGGCTTCGATGGTATTCCTTCTGAAGTTTCTGAAGTATCCCAGGGCGACCTGGTCGCCGATCTGTGGTTTGACGTTTGGACCTGCAGGGAACCAGATGTCGAGCGGTGTACCAGCCGAGGAATTCTGGGCAAGCTGAAGATACTGGTAGGTTCTTGCATAGCTTGCCTTGATGGAAGATTTTTCATTAAATTCATAAAGCAGGCCAAGCCTGGGTTCAATTCCAAAATACGTATGATAAACGGACCCCGATTTATAAACCGTGGAATCAATAGCAACATAAGAAGGAGTATAATGGTAAACTGTTCCTGGCCCTATATTCTGGAACATTGAAAGCCTCAATCCGTATTTGACAACGAAATGCTTTCCAAAATACTGTTCATCGGTTGCATAAACCCCGGTTTCAAGAGCATAATTTCTCGGGACCTGGACGGAAGTGAAAACGGTCTCACTGCCCACACCGCTGGCTGTCCCGGGGTTTATCATGTGATATGTGAGGGCAGCTCCGAAATGCAGGGTGTTGTTCGTGTTAATGTAATCTGAAAAATCGCCCTTCAGCCCGATGTCACGCAGGGAGGCGTTCCATTCAAATGAGTTTGCAGCGCCTGATGGCGTACCCAGAAGGTAGCGGTAATCACTGTAAACAGCTGAAAGGTTGAAAAACAATTTCTTTGTAAAAATATGGTTCCACCTGAACGTTCCTGTTCCGTTGCCCCATCGCATGCTTGCAAAACTATTGCTGAAAACATCCCTGCCGAAATAACCGGAAAGAAAGATCTGGTTATTGTCATCAATGATGTAATTGATTTTGGCATTGAGATCATAAAAATAAAGGCGGTTGTTCTGCAGGGTTTTGTTTGAGGATAGAGGAAGGAAGAGATCGGCATATGTGCGCCTTCCGGAAACAATGAAAGAACAGCGGTTTTTTTTGATCGGGCCCTGGATAGTAAGCCTGCTGGCTATGATCCCGATCCCGCCGTTGACCTGGAAACCTTTGCTGTCACCTTCATTCATCCTCACATCAAGCACCGATGACAAACGCCCGCCGAACTCGGCCGGGATGTCCCCTTTATATAATTTGACATCCTTGACAGCATCATTATTGAAAACGGAAAAGAATCCCATCAGATGGGAAGCATTATAAACAGTAGCTTCATCAAGCAGTATCAGGTTTTGATCAGGTGCACCCCCTCTCACACTGAAGCCGCTTGAACCCTCGCTTACGCTTTGAACACCCGGAAGCATCTGTATCGCTTTGATGATGTCCACTTCACCCATGAGGGCCGGGATTTTCTGGATAGTACGAATATCCATTTTAACCACGCTCATTTCAGGCTTGACCACATTCAGGTTGTTGCGTTCGCTGTTCACTTCAACCTCTTTCAACTCCTGCTGATACTGGGGGAGTTCCACTTTGAGATTGACATCCATGGTAAGTTCCACGACTTTCTCAATGGGTTTGTACCCAATGAAAGAAAAAACCAGGTTATAGGTACCCGAAGGCAGGGTGATCGAATAATGGCCGTATTGATCGGTTGTTGTCCCGGTTTTCAGTTCCTTTATATAAACGGTGGCTCCAACCAATGCTTCACCGTCACTTTGGTCTGTCACTTTCCCGAGGATCGTAAATTTTTTTGAATTGTCGGGGATCGCCGATGAACAAAATGAAATAAGACAAATAAAAAAAAAGGAAAGAGTAAAAATGTACTTCATGAAAGGAGCTGCGTTAGGGTCTTATAACGTTAAATTCCCCGTTTTGGTATAATTTAATTATTCTGGAGGGTTGTATAAAAGATATTATATCATGAAAATGCTGCACCGTATAATCAACTCTCTTTATTATATCAGTACTGATATCCTTGAAGTTGCAGGGAGTCGTTTTGCCTGAAATGTTCGCAGAGGTCGAAACGAGGGGTTTACCGAACACCTTTATCAGTTCCCTGCAGAATTCATTATCTGCAATCCTGATGGCAACAGAAAGATCGGTCCCGAGGATATTTTCGGCCAGGTTCCTGCCCTTGGGATAAATTATTGTCAGGGGAGCCGTAACATGCTTAAGCAGGTCCCAGGTGATCTCAGGCAGGTTCTCGACATACAGCGGCAATTTCTCAGCGCTGTCAAGCAGGACGATGAGACTTTTATTCCCCATCCTCCGTTTGATCCTGTATATTTTTTCAACCGCATTCGGAGAAGTTGCGTCACAACCGATTCCCCATATTGTATCCGTCGGGTAAAGTAAGGTACCTCCCGACTGAAGGATATCAGCGCATTTCAGCACCTCGTTACGGATAGCATCACTGATCACAATCCTTGTCTTAAAAGGAATGCAAAAGTACCAGTTTTTTCCTGATTATTGCCCGTAGAGTAATGGAAAGTGGTCAGTCCTGATGGACCATGCACAGTTGAAATGCTTTCGGGGGCATTGTTGAAACCCATGAAGCCCGCATGGGCGGCATTCCAGATTCAGTTCCGTCTGGATGATTGTTTGGTTGTCGGATAAGGGGCCAAAACCGAAATCCGGGGTTGTGCTGCAGAACACTGCAGCGACCGGGGCATTCACTGCTGAGGCCAGGTGCATCGGCGCTGAATCATTGGTATAATTCATCAACGATCCCTGCATCAGGGCGGCTGATTCCAGGAAGCCCAGTTTACCTGCCAGGCTGCTTGCGTTTTCATTTCCTGAGCCTTGCCGTATGGCCTCGCATAACGATATATCCTTTCCTGAACCAAGAAGAAAAACATGAATGCCGCGCGGGAGCCCGGCTATCAGTTCAATCCACTTAACTGAGGGGTATTGCTTTGTATACCAGAGGGAAGCAGGCGCAACCGTGACATAAGGTTTCCCGGTATAAGCCAGTATACCCGCTCTGTCGGCAGTCGTGGGATAAAGCTTCGGCCTGGTTGAAAAAGATCCCTCCTGAAAGCTGCCTTCAACGAAAGAGCGGCCATCTGCTCCGTTCCTCCCGGTTAATAAAGGTTTCATCAGTGAAAGATTCCTTATGACTTCATGCATGCCAGGTTTGAAATCATGCGTGATCCTGTCGGTAAAGAGAAAAGAGAAGGGATTCTTATCGAACCCGATTTTTTTCGGGGCCCCTGATGCGGCAGTAATCAGCCCGGTTAGTGCAAACCTCTGGATGTTCAGTATAAGGTCATACCGTGATTTCCTGACCACTCTGAGGATACGGAACATTTCCCTGTATTTTTTCGACTTATCCCAGAGGATGAGCATGTTCAGGAAAGGATGGCCGGTGAAGAGGCCTTCCATGCCTTTTTTCACCAGGAGATCGATGGAAGCAGGAGGGAAGAGCGAATGAAGGTCTTCAAGCAGGGCAGTGGAAAGTATTACATCTCCGATTGAAGCTGTTTGTATCACAAGGATTTTCATACTTTTTCAGATGCGGATAACAAATACCTGATTAACCAAAATAAATGTAATCGCTAATCGCTTTTTCATCCCTGATGCCTGATGCCTAATCTACAAGGTCATGCCATCACATTATAATCCCTCAGAACCTGGTTCAAAGAGGTTTTCAGGTCGGTGGAATGCTTTCGTTTGCCGATGATAAGGGCACAGCTGACCTGGAATTTACCAGCAGGGAACGTCTTTTCATATGTTCCTGGAATCACGACCGACCTGGGTGGGATCACCCCCTTGATCTCTACGCTGGTGTGCCCTGAAACATCAATGATCCTGGTGGAGGAAGTCAGAACCACATTGGCGCCGAGAACAGCTTCTTTCCCAACCCTGATCCCTTCAACGATGATGCACCTTGAACCGATAAAACAACCATCTTCGATAATGACCGGGGCGGCCTGGACCGGTTCAAGTACACCTCCGAGCCCAACTCCCCCGCTCAGGTGGACATTCTTTCCTACCTGTGCGCATGAACCTACCGTTGCCCATGTATCCACCATGGTTCCCTGGTCAACGTATGCGCCTATGTTGATGTACGAAGGCATCAATACAACACCTTCGGCAATGTAAGAGCCATACCTGGCGACAGCATTGGGCACAACCCTTATTCCAAGGTTTTTGTAACCCTTTTTTAGGGGAATTTTATCATGGAACTCAAAAGGGCCTGTTTCGGTGACAACCATCTTTTGTATCTGGAAATACATGATCACGGCTTTCTTGATCCATTCGTGGATGATCCAGCCTTCAAAAACCGGCTCGGCAATCCGGATCGTTCCTTTATCAAGCATCCTGATGGCTTCACGAACCGCCTTCTGAACATCGCTTGAGGTAAGGAGATCCCTTTTAATCCAGGCTGATTCAATCGTGGAGCGTAACTGATCTGACATCTGAAATTCAATAAGCCGCCAAAAATACAAAAAAAATAAATGTCAGCTTTCCGCTTTGCATCCGCTTGGCGGGCAGGACATGATTTT
>Ga0182027_10000290_pt1 | contig 86886 bp, 81 predicted proteins | sample 712E1DmetaG_FD_121300 | JGI IMG/M metagenome (GOLD analysis project Ga0182027, IMG submission 121300) | Permafrost microbial communities from Stordalen Mire, Sweden - 712E1D metaG (Illumina Assembly) | ecosystem: Environmental > Terrestrial > Soil > Wetlands > Permafrost | place: Sweden... | reverse complement strand
TGAGTGTCTCGCTTTTCGAGAAAACCTATATTTTACAAGCACTTAGCGATATACCACCTAATTTTGAGGAGTATCGATCTCCTAACCAATTGAATTTGTTCAACTTATAGTTGGACACTAGTGTAAACCTATCTATATTGACTGGAAGAAGTGTTCCTTTATTGTGGGGACGACCAAGCATGATTATTGGTCTGATAACACCGAAGTGACATCAGTTTCACAGAACAATCGCTATTATGTCGGGCTTTGGAATATGATCGATGCAAGCTACGGCGCCAGTATTTCAGTTATTTTAAAACCTGAACGCATTACATTCATACCTCCGGGTGCCGTGATTGCCAACAATACTTACAAAATACGATCAGGTGGCATTCATGCTTCTTCCCTTGAAGCGATCAAGCAGTACGACACGACCATTAGCCTTCGACAAACAGAATTAAACACAACGCAGATAAAAAATTGTCGAGTTCATTATCTAACTACGGATTTTAAGTATTCAGATTCTCCATTATTATTTAGATCATTCATCACATATTCTTTTGACGAAAAAATGTCAAATGAATTGTACATAGATAATCAATTCTATGTCAGAAAGGTTTGGGAGTTTCCACACTCAATTTACGAGGAATGCAATTCGACCAATGCAAATCGGATTGAAAATGGAAATACTTGGATGAGTCCCAAATCATTTTTCCTCTTGACAAAAGAAGGTGCTTTGCAAGGGAAATAGTCTGGAGCTCATCGAATGCTCTTAGAGGCGTCTATTTAAACTGCGATCTTCAAGTGATTTTCCGGAAGCAGATTTGATCAGATAGCAGTACCGTACCCCATGGTTGCACAAAAATAGTCAGGGAAGAATGGCTTGGTCAGGTGGGACGGTTATACGAGGCAAGGATACCCCCAATGTCACAGTGTGACGGTGGGGGTTTTGTGTTTTTATAGGGTAATGGAAAATATCGTTACTGCACCATAGATAGCAAATACTAATTGTTTGTCCATATTCACATGTAGTTATTATATTTTTGTTTGCATGGTTAACGGATTTGGGCAAACGTGCGGCGCTCACACCGCGCTGATAGGTTGAGCGAATCGTGTTGCCTAATAGACCTGAGCAAACCTGCGGTACTCGGCTCATTCACGAATTCACCGATGCACTCCTTGAATGAGCGGATTGAGGCACAGGATTCTAGCCGTTTGCGTATTTGGAGTGCAAATACAATGTGTTAAGGATAATCTTGACTAAATATCTGTTTCCCATTTTCGTCATACATTTTTCTATTTAATTTCTTCCCTTTTTTGAAAGTGTCAATGTATTTGACTTCTCCGTTTTCATAGAAATCACGAGAAATACCTTCCTGCATATCATTCGTATAATTATCTTCTCCGTATAAAATGCCATTGCGATAGTATTTGTAGAGACCATTCTTTTTGCCATTTATCCAATTGCATTCAGAGAATATTTTGCCATTAGAATCGTAATATGTTTCCAGGCCAGATTGTTTGCCATCCTTATAATAAATTTCAAAAGTCTTTGTTCCATCGCGACGGAAACCAATATCAACACCATCTTTCTTGCCATTGGCATAATGAGTAGCGTAAGAAACGCCACCCGGAGGTGAAGACGCAAACATCTTCTCCGTACCGTGCAACAGTCCATTCTTATATTCTGCTATTGATACAACACCTGAAAAGGAATATGAACTATCAAGAGCAGAGTATATCTTTTGCATGTCCTCTACTGATACGAATTGAAGGTTTGTATCTAAAGTATGGAGCCACACTTCCAATCCATTCAATTTGCCATCTTTATACTGCTGGAACGAAACGAGACCGGTCATATCAAAAAGCTTTGCCAAACTATCTTTCTTACCATTTTTTAAAAAATATTCCTTAAATAGTTTGCCTCCCTCGGCATAGATATGTACAATTTTCAGATTATGAGAAAGCTTTATTTCCTCTTGCGTCAAATTGCCAAGCTTAATATGAGTTCGGATGGTGTCTTGAGCTTGGCTAAGCACTGGCAAGAGTATGAGAAGGCAGCATATTCGGAAGAAACTAATCATCGTAGTCTCCGCGTTTAATAGAATCTTAAAAACTTCGGATATCCCCATTGACCGAAATCTATGAAAGAGCAGGGAAGAAGTCAAACCATCTTATCAAATTCATCAAGTATATTTTGTATCTGAGTGACAATATAGCGTGTCCTTTTAGCAACCCTGTCATTAAGTTCTTGGATGTTGGTGATGCACGTTTTGCGGTTAGTACCTTCAATAATTTTTGTATGATAATACCATAATTGCTCAGAAAGGAAATTGAGATTGTTAATTTCTCGTTTGAGTATAAGAATCTTTTGCTGAAGAAGCTCCCCATATAGCGCTAACAAACCAATATTAGACTCTGTGTAGTACATTGATATTTTTGGTAAAGAAAGCGTCACTTCTGGCGATGCTTCTGAATGTGATTTGGTTTTTTCAATTACAGGTATTAATGTATTAAGCCAATCAAAGAGTTCATCCCCAGTCAAATTTATCCATTTGGCATCGTCTTCTGTTGACAATACGTTTCCGGTATAATCGTAAAGCGTAGAACTATGAAGCAAATTGTCATATGGCTTCATCCAATTTGCCCATTCCTTTGTAACTATACCACTTTCCATAGTGAATTGAAAACACAAATTGGAAATGTGAATCTGCAATTCCTTGAGTTCAGATATTATGCCTTTCTTTATTTCTTGAGTAGACGTTCTTTTCTTTGATAACTCAAGTAGTATGTTGGTAGCAAGAGTGACCAAAATCGGAAGCAGTATGAGGACAGATAATTTTATAAGCAGTTCATAAGTATGAGTACCCATAATGCTTATTGCTCCTAAATGTGATTGAAATACAATCCCTATAAATGTACCTATGCAGAAACAAAAAAGCCATCTTTTTAGGGACGGCTTTTCTGCACTTGCGTAGGACTGTATTCTTGTCTTGGCTGACAACCACAATATATCAGGCTACTCAATATCCACAAGGGATTTTAGGGCTTGACCTCAAGTGGAAAAGGTAATACCTTCCACGTAACAAATCATCAGCGAGTTCATTGACATACGGGATTTACCTGTATATAAAACTGTATATGTTTTTCTCTTTTTTATATACAGCTATCAGCATGAGCAAAAATATGTCTGGAAATTTGCTGCGAAATTAGTATATTATTGCAGAAAATTCATCGGAGTGTAGCTCAGCCCGGTTAGAGCGCTTGCCTTGGGCGCAAGAGGCCGGAGGTTCGAATCCTCTCACTCCGACGATAAATGTCCGAATCAGAAATGGTTTGGACATTTTTAGTCGAGCCCCTAAAGCGCAATAGAAAACAGAAGGACTCACTGGAAGTCCCTGCCTTCCTGTTTGCTTCTCGCTCCTATTTTCACTATTATTTTTTTCATAATGAAACCGCGCACTCCGAAAATTTCCTCCCGAAAAAAGGAACATGTGGACATCGTCCTACGGCGGGATGTGCATTTTCGGGATAAATTGACCGGTTTTGAGCGTTGGGAATTCGTTCACAATGCGCTGCCCGAGATAAATTTTGCGGACATCTCCACGCAGACGTCTTTTCTCTCGAAGCATCTGGCGATGCCGTTCCTGATATCTGCAATGACCGGCGGCTACCCGGATGCAAAGCGCATCAACAGAATTCTTGCCGAAGTGTGCGAAGAATGCTGTGTGGCCATGGGCGTGGGAAGCCAGAGGCAGGCACTACAGAATGCAACATTTCACTCCTCCTTCTCTGTGGTCAGGAAGGCGGCACCCACCATTCCCATTATTGGAAATATTGGTGGCGCTGAAGTGGCGAAGATGAAGGGGATAGACGATCTTCAAAGGTTAATCGACCTGATCGAAGCCGATGCCATTGCGATCCATTTGAATGCGTTGCAGGAATTTTTGCAGACCGAAGGAAATCCCGAATTTAGCGGTGTGTTAAACGGCATCGAGAATATCTGTAAACTGATTCACATCCCGGTGATCGTCAAGGAAATCGGCTCTGGAATTTCGCGAACCGTCGCCCAGAAGCTTCTTGATATCGGCGTCACGATCATTGATGTCGCAGGTGCCGGCGGAACAAGCTGGGCCGGTGTCGAAATTCTGCGCCGTCGCAAATCTTCCCTCGGTGAGTTCTGGGACTGGGGAATTCCGACTGCAGAGGCCTTGTGCGATGTCGTGACGTTGCGGACCACGTACCCGTCTTTATGTATTATTGCATCGGGCGGTATCGAACATGGTCTGGATGCCGCCAAGGCGTATGCGCTTGGTGCAGACATGATCGGCTCAGCGCGCCCGGTGTTACAGCGGCTTTTTGCGGACGGAAACAAGGGGGTTTTGAATTTTATCAAGGAGTGGCAGCGCAGCTTCCGTGGAGCGATGTTCCTCACCGGCAGCAGCGGGCTGGAGGGTCTTCGACATGCGGCTATGAAACAAGGGAATACATGAGCATGGTGTCATATCAAAAAAAATATATCGCGTATAAGTTGCGCGTCGAATCGCGCCTGAATCGTTGCATGATGAAGCAGGAACCGGTGTCATTATGCGAACCGGTTTCCTATGTCCTGTCCGGTGGCGGCAAGCGGATCCGACCGCTCCTGGTTCTCCTCTCGTGCGAAGCCGTGGGCGGAGTGATGGAACAGGCGCTTCCGGCGGCAGTGGCAATTGAAATTCTCCACAATTTCTCCCTGGTCCACGACGATATCATGGACCATGCATCGACGCGCCGCGGCCGTCCCACGGTGCACAAAAAATGGGACGAGAGCGTGGCCATCCTCACTGGCGATGAGCTGCTCGGGCTGGCATATCGCGAACTGCTGCGCACAAAATCCCCGGCTATAGGACGTGTCACGGAAATTTTTACAGACGGTGTCATCGAAGTCTGCGAGGGACAGGCGTATGACAAAGAATTCGAAGTGCGCCACAGCGTGACAATGGTGGATTATCTCCAAATGATTGCGAAGAAAACCGGCAAGCTTGTATCCGTGTCTCTCGAATTGGGCGCCGTAATCGGTGCTGGCTCTGTGCGGGAAATTCGTGCCCTGCGCGATTACGGAACACATATCGGACGCGCTTTTCAGATTCAGGATGACTATCTTGATGTGGTTGCGGACGAAGAGGAGTTTGGGAAAAAAATCGGGGGCGATATTGTCGGAGGCAAGAAAACATACCTGCTGATTGAAGCGTACCAGCGCGCGCGGGGTGAAGACAAAAAGCTGCTGGAGGCCATTATCATGAATGGCGGAACGTCGCGGCGAAATGTGGCGGCAGTCCGGAAAATCTATGAACATTACGGCGTGCTTGCCTCGGCGCAAAGCATGGTTGCGCAAAGCATTGCCCGCGCGGACAAAGAACTGAAGGTATTGCATCCCGGCCAGGCACGGGAAATGCTCTACTGGTTCTCTGAAATGCTGGCAAATCGGAATTTCTAATGAGAGAAAGCGACGTCACGATCAAGAATCGTGCGGGATTGCATACGCGTCCGGCTGCCGCAATTGTCAAGCTGGCGGCAAAGTTCCAATCGGAGTTTTTCATTCTGAAAGACGGATTCGAGATCAATGGCAAAAGTATCATCGGTGTCATGACGCTAGCTGCCGAACAGGGAGCGCATTTGACGCTCAGGTTCGATGGTGAGGATGAGGCTGCGGCGGAGGAAGCTATCGTCGGGCTGTTTGAACGCGGTTTTGACGAGGTATAACTATGGAAGAAAAAAAAGAACTGCGGTACCATGGAATTCCTGCAGCTTCCGGCATTGTGATTGCCCATGCATATCTCTATGTAAAACACGTCCCGCGCATTGAAGAAAAGAAAATCACGCCGAAAGAAGTGGACGGCGAAATAGAACGGCTGCAGAGTGCCGTGGTGCGCGCCGAAAAGGAACTGCAAAAAATTCTGCTGCTGGCGGAACAGAAGATCGGCGATATCAAAGCAAAAATCTTTGAAGCGCAGATTATGATTCTCAGTGATGCCGTACTCATCGGGGCAATCATCAACCGTATCAAGAAGGAGCATAAGAATGCAGAGTACATCGTGCATGCGGAGATTGCAAAATACCAGCAATTGATGCTTGCATCGTCCGACGAATATATGCGGGAACGCTCCCACGATGTGGAAGATATCAAGAACCGGATTATCCGCAATATTCAGGAACAGAAGTTGGTGTCGCGGTTTGAGGGAAATTCCATCGTCGTCGCCCAGTCGCTGACACCGGCGGATACGATTCTTTTCAGCCGGAATGAAGTGCTCGGCTTTCTGACGGATATGGGCGGCGTAACATCGCACGCTGCGTTGCTGGCGCGTTCCCTGAAAATTCCCGCCATTGTCGGCCTGAAAGATCTTACCACAAAAGTAGAAACGGGCGATTCGATTATTCTTGATGGCTATGCGGGCATGGTAGTTCTCCATCCGACGGCTGACACTATTCGCATCTTCGAAGTCCGGCGTGTTGAAATTGCAGCCTACGAGTTGAAACTACAGGCGCTGCGTGACCTTCCGGCACAAACCCTGGACGGCAGAAACGTGGAGCTCTCCTCCAATATCGAATTCTCCGAGGAAGTGGAGTTCGTCCGGTCGCAGGGCTCACACGGTGTCGGACTGTATCGTGCCGAGGGATTGCTGATGGGACGGGACTCGTTCCCGTCCGAGGAAGAACAGTTCAAAGAATACAACGAAATCGCCGAGAGAGCATATCCGCACAAGGTGATTGTGCGCACGTTCGATATCGGCGGCGACAAGGTGTTTGCCGAGGTTCGAGAGGAAGAAAATCCATTCTTGGGTTGGCGCGGCATCCGGGTTTCACTTGACCGGCCGGAATCGTTCCTCATGCAGCTTCGCGCGATTCTCAGAGCGAGCTCGAAGAAGAATATCTGGATCATGTTTCCCATGATCTCATCGTTGAAGGAAGTGCGCCGCGCAAAGGAATACGTTGCGCGAGCCAAAGCCTCCTTGAAGAACGAGGGAATCAATTTCGACAAGAAAATCAAAGTGGGCGTGATGGTCGAAGTGCCGGCTGCCGCAGTGATGGCCGGTGAAATCGCCAAGGAAGTGGATTTTCTCAGTATCGGAACGAACGATCTCATTCAATATCTGCTTGCTGTCGATCGCGGCAACGAAGTCGTCTCGCAGCTCTATCAGGAATTTGATCCGGCGGTGATGAGAACCATCCGCCACATTATCAAAGAGGCGCACAAGCATCGCATCCCCGTCGGGATGTGCGGTGCGATGGCCGGCGATCCCGTTGCTACGCTTCTGCTGCTTGGTCTGGGATTGGATGAGTTCAGTGTTATTCCGACAATTCTTCCAGAGATAAAGAAAGTCATTCGATCGGTGTCCTACAAAGAGGCACAAAAAATTGCGCTCAAGGCGATGTCATTCAGCACTGAGGAAGAGTCAAAAGAATTCCTGCGCGTCAATATGAAACGCCTTGCGCCGGATATTCCCCTCGAAGACTAATCGCAGATTCTCACAGATTAATGAATTGCGCAGATAGGACTTTTTAGGAAATGAGCAGGTCTTTCAAACTGTGCACTATCATCTCTGCGAAATCAGCGGAATCAGAATAATCTGCGATCCATTCTTTCTACACTTGAGGAACTATGACACGCGAACAAATTGAACAATGTGATCCTGCCGGCATGGGCCGTCTGATTGCAGAATTCCCGCAGCAAGTTGAAAAAGCAGTGGCGATCGGCGAGGCGGCGAAGGTCAAGCTTGCGGTTGCTTCCATCCGCAACATTGTGGTTACCGGACTGGGCGGATCTGCGATCGGCGGAGATCTGTTGCGCGCGTATCTGGCCGACGTGTGTGCCGTGCCAATTGTTGTCAGCCGGCACTATTTCCTCCCCGAGTATGTGGACGAGAAGACGCTTGTGATCGTCTCCAGCTATTCCGGCAACACCGAAGAAACAAATGCGTCCTATGCTGACGCTATTAAGAGAAAGGCGAAGATTTTCTGCGTAACGTCAGGCGGAGCGGTTAAGGCGACGGCACTTAAAAAGAAGCATCCGTTCATTGAGATTCCTGGAGGGCTTCCCCCTCGCTCGGCGCTCGGCTACTCTTTCTTCCCGACATTGATCGCGTTATCAAAACTTGGTTTGATCCCTTTACAGAAGAAAGCTATCAAAGAAACGATCGCGCTTTTAAAGTCAGAATCCGCACTCTACGCAAACATTGCTTCGCCGGAAAATCTGGCGCTGCGGCTTGCGGGTCAATTGCGTGGACAGTTGCCGGTTGTCTATTCGGCTGCCGACCGCTTTGATGCTGTCAATGTGCGATGGCGTGGCCAGTTTTCAGAAAATGCAAAAGTGCTGGCGTACGGGCATGTATTTCCCGAGCTGAATCATAATGAAATCGTCGGTTGGGGAGTACTTAGAGATCTCATGAAGCAGATTCATGTCCTGATACTGCGAGATCGCGGGGATTATAAACGGGTACAGCTGCGCATGGGTATCACGAGGGATATCGTGCGCGACCTGGCCGGCACCGTCACTGAAGTGTGGAGCGAAGGGGATTCGCTTCTTGCACGTTTATTCTCGCTGATTCACCTTGGTGACTGGGTAAGCTTCTATCTGGCGCTTGAAAATAATGTCGATCCCACGCCGGTCAAGAAAATCGATTTTCTGAAAAACGAGCTCGCAAAGGCGAAGTGATTCCTGCTGCATGGCTATGCGAAAAAAGTATTTTCCGCATTATTGTTTGTATGATCACCGGCGCCTGGACTCTGCAGGCGCAGTTCTTCTGGCGACAACAAGGTTCAGTACACCAATACCGCATTCCTCTGATTTGTGCTGCGGGAAACTCTGTCCAGGGTCTAAAAAACATACCGTTGCACGAAAACACAAAATGATGACAAAAGCCGAATACATCTTTCTGCTCCTTCTGTTGCTCTGGTGTGGTGCAATTCTGCTCACACCGGTGGCTGCTCAGTACGGTGGGATAGCGGGTGCGTCGGCAGAAGTCTCGTACCGCGTGTTCGGGCATGTCTGTCATCAATGGGATTCCCATTCTTTCCATATTGCGGGGAGAAAACTTCCCGTTTGTATCCGCTGTTCGATGATCTACTTGTCTTTTCTTGTTGGTAGCCTTATTGCTGTCCTATCCAATGCAAAAAAACTGTTTTCAAAGAATGCAAAATATGTATTGCTGGCAGTACTATCGCCGCTGTTGCTGGACGTTATCTTAAACATGGCTGGAATTCATCAAAGCACTACTCTCAGCCGAATTGTATCGGGTGCAATTGCCGGTACGGGATTCTCCCTCGTTCTCGCGCCTGTGTGCATTGATGTTGTACACTCACTTCTTCCATCTCACAAGCCCTTTGAATGATATGACCGAAAATCCGAAAAAATTTATGGCCGCTCTCTACGGCGGACTCACCGCGGCGGGGATTTCCGCAATTCCCGGCCTGAATTTGGTCAATTGTTTTTGCTGTGCAGGAATTCTTCTTGGCGGCTTCCTTGCCGTCTTCTTCTATCAGCAGGAACTTGGGGATGATGCCGATACACTAACGAACAGCGATTGTATGCAATTGGGAGTCTGGGCGGGATTCATTGCGGCGGTAGCTGGGACGGTGGTCACCGTCGCGGTACTGCTCACGTTTGGAAATGTTGCGGCAGAAATCATGATGGCGATTTTCCATAAGATGCGTGTGGACTTTCCGCCTGACTTGCAGCAGGCGTTGGATCAGGCTATTGCCGAAAAGGCAACGGTCGTCAGCATCATGGTGTCGTTTGTGATTACTCTCGCGGTTGATGTGCTCTTTACCGTTCTCGGTGCACTGCTTGGATGGGTGGCGTTCAAACCGAAACCGCACTCACCCATGCAAGGATAACACCAACTGCGTCGGTTGGAAAATCCTTCATGTGCCACCAAGACACAAAGGCGGAAAGCCAAGAAAGCAAAAAGACAGAAGTTCTTCGTGTCTTGCTGCTTTTGTGGCAATGCTTTTCGACCAAATTTTTAAAGAGCTCGAAGCTTGATGCGAAAAGTGGTGCCGTGGCCCGGAGAGCTCTCTTTCACGAACACTTTTCCTCTGTGGTAATTCTCAATAATACGTTTGGAAAGGCTGAGGCCCAGTCCCCAGCCCCGTTTTTTCGTAGTAAAACCCGGCCTGAAAATATCTTTCTGGTACTTTGATTCAATACCTTTGCCTGTATCGCTCACATCGATATACACGTTCTTGCCGGTTTTTTCGACATGGAAGGAAATATTTCCGTTCCCCTCTTCCATCGCGTCCAGTGCATTCTTCACCAGATTTTCCAGAACCCACTCGAACAATTCCCGATTGATGTTTACGGCAATCGCTGCAGACGGATCAATAGTGATACGGACACGCTTACCCATTTGCGGGAGGCGCTTGCGGAAGTATGAAATCACTCCGTCGATGACGGCCGTCAGATCTTCTTCGCGCAGATCGGTCTTTGACCCGATCTTGGAGAAACGCTCGGCAATCTTACCAAGCCGTTTTAAATCGTGTTCCATTTCACCGATCGTCTCTCCAATGCGCGGTGCCGCGTCGGATTGCAGTTTCAGCATCTCGATCCAGCCCATCAAGCTCGATAGGGGAGTGCCCAACTGGTGTGCCGTTTCGCGTGCCATGCCAACCCAGATATTGCTTTGCTCGCTCCGCTTGATGTAGCTGAAGCCAATGTAGCCGATCAACACAAAGAGCGAGCCAACGATGATTTCGATATAGGGAAGCCATCGCAGGCGCGTGATCAGGGGCGATTCACCATAGTGAACGCGGCTGAGCACAATCGTATCCTGGTAGGTCACGGTAATGGGCCGGTTGGAGGCGTCCATGTTCCGCACAAGCGTGCGCAGGATGTTGTCCCGCTCAGACGGAGCGAGTGTTGAGTCTACATCCACGTTTCGATAGGCACGGATTTCCGTATCGTGCACATCGGTTTCGATGACGGGGAAATCAATGGCCAGAATCATTTCATTGAACACAAAGCTGTAGTCGACGCCGCTGTAGGGGCTGTTAGCCAGATATTCCATCGACCGGGCATACAGCCTCGCAACTTCGTGCTCCTTGTGCTGGAGCTCGTTGACGAGATTGTGCGTGTAAAACAGTATCGGAAAAACAATGCAAAATGCGGTGACGAGCAACGCGATTTTGATTTTCCCCGAACGGGGGCTGCGGGTGTTGAGTGCCATGGCCGTCAGCGGATAATGGTTTGATCGCGTCTCGGTCCCACCGAAACGATGGAAACCCGGACGCCGCTTAATTCCTCGATAGCTTTCACGTATGATTGGGCAGCGGGCGGAAGCTGGCGAAACGTGCGCGCCTCTTTGATCGGTTCTTTCCACCCCGGAAATGTTTTAAAAACCGGTTCTATCTCCTCAAGTGTCCGCAGGTCCGTTGGAAATGATGGGAGCTTCTTCCCGCCGCGCCGGTAGCCGATGCACACCGGAATTTCATCGAAGTGATCCAGCACATCCATTTTCGTCAGTGCAATGCTGTCGATGCCATTGACGCGGATGGAATACTTCAGGCTCACCATATCCAACCAGCCGCAGCGCCGCGGACGTCCGGTGGTTGCTCCGAATTCCCCTCCAATTGTGCGAAGCTGTTCACCAGTCTCATTCTCAAGTTCGGTGGGGAATGGTCCGTTTCCCACGCGTGTGGAATACGCCTTCACGATGCCGATTATGTTCCGGATGGCTGTCGGCGGTATGCCAAGTCCCGTGCATGCTCCGCCACTGGTCGGATTCGACGAAGTGACGTACGGGTATGTTCCATGATCGATATCGAGCAGCGCGCCCTGTGCTCCTTCCGCGAGAATTGCTTTCTTCTTCTTGATTGCTTCGGAAAGGAAGAGAGATGTATCCGTGACGAAGGGATCTATTTTCTTGTCAAACTCCACGTACTCGGCGATGATGGCATCGACGTCCAATCCCTTCGAACCGTACACCTGTCGCAGGAGCTGATTCTTCTCCTCGATATTTGCACGGAGCTTGTCCCGCAGAACGGTGCGGTCGAGCAGATCTATCACCCGGATCCCCGTTCTGGTATATTTGTCGATATACGCGGGCCCGATGCCGCGGCCGGTCGTCCCAATTTTTGTTGCCCCTTGTTCGCGGATGGAATCAAGAAGCTTGTGATACGGCATGATCAAGTGGGCGTTGTGACTGATAAACAGGCGGCGGTCGATGTTGATGCCGAATGATCGGACCATTGCAATCTCATCCATCAGCGCAACAGGATCGATGACGACACCGTTGCCGATCACGCAGGTGACATGCTTATGGAAAATCCCCGAGGGAATAAGGTGAAGAACATATTCCTTTTTCCCGATGACCACCGTATGGCCCGCGTTTGCGCCGCCTTGGTACCGGGCCACGATGTCGATGTCTTCGCTCAGCAGATCGACAATCTTTCCTTTGCCCTCATCGCCCCATTGGGCTCCAACGATGATCGTAACAGCCATGAGTGTTGTTCTCGAAGTAGTGATAGAAGAGTGCGTCTTCATGGTACGAAAAAATGGGGGAAGTCTCAAGATGTTGCGGTTCTCTCTTTTTTTGAGTAATATTTCCCATGCCAGTGAAACCATCCCGCCCGAAAACAGAACAGGCCACGCAGCGGAGTCTCGACTCGCGTGCCGAAGACAAGAGACTCATCGCCCAAGCTCTTTCCGGCATCCAGCCTGCATATCGTGCCTTGTTGAAGAAATACCGCAATCAGGTCTATAACACCCTGTTTCGGATGGTACATCAGCGGGATGAAGTGGAAGACCTGACACAAGAAGCGTTCATCAAAGCGTTCGTTTCGCTGAAGAATTACAACGGCGAATATGCGTTCTCCACGTGGCTCTTGCGCATCGCCCAGAATAATTGCATCGATTTCATTCGGAAAAAGAAACTGCAGACCTTCTCGATCGACAAGCCGATTGAGTCCAAAGACGGTGAGATTATCTTCGAACTTCCCGATTCGACCTATGAACCGGACCGGGTTCTGATCGCCAGCCAGCGGGCACATGCGATCGAAGAAGCCATCAAGTCACTTCCTCCTAAATACCGTACGGTGATTATTATGAGGCATTCGGAGGAAAAGGACTATCAGGAAATCGCAGATGAACTGGGAGTCCCCATTGGTACCGTAAAAGCGAATATCTTTCGCGCCCGTGAAATGTTGAACAAAACCCTCCGAAAGAAAATCCAACAGTATTAATAGTGCATGCTGCAGCGCAACATTCCACTTCGGACGCCCGTATACAGGAAAAGCAGCTATCATATATGATCCGACAGCGAACATATTACCCCATTCTGGCCATTGTAGCCGCTTTAGTGCTTTACGCTGCGGCGCTTGCTGAAGATTTCCGCAAGGAAATCAAACGCGGTGACGAAAAAGAAGTCAAAGTGAAGATCGAGTCCGCGATTGGCATGGTCAACATTAGCAAGGGTGATGATCGTCACATCCTGACGATGGAGATGAGGACAAATCATCACTGGGATGTTCCTTTCGTTGCCGACTATAAAGTGCACGGCCGCGTTGGAACTCTCATTCTCAACTGGAATCCGGAAGGAAAAAATTCTTGGTCGTTTCGGGAAAACGACCGGTGGGACATTCAACTAACCGATGCACTGCCGCTTTCCATCGATGCCAATTTGGGCGTGGGAAAATCGGACTTTGATCTCAGCGGCCTAGATGTGAAAGATCTGAAGATTGCGACCGGTGCCAGTTCATCGATTGTTAGTTTCGGAACGCCGAACAAAAGTGTGATAGAGAATCTGAGGATCGAATCGGGTGTGAGCAAATTTGTTGGGGAGAAACTTGGAAATGCGAATTTTCAGCACCTGACTTTTGACGGCGGCGTCGGTTCGTACTATCTCGATTTCAACGGTGCGATCACCCGCGATGTGGAAGCACATGTGAAGATCGGATTGGGAACGGTGACGATAGTGCTCCCTCCGGAGATCGGTGCAAAAGTGGTGTATGACGACAGCTGGTTGTCGAGTTTTTCCATCGACCGGGATTTCAAGCAGGATGGCTCAGATACGTATCTCTCCTCCAACTATCACGAGGCGAAAGTGAAGATATCGGTCTACATCGAATCCGGACTCGGCAGTGTGAAGGTCAAAAGGCGGAATTAACGTCCGAACTTGAAGAACATTCCCCATGAAGAAGGCACGGCGGCATTCGTCGTGCCTTTGAGCGTTAAAACGGCAGCGCGGTACGCATCATTGCTGCTTCCCCCGTTTGAAATTGTTGAATAAAACTTCTCGCTAAATACTTTGTTCGTCTTCTGTTCTGAAGGGAAGAGATTGGCGATGACGGTCGATGTGCCGTTCATCATGAGAATCGCCGCATGCCACGAAGTAAGTCCCGTCGTTCCGAATTGCTGATCGCAGAGATACACCACTGAGAATGGGTAGAGCATCGTGAGTCGTTCCACAGGAATCTCCGCGCCCGCTGCAGTGATGCTGCCGCTTGAGACCGCGAACGATGATCGCGATGGAACCTGCACATCGGTGTGAAAATCGAATGAGCATTGGAGCAGATCCCCAATTGCCCCGAAGAGTTGCTGCTCCGTCGCTGCCTGCCCGCTAAACGTCGTCGCTTCCTTGTAGAAGCTTCTCACATCATGAAGTTCATATTCCAATGGCCAGGGATTTCGTGTACTGAATCCAAATGCAAGAACAGTACTCAGGAATTTTCGCGGGACGGTTATCTGGGGCAGAAACGAAATGTGGGGGAGATAGGAGACGTCCACAATATCCAGAAGCGTCCGGTCCTTTCCGGCGAGAAACGCATGGAACGGAATTCCCTCCATTTCGGGCGGCGGGATGATGATCATGCGCTCCTGCAGAGATGATTGCACCGGCTTGATGAATTGATCAAAGAGTTCGCGAAGTGCGGCGACCTGTTCACCACGCTGTGCTTTTATTCGCTGCAGCATGTCTTCCACGCGATCGCGGGGGACGGGTACCTCGTACGTCCGGATGGATGGCCCCTTTGCGTCTTTTGAGAGAAGAAAGAGCAGGACGGAGTGTTGTGTCAGAAGATAGTCGCACAGCACGGTGCCGGGACGAAGTTCAGACGCATAGCGGGAGGCACGTGCGTCTGTGCCGGCAAAAAGAACTGATACAGCAGGTGACAACGTAGCCACTTCATCTGCTGCAACCCGGGCAGACTCTTTCTCTTCTTGAACCTGTTTCTGCAATTCACCGATTTTGAACAAGTCACGATTTCGCATCTCCTGACGTCGTTGGACAATAAGTTCAGATTCCATCGATCGGAGACGCTTCAGACGTTCCTGATTAGTAGTGTAGAGCTTTTGCACTTGCGGCTGGCGGAATTCGAATGTGAATTCTCGCAGGCGATTGGAAAGCAGGCGCGCTCGTCCTGCCGCCAGAATGTCGTACGCCGCAGCCGCATCGCCTGTCCGTGCAATTGCGGCGGCAAGCTGCTCGAACCAGAAGCCGGAGGAGAGCCCTGTAAGCGATTTCCTGAACGGTAGCGAAGCACAATCGAGCAGATCATCGTCACTGGGATTCCTGTCGATGGTCGAATTGTACATGAGGTTATAACTGTGCCGGTAGGAGGTCAGTGCAGAGTCGGGACTTCCCGAAGCGTCGCAGACGGATCCATAGGCCCCGGACGCAACCGCCTCCCCGTGTTGATCTCCCACACGGGCAAAAAAGCCCGCAGCCTGCCGATAGTACTCACGTACGGTGCGGTAGCTGTCCGGCGTCGGATAAGGATATGATTTTTTCAATTCACAGGCGGCGGTCGCCATCAGGAGATAACCGATTGCGCCGTTCTCGTTCTTTGATCGAGCAAGCGAATATGCTTCCGTGAAAGCATGTTCCGCGGAAACATATGCAAATTCAGAAGCAAAGACTTCTCCAAGTGCGGCATACAGCCGAATCTGCAATCTTGCACCCGCGTTCGTTGAGGCTGCCTCATGGAGTATTGAAATACCCTGTCGGATTTCAGACACAGCAAGTGAGTTCTGGTCAACATTGTGGAGTGCCAGCCCATACTCGAGTCTAATGCGTGCGACAGTGAGAACATCTGTGAGCGTGGGGAGAAGAAGCGATGTGCGTCCAAATGCTTTGCGCATGTCTTCCTGTTTCTCGAGCGTTGCAGCGAGATAGCCGGAGGCAGAGAGTGTTCGTGCCGTGGAAGAGGGATCGTTCAGTTTGTCATAGAGTGCCGCCGCAGCTTGCAGCTCGGAGTATGCTTTCGATTGCTCCGCATGTTTGGCGTGTGCAAATGCGAGGAGTTCGAAGGTGGCTGCTTCCAGTCTGGTTTCGGTGTACACATGGCTCAAGGTAAGCGCGTCGTTGCCCAAAGCGAGACATCCGTCGGCGTCGCCGGAGAGAAGGCGCGTCCGGGCAAGTAAATGCATCGCCCAGATTTCCCGCGAGTGATCCCCGATCTGCCGATAGAATTGCCAGGCATTCATTGCGTGTACGGCGGCGGATGAATACTTGCCCAGCGGAATTTGTGTCTGTGCCAGAAAGAGCTGATCGGCGGCAAGGTGGTGTGCATCCTGCAGGAGGCTGTCAGCTTCCACAACTTCCAGCAGGAGCTTTTCGGCGGCCAGCAGCTCTTCTCTTTCAACTTTTGCTGTGGCTTCTGTCCGCTGGAGATCGCTCTTCTTCTGAAGAGAGGCGCGATCAATTCCACAACCGGCAGAGAGGAACAGCAGCGCGGGGAGGAAGATCAATATGGCACGCTGAATCAGATTCATTGACGTCAATATAAGAAAGAACCGCGGGGCTTGCAAACCGGGTATAAAAAAAGCCCCGCAGAACGGGGCTTTTAAACTTTGCGGATTTTTATTAGATGATGAACATCAAACCGCCAGTGAAGGAATTATATTTTGCTATATTATAATCTGCGTTGATATTCAGGAAGAGGATCTTCAGGCTGATGCCCAATGTAAGACGCGATTTGTTCGCACCATCCAACTCAAAGGAGACGGGCGGCATCGTCTGTCCGGCTACTGTGGCAGTCGGTGTGTAGCTGAAGGTCAACTTGGAGCTTTCGATCATATATCCTGCATACGGGGTGATATTCAATGCGCCAGGTCCGAAGCGCTTGCTGACGTTGATGCCAAATCCTGTGCCTTTCGCTTCGATGATCGGCTCAAACTTCATCGTCTGAGTGAAGAACGACACACAAACGTCGATCGGCAACGGATTCGGGAACCAGATACCCGGGTTGTGTTGAATGCCGAAACCAAAGTAGCTGAATTTTCCTACGTCTTTCAGATCATACTTTGGCATGTAGCGGAACGTTGCCTGAGTCCCAAATAATGTTCCAATAGAAACCTGGGGAGATGCGAGGGGCATCATGGATACGCTTTGAATACCATCCACACCGCCAATTCCCAATGCGGTCGTTTGCGTAGGGATGGGAATCACACGATTTACTCCGTTTGATGTCACACTTACACCGGAAGAAGAAACATCCACTTTTACCTGATCGTTTGGTGTCGTAGTATTGTTTTTGAACGCATTGCCGGTGACAGTCGGGCCATAGATCCGAACAATAAAATCTTGGTTTGCAATTGCCTGAGCCATCGATGTGATAAATGCGCTTTTCTGTGCACTAGGAATGCTTGCATCTTGATTAACGGCGGTCGTTGCGATACTTGTTGCTTGTGTTTGATCAAAACGGAAACTGCCGCTGGCATCAAATGTCTTGTCCGCATCTTTCCAAGGAGTCCCCATCACAACCAGGCCAAATTCCAGATCAAATCCGAACATTTTTGAAGATGGTGCTTTGTGGAACCAACCGCCATTGAAGTCAGCTCCGAAACCGTTCGTGATAGGAGCGACAAATCCTGATGCCGCATTGCCGGAGATTTTTTGCAGCGTTTCCGTCAGCGTCGGTGCGGCTGTTTGCGCGTTTGCAGCAAGCGCCAATAGAAAAAGGCCGCTTACAACAAAAAGAAGAACTTTCTTCATGATGTTTCCCTCTGTAAGTTGGTGAATATTGTGAATTAAGAAAGAATTTGACGTGGACATTGTGTCCATCAAATCATGAACGGCGACGCGTTAGAATATATGCAAAAATTGCCGAAAGGCAAATCTTTTTTAGCCGCGTGTGCGCTGGCGCAACACTTCATACATGACGAGTGCGCCCGCCACAGAGGCGTTTAGCGAATCGAAGGAGCCTGCCATGGGAATTTTTGCAAGAAAATCGCAATGTTCCTTCACCAAACGCCTCATACCTTTCCCTTCATTCCCGACCACAACTGCGATGGGAATTTTGTAATCGAGTTCCATAAAGGGCCGATCGGCTTGGGCCTCTGTGCCCACGATCCACACACCGGCTTCCTTCAGCTCTTCTATCGCTGTCACGATGTTGGTGACCTTCGCTATCGGAAAGTACGCGCTCGCTCCGGCGGACGTTCGGGCAACAGTATCGGTGACGGCCGCTGAGTGATGTTTGGGAAGAATTCCTCCATGAGCGCCGGCACAAACGCCGGTGCGTATCAATGCGCCAAGATTGTGCGGATCTTCAATTTCATCAAAAATCAGTACGAATGGCTTTTGCCCCGCCGCTGCCGCGTACTGCAGAATGTCTTCGATCTCGCAATACTCTTTTATTCCGACAGCCGCGATCACTCCTTGTGTCGGCACAGCTACGCCGAATTTTGAAACGGCGTCGTTAGCGATATCCACACACGAAATATTTCTTTTTCGTGCCAGGTCCCGTATGGTGTCGATGGCAGCTCCGTGGCTTCCTTTCAGAACATAAATTTTCTCAATGAAGGTTCCCGACTGGAGTGCCTCGATTATCGGATTTCGACCAGCAATGTATTCAGGCATGTGCAGCCTTTTGCCTCTGATTAAACCGCAACCCGACGATGCCGGCAATGATAAGCACAATGGAAATCAACTGGGCTTCACTCAGACCTCCGAAGTAGAGCGGATTCAGACGGAGAAATTCGACACTGAAGCGTTCCACGCCTGCGGCTATTAGATACCAGAAGAACATAGTTCCTTCATCCCGCATGCGGCTTCTGTACCTCCAGAGGATTCCGAAAAACAGGGCGCAGATCAACAGTTCATAAACGGGAGTCGGATGGAGTAACACGGTCTGGTCGAAGACGGTGATAGTGCCGAATTGATCGCGCCCGACAACTTGTTCCGAGAGGCGATAGTGAAATGCATCCGCCTCGGCGGGATGATTGTAAAAATATTCACGCAATGCGCTGTGCGGCTTCACAATAGCGTTCGCATAGTTTGTTCCCCACGGAAGATTCGTCGGAGTGCCGTAGTCTCCATCGCCTGCAAGATGGCATCCGATGCGGGCAATGCCGTAGGCGAGAAGCAGGGCGGGGGCGACGGCATCGGCAATTTTCAGAAACGAAATTCCTTTCCGCTTCATGTACCAGTAGATGCTGACAGCCGCCAGCACAAAGCCGCCGTAGAACGTTAATCCGGCCGGAGAGAAGATCGAGCCGATGGGATCGGCAAACGTCTCTTCCCAGTTCTCGATTAGATAGAGAATTTTTGATCCGGAGATTCCCGCGAGCAAGGCGATCATAGTAATGGTCGCGCCGAATTCCGGGTTGATCTTTTTTCGTTTGAGTTCTGAGGTGAGAAGGGCATTTCCAATGAGGAAGGAAACAGCCATCATGAAACCGAAACTGTAAATGGTGAAGGGGCCGAGCTCGAGAATTTTAGGATGCATCCGCGATCACTGTGAAGAAGGAATGGGTTTCCAGATTTTTAATAGCAATTCGCCGGCCGCGAGATTCACAATCGAATGTTCCCTCGGATCCGTCGGACTTGCGCATCACGAAGCGGAATCGTCCGGGAAGATCGAAATGAACTTTCCGGAATTGCGCCGATCCGGACGAGGGCATGGCGAGCTCGGGAGCCCGTAAACCGTGGAGCGTCCAGAGCAACGTTCTCCCGTCAAAGGCCTCGTCAACCACTATCTCGTAATTAAAATTGCCAAATTGCTTGATTGTCTCAAGCAAAAACATGACGCCACTTTTTCGTGCTGCGTCGTCAAGAACCGGCTCGACAACAAGTCGGTACTCGACACATACATTCTTTTTCATAGAAACTCATGAAGAAGTGCGTTGCAATGTTGATGCGATTGTATCCAGCGAGATGAGTTCGCTGGTGCCATCCTGCATTCTTTTCAACGCTGCTTTCCCTTCTTCTAGTTCCCTTGCCCCAGCCACCAAAACGAACGTGGCCTCCTGACGGTCCGCCTCCCGCATTTGAGCTTTCAGACTGCGCCGCAAGAGATCGGTTTCAGCGGCAATGCCACGTTCACGCAGCCGGATCGTTTCCGCGAGAGCCCACTCCCGGGCCGAGTCGTCGGCAGCTGCAATAAAGAGGAGCGGATGACGCCCATCAGGCAGTGTGAATCCGGTTTTGTCGAGCACCATCAGCAGCCGCTCAATTCCAGCCGCAAATCCAACACCTGGAGTTGCCTTGCCCTCCAGTTCCTGCGTAAGCAGGTCATATCGTCCGCCGCCCGCCAGCGCATCCTGTGAGCCGAGTGCCGTACTGGTCAGTTCGAATGCCGTCTTTGTATAGTAGTCCAAACCGCGCACCAAGCGGCCATCAACCGTGAAATCGATTTCAAATGACGTCAGCAGACGTTGTACATTCTTAAAATGTTCCGAACATTCGGTGCAGAGAAATTCGTTGATCAATGGCATGTCCACGGTCAACGATTGGTCCTCTTCATCTTTCGAATCGAGAACGCGCATCGGATTCTGATCAATGCGCCGCTGGCTGTCGGGGGAGAGTTGCGGAGCGATTTTCCGGAGTAGTTCTTGCAAAGTTGCTTTATAGACCGGCCGGCATTTTTCGCATCCCACAGAATTTATTTTCAGTGCGTACTGCCGGATGCCGAGCTTGCGGTACACCGCAATTGCCATTGCGATGATTTCCGCATCGACTTCCGCCGCGGGGGAGCCGATGGCTTCCGCTCCGAATTGATGAAACTGGCGGAGGCGTCCCGCCTGTGGGCGCTCCTGCCGGAACATCGGGCCGATGTAATACACTTTTGTCAGCGGGAGTTGTTCCGCGAGGTTGTTCTGAATATAGGCACGTATCACGGAGGCGGTGCCCTCGGGGCGCAACGTAATGCTGTCGCCGCTCCGGTCTTCAAACGTGTACATCTCTTTCCCGACAATGTCTGTGAGTTCGCCGATGCTCCGTGAGAAGAGCGCCGTTTGTTCGAAGATCGGAGTGCGGATTTCTTTGTAGTTGAATGTTTGAAACACGTCGCGGACAATGGCTTCAACGTGCTGCCAACGGTGACTGTCGGCGGGGAGAATATCTTTGGTGCCTTTGATGGATCGAAATGCCAAACTTGAAATCCTTAGCAGTGACGGAATAAGAAGAAACAGTTAAGAGGGAAGGAAAGCGCGCACCGGTGCCGCTCTATGCATCGAAGTATGTCGCTTCCTCTGTCTTGAAGACCTCCATGACGGCTTTGGGGGAATCCGCCGTGAGCAGCTTTGCACGGAAGTCTTCTTTGTTCATCAGGCGCGAGATTCTGCTGAGTAACTTGATGTGCGGGCCTACCATGCTGTCTTTTCCAACGAGGAGGAAAATCAATCGGACCGGTTGCTCGTCAAGAGATTCGTAGTCGATAGCCTTTGCGGTGACGGCGAAGGCCGCCACCACGTCCGTCACGGCATCTGTTTTGCCGTGCGGAATTGCGAATCCGTTGCCGACGCCGGTGGACATGATTTTTTCGCGGTCAAAAATGGCAGTCCGAACTTTCTCAATATCAAGCACCTTCGGCGATGTGCTGATGATCTGAATCATCTGATCGATAATCTCGCCTTTTGAAATGCCGGCCACGTGCGTCCGGATCATTGATTCGTCGAGTATGTCACTGATTCGCATGTAAAACTACGCCTCCTTGGGCAATGGGATGGCTAATATACTATTTTGACTCTGCATTGTAAAGCCCAGCCTGTCACTCCTCAGAATCACGCCACCGGGTAATTGTGGATTCGTACTGGGTTGCCAGTGTGATAGCAGTCTCTTTCACCTTCGATTCAGCGTGGACGTGGAAGAGCGGCTTCGCGCGATCGGGCCAGACCAGGACGGACGTATGCTGCGTATGTCCATCGAGGATCACTTTGATTCCGTCGATCAGAAGGCGGTTGGTGCCTTCGGTTTCGTGCATCATGTGACGCATGATGGCGCCCTTCCGCTCCCATGGACAATGGATGCTTCGCTTCACCATGTGGAGCCGCGGCACTTCTTTGTCCAGCACATTGAATCGTTTTCCCGCCAGCGCAAGCATTTCCAGAATCTTGGCAACGCTGAACATGCCGTCGCTTGCAAACAGGAAATCCGGGAAGATGAAACCGCCCTTGGTACCGCCCACAAATCGTATATCTTTCCGGGTTGCAGTTTCCATGAGTGACAGATGGCTGTCGCGTGTTTTGACCACCTGCACGCCAAGGGCTTGTGCAATCAAGTCCACTTCGGCGGAAGCGGTGATCGGTACGGCGATGGTCTTGACATCCGAATACACGGTGAGGAACAAATGCGTTACCAGCGTGAGCAGACGGTCATTCTGGATGAAGTTGCCTTCCTCATCAACGACGAAGACTTTTTCCGCACCGGCATCAACCAGGAACCCGACGTCATACCCAAGCGAGGTGACGATGTGCGAGAGTTGGGAGACGGCAGATTCAAACTCCGCTTTGTTGCGGGTCAGCTTTTTCGGATTGAGATATGCATTCTGGGCCAGCACATGGCACTGCAGCGAACCGAGGATATTTGGAAAGATGGTCGATGCAATGCCGTTGGAATAGTCGATGACGAGCTTGAATTTTGCCTGCGAAATGGCGGCGGTATTGATTTTTGAAAGAAACGCTTCGACGTAACTCTCTTGTGCGCGTTCCGGGAATGTGATACCGCCGACTTTGTCGTGTTCCGCCCGTGGGAAATCCTCGCCGAAGAAGAGCCGCTCGACCGACTTCGTCTTGCTGATTGGGAGATCTTTTCCGTTGTAGTCGAAGAAAATGATGTCGGTCAGATTCTTGTCAAAGGGGGATTTCCTGATGTGAATACCGCCGGCATCTTTGCCGCTGCGTAATTCGTGACGAAGGATCGGGATCGACGTGCCGCGCAGATCGGAGGTGTCGACGCCGGCGGACATCAGCCCGCACATGACGGCACGGTTCATCATGCGGGAGACGTTGTCCGAATCGCGGCTTGTGAGGACGGTCTTTCCCTTGCCGATGAGCGCGCCAAATGCCGCACCGAGCTTTGCACCGAATTCCGGATTCATTTCAATATTGGAAAGTCCAGTGATGCGCGAGTCATTGAAGAGTTCGCGCAGCCACTTGTCTTCCCACACAAGACTGCGCGTGAGTATGGCGCCATCCTCGACGGTTTTTTCCGGCCAGAGTTTTATGTTCGGCGCGAGTTTGCTCTCTTTTCCGATCGTGCAATTGTCGCTGACGAACACGTTGTCGCTGATTCTTGCGCGTTCGCCGATAACGCAGCCGTTTCCGATGACGCATGCAGAGAGCTCTGCAAATTTGCCGACAGTAATGCCCGACCAGAGAATTGAATCTTTGATCACTGCGTGATCTTCCACTTCACAATTATCGCCGAGTACGGAGCTGGAGATCTTGACATTATGGCCGATCTTGCAATTTTTGCCGAACACGACGGTGCCCTGGAGATTTTCAGGGAGCGTCTGGATGTCACACCCTTCGTCAACGTAACAAGATCCGCGTTTCTGGCCGTCAATATGAACCTTGACGAGATTGTCCAGCGCATCCAGATGTGCTTCCTGATACTCATTCAAATTTCCAACATCGCGCCAGTATCCTTCCGCGATGTAGCCGTATAGTCCCATGTCTTGTTCGAGCATGAGAGGGAAGAGATTTTTGCTGAAGTCGTAATCTTCGTGAAAGGGAATGAGTTGAAGAATTTCCGGTTCAACGATGTAGATTCCGGTATTGATGGTATCGCTGAACACCTCGCCCCACGAAGGCTTTTCGAGAAATCGCGTGATCTTTCCCTGCTCATTCGTAATCACAACGCCATACTGCAGAGGATTTTTAGATCGCGTCAGAACCAGTGTGGCTTTTGCTTTTTTCTTTTCATGAAACTCAATTGCTTTGGTCAGGTCGAAATCCGTCAGCACGTCGCCGCTGATGATCACGAACCGCTCATCCAGAAAATCGGCTGCATTGCGAACGCTGCCGGCAGTACCATAATCCGCTTCGGCTCTTCGGTATTGCATGGAGACATTGTATGCCGATCCATCTCCAAAATGAGAGGTGATGATATCCGGCTGGTAGAAGAGCGTTGCAACAATGTCCCGTATGCCGTGACTTTTCAGTAACTCTACGATGCGTGCCATCATCGGTTTATTCAACATCGGAACCATAGGTTTGGGGATATTACAGGTGAGGGGGCGAAGCCTCGTGCCGAAACCGCCGGACATAATTACTGCTTTCATAGCAGGGCACCTGGAATGGGGAAAAGAAAGTCTTTTAACAAAGTATAGTACGAAAAAAAACCTTTGTCAACAAACAACCGTGCCGATAAGTGAATGATTTTCTTGACATTAGCGCCATTAATTGATAAATTTAGTTGATTTATTCGTTTTTTGTACGTTCATAATGAGGACTCTCGATGCCTGCAAAAACGTCGAAAGCTGGCGTCTGGGCGTCATGTCTCCGATTTTCGGCTGAAGAAGCCATTGTTGCGGGAATTGGAGTTCTTCTTTTTTTTCTGGGTTTGTGGGTTGATGCAGTGGCGACGAGGGTTTTCTCACTGCTTATAGCGCTGATAGCATTTTATTATCTGGTGGCAATGAAGTGGTCGAAAATTAAAGAAGCTCTTTCCAGCTCCCGTGTCGAACTTTCTCCGCAGAGTGACGTTGTAGAGCGGGAAGCGGACGTGCCGGACTGGCAGGAGGAATTGCCGGATAATGAGGTGTTTGAAGGTTTTCGTATTGTGCGAAAATCGGAGTGCCATGTGCCCGAAAAAACCGAACTGGAACATGATGCTGGAGAAGTGGCCCACAGCGAACCGGCGCCGCGTCACCACCAGACTGTGGAATATCAAGTCACTGATTTTGTTGATATCGATGCCGGACATCATGCAGCGGCTCACCGGGATCCCAAAGGAGAGCTTACCTATCTGCTGGGGAAACTCCTCTTTGTGGTGAAGGAAATGATGTTCGCCCATTCCGTTTCCCTCTATTGGGTGAAAAGGGAAACGGGCGAATTGCTGCTGGATATCAAAGAGACCGACAGTCAATCGTTTTCGCCGCACCGTAAATTTTCGCTTGGCTCCGACTTACTGAGCCGTGTTGCCCGTTCGGGAAAACCGGAAATGATCAGCGGTATCGCTGCAAACGCCGAGCGGGACATGGTGCCGTATTACACACGAATTCAGGGCATCAAGTCGCTTGTCGTCGTGCCGGTTTTCTATCCCGAAAAAGGCGCCACACACGATCCGATTGCGGTCCTCGCGATCGACAGTACGGCCGACGATGCATTTGGCCCGGAGAGTTTGAAGACCCTTGGCGGAATGACGAAAACCATTTCCGCGATGCTTCTGAGTCTGACGGAAAAGTATGACCTTCTGTCCGATGCCGGGATCTTAAAAGCCGAACAGCGGATGCATCAGAGAATTCCGGCGGAAGCAACTGTGCCGGCGGTGGTGAATGCACTGGCGGAGGAAGTGGCCGGCCTTTTTGCATGGGATATTATTACTGTTGTACTCTTCGATGAGTCCATGAAGCAATGGACGGTTGCAAATCTCCGGATGCGCGTGAATGACAGGTACGTGGCAGCAAAACAGATCATTGATTTTCACGGAAGTATCGTCGGAACAGCGATCAAGAAGAACGTTCCGCAAATAGTCGGTGATCTTTCGTCGCAAAATGCATACCGTTTTGTGGCTGACGAAAGCACCTGGGGCGCGCCAGTGGCGCATGCGTTTCTCGCCGTGCCTCTGTCGAGCCCGACGAAATGTTACGGCGTGATAACACTGGAGTGCCGCGACACCAGCATCTATGGATCGAAAGAAGCCGAGCAGATCCGGCATCTTGGCAGCGTAGCGGCCATGCTCTTCGATTCTATCGAAGCGCATGACATCATCAGAGAATATGTGGCAGTGGATGAAGCTACCGGTGTATTCTCAAAAAGATTTCTGGTTCAGCGGCTGTCCGAAGAATTGTATCGCATGGAAGATTCGGAAACAGCCTTTTCATTTCTGCTCATTGCGATTGCAGGATTTGAGGAGCTGGGTCAACGGTATGGGAAAAACGGAGCGATGGCTGCTCTTGAACGCGTGTCTGCCATCCTGTGCTCCTATGTCAGAAAATACGATGTTGTGGGACGCTATGGCGCCGCAACGTTCGGGGTTCTGCTGTCCGGTGTGTCGTCCAACGACGCGTTTCTCTGGGCCGAGAAGATCCGGTCAACCGTGGCAAGTTCCGTCATCACATTTGATCAGAAGAGTTTCTCGGTGACAATTACCATCGGTGTGTGCGGTGCTTCGGCGGGCATGTCGAAAGACGATTGCCTCTCCTACACGGAGCAGGTGCTGCAGAAGGCGATTGAAGCGGGCGGAAACATGGTGAGAGAGTTGTAGTCCATTACCCCGGTTTGCAATGACGATAGAACATGTATGTAATTATTTCATTATTTCTTTATTGAGGAGTACACATGGCAAAAGTACAGGATTTTGCGAAGAAGGTAGAAAAAGCAGGTATGGAACGGGGATTAAAGTGCCCGAAATGCGGTTCCCTTAAGACCCCAACGCTTTACATTGACTCTGTGAAGACCCCGGCTGGAACATTCCGTTTCAATCGCTCGATGGTTCAGGTCTGCAAATGCAATGAAAAAGTGACCTACGAATAAGTGAGCAAACCCGGAAAATTCATATTCATCGTTCTGGATGGACTCGGCATCGGAGCATTGCCCGATGCCGCTTCATATGGCGATGCAGGAACGAATACGCTAGGCAATACAGCCACTGCAATGGGCGGCCTGACGATTCCGCATCTGCAACAGATGGGATTGGGCAACATTGCCCTGATAACCGGTGTGGAACCGGCTTCGTCTCCCGAAGGTTGCTACGGCATGATGGCGGAATTATCGAAGGGGAAAGATAGCACCACCGGTCATTGGGAACTTTCGGGCATAATTAATCCAATGGATTTTCCCTACTATCCCCAGGGATTTCCACGCGCATTGATCGAGGCCTTTTGTGCTGCGACGTGTGCCCGGGGAATTCTGGGGAACAAGGCGGCGTCGGGCACAGAGATCATCAAGGAATTGGGCGATGAACATGTCCGTACCGGCTATCCCATCGTCTATACTTCTGCAGACTCTGTATTTCAGATTGCCGCGCATGATGATGTAATTCCGCTGGCAGATTTGTACGAAATGTGCCGCATTACACGCGAACAGGTTTGCATGGGCGAACACGCAGTAGGACGCGTGATCGCCCGTCCGTTTATCGGCACCAGCGGAGACTACGTTCGGACAGCAAACCGGAAGGATTTTTCTCTTCTTCCGCCGGGCACAACGGTGCTGGATATTCTCTGCGGACAGGGTATCCCGACGATTGCAATTGGAAAAATCGACGATTTGTTTTCGGGCCGCGGATTAGATGAAAAAATTCACACGAAGTCGAATGCGGAAGGAATCGAACAGATTATCGCCCAATCTTCTGTCCGGGACAGCGGATTCATTATGGCAAATCTCGTCGATTTCGATATGCTCTATGGGCATCGACAGGACGCCAAAGGTATGGCTGCCGCGATCGAGTACTTTGACATGCGGCTTCCGGAAATTGTGAGCACGCTGGCCGATGGCGATCTGCTTTTGCTGACAGCAGATCATGGCAATGATCCGACGGACAACAGCACGGATCATTCCCGCGAGTATGTGCCTCTTCTCTGTTACGGCAAGAACAGCCGACGGGGAGTGCCGCTTGGCATCCGTCAATCGTTCGCCGATGCAGGAAAAACCGTCGCTGAGTATTTCGGCATGACGGAACATGTGCTGGCAGGAAAAAGCTTCCTGCCGGACATCCGCAATTGAAGAAGAACCCCCAGTAGAGGTGATGTGCAATGGTAAAGATCACAAAACAGTATACGAACCGCGAGAGTCAATCACTCGACAAGTACCTGCAGGAGATTGGCAAGGTCGATTTGCTGACTCCCGATCAGGAGATTGATCTCGCGCAGAAAATTAAAAAAGGGGACCAGAAGTCGCTCGAGAAGCTGACAAAGGCCAACTTGCGCTTTGTGGTGAGCGTCGCGAAACAGTATCAGAACCAGGGATTGTCACTGGGCGACTTGATCAATGAGGGAAATCTTGGTTTGATCAAAGCGGCAAAACGCTTCGATGAGACGCGCGGATTTAAATTCATTTCCTATGCCGTGTGGTGGATTCGTCAATCGATTCTGCAGGCGCTGGCGGAGCAATCACGTATTGTGCGCCTGCCGTTGAATCGCGTCGGCGCATTGAACAAGATCGGCAAAGCATTCAGTACATTAGAGCAGGAATTCGAACGCGAGCCGAGTGCCAGCGAACTTGCTGAAGAACTCGACATGTCGCTCTTCGAAGTCGCCGACACGTTGAAAATTTCCGGCCGCCATCTTTCCATGGATGCCCCGTTCGCCCAGGGAGAAGACAACCGGCTGCTGGATGTCATCCAGGATGAACGCCAGCCTGCGCCCGATTCTATTCTGATGGATGAATCTCTGCGCGAAGAAGTACAGCGTGCACTGGCAACGTTGAGTGAACGTGAGGCGGAAGTGATCCGGCTCTATTTCGGCTTGCAACGGGAACATTCGCTAACACTCGAAGAAATCGGCGAGAAATTTAATCTGACGCGCGAGCGAGTTCGGCAAATCAAAGAGAAGGCAATTCGCCGGCTGCGGCACGCATCCCGCAGCAAAGCATTGCGCTCGTATCTCGGTTAGCGCGCGGCGTCATGCAGAAATTGCACAAGCCTCTGGAAACCAGGGGCTTTTTTTGTGAATTTCGCGTACATTCTTCCATGATCAGATTTTGTGCCCTTGTTCTTATGTGTCTGTGCCTGCTGGGATGCGGTGCATCGTCTCCGCGTTTCGGCGGCGGGGAGGCGCATCGTACGGCGACAAAAGAAGTGAAGAAACAGAAGGGGCCGAGATTTTCTTCCGCGCACATAGAGGAGGAAAAGAAAGAAGATGATCGCAAAATCGATCCGGCGAGTGTTGCCGCAAAAAAGGCAACGGCGGCACACGCGGCGGCCGGGCAGGGGACCAGCGATCAGCGCATGATGGATGTGATTCTTGGTTACATCGGAACGCCCTATCAGTACGGCGGGGAATCGAAATCTGGGATTGATTGTTCCGCGTTCTCGCAGCAAGTGTTTGACCAGGCAGCGCAGATTAAACTGCCCCGTACAACGCGGGACCAGATACAACACGGAACCGCTGTCACACGCGAATCATTGAAATTTGGAGATCTCATTTTTTTCAACACGACGGGGACAAATCCATCGCATGTCGGCATCTACATCGGCGACGATCTGTTTGCCCACGCCAGCGAGGCATATGGAGTGACGATTTCATCACTGGAAAGCACCTATTTCAAGAAACGCTTTACTGAAGCTCGAAGGATTATTCCCTGATGCGCACACTTCCCATTTATCTCTATGGTTCTTCCGTCCTCCGTATACCCGCCGAGGAAATAACGCATGTGACTGAGTCGCTCGCGAAAAAAATTGCGGCGATGGTGGAAACCATGTTTGTTGCCGACGGCATCGGCTTGGCGGCAAATCAGGTAGGCTTATTGAAACGCGTCATTGTCATCAATATGTCCGAGGAGGACGAGGACGGCAAGGAGAAGATGGAAGCGATTGCGATGTTGAATCCGGAAGTGGTTGCGGAAGAGGGAAAATTCAAAATGAAGGAGGGATGTCTCAGCCTTCCGGATATCCGTGAAGAGGTCACTCGGGCAAAAGCGATTACGGTGACATTCCAGGACATGAATCTCGAGAAGCATACACTATCCGCTGACGGCCTGATAGCCCGCGTGCTGCTTCATGAGATCGACCATCTGAACGGTGTCATGTTTGTGGATCATCTTAGTCTCGCCCGCCGCGCGCTCCTGAGGGGCAAGCTCCGGAAGATTTCAAAAGGAGAATGCGAGACAGACTATCCGGTGATTGCGCAGAAGCTGGCACCGCGCAGAAAAACAGCAGCGGCGAAGAAAAAGGGATCAAAATGAAAATCGTTTTCATGGGGACTCCGGAATTCGCCGTACCAAGTCTGGAGATCCTTGGAAAAAATGGGCAGACAATCAGCGCGGTCGTAACTACGCCGGACAAAGAGCGCGGCCGAGGCCGGCAGGTTTCCTTCACTGCCGTCAAACGTGCTGCGCTGAACGCCGGGTATCCTATTCTTCAACCCGCATCATTGAAGGATCCATCGTTTGCCGCTGCGTTGAGAGAATATGCTGCAGATGTATTCGTTGTGGTGGCGTTCCGGATACTGCCGTGGGAGATCTACACGATTCCGCCGAAAAGATCATTCAATCTTCATGCGTCGCTGCTTCCCAAATACCGGGGTGCGGCACCCATCAATTGGGCATTGATGAACGGTGAGACCGAAAGCGGTGTGACAACATTTTTTCTACAGGATGCTGTCGATACAGGTTCCATTATTCTGCAATCGCGCATTCCGATCCACGAGAACATGACAGCGGGAGAATTGCACGACCAGCTTGCGGTGCTCGGTGCTGAGAGTGTACTGCAAACGGTGAATCTGATTCAAGCCGGGAACGCGGTTCCTCTGCCGCAATTAGACAGCGGCGCAACGCCCGCACCCAAAATTTTCCGTGATGACTGCCGCATCCGGTGGGACAGGAAAATCCGCGAGATTCATAATCATGTACGGGGGCTTTCTCCGTATCCTGCAGCATGGACGGTGCATCGCGGGAAGACTATAAAGATTTATAGCACCAGAACGGCGGCTATTACGATGCCGGCACTGGAAAGCGGATCCGTCTTCGCACATGAAGGACGGCTCTTTGCGGTAGCAGCGGACGGCCCGATCGAGATCGTGGAAATTCAACAGGAAGGAAAACAGCGAATGACGGCGGAGGAATTTCTGCGTGGTTATACCGTCAACACTGGGGAAAAGTTCGACAGCGTTTGAGGCGTTCCGCACGAGGTGCTTTGTATATACGGGTTCCCATTTTGAAAAAAGTGATGTGCGGAATTATTTTCCCGCACGATAACGACGGACATGAATCGGCTCCGTTGTGACCATTGCTCCGCATCCTGCCTTTTCAATTAAGGTGTCCACGTCGACAAGGAGTTCTTCAATTTTTTCCTCGGTGTCTGCGATTTCGACGACGATCGGCAGATCGTCGGAGAGTTCCAGCAGTTTTGTTTTATGAATCCGGCTATGGGCGCCGAATCCTTCCACTCCCCGTAACACTGTCGCACCGGCAAGCCCCTTGCTGCGCGCGCAATGGACGATGGCTTCGAAGAGCTGTCTGCCATCGACACGGTCCGCTTCACCGAGGAAAATGCGCAGGAGAACCCCTTCGCCTTTGAGTGTCATAGTCGCCTCATATCACATGGTCAGATATTTTCCGAGTATGATTCCACTCCATGTTGCCAGAAGGCAGCCGAAGAGACTCAGAAGAATGTTTGTGGTCGCAAGTGTCAAATCGCCGGAACGAAGCATCGCGATGGACTCAAATGAAAAAGTGGAAAAGGTGGTAAATCCGCCAAGGATGCCGATGGTCAGAAAGAGGCGAAGATTGGGCTGCACAAGGAATCGCTCTTCGAAAGACGACATCAGCACTCCGATGACGAAACAGCCTATGACGTTGACGGCCAGTGTTCCGTACGGAAACGAGTCGCCAAGGAAACGGTACAGAAGGCGCGAAACGCCATAGCGGCAGATGCTGCCAAGGCCGCCGCCAAGCCCAATATAGAGATATCGTTCGACCATTTTGTGTCCCCTATGATACACAAAATGAGGAAGTCCCGCAAATTCATTGCATCACTTTTTTAAAAAGAGTATATTTAGATCCTCTATGGCTCGAATTATCGCAATAGCAAATCAAAAAGGCGGCGTCGGCAAAACGACGACGGCAGTCAATCTGGCGGCATGCATTGCCGCAGCGGAGCACGAGACTCTGCTGGTGGATATGGATCCGCAGGCCAATGCCACCAGCGGCGTTGGAACCGACAGTAAGACTTGCGAGGTCACCACATACGAAGTTCTCATCAACAGCATCGAACCGAAGGATGCGGTCATTAAGACCAACATGCCGTTCCTCTCCTTGATGCCTTCGCACATCAATCTTGTGGGTGCCGAAATTGAAATGGTGAACGAGCCGAATCGCGAAAAGAAGATGCGGACCGCGTTGGCCAAACTTCGTTCCTCGTACGAATATATCATTATCGATTGTCCGCCCTCGCTTGGCTTGCTGACGCTGAATGCCCTGACTGCGGCGGATTCTGTGCTGGTGCCGGTACAGTGCGAATATTACGCCCTCGAGGGGTTGGGGCAGCTGCTGAACACGATTAGCAGGGTGAAAAAAAACCTGAACCCGTCGTTGGATATCGAAGGCGTGCTGATGACGATGTTCGATTCACGATTGCGCCTGTCCAACCAAATAGTTGATGAAGTGAAGAAGTATTTCGGCGAGAAGGTCTTCTCGACGATCGTATCCCGGAATGTCCGACTGAGTGAGGCGCCGAGTTTCGGCAAACCGATTTTATTCTACGATGCACTCTCCACCGGAACGCACAACTATATGGAACTGGCGAAGGAAGTGCTGGAACGCACGGCGGCGGGCAGAACACATGCCTATGTGACGCCGACATCATCCGCCTTATAGTCTCAATCCCATGGAATGATATGGCAGACGCTCCCAAATCGAAATCCGTGTTAGGCAAAGGTCTTGGCGCACTCATCCCGCGTATGCCGATGCGCGATGAACCCATTGAACCGGCGTTTCTTCCGGCGGATACCGGCGGCGACAACGTGACCGTTGCAATCGATATCAGCAAGATCAGGTCGAATCCTTACCAGCCGCGCGTCGATTTTGATCCGGATGCCCTGGAAGACTTGAAGCGGTCCATTCTCTCCAAGGGCGTGATCCAACCTATTACCGTTCGTCGCCGAACCATCGGCTACGAACTGATCGCCGGGGAACGGCGGTTGCGCGCATCGTTGGCGGCCGGCCTGACGACCATTCCCGCCTATGTCATCCGGGTGGATTCGGATGAAGAAATGCTGGAACTGGCGCTGATTGAAAATCTGCAGCGCGAACATCTCAATCCGATGGAAATTGCGACGTCGTATCAACGCCTGATCGATGAATGCCGGTTTACGCAGGAGGAAGTGGCGCAAAAGATCGGCAAGGACCGGACGACGGTGACCAATTTTCTGCGCCTGCTGAAGTTGCCGGACAAGATCAAAGAAGGACTCCGCCGGGATGAAGTGACGATGGGACACGCGCGCGCGCTTCTTTCACTTCCGGATGAACGGGCGCAGATGAAGCTCTTCGGCAGAATCGTGAGGCAGGGACTCTCGGTTCGCAAAGTGGAAGAGATGGTGAAGGAAGGTGGTCCAAAGGGGAAGAAGAAGGTTTCTGCATCTGCCGGCAGACATGACTCATCTCTCCAAAGCGTTGAAACATCTCTGCGGCAGACGTATGGGACGAAAATAATTGTCCGCCGTCAATCGGGCGGTAGCGGCGAGATTGCGATTGAATTTTACAACGCTGGTGATCTCGATCGACTGATTGAACTACTCCAGCGTTAACCTGTCATCTTAAATAGAGGAATCCCATGAAGACCATTATTCGTACTGAACATGCACCTGCACCAATTGGACCCTATAACCAAGGCATTGCAGTGAAAGGTGAATTGCTTTTCACCGCGGGACAGATTGCGCTTGATCCCGCAACCGGTCAGATGGTTGGCACAACGATTGCCGAACAGACAGAGCAGATCTGCAAGAATCTGAAGGCGATTCTGGCCGCCGGTTATACGGATTTTGCGCGTGTGGTGAAGACCACTGTTTTTCTGAAAGATATGAATGAATTTGCCGCGATGAATGAGGTTTATGCGAAATATTTCGGTGAAGCTTCACCGGCGCGCAGCGCCGTGCAAGTGGCCCGCTTGCCGAAAGATGCACTCGTTGAGATCGAAGTTATCGCGCTCATTTCCTAATCATGTGAAACAGATTCGACAGTACACACTGGCAGCGGCAGTGATTCTGATGCTGTCGCCCCTCGCCGGTTTAACAGCGGATGCGCAGGGTCTCAATCGCCCTGCATCTGCTCCGCCAAAGACTCTTCGTCTTAACGAAGACTCCTTGATTACCGCTGCAACGGCCACGTCCGATACGGTTGCGCGTCAGGGGAAATCGACGACGACCGCGCTTCTGTTCTCCATGGCAATCCCCGGCGCAGGTCAGATCTATAATGGAGCCTATTGGAAACCTCCGATCATTTGGGGTGTTGGATACTATTTCTGGTCGGTCTATAATAATCAGGACAAACTGTATCGGCAGAGCAGAGCTTTGTACACTGCTTCGATTACCACATCTGCTCCGGATGGAGACGCACTTGCAAAAGGCAATCGAAACTTCTACAAGCACCAGCGCGACACTTTTGGCTGGTATCTGGCGATTGCGTACATCGTCAATGTGCTGGATGCCTATGTGGATGCCAGTTTGTATAGTTTTGAAGTAAGTCCGAATCTGCAACCGAAGAACGATATTCAATGGATGAGTCTACAAGTACGGTTTTAGCCGGTTGGAAATTTACTCACGAGGAGGTGCACTATGATTCGCAAACAGGATGCGCTTGACTACCATTCCTTAGGTCGACGTGGCAAGATCGAAGTAATCTCTTCAAAGCCGTGTGCAACGCAGCGGGATCTCTCACTCGCCTACACACCCGGTGTCGCTGATCCCTGCATGGAAATCTATGCAAATCCCGAAGATGTGTATAAATACACCGCCAAGGGAAATCTGGTTGCAGTGGTGTCCAATGGGACGGCGGTGCTGGGACTCGGCGATATCGGTCCGGCTGCCGGAAAGCCGGTGATGGAGGGGAAGGGAGTCCTCTTCAAACGATTTGCTGATATCGATGTATTCGACATCGAATTGAATTCTAAAAATTCCGATGAAATCATTCGATGTGTGCAAATGCTCGAGCCGACTTTCGGCGGCATTAATCTCGAAGACATCAAGGCGCCCGAATGCTTTTATATAGAGGAGAAGCTGAAAGCGTCGATGAATATTCCCGTTTTCCACGATGACCAGCATGGAACGGCGATCATCAGCGGAGCGGCACTCATCAACGCGATCGAGGTAGTGGGGAAGAAGGTCGACCAGATCAAAGTTGTCTTCAGCGGCGCCGGTGCAGCCGGCATTGCCTGTGCCCGTCTCTATGAAAAATTGGGAGTGAAGCGTAAGAATATATTTCTTGTCGACACCAAAGGTGTGGTGTACAAGGGACGGACGGAGGGTATGAATCCGTATAAAGAATATTTTGCGGTGGAGACAGAAGCACGCACGCTGGCGGATGCATTGCGCGGTGCGGATGTGTTCTGCGGTGTGTCGGCGAAAGGCATTGTCTCCAAAGAAATGGTGAAGTCGATGGCTGACAATCCGGTAGTCTTCGCGATGGCAAATCCTCATCCGGAGATCACGTTTGAAGATGCGACGAGCGCGCGTGACGACATCATTATGGCAACAGGCCGCTCGGACTATCCGAATCAGGTGAACAATGTTCTCGGATTTCCATTCATCTTCCGCGGTACGCTGGATGTTCGGGCCAGTGCAATCAACGATGAAATGAAACTGGCGGCATCGCACGCTCTTGCGCAACTGGCAAAAGAAGATGTGCCCGATTCTGTGATCCGTGCGTACGGCGGCAAGAGAATAGAATTCGGTCGTCAATATATTATTCCGAAACCGTTTGATCCGCGCGTTCTGCTGTGGGAAGCACCGGCGATAGCGAAGGCGGCGATGGACACCGGAGTTGCCAGGATGCCGATCACTGATTTTGAGGCGTACAAAGATTCTCTTGAAGCCCGTCTGGGCAAGACGCGCGAAGTGATGCGATTCTTTGTGCACAAAGCGCAGCGCTCGCCAAAGCGGATTGTATTTCCGGAAGGAGAGGAAGAAGCGATTCTGCGTGCTGCTCAAATTATTATTGACGACAGGATTGCAAAGCCCATTCTCCTCGGCGACGTAAAGGAAATCAAAGCTAAAATTGAAACGCTCGGACTCGATCTGGAAGGAGCGGAGTTTATCCATCCGCGCGAATCAGAAAAGGTGGGAGCGTATGCCGATGCTTTGTATCAGCTGCGCCAAAGAAAGGGAATGACACAGGGACACGCCGAGCGGCAGATGCGAACGAGAAACGTCTTTGGCATGATGATGGTGCGCCAAGGCGATGCAGATGGTTTGATTTCGGGCCTGACGCAATCGTACCCTGACACAGTGCGGCCGGCACTTCAGATTATCGGCACGAGGGAAGGAGTGAAAAAGATCGCCGGATTGTATATGATGATTTTCAAGAATCAGACAATCTTCATTGCCGATGCAACGGTCAACATCGATCCGTCGGCGGAGGATCTGGCGGAGATCGCGTTGTTGACGGCCGAGCGCGTCCGGCGCCTGAATATTCTGCCCCGTATTGCGATGCTCTCGTTCAGCAATTTTGGAAGTACGCAGCATCCCTACACGGAAAAGATGCGTCGAGCTGCTGAACTCGTCAAACAGAAGGCGCCCGACCTGATCGTCGACGGCGAAATGATGGCGGACACCGCATTGAGTCCGGAAATGTTGACGACGCTCTTTCCGTTTAACTCGCTAAAAGAGCCGGCAAACATACTCATCTGTCCCGATCTGACCTCTGCTAATATCGCATATAAACTTCTGGCCAGACTTGGCGGGGCGTCGGCAATAGGCCCCATTTTGTTGGGGATTAAAAAACCGGTTTACTTGCTGGCGCCTGGTGTCGAAGTGGCGGACATTGTCAACATAACCGCCATGGCTGTGTTTGCATCGCAACATGAATGTGGCGAGTATTCAACGTTAAACAAATAGATGTTCGGGTTGTCCAAACACATACGAGCGCCGGCTGCGTGTAACAGATTGTGCAGCGGCGCTCGTTTATAACAGGGCAACCAATTTGCTAAAGGAACAATATGGATAAGAAACGCATGCAGATGGAAATAGCCGGCGCGACTGAAGCAACCACGCAGGTGCTGACGATTTTTCCCTCATCCATCGCACCCATCTCGCTTTTGGTCGGCGGAATTGGTATAATAAACATTATGCTCGTATCTGTGACGGAACGCACGCGTGAGATCGGCATTCGCATGTCTATCGGTGCGCGGGGTCGGGATATTCTCTTCCAATTCCTGGTCGAGGCGGTTGTGCTGAGTATGGCAGGGGGACTGATTGGTGTGGTGCTCGGTGTCGGATCATCTTTGTTGATCTCACGTCTGGCAGGATGGCCGACCTTGGTGTCCACAATGTCTATCGGTCTTGCATTTTTGTTTTCGGCGGCGGTCGGTATCTTTTTTGGATTCTATCCTGCGCGAAAAGCGGCACAATTGAATCCAATTGATGCGTTACGGTACGAATGATGAAAGAAAAAAGGATTTTGGAAATGACACATGCCGCACTCCGGGAGTACGTGCTTCGGCGCGACAAGAAGAGTTGTCAATGGCCGGGGTGTGGTGTGCAGGAAGAAGTCGATGTGCTGTTCATCATGGAAGATGAAAAGGGGAAGGAGGGTGAACGGTTCCAAAACGGCATCACCCTGTGTCGAACACATATGGACATCGTGAATCTGCATGACAAGACTTTCGGGCCCTTGATGTACGATCTCATCCGCTTGGTCGAGTTCGAACAGAATTTAAAGGACACTGAACAAACTATCAAGAGTATCCTTTCGCGGTGATGCATGCACATTTCGGAAATCCTTCGCAGGAATCGTCCCTCATTCAGCTTTGAGTTTTTCCCCCCGAAAAACGAAACGGCCTCTGCCGAACTTTTTACTTCGATTCAACAGTTGAAGGAATTAAGACCGTCGTACGTCAGCGTGACGTACGGAGCGGGAGGCTCGACACGCCAGCTTACACAGGACCTGGTAATCCGTCTTCAGCGGGAGGCGGGCCTGACTATTATTTCACATCTTACGTGCGTCGGCGCAGCGCAGGCAGAGACACTGGGAATCCTGAAACGCTACGATGAGTGCGGAATCCACAACATCTTGGCGCTGCGCGGAGATCCCCCGAAAGGGACTGTAGGGTTTGCTCCGATGGTGAATGGTTTTGAGCATGCTGCCGACCTCGTTGCCTTCATAAAGAAAAACTTCCCTCATATGGGAATAGGTGTCGCCGGTTTTCCGGAAGGACATCCGGATACGCCCAATCGATTGAAAGAAATTGAAAATCTGAAGGCGAAAGTCGATGCGGGTGCAGATTATATTTGCACGCAGCTCTTTTTTGACAACAGAGATTTTTACGATTTCAGAGACCGCTGTATTCTTGCCGGGATTACCGTTCCCATCATTGCCGGCATCATGCCGATCACATCGCGCAATGGCCTGGCGAGAATGGCGGAACTGGCATTGGGCGCCCGGTTTCCGGCGCGCCTCCTGCGTGCACTTTCCCGTGCCGAAGATGACGCCTATGTGCAGAATGTCGGCGTGCATTGGGCTACAGAACAGGTGCGTGATCTTATCGATCACGATGTGCCCGGAATCCATTTCTACACGCTCAACAAATCCAAAGCAACGATCCAGATTTATCAATCGCTCGGTGTCAGCAATTCCGACAGCCTTCGGGGCAAGCCGGGAATTCCGTTTACCGCCTAATGTGAAATGCGTATGAAGAAGAGTGTGAGTATCGCGGTTTTCATCACGATCTCTTTCACGTTTTTCCACTGCGGTACGTCGATCCCGTTTACCAGTACGCCGATATTAGATCCCGCACTGGCGGATACTCTGCGCTCGTTTGCGTCGCGTGTGCGGGGCGAAGTGGGAATTTACGTTCGGAATCTCAGGACGGGTCAGACTGCTGCCGTCAATGCCGACACGCTGTTTCCGACGGCCAGCCTCATCAAGGTGCCGATCATGGTGGGACTCTTCGACAGAATTGAAAAGGGCGGATTGAAATATCAGGATGAACTGGTGTATCGTGATTCGATGAGCTATTCGAATGAGGATATGCTTGGGGTGTTCAAGGATAGCACGAAGATTCCGGTCAGTCAATTGGTCATGCTTAGCCTCACGATGAGTGATAATACAGCGAGCCTCTGGTGTCAGGCGCTTGCGGGCGGAGGCGCTGCGATCAATGAAGTGCTCGAGGCGAATGGTTTTCACAAGACGCGTGTCAATTCCCGCACGCCGGGACGCGAAGCCATTCGTGAAGTTTATGGATGGGGACACACCACCCCACGGGAGATGGCCGAACTCGTTGTCGCTATCAGACAAGGACGGCTCATTAGTCCCATCGCAAGCGAACGAATGTATCGAAATCTCTGCCGCACATATTGGGACGGTGAAGCGCTTGCCCAAATTCCTCCCGATGTCCATATTGCATCGAAACAGGGTATGGTCAATAAATCACGATCAGAAGTGGTGCTGGTCAACGCGCCGTCCGGTGATTATGTGTTTTGCGTCATTACAAAGAATCAGGAAGATGAAAGCTGGACGCACGAGAATGAGGGCTATGTGCTCCGGCGGAATGTGTCGAGGTTTCTCTGGAAATATTTTGAACCGGGCAGGCCGTGGAGTCCTTTGCAGGGAACGGAGAAATGGTACTGAGGGATATGCTTCTGCGCAGTAACGGGACAGTGTGGGGACTGGCTGCAGTGCTCTCGCTGATATCATTCCATTGCAGTGTAACCCAGCCGGTGCGGGTTATTGAAAAGGGAAGCACGCAACTCTCGGCTTCGTTCGGCGGCCCCCTTATTCATCCCGCCGGTTTTCCAATGCCCGTACCGTATCTCACCGCAGGTGTCGTGCACGGCCTGACAGACGATGTGACTTTCTACGGCAGAACGCACGTCACCATGCTGTTGTTTGGCGATCTCGGACTCGATGCCGGTGCGGCCTCTGCACTTCTCCATCAACGCGGCTACGCTCCTGAAGTAACGATTGCAGGGGAGATGTATTTCTTTTCTGACCTCCGGCACGGCCGGGTAACGCGGGCCTATCCTTATCTTTCTCTCAACGCCAGCTACGACGTTGGCACATCTACAATTGTCTTTGCTGGTGCGGACGACATGTATCAATTCCGTCCGGCGCATCACTTCCTTACGCCTTTTGCCGGGGTCGAATTTCCGGTGAGTAATCGATTCGCGTTTCAAGTGGAATGGAAGTGGATGGCGGCGAACGTCAATACGGCCCATGGTGTTTTTGAAGGATACTCCTCATTGGGCGACTATGGTGCGTTCGGCACATTTCTCGGGATGACCTATCGATGGTAACGCGGATTTCCATAATGACCATACTTGCCATCGCGGTACTCCTGGCCGGATGTTTTGATCTGGACGATTCTCTCTTCAATAGAAAGCAGCTCTCCTCTTACAAGCTAAGCACTGCGGTGATTCCGGAATCGCAGCGCGAGTTTGTGGAATTACATTCCCAAGGGAAGAAGATCTACGGCTATTTCGTGACCTCCAACGGCGCGCATCCCGATATCACCATCCTCTATTGCCACGGAAACAAGGATCATCTGCAATTTTACTGGGATCGGGTTGAGCTGCTCTACAGGACTGGTTGTAACGTCTTCATTTTTGATTATCAGGGATTCGGCATGAGTGAAGGGACTCCATCGGAAGGGGCTCTCTATGCGGACGGACACTCCGCCCTGGAATATCTCTTGGGCCGTCCGGGGGTGAATCGCTCCGGGATCGTGTTCTATGGTTTTTCACTCGGGAACGTGGTGACATTCAATCTCGGCGCGACGGAATTTACTCCCAAAGAGATCATTGCGGAGGCGCCATTTGCATCGGCGGATGTGCTCGTGCAGAGCGGAACGCTTTTGGATATTCCCGGTTCCTACATCATGAAGGGAGAATACCGGAATGATGAAAAAATCAAGTTGATTCATGCGCCGCTCCTGCTGATGCACGGCATCGCTGACAAATTCATTGACATTGAAAAGAATTCTGCCGTCATTTTTAGAAACGCGAACGATCCCAAAGAATTTATTCGCGTCTCCGGAGCAGATCATTCGACAATTCCGGCAGCCATGGGCGAAGCGGCGTATTGTGACACAGTGAGAAATTATATTTTGCGCTACTAGGATCGCAGATTACGCTGATTAAGGGATTACGCAAAAAATGCAGATTATTGCTTAAAAGAAGTGTGCGTAACCATAGGAGAAGATGGAACACAGATAACGCTGATTATACGGATTGACGCTGAGAAATAAAATGCAAAAGGCTGTCATGCCCGAACGTTTCTATCGGGCATCCAGAGAAAAACATGGATCCCCGCCAAAAATGTTGGGATGACAGTACACAAAAAGGAATGACACGATTCATATTTTCTGTCAAAAAATGTTTCTGCGTAATCCCTTAATCAGCGTAATCTGCGATCCATTCTTGACTCACATGATGCAGACGGTGACTTGTTACCATGCTTCCCTCCAAAAACATTAATAATCTGTGATGAAAAAGAAATTACGTATCGGTGTTCTCTTCGGCGGCCGTTCGGCGGAACATGAAGTTTCGCTCGTTTCTGCTGCGTCTGTTATGCAGGCACTCGACAAGAAAAAATACGAAGTTGTTCCTATCGGCATTACACCGGAAGGGCGCTGGCTCTCCTCGGCGGATGCGCTGCGCCTCTTGAAAGAGAAAGCGCCGTTGGCGGATATTCCGGAACACCTGATGCTGCCGGATCCGGCTAAACAAGGTCTCGTGCCGATTTCGGGAGAAGGTACCAGTGTACTTCCAGTGGATGTTCTGTTTCCAGTGCTGCACGGCACGTATGGAGAAGATGGTGCCATCCAGGGACTGTTCGAATTGGCGGACATTCCGTACGTCGGAGCGGCGGTACTTGGCTCGTCGCTCGGAATGGACAAGGTCGTGCAGAAGCAGGTATTGCACGACGCAAAAATTCCGGTTGTCTTGTTTCTCTCCTATACCGCTCATGTGGTGGGGGAGAAAGGGAAGCGACTGGAGCGGGAAGTAGAAAGCGCATTGGGCTATCCATCCTTTGTGAAACCGGCAAATACGGGATCGAGCATCGGCATCAGCAAAGTGCATCAGCGGAGTGAGCTGGCTTCCGCCGTTGCTCTTGCATTGCGTTATGACCGGAAAATTATTATTGAACAGGGAGTGATACAGGCGCGTGAAATCGAATGCGCCGTTCTCGGGAACGATGATCCGAAAGCATCTGTGCTCGGAGAGATCATTCCGTCAAATGAATTTTACGATTACGACGCGAAGTATGTCGATGGAAAGACTTCGGCCCATATTCCTGCCCGACTGCCGGCGGCACTTGCCAAACGAATTCGCAGCATGGCCATTGAAGCATACAAGGCGCTCGATTGTGCCGGCATGGCACGCGTCGATTTCTTCGTTCAGAAAAATAACAACAAAATCTATCTGAACGAGATCAATACGATTCCTGGATTCACATCCATCAGTATGTATCCAAAGTTGTGGGAAGCATCCGGACTTCCGTATCCGCAACTCCTCGATGAACTTATCCGGCTCGCCGTGCAGCGCCACGATGAACGCCGACAGCGTACCACGCGCTATAATCCAAAGCGGGAGTGGTATAAAGGATGAGAAGCACATCGCATACCACGTCCCGCTCGGCGTTGCATGCTGCCAACTCGCTGCGGTTGTCTGAACTATGATTTGTGTGATGAGATGATTGCCATGATTAAAGAAGAATACAAATAATCAGAATTGACCGGAAAGATTATCGGTTGTGTAATGACTGTGCATTCAACGCTTGGTAATGGTTTCCAAGAAGTTATTTATCAAAGGGCGTTGGAGATAGAAATGGCACTTGCCGATATTGCATTCCGACGTGAATTTGAAATGCAGATTCTCTACCGCGAAGAGTTTATTGGAACGCGGCGGGTTGATTTCTTAGTGGAAGGAGTTGTGTCGGTAGAATTGAAGGCTCTGATACAAGCAGAAAGTTTCCTGCAACGGCGTTCCCGAGCAGCGTTTGTGAACGAGTTATGTCAGACATCGTGAATTCTCTTGCTACACTATCGTACAACTCTGGAATGGATCTTTCCCATGATCATGAAAAAGATAGCCCTCGCCTTTCTTCTCTCATCTGTGCTTATTTCATCCCTGATGTCCCAATGGAAGGAAATCACTGGTCCCGAAACAGGAACTGTCAGCGGTATTGTCGCAACAGACTCGCTCCTTTTTGCCTCCACCAACAAATGGGTGTACCAATCCACCGACAAAGGAAACACTTGGCGGCAAATAAAGAATGGCTTTGCGTATGATGTTACCAACGCAATAACCAACAAAGGGGCGATTATTATCGCAGGCTCTAACGGCGGTCTCTACCGGTCCACGAATTACGGAGAGAGCTGGGTAAGGAACGAAGCGGAGCTGAAGGCATCCGCCGTTTACGCCTTTGCCTGGGATGCTGATACGCTGTACGCCGCCGGCAGCGAGGGGATTTTTAAAAGCATCGATGCGGGGAATAAATGGACAAACACCCGGGGAGATTTGCCAACCAGTCTCGTGCGGGGAGTTTCTGTTGTGAATGGTACTGTGTACACATACTACGATTACGGAACACTGTATCGCTCAACAGACAAAGGCGCCACATGGAAAAATTCCGCCACCAACTTGGATTATCGGCAGGTGTACTCGGTCATCCAATGTGATTCGTCTCTCTATGCGCTGACCAATGCGGGTATCTATCGCTGCGTGCCGCCGGACTATTCATGGCAGCTCACTGATTCTGCATACAATATGGTGAGCTTCTATGCAGCGGAACGGAGCGGTGATACGCTCTACTGCGGCACATCGGCGGGCCTGCTGGCATCGACGACCCAGGGAAAAAGTTGGAAGACCATCTTCAAAAGAGCATACCGGCCCGCAGTGGGATCGATGAAAAAAAATGGAAATATCATTTACGCCGGTACATACGGGAAAGGATTATTCCGGTCATTGGACGGCGGCGCGTCGTGGAGCAAGACGGGCACATTGGTTTCCATTGCGCAGATCTCCGGCTTTTGTGCAAACAAGATGTCGCTGCTTGCTGCCGATCAATCTGGCGGAATCTACTGTTCATCGGACAACGGTGCAACATGGGGTGATCTCTCGGCGGACTCTCTCGAAAGCGTCACTTTTGTCGCCATCCGGGACAGTATTCTTTTCGCTTCGAACTATTCAGGTTGCTTCCGGCGGTCACTTGCCGATTCCGCATGGTCAAGGCTGAATTCTCCGGCGAGCGTTAATCAGTTTGCTATCAGGGGAGACTCGATGTATGTAGCGGCTTTCAGCGGACTCTTCATCCTGAATATGAAAACCGGAGTGCTGACAAAACCGGATACCGTCCAACTCGGCGGCGAGGTCTACTGCTGCTATGCCTCCGGAAACATAGCGCTTGCCCATTCACGTGGAACGCAGTATGTGTCACTTGACTATGGCAAAACGTGGCTGCCCCGGCCAGGCTCTGTTCCCATAGATTGGATGGCTCAATATGGTTCGATCGATACGCTCTTCTTCGCAGTATCGCAATACGGCCTCTTTTCCACCACACCCCGTGACACCCTCTGGAGGATGATGTCCGGGCCAAAGAGTAATAAATGGATGAGCTGCATTGCAATAGCAGGAAATCTGATCATTGCAGGGATGAATCCCGGCGGAGTGTATTACTCGACGGATCGGGGAGCAACATGGAGTCAGGATTTTGTGATTTCAACGGAGTCTCTGCCTGTCAACGGTATCACGCTGAATGATCGCTATATGTTTTGCGGCGGATGGTACGGCAGTATGTATCGCCGGGCGGTCTATCCCTCAATGGGAGTTGCAGCAACGAAGAGCGCGGTACCGGCCGGCGCGCCGGTATTGCAACAGAATTACCCCAATCCTTTCAATCCGTCAACAACTATTCGGTTCAGTGTCCCGGTGCGGAGCATGGTCGTATTGACTATCTACAATGTTCTTGGCCAACGCGTGCAGCAATTGGCGAACCGGCAGATGGAGGCCGGATATGGAGAAATTGTGTGGAATGCAGACGTGCCATCCGGTCTTTATATCTGCCGGATGGAGTCCTCAGCTGTCGATAAATCTGTAGTTGTCTCTGCCCGGAAGATGCTGCTTCTTCGGTGAGCCGGTGCTGTTTGATTCTCTTGATTTCAAGAACAAAGCTGATTTCGATCTAGGCTTTGTTTGGCCGGGGGCGCATCGAGGAGGGCAGAGCGAAGATGCTCCGCTTTAGGAGATTGGCTGAAGCAGAAAGACGTCCCCAAGCAGAGCCTGGCCGGAGGCTCTTCGAGGAACAAGAATTAGAATATTTTACCCATTTTCATCGACGAGATATCCTACAAAAAGAAGGATACAAATATGAAGCAGTTCATTGTGATATGTATCTCATTGCTCATGGCAATGCGAGTTGATGCACAGAACGAAAGCAATCGCATTGATTCGCTCATGTCCTCCATCTACCAGAGTGATAAACCCGGGGCAGCAATTGCGATAGTGAAGAATGGCAAAGTTGTTTTTAAGAAGGGATACGGAGTTGCCGATCTGGATTCGAAAACACCGATCACGTCATCAACGAATTTCAATATCTGTTCAATGACTAAACAGTTCACTGCGTATAGTATTCTGCAATTACAGAACCGGAAAAAACTATCGTTGGATGATCCATTGATCAAGTACTTCCCAGATTTCAGCCCCACAGTAGCACGCTCGGTCACGATTCGAAACCTACTTACGCATAGTTCAGGGATAGTCGATCATTATTCCTACGTCGATAAAAAACTATACAATGAGTTCTGGGATAAGGATGTATTGACTGCGATAAAGTCAATTGACTCCGTCTATTTTCCGTCAGGTTCTCACTATCGATACAGCAATACTGCATTTTGTCTGCTTTCGCTGATTATTGAAAAAATTTCCGGAAAGACGTATCCGGACTACATTCGCAATAATATTTTTTATCCCTTGGAAATGAAAAGCAGCGATGTCATACACCCTGGTTTTAAAATATCTAACCGCGCGCTTGGTTATGAAAATGAGAAGGATAGTTTTAAAATATCGGACGCCAAAGAGAGTTTGTTCTTTTCGACAATGGGAGATGGCGGAATATATACGTCCATCGATGATTATCTGAAATGGATCATGGCAATTCAAAAAGGGAAGGTATTAAATCCATATTTGGTACACGAGGCTCAATCGGCGCAGTTTCCCATTGACGCTGCCAGGAATATTTCTTATGGATATGGATGGTTCATCGCCGGTTCCCGCGATAGCAAAATCGTCTATCATCCAGGCTCCAATGGCGGATTCAGAACAATAATCTTTACGAAACCTTCTGAAAAATACTCAATAATTATTTTTTCCAACAGGACAGGAATTGACTTAGAGGACCTTGTTCGTATAATAAATAAAATCTGCAAGATTGATGACAAAGCGTACGTCAAGCTGGAATCGCTTATTTCTTAGTGCTTCATTTCCTCCTCGCTCCTCGAAGAGCCTACGGCCAAATACCAGCCCGTGCGCCGTAGGCATGGCGGACAAGCGCTTGGGAACGAGATAATCTTACAAGAGCAATCGAATGAAACTCATTGAAATCGTTTTCATCGCCATCGGACTCGCGATGGACGCCTTTGCGGTTTCGCTGGGTGTGGGAGCGCAGGGGTATGCAAACAAACTCCGGCCCGCCGTACGACTCTCGTTTCATTTTGGACTCTTCCAGTTTCTGATGCCTCTGCTTGGATGGTATCTTGGGATCCAGATCGAGCAATACATCCGTGCGGTCGATTCTTGGATAGCATTTGCGCTGCTCGGTTTCGTCGGTATCAGGATGGTGATTGCCGGATGGAGTGATCAACAAGACGAAATCAGGAATGATCCCACGAAGAGTTACACCATGGTGTTGCTCTCCGTCGCCACTAGCATTGATGCCTTCGCAATCGGTGTTACGCTGGCAATGATGCGTGTCGAAATCTGGTATCCGAGCTTTGTCATCGGCATCATAACGGCCTGCCTCTCATTTTTCGCACTTAAAATCGGTTCGCGTCTTTCCAGCGCCTTCGGCAAACGGATGGAAATTGCCGGTGGGCTCATCATAGCGCTGATTGGAGTGAAACTACTCATTGAAGGACTGATGCAGTAACCCGGTGAATGCTGCATCTGCGTTCAGCCGCCAGAGTAGGTCGCTTCGGCTTCGCTCAGCGACCGGTGTGTCGGAGCAAATCCCTGCGACTCTGCGGTCTCTGCGTTAAGAATAATTTTAGGTTTTCTTCTTTGTCGCGCATCTGCGCTGGAACTGGTCAAAAGACAAACGCAAAGTCGCAAAGGGCGCAAAGACGCAGAGAAGGGAAGATCAGATCTGCGAAAATCTGTACCTTATCTGTGTAATCTGTGTTCCGCTTTTGCTTCGTTGCGCAGGCAATAATTCGCCGAGCAATCGCGGCTTAATGTAGAAATCCTCACCGTTGTAGTATTCAATTCCAGCCTTATTTTCAAATCGAGGAAGAAAAGCCTCCCAAAAACAGAAATCCTGTTGTTTTTGTGCCATTTTTTCCTCACTTTAAGGCGTTAACTATGGTATGATAGTTGCCATGATCCTCCTCGGAGAAAATGCTATTGGTGTAAGTGAGCCGTCAGTTCTGCATTTGTGGTTTCCGCACTGGTCACACACTTTTTGGTATTCCCGTTTTTCACCATCGTTCAAAAAACAACATTAGACATCTATGCCCAGACAGACCCCAACCCAGCTAAAGAGTACGCATCCCAGCGGCGACAATCGCTTCAAGCTGCTCGACCGGGCGATTACAAAGCACCAGTCGAGCGGTGATTCGCTGATCGAGGTGTTGCACGTTGCACAGGGAATCTTCGGCTACCTTGAAAGCGATCTCCTGATCTATATTGCGCGCGCGTTGAAAATTCCATTCAGCAGAGTATATGGAGTTGCCACGTTTTACCACTTCTTTCGGATGAAGCCGCAGGGCGAACACACTTTTGTTCTCTGTACCGGCACCGCATGCTACGTCAAGGGTGCGTCGGAAGTCCAGAAGGCTGTCGAGCACAAGTGTGGATGCAAATTCGGCGAGACGACGGAGGATGGAAAGATTTCTCTGATTTCCGCACGCTGCGTCGGTTCATGTGGCCTGGCCCCTGTTGCTGTATTGGACAACCACGTTGCCGGAAAATTGACCGTTGACGAATCCATGAAGCGGATCGATCAATGGCAGAAGAAGACTGAAGAGGTGCCCGCATGACACTGGAAGAACTTCGCGAAGTCGCTGAAAAAGAGCAAGAACGCCAAACCGCATTTCAGCATAGAATTCTCTACTGTTCGTCCGCCGGTTGCGTATCAAGCGGAAGTGATGCCGTCAAAGAAGTATTGAAGAAAACTCTGGATGAAAAAGGTCTCACAAAAACCTGCGAAGTCCTCGGCACCGGCTGTCTCGGTCTCTGCGGCGAAGGTCCGCTGGTTTTTGTGCAGCCGGACAATACCCTGTATCAACATGTGGATGCCGATGCTGCGAAACGCATCGTCGACGAACACATTGCGCAGGGAAAGAAAGTGAAAGAAAATCTGATCGAAGACTCGAATCCGTTTTTCGCCTCACAGGTGAAAATCGTGCTCGAGAATCTCGGCCGGATCGACGCCGAGAGCATCGAAGAGTACATCGGCATCGGCGGCTATGAAGCCCTGGCCAAGGTCGTGACAGAGATGGCGCCGGATGAGGTGATCGATGAGGTGCGCAAGAGCGGACTTCGCGGCCGCGGTGGTGCCGGCTATCCGACCGGATTGAAGTGGGCAATCGTTCGCAAAGGAGCGAGCCAGCAAAAGTATGTGGTCTGCAATGCCGATGAAGGCGATCCGGGTGCATTCATGGATCGCTCCGTCCTCGAAGGAGATCCACATCGCATTCTGGAAGGAATGGCGATTGCCGGGTATGCGGTCGGCGCAAATCAGGGATATATCTACATCCGTGCAGAGTATCCGCTCGCGATCGAGCGCCTGCGTCTGGCGATCAAACACGCGGAAAAGAACGGCCTTCTCGGCAACCGAATTTTCGAGTCGAATTTCAATTTCCGCATCGATCTCCGCATCGGTGCCGGCGCATTTGTCTGCGGTGAAGAAACAGCATTGCTCCGTTCCGTCATGGGACGCCGCGGCCGGCCCAAACCGCGACCGCCGTATCCGTCGGAAAAAGGCCTCTGGGATTCGCCGACGCTGATCAACAACGTCGAGACCTTTGCAAACATCGTTCCTATCATCAACAAGGGAAGCGCATGGTTTGCCAGTATCGGAACACCGAAAAGCGCAGGAACAAAAGTATTTGCGCTTGCCGGGAAGATTAAGAACACCGGTCTCATCGAAGTTCCGATGGGTATTCCACTCCGTAAGATTATTTTTGATATCGGCGGCGGTACCTCGGAAGGAACGGAATTTAAAGCTGCGCAGACCGGCGGTCCGTCCGGCGGCTGCATTCCCACAGAACATCTCGATCTTCCGGTGGATTACGAATCACTCGCTACGGTCGGATCGATTATGGGAAGCGGCGGCATGATCGTGATGGATTCGACCTCCAGCATGGTGGATGTGGCAAAATATTTCATGGATTTTTGCGTCGACGAATCGTGCGGAAAGTGCGTCCCGTGCCGTGTCGGAACAAAACACATCTACGGCCTTCTCGATAAGATCTCGAAAGGAGAAGCCACGACGGACGATTACGAGCTGCTGAAAGAGCTCTGCCAGATGGTGAAGGAAACGAGCCTCTGCGGACTGGGACAATCGGCGCCGAATCCTGTGCTGTCCACCATGCGCTTCTTCACGCAAGAATATACGTCGCTTCTCAAACAAGCGGAGGGCTTCGTCCCTTCCGGGACCAAAGAAACTGTCGCATAACGGGTACTGACTATGGCAATCAAAACACTTACAATCGACGGTGAACAATACAGCGCGCAGGAGAATGAGACGATTCTTGAGATTTCCCGCGAGCATGGAATCAAGATCCCGACGTTATGTCATCTGGACGGACTTTCGGAGTTCGGCGCGTGCCGGCTCTGTCTTGTGGAGATCGAGGGATCGCCGAAACTGCTGCCTGCCTGCACTACCATTCCAGCCGAAGGAATGGTCATTCATACGAACACGGAAAAAATAAAACGCTATCGTCGGATGATCGTTGAGTTGCTGGCATCGGAAGGCAATCATCAATGCGCGGTGTGTGTTGTGAACACCTACTGCGAATTACAGAATCTTGCGTATGATGTCGGTTTGATCTATGTACGCTTTCCATATCTCTTCCCGAACAAATCGATTGATGCGACACACAAAGAGTATGTGATGGACCACAATCGTTGTGTGCTCTGCAACCGGTGCGTCCGCGTGTGTCATGAGGTGGAAGGCGCGCACGTATGGGACATCGCGGGCCGCGGCATCGACTGCGAAATCATTTCCGATATGCATCAGCCCTGGGGTCAGTCGGAAGCATGCACATCGTGCGGCAAATGCGTTCGCGTGTGTCCGACCGGTGCATTGGTGGAAAAAGGGGTCGGGGTGTCGGAAATGCACAAGGACAAAGACTTCCTGAAATATATTGTGACCGCACGCAATAAAAAGGAATGGATCAACAAGGTTCACGAATCTGACTAATGTCGATCAATGAAGAAGGACTGACGAATGAGTAAACCCAGAGTTGCAACGGCATGGCTTGGCGGATGTTCCGGATGCCACATGTCGTTTCTCGATATGGATGAGCGGCTGATTGATCTGGCCGACAAAATCGAATTGGTCTATTCACCCATCGCGGATGTTAAAGAATTTCCAAGGGACGTTGATGTGGTGCTCGTGGAGGGCGCGGTGACCAATTCAGAAAATGAAGAACTGGCGCATCAGATCCGGAGAAATGCGCGGTTTGTCATCTCCTTCGGAGACTGCGCGACGACCGGCAATGTGACGGCGCTGCGCAACAAATATTCCGTTGAGGCCATTGAGCGTCGTGCTTATATCGAACTGTCGGACAAGAACCCGATGATCCCGAATGAATCGATCGCCACGCTCATGAAGAAGGCCGTGCCGCTGCATGAAGTTATCAAGGTGGACTTTTTCCTCCATGGCTGCCCTCCCACCGCGGATGAGATCTGGTTTGCGGTGACGGAACTGCTGGCGGGACGAACTCCGGTTCTTTCCACTGCTTATTTGCGATTCGGTTAATCACGAAAAGGACACGAAGGCTCTATGTCAAAGACTATTACGATATCACCCGTAACGCGCATTGAAGGACATGCCAAGATTACCATTCAACTGGACGATAACGGCGATGTACTGGACGCGCGCTTCCATGTGAATGAATTTCGCGGATTTGAAAAATTCTGTGAAGGCCGTCTGTTGTGGGAAATGCCAGGCATCACGTCGCGCATTTGCGGTATCTGTCCTGCCAGCCATCTCATTACCTCCGCCAAGGCCGGCGATGAGATTCTTGCGGTATCGATTCCCGAAACCGCAGACAAACTGCGCCGCCTGTTGACGCTTGCACAATGGCTCCAGTCGCATGCGTTGAGTTTCTTCCATCTGTCGTCGCCGGATTTCATTCTGGGATTTGATTCCGATCCCGCAAAGCGAAACGTGTTCGGACTGATCGATGCGGACAAGGATCTTGCGCGACGCGGCATCCGGTTGCGAAAATACGGCCAGGAGATTATTCAGATTCTCGGCGGCCGGCGGATTCATACGCCCTGGGCAGTGCCTGGCGGTGTGCAGGAATCTCTGGTGCCCGAAAAGCGTGATTACATTCTCGCCGGTATTCCGGAAGCCAAAGAGACCACGCTGCTCGCACTGGATTTGCTGAAAAAAATTCACGTAAAATTCGCGAAAGAAATTCCGGAATTCGGCAATTTCCGCACGCTGCTCGTCGGGCTGGTGAGCAAAGATGGCGGATTGGAATATTACGACGGCAATCTCCGCATCCAGGACGGCAACGGCAACACTATTGCCGATCAATTGGACCCGCGCAAGTACTATGATTACTTTGGTGAAGCCAACGAAGCCTGGTCGTATTTAAAATTCCCGTACTACAAACCGTTCGACTATCCCCGCGGGATGTACCGCGTCGGGCCGCTTGCCCGCGTGAACATCTGCGACTACATCGAGACGCCGCTCGCCGAAGCCGAGCGGAAACAATTTAAAGCGCTCAGCGGCAACGTTGGCGTTGTTAATAATTCGTTCTACTATCACTATGCGCGCCTGATTGAAATCCTGTTCGCGGTGGAGAAGATCGAAATGCTGCTTCGTGATCCGGATATCACCGGGCACAACGTGCGCGCCAATGCCAGCATCAACCGGATGGACGGAGTCGGCTGCAGCGAAGCGCCGCGCGGCGTGCTGTTTCACCAGTACTGGGTGAACGACGATGGCGTGATGCAGAAAGTGAATTTGATTATTGCCACTGCGCAGAACAATATTGCGATGAACCGCACGGTGCGCCAGATCGCTGCTCACTTCATCGACGGCAAAAAAGGAAAGGTGACGGAAGGAATGCTGAACCGCGTTGAAGCGGGTATCCGCTGCTACGATCCGTGCCTGTCCTGTTCCACGCATGCGTCCGGCCACATGCCGATGCATGTACAAGTGATAGGGTCGGAGAATCAATTGCTGGACGAAATGTGGCGGTAATCAGAACCTTGGTGATCGGGTTCGGCAACACATTGAGAACAGATGATGGCGCCGGGATCTGGACAGCGGAGAACCTCTCTGTTCTCCAGATGCCCGGCGTTGTTGTTGAATGTGCGCACCAGTTGTCGCTCGATCTGTTGGAAGACTTCGCATCCTTTGATCGGATTGTATTTATAGATGCAGCAGTCGACGGGGAAGACGTGGCATTCGAACCGGTTGGCAGGCCCAGTGTCGCAGTGCCGCCATCGGCGCACCATTTGACGCCGGCGGATTTGCTGAACACGTACGGCGATTTGTACAGCCGGCAGATTGATTCTTTCTTGTGTACCATTCGCGGGGAAGAATTTGAATTCGGAACGGAACTTACAGGGGAGACAAAAAAGCGCGCAGAGTCAGCGCTCTCACTTCTTGTCGGATTTCTCTCTGAGAAATAGTCTCATCCCTTGTCTTGTGGCATTTCATTTTCTCGGGCAAGTCAAAAGAAAAGATCTGCCACAGAGAAAAGAAGAGATCACAGAGAATTGTCTAGCTTTTCCTCCAGTGTACAATATGTGAATGGCTCTGTGGTTTCAGTGAACTCTGTGGCAGAAAGCTCCTTCATGCTGGGCGATTCGCCTCTGCTTGTTGAGCGTCTTTTTTTGATAGTCAACGAATATTGGCAATTAGCTTTGGTAAAGTAATTGGTTAAATTTGCCCATATTGCAGTATTCTTGGCGAACTTCCACCGTCTGTCTGTAATCTTCTGATTTTCCACTTGATGTTTCATTCGAGTTTCGACAAAATCGATAAAGCTACCGGTAACGCAAAAATCCTATAATTGTTAGGGAACTCCATTGAGAAATGCCCGCCAAGTTACGCTTTCAGATATTGCGCAGGGGGTGAAGGTCTCGAAGGTGACAGTCTCCAAATCCTTGCGTGGCCATCCCGATATTTCATCCGAGACGGGGAGAAGATCAAGAAGGTCGCCGGCGAATTGGGATATTATCCTAATTTTATAGCCCGCAATCTTTCCTCCCAACGTTCGAATACGATCGGTGTTATCGTTCCTAAAATTGCGCACTCATTTTTCGCTTCGATCATCGAATCGATCTACGATACAGCATTCGAAAGCAATTATGAGATTATTCTGACGGTCTCGCGGGAGAATGCACCACATTCGCTCGCTGCTGTCCATGCGCGTCGATGGCCTGATGGTGTCTATCTCCCAGCAGACGAAGGGAGATCAATTCGAACCGAAGCAAATCATTTTGCCGACGTCGCTTTCGCTGCTTGATACGTGCAGAGAGAAATTGGCCAGTGGGCGGACGGCAGTTGCTGCGGGTTGAACGCGAACCATCCAGTAACGAAGAGATTGGCTATAGAAAACACAGCCTCGAAGGGATTTCAAAGGATGCCGCAGGCATCATTTGGAAGTAAGAGAAGAGAACATGGAGAAGAAATTGTAGTCACCCGTTTGACCGCTGTCGGCGGTTGGACAGATTCTGATTTCAGGTAGGCAGCTCTTGGAGCTGTCGAGTAGTCACTCTGTTCGCAACCACGTTTTCAAATCACCAAGAACCTTGGAGGGACCAACATACTCAGCGCCAACATAGCTGTCAGATACAACTTCATCCCGCTCATTAAGCATGACAAGGCAGGGGATTCCAGGTCCGCAATACTTTTGTTTTACTGCCGCACCCATGCTGCTCGATGCCCAGGAAAGCGCCAACCAGGGCATGTTCGCTTCTTTCATATAATCCATCATCGCTTCTTCATTTTTGTCGCAGCTCACAAACAAAATTTCAAATTTATCGCCGCCGCCATATTGATGGTAGAATTGTACCAGTTTTGGCGTGAATCCGTGACAGGGAGGACACCATGATCCGGAAAAATAGAGAAGGACAACCTTTTTGTCGGAAATCCGCCTTCGGTCTGCCGCGGTTCCCGCTGCTGTAATAATCTCTGCACCATCCTGAGTTAGGAATGCATGCGCCCACGCAGTTGTTGTAACTATCTCCCGGCTTGGTTGCATGGAAGATGGGTGCGCAGCAGATGGAACAGCCCGCGTCGAATTGGTAAGGATCCATTTCCCGGTTTCTTTTAAGGTAACGGCCCGCCCATCAAAAGTGACTGCACTGCCATCCTCTGTTTGGTCACGGCTAATGAAAAACCACGTCCCATTGGCTTTCAAAATGACAGTTCGTCCATCGTCGCATGTCGCTCTCATGTCCTGTGAAAATAACGCAGTGGTGCCGAGCAGGACTGCTACAACACTAGAGAAGATGATCGCTTTCATTGTGCCTCCTTGCGGCGGACGTGTCGGAGCATCTTATACCCCAATTGTTGCGGTGGCCTATTGGCATTATACTGACTCCTTGAATAGGAGTCAAGTTCGTAATCACTCCGGATCCTGAAACTGCTTTGGAATGCGCACGAATGCGGGCGTGCTCTCACCTCCGTGCGTTTTTTGTCAAAGAGAACACAAACAGAGAATCGCAATCGCCAGTCCGACTGACTGAAGCGATCGGTCTGGTTAATAATTTAGCATTCGACGGGAATTGTATTACTGTAACTCCTAACTGATGTTACGCAAAACGGAGTTTATTACTCTGAAGCTGTACGAAATGACAAAGACACTTTTTATACAATCTCCCATTGAAATATGAACCACGCGTAACATCAGCTCCTAAGTAACTTGAAGACTTGAGTGACTTTTTACGCAGGGACGCAGAGGGCGCAAAGTCGCGAAGGATTGTCTAATCACTGAGGGTTGAATTCCCCGCCGCTTGCGGCGACATTTCATTCCCGTCCAAAGGATCCTCCGGACATGTTTTTAGCGGGAATCTATTTGATGGATGCCCGACAAAAGCATTCGGGCATGACAGATACCTCGCGGCTTGCCGCGAGGACATTCATTGAAAAAAGCGAGCCGCCCGGAGGGTCTTCGACAGGCGCGCTAAATATGCTGCTCAGCTAATAATGATCTTCACACAACAAAGTAAAAGAAGAACACAGATTCCGCGGGAAAGGCACTGATTTGCACAGATTGTGATTTTCGCAGTGATTCTGGATGCAATACTTGCCAAATCAAAATCGTAGTATCCGTGACAATCTGTACTTTTTGCCAAGGACATCTCTTCGGGATCCGTGTAGTCGGTGTTCAGTTTTTTTCTCCCTGAGTAATTACGTATTACTTAAGCATCAATATTTTTCTTAACCGAGTCTGTACCGCACTGCTTCCCAGATCCCGGGCGACAATCTGTATGAAATATGGACCGCTGCTGAGTGATTCGTTTGAATTGTTCGTGCCATGCCAGGAATATGTTTTTATATCCTGAATAGTCTCATTCTCTGCGATGGTGGCAACCAGTTGTCCAAGTATGTTGTAAATTGAAATGGTCACGATAGAAGGCGATTTCGTTTTCACAAGGATGTTCGTTTGACTATTGAACGGATTGGGATACGTAAAGAGCGCAAGCGAGTCTTTGACTATCTCGGGCGGTATTCCGTTGATGGTGGTCAATCCGCTTTCGTCGAAGGGATTCTTCATAAAGTGGATAGTGTCGTTCGGTTCCAGCGCGAGAAGGGCCGTGTAGTTTGTCAGAAGATGATACTGGAGCGCAAGCCGCACAATAGCAGCGGTGTCGTTGCCACCTGCGTTGAACAGATCCTGAATTTTCAAATTGCCCAGCATGGCCGGCAGAAGACTGTCCACAACGGTCGAGGATCGGTCGAGCATGACGGAAAAATTTGTGTCTCTGGCTTCCAACATGCCATGAAATTGCGCTTTTACACGCAGAGCCAATTGAAGCGCAGGGGAGGAAGCACCGATGAAGAAACGTGCTTTGTTGGGATCGTTAGGCTGCGGATCCACTTCTCTGAGTTCTTTCAAGACGCCGGCTCCGTTATCAACCGTCGCTGTCACAAGAAGTGAATCGGTTCGTGGATACGAATAGGGCGAGAGTGATTGGCAGATGGAATTCCAGGTATCCAGATGTGTTTCGTAATGGACTCCCTGCATTGCGTCTGCGACAGCTTTCATCAGATAACCGCTTCCGTAGTAGGTGACAGATTGCACTGTTGTGGTTGTTGGAATGAATTGCGTGCCGTCAAGCAGATTGATGGAAGAAAAAACGGGTTTGGGACCGGAAAAATCTGAAGCAAATTCTGCCGCAAAAGTTTCTGCGTCAGACGTGCTGTGAGCGGAATCGGAGTTGCTGAGTAATATGGCCTTGTCATATTTAGAGGTTTGATAGAGTGCTTTCGCAGTTGCTAATATGCCGGTCAGTTGCTGATAGGAATGTTGGCCGGCTCCATTGAGCCCCAGGAGCGGAACGGCAATAAGTTTTCGGGTCGCATCATCATCTTTCTGTGACCAGATCCCGCTGACGATAACCAGGCCGTTGCCCACTCTCTTGGAAATGACCACCGGATTTCCGTTTTTATCTGTCAGATCAATTTGAGCTCCCGAATTGGCGTCGTATTTCAGAAAGAACACATAATCAAATCCGGGATGGACAAAACTCTCAGGGAAATTGATGCCGATGTTTCCGGATACATTTCTGTACAGAGTCGGCGAAACTTCGCGACTATAATCCGAACACCCAAGTCCGTCAATAAAAACTGAACCGATTGATGGAGGTGCACTATGGTCAAAATAGGTAAGAAGCCGTCCCCCTCTTTGAAGAAAACTGTCCACCTTGGCCGCGGAAGAGCTTGAAGGATTATCGGACCATGCTGCAATAATATCGGCTTGTCCCGACGCGCTGAGCGCAGATGCGAGGGTGCCATACGTGGTGTAAGGTGCAAGATCTGCAAGATTGGAGAAACTCCAATTATTGAAAGAATATCCATCGGCAAATAGAAGATAGGGCTTGATTTGCTTCATGATTTGTATGCCGTAGTCACTGCCGGCGAAGAGATCAAGCATCGCATCGATAGAGTCAGGATCGGCGGGCTTCCATTGTTCAGCCAATGGTTGAATTTTTCCCGCTCCGGCAACCAGCACCTTGATGCTGTCAATTGGCTTTGCCGACGATTTGAGTAATTTCTTGAGATTCGGGATAAGGATCGTGGAGTTCTTATTGTGATCTCCGCTGAGGTCGATGCTGAAGAGAATTTTCTTGCTGGAAGAGTCGATCGGCAGATTGAAAAGTGTTCCCGGTATGAATCCGAACTGAAAATGTGTTGCTTCGTTCGGTATTTGTGAAGCACCAAGAAAATAGCCGTTTGTGAATGAAGTTTTGAAGCGGAGGGAAAGACTGCTCATGCCCGAAATATTAGACAGGTCCACTGCCTGATATGAGTAGCCCATAGTGTCCTTATACGCCGAGAATGCATCCAGTGGCTTCTCGACGAGCGCAGGATTTCCCCACAGACTTTGTTGTTCCCTGTAGAGAATCCGAATCGGCTTTGTTGTAGTATTGTTATCGAGCAGCATCCGAATCGGCAAATCAGCCGTCCCTTCGTTTCCAGACCAGATGGTGGGAACGATGAAATTCAATTTAATTTTTCTAAACGATCCGGACGTCAAGGGATAGACATGAAGTTCGTACATGTCGCCGGACTTCGCAAGGAATGCCGGATCTCTTTTGGTGCTGACGATGCTGTCATAGATATGCCGCGCCGTCCACGTATCGAGAACGAGGGCCTTCATCACACTGTCTCCGATCCAAAGCCACATATCATTCACGACGGCATTTGCAGGCAGCGTAAAGCGATGGACGATTTCCACGTTCTTGTTGCCGGGATAGGCATTATGATCAGAATATTGTAGATAGAGAGATTGTTCAACGAAGGCACCATGCGGTTCAACTACCAGAACGGGACTATCGATGAATCCAGGTTTGGAGCCGACGCCTAAAGTTTGTACGCTCAGTTGAGCATGAAGCATATTCAGCGATGAAAAGAGAACAGCAGAACAAAGAGCGAGAAGGAATTTGTATCTCATGATGTTGCCCCTTGAATAGCATAATTTTGCCGGACTTTCTTCGATGGAGAAGCCCTGTCGTAGAAACGCAGTATTTCGACGAATCTTGCGCTTCAACTGCAAGAAAGATAATCGAACGAATCTTCAATAGCAATGAGGAGGGTGGTGTGTTGCACAATCAAGCTGTTCTGCGCAGCACAATCTTTGTAATCTCCGGCGGGCAATTGAATCGGAAAGGCAAACCAATCGTACCGATGCCGCGTGTAACGTAGAGTTGTGAGTTCTCTTTTGTATAGAGTCCGGCCACATACCTGGAAAAAAGCGTCGCGGGCGCGATGACAATACCACCGATGCGCGAAAACACTATTTGTCCGCCATGTGTGTGGCCGGAGAGCATGAGGTCGACGTGATATTCCACGGCCAGATCCAGATAGTACGGCTTGTGGCAGAGGAGTATGACTGTTGAACCTTCGGGCCGAGGCTTGAGCGCCCGTTTAAGATTCTTGCGTGGTTCGTCGTTCCATCCCACATCTTCTACACCCGCGACGGTGATCGCAGCAGATCCTTTTTTAATGGTAGCCGACTGATCCCGAAGTAGCGTAATCCCGCAATCCATGACTTCCTTGGAGACACTATCGGCTCCGGCGTAGTAGTCATGATTACCGAGACATGCATAGATTCCATGAGGTGCTTTCAACAGCGCAAAAGCTTCTGCAAACGGATAGACTTCTTCAATCCTTGAGGTGACGAAATCGCCGGGCAGCATGATGGTGTCCGTCTTCAACGCATTGACTGCGGTAACATAGTCCGTCATCTCTTCCTTCGACATGAACTTTCCGGAATGAATGTCGCTCACCATGCCGATGGTGAAGCCATCGAACTCCGGCGGAAGATTCTTGATCTTGATCGTCTGTTCTACAATCTCATAAATGTCATCATCCCCGGAACCAGTGGCTCCGAGAAATACAACGGACGTCAGGCCAAGGGCGCCGAGCCGCATGAACTGGCGGCGGGTAAGGCCTTCGCGTGTTGGTTGAATTTCAGATTGTTGTGGAAACGTCATGTGCGTTTGAATTGAAACGTGGGCGTAGACCGGGCCAAAGAATAATTTGCGAGTCACAATCCGCTTTCTTTGCGGCTTTTTGCGTTAAAGGACTTTCAACGCTAGAGTCGCAGAGACTATTTCAATTTCTCTTGTCTCGTGTTCTTGTGGCAACAATGTTCGAACAGATTTCTAGCGTACTAATACCATTTTTTGAATCGTCCGGAATTCCCCGGCTCGCATCACTGCGAAGTAGACGCCGCTCGCCAGCTCTGCCGCATTCCAACGGATGGAATATGTGCCGGGCATCTTCCGTTGCGACAGGGGCACCGCCACCCGGCTTCCCAGACTGTTGAATATTTCAATCGACACGTGCCGCGATTCCGGGATGCTGAATCGAAGCGTTGTCTCCGGATTAAACGGATTCGGAAAATTCTGCTCCAGTGCAAATTGAACGGGCACTGTATTAGACGCCGGAATAACTGCATTGGCGCGATTTTCCAGAAAATCAATTGTTTTGCCGATCATGCCGGTGAATGCAGTGTCATTCGCGGTTGTTTCCAGTGCAAACGAGAGGTATACCATTCGGGACGATACGGAAGATGTTCCAAAAGGACCTGCAAACCGCACACCGCTGACTTTGCTGTTGGCATATCGCATGCACACTGTGCTGCCACCCGCGGTATCGATCTCATCCGGAGAGTTTTCGACGTAGATCTGGCCGAGATTGAAATTGTATCCATCGTAGATTCCGCCGGCCACTCCTTGCACCGCTGAAGAAGCCGCATTATCTGCCTTATACGTTGCTTTCAAATAGTCCGTGTAAAATGCTTTGTCCGACGCTGATCCATTTCCCGAAAGATCGTACCCGACTTCGCTGCCGGTAACGAAGAATTTTTTCCCCGACTCAAGATAGGAACGGACGAGCGACTGTTCTGCAGAGGAAAAGGTTTCGAGCGTAATTCCTTCATCCCCAAGAAACCAGACAAGACCGTCATACGCAAGAACCGCCGCGGTGTCGAGCAGCGGCTGCGAATTTTTCATCGTCGAAAACGTGACGCCGGCATTTTTCAGCGCCGCACCATACCGGACGGCAAATGTATTGGAGGGATATTGCCAACTGCCATCCAGACGCTCGAATCCGTCAACGACAAGATAATGTTTCGGTCCGCGCGATCGGCTTGCTCCCATTGCGTTGGACCAATCGCTTTCGGCTTTTGCCGGGCCATTTTTTACGCTGGCGATTCTGAAATACTCTGCATCTGCCGTGAGGGGGAAGGACGTCTGAGTGATTCTCCCCAGAAGCGATTCATTCTGAAAGAGAGTCCACTGAACGCCGTCGGTTGATCTGTAAAGTCGATAGCCGAGAATGTTTGTAGTATCGCACTGCCATTTTATTGTTGCTGAATCTCCAGCACCGGTTATGACACTTAAAAGCGTGGGACGCTGGAAAGAAGATGCTGTATCCATGTTCTTGTAGCAGCAGGGAACATATTTTGCCTGGAGATCGGACAATGCAAATGTATAGTAACTGACGTCCCAATTGCGTCCGGCTGCTTCTACAACACGAAAACCGCCATTGGCAGTGCGTTCGATGAATAGCCGCACGTGGGATCCCGCGTAAAGAATCGCGTCTCCCGGCTTGAGACTATCCCAACTGCTGTACTGTGTCGAAATGCCAGGCATCATGCTGGTTGCATAGTGCGAAGAGAGCTGCCAGCAACGGCTGACAAAGCCGGAACAATCGACGCCGACTGCGTAGCCGGAGACTCCGGCTGTATTAATATCGCCTGCATATTTTCCTGTTTTCAGGCCGGCGTCAAATTGTGCGAGTGTGGAAAATCCTCCCCACATGTACGGAACGCGGCTGTTGAATCCCGTCAAGAGCCATGGTGGCGTCTGCACTACATCTCCGTCCGGACCGGTGACTGCTGTTGGTGCAAGATTTGCGCTCGTACAGGAATACTGATGCATAGCGTACGTTTCGCCATTGTGCAATGTTGTGGCACGACTTACGAGTGCCTGCGGTGCAGCAGCGTATGTGCCGGGCGCTTCTTCTGCTGACACATATTCGTTGTAGTGAAGTGAATATCGATATTCATCGGGATACATAATCGGCTGCGACGAAGCCGATGTAAGTCCGCTCCACTTGAACACGATGACCGCCTCGCGTGTCGTCATCAGATGATACAGATTTCCATCAGCATCTATTTGGAAATCACGCTCAGTGCTGCAGTATTTGATGTCAGGAATCTCGAGAGTCGAAAGGAGCGTACCGTCCGGCGTCAGGGTGAGGACTTCCCGTTGGGTTCTCAACGGAATTTCAGATAGATAGCGCTCTACGAGAATGAAGACACGCCCCTGAGCATCAATGCCGACCAGGTCGGCATAGCCTAGGTCGCCGGCAAACGGCACATGAAATTCTTTGGCCATTCCTCCGAGAGTTGAACTGAAAGTCAGAGACTGTCGCCCATTGACCAGCACCGATGCATGCGCTCCATTTTCACCGCGATAGCTGCCGTTCTGCGCATCGAGATGAACCTCCTGACCATTTGCATAGCAGGGGATTTTGCCGACTGCAGCAGCAGCGGCCTCCGTGGATTTCAACTTTCTGAAGGAACGATCTTGCTGAATGTGATAGACATTCCGGGTATCGAATGCCGAAACGAGCAATTGATCTCCCGCCAATCCAAATGAAGAGATGGAATAAATGCCGCAATTCTCCACACGGACTCCGAACGGGAGGGAAGTATGCGGTATGTCGATAAGTTTTGTGACAACGGGTTGTGCGAATGCGGCGGCACCAAGCAGAAGAGAGAGGAACAGTGATTTCATGGCAGATTCTTTCTAACTCATATTGTAAGTTCCCGGCGTGTACGTTGCCAAGACACGGTAGACATTATTATCAAGGCATTTTGTGAGAAAAATAAATCCGCGTACATCCGTTTCATCTGTATTATCCGTGTTCTATTATCACGCCGATATGTGTTGAGTATCTATATCATATCTATAGTATAGAGGAAAATGCGCATAACCGCAAGCCGTTGGAATTCCATCAAAAAAGGAGTATCTTTTTATATGCATGAACTCTCGATTGCGCAAAACATTATTGAAATTGTTATGAGCAACGTCCCGAAGGATCAACTCAAGGATGTGAGGACCATTTCCCTTAGAATCGGCGCATCATCCGGCATTGTTGCGGACTCGTTGGAATTCGGGTTCACCGCGATTACGGCGGAAACTTCGTTGCGCTCGGCACGATTGAATATTGAGAAGGTCCCGTTTGTCATTCGGTGCCATTCCTGCGGGATCGAACAGGAGAATGAAGAGGGATCCGCAGTGTGTGCTTCCTGTGGAGGCATCGACACAACAATTGTGTCCGGTACCGAAATGCAATTTTCTGAAATTGAGCTTGAAGAGGCTGTATGAGCGTCATAACGATCGAACGAAAAGTTCTTGAAAAGAACGACGAGATTGCAAAAGCCAATCGTGAACTCTTCCGGAATCGCGGTATCTACGTTCTGAACTTCGTGAGTTCTCCCGGCGCGGGAAAGACGAGTTTGCTCGAACGGACGCTGGAGCATCTTCGCGGACGGCTGCCGATAGCGGTCATTGAAGGCGATGTGCAGACCGATTTTGATGCACAACGGGTGGCAAAATACAACGTTCCGGTGGTGCAGATTGTCACCAATGGCGGCTGTCATTTGGACGCCAAACTTGTCGCAGATGCGCTGCAAAATCTGGATCTGACTGACATCAAGATTGTTGTGATTGAGAATGTCGGAAATCTGGTCTGTCCGGCCAACTACGACCTGGGTGAAGAAATCAAGGTTGTGGTTGCCAGCACCACGGAAGGAGATGACAAACCATTAAAGTACCCGACAATGTTCCGCAATGCCAGTGTCTTGATCATTAATAAGATTGACCTCCTGCCGCACCTTCCATCGAATGTGGAAGTATTGAAGAACAATGCACTCTCCATCAATCCGTCCCTGCAGGTTTTTGAGACCTCATGTACCACGGATGCGGGTATCGCTGGCTGGTGCGATTGGCTCGAGAAAACGTGCGTAAAGAAACCGTAAGAACTCGATTACGCATTACTGCGCGGGGTGCGGTGCAGGGAGTCGGCTTCCGTCCTTTTGTGTACCGGTTGGCGACAGAATTACATCTTCACGGCTGGGTGGTCAACTCCACACAGGGTGTGACCATCGAAGTGGAAGGTGTACGCAATGTTCTCGATTCATTTCTGACTCGTCTTTCTTCCGAAAAACCTCCCCGTTCCTTTTTTCAGAGTCTTGAATCCCGTTTTCTCGACGAGGCGGGTTATACCACATTTGAGATCCGCGAGAGTACCGACTCCGGAGAGACGACGGCGCTTATTCTTCCCGACATCGCCACTTGCGATGAGTGTCTGACCGAGGTTTTTGATCCAGCCAATCGGCGTTTTCGCTATCCATTTACCAACTGCACGAATTGCGGTCCGCGATATTCCATCATCACGCAATTGCCATACGACAGGCCGAATACGAGTATGCGGGCATTCACGATGTGTCCGGAGTGTCTGAAGGAATATGACGATCCAGCCGACCGTCGTTTCCATGCGCAGCCAAACGCGTGTCCGATGTGTGGTCCGCATGTGGAGTTATGGGATGCGCAAGGCAAAACAGTGGCGGTCGAGGATGGTGCAATAGAAAGAGCTGCAGCCGCCATTCTTGCCGGAAGAATTGTTGCGGTGAAAGGCATCGGCGGATTTCTCTTGATGACGGATGCGCAAAATGAAGATGCCGTGCAGCTTCTTCGCCGGCGAAAGCTGCGCGAGGAAAAACCATTTGCACTGATGTATCCGTCGATCGAGATGGCGCAGAGAGACTGTGTCGTGGGATCTATCGAAGAACGGCTGTTGCGATCTCCGGAAGCACCGCTGGTTTTACTGCAAAGGAAAAAGAGCCCGGTCGCATTCTCCGTTGCGCCGCGCAATCCGAATCTTGCTGTGATGCTACCCTATTCACCGCTGCATCATATTCTGATGAAGGCGATCGGTGTGCCGGTTATCGCGACAAGCGGAAACCGGTCGGATGAACCGATGTGTACAGATGAGCATGAAGCACTTGCACGTCTTGCAGATATTGCCGATCTGTTCCTGATTCACGATCGTCCGATTGTGCGCGTGGTTGACGATTCTATTGTTCGCGTTATCGCCGGCAGAGAAATGGTGATGCGGCGGGCACGCGGATTTGCACCGCTTCCGGTCACAATAAAAGAAAACGGAACGGAACATTTACTTGCGGTTGGTGCGCATCTTAAAAATTCTATCGCCCTTTCGAAGGGGAATGATGTGGTCGTGAGCCAGCATCTGGGGGATCTCGAGACGCAGGAGGCATTCGATGCCTTCCGCACGACACAGCGTGACTTGCAGGCGCTCTATCGTTTGAACCCACGTTATCGTATCTGTGACCTCCATCCGGATTATCTTTCGACCAAAGAGGCGAAGGCGCAGGGATCTGACGTTATTGAAATTCAGCATCATTATGCGCACATTGCTTCATGCATGGCGGAGAATGAGATCGAGCCGCCAGTGCTGGGTGTGGCTTGGGATGGAACGGGACTCGGTACCGATGGAACAATCTGGGGTGGCGAGTTTCTTGTTGTTACGGAAGATTCGTATGTGCGCGCGGCCTCATTGCGCCCTTTCCGGTTGCCGGGCGGCGATACCGCTGTCAAAGAGCCGCGCCGTTCAGCTTTGGGCATTCTGTATGAAATCTACGGAAGCGCACTGTTCGACGATTCGGCACACAAGATTTTGGAAACGTTCGAAGCCGGTGAGCGATTGGTTCTTCGACAGATGCTGGAAAAAGGAATCAATACTCCGGTGACCACAAGTGCCGGAAGGTTGTTTGATGCTGTCGCGGCGATTCTTGGAATTCAAACCGTTTCCGGTTATGAAGGACAAGCGGCTATGGAACTCGAATTTCTTACCTCGGGCATGACGGTGGAGGACTCGTATCCATTCGCATTGGAAACAACCGGTGACAGAATTATTGTGGATTGGGCGCCGATGATTGAGGAATTGCTCAAAGACGTGAGGGACGATGGCGAAATCGCAAGAGCTGCAACGCGCTTTCATAATACACTCACGGAGATGATCGTCCACACGGCGAAAAAGATCGGCCGGCAGCGTGTTGTACTGAGCGGCGGTTGTTTTCAGAATAAATATCTTACGGAGAGAACGATTGGGCGGCTCACGGAGGAAAAGTTTACCGTTAGCTGGCACCAGCGTGTGCCGCCGAATGACGGTGGAATTTCACTCGGGCAGATTGCCGCGGCGCGCCGGATACTGCGGAAACAGAATGAGGTTGCATAAAAGCTATATTCATCGTATCTGCTCAGCGCTATTCGTCATCCTGAGCAAGCGGAGCATTTTATGTGACGAGACTATGAAGATGCTGAGCAATTGAAAATTCATCATCAACCAAAGAGGACCTTATGTGCCTGGCCGTGCCCGGACAAGTGATGGAGATTGAACGCAAAGGAGAACTGGCAATGGGAAAAGTCTCCTTCGGCGGAGTGAAGAAAATGGTCTGTCTGGATTGGCTTCCGGAAGTGAAAGTGGGCGATTACGTTATCGTCCATGTGGGTTTCGCATTGAGCATTGTGGATGAAGAGGAAGCATTGGAGACCATCTCCATGATCGAGGAGATGGCGCGTCTTGATCCACCGCCGGAAGAGAACACTCCAGGCAGAACCTGAGAGGGAAACCTAAGATGAACGTATGAAGTTTGTCGACGAATATCGTAATCAGGAAACGGCAGCACAGTATGCTGCGCAGATCAGGCGCATCACCACCCGTCCATGGAACATCATGGAGATTTGCGGCGGACAAACGCATACGATCGTGAAGAGCGGTTTGGAGGATTTGCTGCCGGAATCGATGACGCTGATTCATGGTCCGGGGTGTCCTGTATGCGTCACACCGTTGGAGACAATCGACCGTGCGGTTTCCATTGCTGGACGATCCGATGTGATCTTCAGTTCCTTTGGAGACATGCTGCGGGTTCCCGGTTCGACGAAAGATCTGCTAACGGTAAAGTCAGAAGGCGGTGACATTCGCATCGTCTATTCCCCACTGGATGCGGTTGCGATCGCGAAACAGAATCCGGAAAAGAAGGTTGTTTTCTTCGCGGTCGGATTCGAAACCACCGCACCTGCAAATGCAATGGCGGTGCAGCAGGCGAACAAGGCCGGCCTCAAGAATTTTTCGATTCTTTGTTCGCAGGCGCTCGTTCCACCGGCCATGAGGTTTTTGCTTTCGTCGGAAGAAAATCGCGTGCAGGGATTTCTGGCCGCAGGACATGTGTGTTCGGTGACCGGGTATGAGGAATATGAACCACTCGCAGATCGGTATCATGTGCCGATCGTTGTTACCGGATTTGAACCGGTGGATATTCTGCAGGGGATCTATATGACCGTCCGGCAATTGGAAGAAAGGCGCATTGCCGTGGAAAATCAATATGCCCGCGTCGTCCGCCGCGAAGGAAACCGACCGGCCCGGAAACTTCTCGCTGAAATCTTTGACATTGCAGACAGGCCCTGGCGCGGGATAGGAATAATTCCGCAAAGCGGTTTTGTCTTGAAGGAAAAGTTTGCTACTTTTGACGCGGAGAAGATATTCGATGTTCTTCATATTTCGGCGCAGGAGTCTCCGCTGTGCATTGCTGGAAGCGTACTGCAGGGACTGAAGAAACCATACGACTGTCCGGCATTTGGAAAGGAATGTGTGCCTGAACGTCCGCTCGGTGCGCCGATGGTGTCGTCGGAGGGAGCGTGCGCGGCGTACTATCAGTTCCGAAGACGGTAAAGACAAATTATGAATGGGGGGCTCAGCGCAGGCTCCGCGAAGAGTCCATCTGATGGTATTGTCCGATAACGTATGTGAGACTATTGGCACTCGATGCCGGCAACAAAGGAGCTCAATGTACATAATGTGTACGCTTTCATTAGATCAAAATTCAGTAAGTACTCAGCGTCATCATAATCTCGTCACACTGAGCGAACACGTGCCTTTTGTCCCGAAGGGATGCCGTTGGCACGGGATGAGTCGAAGTGCGGAATGATGGAATCCTTCGACTCGCTTCGCAAAAAACGATCCGCTCGCTCAGGATGACGAACTACGCTGAGCAGTTACAAAATTCATAATTCATAATTCATAATTTATTTTGCTTCCCCTATGGCTCAAACATATGCGTTAACGAATCCTCTTTCCGTGCTGCTTGATAAACCGCGTGAGCAATTTACGCGCGAGGATATGATCAAGGTGATGGAGCAGCAAAAAATTGAGCGCATCACATTTCACTATACCGCGCTTGACGGCAAGCTTAAAGAACTAAAAATCCCCATCTCGAACCGTTATCAGGCAGAACGCATTCTTGCCGACGGTGAACGGGTGGATGGTTCGTCGCTCTTCAAGGGGATGGTTGATACCGCGCTGTCGGATTTGTATGTCATTCCGGTATACAAAACGGCATTCCTGAATCCATTTACCGAAAACAGTCTTGATTTTGTGTGCAGATTCTTAACGCGTGAAGGCAACCTCGCACCGTTTGCCCTGGACAACATCCTGTATAACGCGGCGGAACTATTTAGAAAAAATGCCGGGATGGAATTCTGTGCTATGGGAGAGTTGGAGTTCTTTTTGCTGAGTGAACCAAACAGCAAAATCTATTTTGCGGCAAAGCAAAGGGGTTACCATGCCTCCGGCCCATTTATGAAGAGCGGTCCCGTCCTCGACGAAATGGTGCGGCACATCACGCAAATTACCGGCGCCGTCAAATATGCCCACGGCGAGGTCGGGTATATCGAAAGTGCACGCAGTGATCTCGAGGAAATCCGCGGCAAGCAGGGTGAACAATTGGAAATCGAATTTCTCCCGACGCCGGTGGTCGAAGCGGCGGACAATCTCGTTCTTGCCCGGTGGTTGATCCGCAACGTTGCCTACAAAAATAATTGTGTCGCAACGTTTGCGCCGAAGCTCGAAGAGGGTGTCGCCGGCAACGGCTTCCACATCCATATGGAAGCACGGCGGAATGGCGCCAACGTCATGACGGATGCGGACGGCAAGCTTTCACAGGCAGCGCGGCAGATTATCGGCGGCCTTTGCATCTATGCAGATTCCCTGACTGCTTTTGGGAATACGGTATCTTCCGCGTATCTGCGGCTGGTGCCCAACCAGGAAGCGCCGACACGTATTTGCTGGAGCGACATGAATAGGAGCGCGATGATCCGCGTGCCTCTTGGCTGGTCATCCGTCACGAATCTTGCCCAGCGCCTGAATCCGCAGCAGAAGCAGCCGTTCAAAGAAACCGAAGGACGCCAAACGGTGGAGCTTCGAAGTCCCGACGGGAGTGCAAATATCCATCTTCTGCTGGCCGGGATCACGATGGCAGCGGAATGGGGTTTGACGCATCCGGAATCGGAAACGATAGCACAAAAGCTGTATGTTGCCGGTAATATTTTCAAGGATGAAAAACTTTGGAACCGGCTGTCGGCGCTTCCCCAAAGCTGCGTTGAATCGGCAAAAATCATTGTGGAGAAACGCTCTTTGTACGAACGGGCGGGCATTTTTCCTTCCAGCGCGATAGATTACATCGCAACATTGTTGCGCGCCGAGGACGACGAGAACATGAATGCAAAATTGATCGATCTGCCCGCAGATGACCGTCTGCATGAAACGCGGAAGATCATGCACAAGGATTTGCATCGCCACTAACACAGAAAAAAACTTCTGCGCAATCTGTGTAATCGATCTAATCTGCGATCCAATCTGCGGTCTAAAAGAATGCTCTTGCTTCGCTCAATGGAAAGATTGATATTAGTCCGGTGATTTATGAAAACAACACAAGCGTCGATCGAGCGTTTTTTCTCATCCGCCGCTTACGCTGTTGTCGGCGCCTCGGCGGACCGAAAAAAATTCGGCAACATCGTTTTGCGCACGATGATCGAAAAAGAATTTTCGGTTCATCCTGTGAATCCGCGTGAAACCGAGATTGAGGGCAAGTCATGCTATGCCTCCATTGCCGATGTCCCTGACGATGTGAAGTCGGTCGTTACGGTGGTTCCGCCAATGGTGACCGAACAGTCGATTGCACAGTGCAGGAAAAAGGGGATCACCGGAATCTGGATGCAGCCGGGCTCCGAATCGCCCCGTGCCATTGCGGACGCGGAGGCGGCGGGGATGACCGTGATTTCTCCCGAATGCATATTGATGTTTCTCGAGCCGGTGAAGTCCGTCCATGGGCTGCATCGGTGGCTTAGGAAAATTCTGGGACAATATCCCAAATGATTTCGTGCCCTCTTCCCATTAATTCGTATGCGAGTGTGCAACTTGCCCATGGCGGCGGCGGAAAACTCTCGCAGCAGCTTGTGCGCGACATCTTCCTTCCGTTCCTGGACAACGAGTATCTGCGCCAACTTCATGACGGAGCGATTGTTCCCGTAGGCGGATCGCGTATTGCCTTCTCGACAGATTCGTATGTGATCAGTCCGATATTTTTTCCGGGCGGCGATATCGGTACGCTGGCCGTGAACGGAACGGTCAATGATCTTGCCATGTGCGGCGCCACACCGCTTTTCCTTTCGGCAGGATTCATTGTGGAAGAAGGATTTCCAATGAGCGATCTGCAGCGCATCGCCGCATCGATGCAGAATGCGGCGGTAAACGCGGGCATTCAGATCGTTACCGGTGATACGAAGGTGGTTGATAAGGGGAAAGCTGATAAGATATTCATCACCACCGCCGGCATCGGGATTATTGCGGATGGAATTTCCGTTCTTCCGACACGAGCATCGGCGGGAGATGCGATTATTCTGAGCGGCTCGATTGCACAGCATGGAATAGCGATTATGTCCGTGCGCGAAGGACTTCAATTTGAGACAACTATTGCCAGCGACTGTGCAGCGTTGAACGGTATGATCGCCGAACTCTTGAAATTTGGAGAGAGCATTCACGTCCTCCGCGATCCGACACGGGGCGGCGTAGCGAGCGCTCTCAACGAAATCGCGGCGGCGGCTCACGTGGGTATTGAAATAGAAGAAACAGCGATTCCTGTTGCTGACGATGTGCGTGGCGCCTGCGAGATTTTGGGATTTGATCCGCTGTACGTTGCCAACGAAGGGAAGTGCATCGTCTTCGTTGCGCCGGATGCAGCGGCGGATGTGCTCCAGGCAATGCGGCGCCATCCTCTGGGAACCGGAGCCGCGATCATCGGGCATGTCGTTGCCGACCATCCGGAAACGGTTGTAATGAAGACGCGTGTTGGCGGCAAGAGGGTTGTGGATATGCTTTCAGGGGAACAGCTGCCGAGAATTTGCTGATCCGGCAGGGGATTGTGGACGATTTTCGCGGAGGACAGGATGTATCAATTCAATCATATTTTGTGTGCAACAGATTTTTCCCAAGCATCGCTGGATGCAATTCGGTTTGCATCCTTTGCCGTGCAGAAGACGGGGGGATCCATCACGCTGTTGTATGTGGATGAATATGAGAAATCTCCGATTGGATACTACGGCATGAATGAGCGGCAGTGCGCCGAATATCGTGCAAACGTGGAAACATTTGCCGTCGAACGGTTTTCCGATGAGATTCGAGTCGCCCACCTCAATCGGCGCTTTACGAATTTCATCGTTCGTTTTGGCACCGCATATCATGAAATCATTGCAGAGGCGGAAGGTCACAACTATTCGGCAGTCGCTCTGGCAACGCAGGGAATCGGGTGTGCATCGCCGCATCTGATGGGGCGCACGACCGAACGCACGGTTCGTATTTGCCGCGCGCCGGTGATTACGCTGCGTCCACGCGAGCATATGGAGATAGATTGGCGCGTAAAAACGATTCTCTGCCCAACGGATTTTTCCGAATACGGCAACTATGCTCTGCCGTACGCAATTTCTCTTGCCAGAATTTTCAAGGCGAAACTCATTCTGCTGCATGTGACGACATTGACGGTCAGCAATCCCGAAAAATTGATTGATCATTTTCCCGATCCCGCAACATATCACGAGTCAGCGAAGGACATCGTGATCGAGAAAATGGTCGGGCGCGATATCGAACCGGAGAATTCCATCGTTCAAGTCGTCGGCGATCATGATGTCGACCTCGTGGTCATCGGCACGCATGGTGCACGCGGTCTGCGCCGTGTCCAGATCGGCAACACGACGGAAGAAATTATCCGCAGAGTGGAAGTGCCGGTTCTTTCCATCACACATCCCATTCATCGTACAGTGTTTCCGCGGCGGTTTCAGGAAGAATACCAACAATAGCTGAAGATGCCTGCTTATTGCTTTTGGGAAATCCCGCTTCTTGCTTCCAATAAAGGCGAGTCCGAAATGCCCCTATTGAAGCACACTAGCCGTTTTCCCTATCTTCAAGATGGCATGGAAATTGTCCGTCTTGCCGTCAAAGAATATAGTTCTTGATTACTGGAGGAGTTTGTATGATTCGCGGATCTGTCACTGTGGCTACAGATATCTGCAAGGGATGCGAGCTGTGTATTGCCGCCTGCCCCCAGGATACTCTCGCGCTATCGTCAAAAATAAATCGTCGCGGTTATCATTATGCAGAAATGGTGCAGGACAATTGCAATGGATGCATAAATTGTGCGCTTGTGTGTCCCGATTCCGCCATTACAGTGTACCGTCAACCAAAGAGTGCGAAACAAGCGCCGCATTCGATAGCGGCAGCGTAAGGAGCAATGACTATGGACAGCGGTACACCCAAATTGATGAAAGGTAACGAAGCCCTCGCAGAGTCTGCTCTCAGAGCCGGCATGCAGGCGTATTTTGGCTACCCGATTACTCCGCAATCGGAAGTGATCGAATATCTTGCCGCAGAAGCGCCGAAGCGACACAGTTTGATGCTGCAGGCGGAAAGCGAAGTAGCCGCGATCAACATGGTGTTCGGCGCTGCGGGCGCCGGTGCCCGTGTGATGACAACATCGTCAAGCCCCGGCATCAGTCTGATGCAGGAAGGAATTTCATACATCGCAGCGGCAGAATTGCCGTGTCTGCTGGCGAACGTACAGCGCGGCGGACCCGGTCTCGGAACAATCCAGCCGGCACAGGGAGACTATTTCCAGGCGGTCAAAGGAGGCGGTCATGGCGACTATCACATGATCGTGCTCGCTCCGGCTTCGGTACAAGAGATGGCTGATTTTGTTTTCGATGGATTTGCACTCGCCGAAAAATATCGCACACCGGTCATGATTCTTTCCGACGGCGCGCTTGGCCAGATGATGGAAAAAGTTGTCCTCAAGCCGGAAGGCTCGCTGCCGTATCCTGAGAAACCGTGGGCGACGACGGGAAAATTGAAATCGCGTGAACGCAATTTCATTACCACGCTGCACATGGAATCCGAGAGCATGGAAGCGGTCAATAATCGCCTGCAGGCGAAGTACGCGGAAATCCAAAAAGAAGTGCGCTATCAATTGATCGGTGCCGAAGACGCCGATGTGTTGCTGGTGGCATTCGGACTGACGGCGCGCATCTGTTCCAAAGCTGCCGAGATGGCGCGCGAGAAGGGAATCAACGCTGCCGTGCTGCGTCCCATTACTCTGTATCCGTTCCCATCCGATGCCATCGCACGCTGTGCGAAACATGCGGCGGGAGTGTTGACCGTGGAGATGAATGCGGGACAAATGGTGGAAGATGTGAGGCTTGCTGTCAATGGAGCGACACCGGTGCATTTCAAAGGTCGGTCGGGTGGCATGATCCCGTCGCCCGAAGAAATACTGGTGGAAATTGAAGCAATAGCCAAACACACTATTCACGCATGAGCGGAAAGGAAGCTTGTATGGAACCCCTCGTTACGATCAATGATGTTGAAATGGAAGTGGTCTATGAAAAGACCGACGTGCTCACCGAGACGCCGATGCACTACTGTCCCGGATGCAGCCACGGTGTGATTCATAAAGTTCTCATGGAAGTCATCGACGAAATGGGAATTCAAGAGAAGACCGTCGGCGTTGCGCCGGTGGGATGCTCGGTGTTTGCGTACAACTACATGAATATAGATATGCAGGAGGCGGCACACGGCCGTGCTGGTGCCGCCGCGACCGGCGTCAAACGCGTGCTGCCAGATAAATATGTGTTTTCGTATCAGGGAGACGGAGATCTTGCCGCCATCGGTACCGGCGAAACCATTCATGCGGTGAACCGGGGTGAACATATTCTGATGCTGTTTGTCAACAACGCCATCTACGGAATGACCGGCGGACAAATGGCGCCAACTTCGCTTCTCGGCCAGGTTACCTCCACAACTCCTTTCGGACGCGATGCGGCTGCGATCGGGTTTCCGTTGAAAATCACGGAGTTGGTTGCGCAGCTTCCCGGCGCGTACTATGTTACGCGTCAATCGGTGCATACCCCCGCCGCCGTGCGCAAGCTGAAGAAGGCGATCCAGATGTCGTTCAAGTATCAGGAGAGGAAGAAGGGAACCTGCTTCATCGAAATCGTTTCCAACTGTCCTTCCGGCTGGAAGATGACGCCGCTGCAGGCAAATGAGTGGTTGGAGAAGAATATGTTTCCGGAATTTCCGATCGGAGACATTAAAGTTCCCAAAGAAGCCTGACCACATGGAGATCAACGACAATGACGGTAATGAATAGTGTGCATGAAATAATTATTGCCGGATTCGGCGGGCAGGGTGTGTTGTCCATGGGACAAATTATCGCCTACGCCGCCATGAAAGAAGGCAAGGAAGTAAGCTGGATGCCGGCGTATGGGCCGGAGATGCGCGGTGGGACGGCAAATTGCATCGTGATCGTTAGCGATAAGCTGATCAGTTCGCCGATTGTGATGCACTTCGATTCCGCCATCGTGCTGAACCAGCCGTCGCTTGATAAATTCGGTCCCCGCGTAAAACCGGGCGGTCTGATTCTTTCAGAACAGTCGGGAATCCTGACGCCATCGCTGCGGACGGACGTCGAACAACTCTGCATCCCGGCGATGGAAGAGGCCAATAAGATGAAGAAGACGCAGGTGGCAAACATGATCGTGCTGGGGGCATTTCTGGAACGGCGTCCTATCGTCAAACCGGAAAATGTCATCAAAGCGCTGCGTGAAGTTCTTCCCGAGCGCCATCATCATTTGCTGCCGCTGAATGAACAGGCGTTGCTGCGAGGGAAAGAACTGGCGCTGGAATTGGCGCCGGCATAAGAGGGAGGGGCACTATGTCACACGATGCATTGCAGTGCGAACATTCCTGCAGAAATACCTGCAAGACACTCACGGATGCTCTTCAACAGGAGACGAACCTCGTGCGCCTGTACGAGCAGGTAATTTCCTCCTGTGAGGATCCGGAAATCAGAAAATTTACACGCGAATTGGCCGAAGAACATGGCGCTGCCGCGCTGCGTATTATGCAGAAACTGAATGAATTCCGGGCGCGGTCTCAGGCATTGGATGGTGTGGCGGCAAGTTTCGAAGGCTAGTCTCTTTTGGTTGGAAGGGAAAAGAAAAGGCGGACAATTGTCCGCCTTTTTTTATGTCACTTTCCGATGTTGCATGAGATGTATTGCGAACCTCCGGTTATCGACAGCAACAAGTAGGCAAGAGCGTCTTTCTGCCTATCGTCCGGACTTCCTTTGGAACAATACGACAAGAGAGAAATCGATATGTGACGAGGCGGCAATATCGTCATACTCCGAAAGAATCGCGTTGACAGCACCGGAACGCTCCGTGACAGTGCCGGAAAACACTGTGACGGCGGCGGGAACCTCAGTGACTGTAAAAGAGAAGAGACGTGACAACGAAGAAATAAACGGTTGCAGTAAAGAGAAGTAAGTTGAGGACAAAGAAATGAACCGTTGCGTTATTGAGATGTACTTTGAGAACGAAGAAGTGCGTGGTTGCTGTAAAGGTATGTAACTCGAGAGCGGAGAAATGCACCGTTGCAGTAAAGGTATGTTACTTGCGGGCGAAGAGATACGCCGTTGCAGTAAAGGTATGTTACTTGCGGGCGAAGAGATACGCCGTTGCAGTAAAGGTATGTTACTCGAACGTGAAGAGATGCGCTGTTGCAGTAAAGGGATGTAACTTGAGAACAAAGAAATGGACAGTTGCAGTAAAGAGATGAGACATCACAACGAAGAAATGCGCGGTTGCGGCAAAAATGCGCCTGAATAGAACGGAAATGATCTGTTCAATGAACGGTGTCGGTGGGATAGAAGGACTGTGCCATTCGTCTCCACACAACCATCAATGCCATTAAGTTAAGCTTGTAGGATCTCGTTCCTACCTCAAACAACCCCCTCTCCGGCTCCAATGCTGTCAACTTAAGCATCTGTAACGTTTTTTTTCAGGCGAAATGTCGTTTTGCTTACCATATGAACCATGTAAATGCGAAACGGAGATTTAGATTTTACATCTTCCTCACTCATAATTCTCGCAATTGCTCAGCGAAAACGACCCCTCCCTTTATCCCTCCCCTTTCAGGGGAGGGAATTTTCTCCCCCTGGAAGAGGGAGAATCAAAGAGGGGGTCGCCTAAGGCAAGACGAATTCCTTAAGTTGACAGCATTGTCTCCGGCTCTCCCCCTGCGCGTTTTTTGCGTCCCGCGTTTTCTGCGGGAAAAGGGGGAGAAAAGAAGAGGGGGTCGTGAATGCGACGTAGACTCCAGGGGGTTCGAATGCGCAAGTATTTCTTGCAGAGCTACAATTCTGTCATCGCAAAAGCCCGGTACCTGCGCAAACGCATGACGCGGGAAGAAAGAATTCTTTGGTCGTGTCTGCGGCAGAATGCACTTGGAGTTCATTTTAGGAAACAGGTTCCATTTGGAGCATATATCTTGGATCTTTTCTGTCTGCCTGCCCGGATTGCGGTTGAGCTTGACGGCTCACAACACAGAACCGTAGAGGGAGAAGAGTACGACAAAAATCGCGTTGAATATCTAAGATCATTTGGAATTATTGTCCTGCGTTTTCCGAACGGGAAAATTCGGGAAAATCTTGTTGAAGTGATTGATGTCATCAATGAGGAAATTCAAAAGAGGAATGCCATTCGATCAGGTGCTGGAAGCAACATAGAAACCTGGCACTGCCAAAGTCGAAGCGAAGACGAATCGGCTGGAATTGCTTTGTGAGGCTAGCGGGTGCGAGGGGAAGAATGCCGCGGCCTTCGGGCTGTGGCTGCTTTGTTGTTCAAACTGATTTGTATTCTCCAATTGCGACGTATCTGTCACACTATTGCTTGCTATTCCCAACCCTCCTTCGCCAACGCTGTATGCAGTTCATTGGGATGGTGTCTGTAATAATACTCAAGCTTGCTCGAATCTTCGTGTGCTTTGTCGTAGGTCCATCCCTTTGCCATCAGATTCCGTTCGTGTAATTCGTGCAGGAGAACATAGGGCCGTTCCAATTCTTCAAGATCGTTATCAATCCACACTTCATCCCGTGGTACAAATTCATAAACGAAGTCGTGTCCGCCTTCGGTAAAGTCATCGTCAAAGCCGCTTCTCACAAGGCGGCCGTCCACAATCCAGACACTTAAGCCCGACTCAAGCTTCTTCCATAGCCGAACGTGCACCTTTGCAGGATCCGGGAGGTCTCCGTCTTTCGCCAGTCTGCGGATATCGCCGGATTTTTTTCTTTCTGACATTTCAATCTTATCAGCGGCTTCCAACGCATCATCGTAGGGGACTCCTTTCGCCATGAGTTTGTATTCCGTCAGGAGATGATCGATGAAGAATTGCTGTTCATCATTCGCCGCTTCCTTGTCGAGCCAAAACTCATTTACCGGTATGCACTTGAACGCATAGTGCTGACCATAGTTTGTGAACTCCTCGTCCAAATGTGTGCGCACGTAGGTGCCATCGACAATCCAGATATTGATCTTGCCTCGATGTCCTATGTTCTTAAGATAAGGGAGTTTGGGTGTCTTTTCCATGGCATTCAAAGTATTGTTGGTGTGAAATAGAATTCCCCCACACAATAAAAATATCCACCATCGAGTCAGGAGGTTTCTTCTCATCGTTCGTCCGCGAATCGGCTCTCTCATATGGATGAAAGTAAGTTTAATCGGGAGAAGAGTCAAGGCAATAAAAAGAGCTATTGCGTACCCGCATTCGCTCAACAATGAATGACGTGCGCGGTACGAATTACAAACCTCAGAACAGCATTATTGCGTTACATGGATATTTATTAGGGATGCAAACTGCTATTCGCGCGAAACCGCAACACTCTTTCATTTGTGCAGCACGAAACAAATTGCATCAAATGATGGCCGGCCTAAAACATTGGAAACGTGGCGGGTATTTATTACATTCAATATATGAACACATCCGATTTCCACCTTCTTACGTTTAGAATTGTCGTTGTTCTGATAGCAACGTTCACGTGTCTTGAGAATGCTGTTGCGCAAAAGAAATTCCTTTTTGATGCCACGAAGGCAGAGACTGCCGGAAACGCAGACTGGGTCATCGATGAAGACAATAATATCCCCGGGCGATTCCCAACGCCGCCGGAATCAACGATCACTGCGTCGACACCGGAATCGTATTGGACCGGCGCGTTATCTTCCTGGGGAATTGCATTGGTAAAGATGGGGCATCATGTCGAAACCTTGCCGTCGGGCACGGCCATTTCGTACGGCAACTCGTCGAATCCGCAAGATCTAAAGAATTATGATGTATATATCGTCGATGAGCCCAACGTACCCTTCACCGCCGTGGAAAAAACAGCGATCATGCAGTTTGTACAAAACGGAGGCGGTTTGTTTATGATTTCCGATCATGCCGGCGCCGATCGTAACAATGATGGGTGGGATCCCGTCAGGATTTGGAACGATTTGATGCGTAACAATTCCATTCGGTCGCTTCCTTTTGGTATGTTGTTGGATTCAACAAATTATTCTGAGACCACAACAAACATTCTCTCGGATACCGCCAATCCGATCTTGAACGGACCGGCTGGACCTGTTACTCAATTGAAATACAGTAATGGCGCAACCATCACGCTAAATCCTTCGACCAATGCGACAGTGCGTGGATTCATCTGGAGGACATCATTTCCCCAAACCCTGACCAACGTGATGTTTGCGACAGCCTCATTCGGATCGGGAAAGGTTTGTCTTATCGGAGACAGTTCTCCGGCGGATGACGGTACGGGCGCATCCGGGAATTCATTGTATCCGGGTTGGACAGAGGTGGGAGTAAGTCACGCCAATCTACATCTCAACGGATCTTTATGGCTTGCCGGAAAAGACACGACGTCCACGTACGCAAGCAACATCCACCAACGGCCCCCTTCATTCGTACTCGCACAGAACTATCCCAATCCATTCAATCCGACAACAACAATTGGGTTCGAATTACCGGAAGACGCGCACACAAAGCTGTCGATCTATGACGCTCTTGGGCGCGAAGTAACATGTATTGTTGATGGAAATCTCCTGGCTGGATCTTATCAGTACACATTTGAAGGTGTTGGTTTGTCTTCCGGAGTCTATTTTTGCAGACTCTCCGCCGTATCAAACGCGGGCGGCAAGGAACGCATTTTCACTGACATGAAGAAAATACTGCTCGTGAGATAACAAAAATTCCAGATGATAGCTATCGTTTGCAGTTGTTCTTAGATCGGAATAGTGTGGAATGTCTCTTCATGAAGGTATTTTTTTCGTTCCACCTTTGGTATGGAAAATATGGTTTCCCATAGGGTTAATTTTTCTGTACATTTGATGTCAAACGGATTTACTCTTGTCCTGCGCTTTAGGTGCTAGCCGATCAAAGAAGGGATTGAAATGGAAACACATCTAAAGGAAGTGATTACACTGCGCGAATTGAAACAATTCGTATCCTTTCAATACACTCTTTATAGAGACAACAAGTATTGGGTGCCGCCGCTTCGTTCCGATGAACTATTATCATTGAGAAAAGAAAAGAATCCGGCGTTTGATTTCTGTGAAGCGAAATATTGGCTGGCAATCAGGAACAAAAAGATTATTGGCCGTATTGCCGGGATCATCAACAGAAAATACAATGAAAAGTGGGGCGTAAAAACTGTTCGTTTCGGATGGTTCGACTTTCCGGACGACAAAGAAGTTGCCGCAGCACTGCTGGATGCTGTGGAAAAATGGGGGAGATCGAAAGGCATGACAAGTATCCACGGTCCTCTGGGTTTCACGGATATGGATGGTGAAGGTACACTCATAGAAGGTTTTGAGGAAGTTAGTACGTTGGGGGCAATTTATAATTATCCGTACTACGCATCACACATTGAAAATGCGGGCTACTCGAAAGACAGTGATTGGGTTGAGTACGAAGTGACGATGCACCCGGAGGTTGTGGATAAGATACGAAGGATCGCAGAAATTGCATTGGAGAGATATCACCTCAAAATTTTGAGAGTCAAAAAGGCCAAAGAAATGCTTCCGTACGCAAAAGAGATCTTCTCGGTGCTCAATGCTGCATACAAAGATCTTTATGGATTTGTTGAATTATCGGACAGGCAAATAGACATGTACGTAAAGCAATATTTCGGTTTTATCTTGCCAGAGTACGTGCCGGTCGTCTTGGATTCGAATGACAAGGTTGTTGCTTTTGGAATTGCGATGCCTTCCTTGTCCGCCGCGTTTCAAAAATGCAATGGCAGCCTCTTCCCATTTGGATTTATCCAGGTGTTAAGAGCGCTGAAACATAACCGAAAGGTCGATCTTTACCTGACAGCAGTCCGTCCCGATATGCAAAACAAGGGTGTCAATGCCATCCTCATGCATGAATCAAACAAGGCGTTCGTCAAGAACAAGGTCGAAAAAGTGGAGACGAATAGGGAATTGGAGGTAAACTCAAAGATCCAGGCTCAGTGGAGACTCTTTGAACACCGGCAGCACAAAAGAAGAAGATGTTACAAGAAGGATTTGGCTATTCTCTAAAATCGTAATTACTCAGCGTGATCATAATCTCGTCACACTGAGCGAATCCCGCGCTTTTTGTCCCGAAGGGATGCCGTTGGCACGGGATGAGTCGAAGTGCGGAATGATGGAATCCTTCGACTCGCTTCGCAAAAAACGCTCTGCTCGCTCAGGATGACGAACTACGCTGAGCAATTACCTAAAATCACATATCAGGCGTTGGTTCCATCACGGCGCTCAACATAACAGATCGCAAAGGAGTCAGGGGCTTGAACCTACGGTCTGCATCATTAGTCGGATATGTCATACTGGTTATCGCTTTGTTTATCTTGGCGATACAGGGTTCAATTATAGCTACTGATTATATATTGCTCTTCATACAGTTCCTGGCTGTTGCTCTCATGGTTTGGGCACGAATAACATTCGGTCGAAGAAGTTTTCATTATCGCGCAGATACTACAGAGGGCGACTTGGTCACCACCGGCCCTTATAGATTCATCCGTCATCCAATCTATGCTTCGATCTTGTATTTTTTTTGGGCAGCTGTGTCTTCGCATCTCTCAGTTGTGAATTTGTTGTGCGCCGGCATTGGCACCTTTGGTATCTGTATTCGTGTATATGCGGAAGAACATTTTCTGTTTCTTCAATATCCGGAGTACGCTGATTATGCAGCACGAACAAAGCGATTCATTCCTTACCTATTTTGAGGGGAATAGAAGATTGAATTCACCGTTATGGAACATGTACTTTAAACCAACATCTCTCGGAAGGAGCCTTATGCGTAAGCTACTTTTTTGTTGTCTCTCGGTTATGCTTCTGACTTGTTTTGCCTGGGCACAAAAATCAGAATATAAAATACTGGAAAAGGTGAAACTCGGCGGAGAAGGGGGTTGGGATTACCTCACCGCCGACGCGAAGACGGGATTCCTGTTCATCTCCCGTGGCACCCATGTGCAGGTGATGGATATGGAAAAGAAAACCCTTGTCGGCGACATTCCGAATACTAATGGAGTGCATGGGATCGCTCTTGCTCATGAGTTTGGTAAGGGCTACATCAGCGACGGTAGAGATACTTCTGTAACCGTGTTTGATCTTGCAACATTGAAGACCCTGAAGGTCATCAAGATCAAAGGCATTGGTCCGGACGCGATTATTTATGATAGAGCGTCTAAACGTATCTTCACATTTAATGGCCGGTCTTCAGATGCAACAGCCATCGACGCCGCTTCAGATTCGGTTGTCGGGACGGTCATTCTCGAAGGCAAGCCGGAATTTGCGCAAACAGATGGGAATGGTAAGGTGTTTGCAAACCTCGAAGACAAAAGTGTCATTGTTGCGTTCGATGCGAAAAGCCTGAAAGTTATTTCCAGATGGCCCCTCGCGCCTGGCGAGGAACCGTCGGGATTGGCTATTGATCGCAAGGGACATCGCCTATTTTCCGTGTGCAGCAACAACTACATGATCGTTTTAAACTGTGAGTCTGGCGCCGTTGTGGCGAAACTTCCAATCGGCAAAGGTCCTGACGCAGCGGGCTACGATCCGGAAACACATCTTGCATTCAGTTCGAACGGAGAAGGAACGCTCACGGTGGTTCGGCAAGAGAACCCTGATACGTACACGGTCATCGGCAACGTGAAGACGCAACCGCGCTCCAAGACAATGGCGCTCAATCCGAAGAATCATTGTGTGTATCTTGGTGCCGCCGAATTCGACAAGGCTCCCGAGGCGACAAAGGATAATCCACGCCCCCGGGCTCCCATGGTGAAGGATAGTTTTTCGATACTCATAGTCGGACGTTGATCATTTGTATATTTGAACGACAACTGGTCTTATCTCATAAAAAGGTACTGCTGAATCCAAATCCCGCTTACAGGTGAAGTTCTTATGACGCCCCAACTCTCCCTGATCATTTCTGTGTACAATAAGCCGAAGAATCTCGAATTCATTTTCGCAGCGCTCAGTCGTCAGTCTTTTTGCGCCTTCGAAGTTATTGTGGCGGATGACGGGTCCGGTCCGGAAATTACTTCCGTAGTGGAAGATGCCCGTAAGAGATATCCGTTCCCGATCATGCATCTTTGGCACGAAGATAAGGGATGGCGGAAGAACACGATACTCAACAAAGCCGTGCAGGCATCAACGACAGACTATCTGGTTTTTATCGACGGAGACTGCATTCCGGGAAAGAATTTTCTTCTTGATCATTTCAATTATCGGGAGAATGATCGTGTACTGCTCGGCCGACGTGTGGAGCATTGGAAACGATGGGCGAAGCGTCTGTCAGTAGAAAATGTTCTCTCCGGCAACTTTGAACACTACACGTTGGCTGATTGGATTGACGGGTTACGCGGCCGGTCGATTGCGCTGGAGGTGGGATTCCGCATCGGGAATGATCGTCTGCGTCGGCTCACCGGCGAAGTGTCTTCCATCCTTGGTTCAAATTTCTCCGTTTATAAAGAGCACCTCATTGTGATCAACGGTTTCGATGAGGAATATCATGGAGCCGGATGCGGAGAGGATTCTGATATATTCTATCGCCTGGGATTGATCGGCATTCGCGGAAAATCACTCCGATGTCTTGCAATCCAGTATCATATCTATCATCCGTTGATGCCGCGGTTGGAGGAAAATATACACCGGTTTGAAAAAGTGAAGGAGCGAAAAGAATCGCGCTGCAGAAACGGCATCGTGGCGCTCTAGCATTTTGAGATGGCAATACTTTTAGATAGTCATTGCAAGAGGTTATATGATACAATGTAAATCGTGCGGGAAAGAATTGCAGCCGCAATGGGACGAGTGTCCGTATTGTGAAACTCCGGTGGTAAAGGAGAATGAGATCCGATGTGCAAATTGTGGTGAGCTTCTGGATCCCGAAATGCGCAAATGCCCCAAGTGCAAAACACCCACGGGCCGTGGAGGTGCAAGTACGCCGTCAATGACTGTCCCTGGGGCGGATAACTCTGGTTCAAACGAGAGCGCAATCGATGCCCAATCTGGCTCATCTATCGCGCCAGTTGCAGCATCATGCCCCAAAGTGGATATTGGAATTGGCGAACTGATCGTCAATAAATATGAAATTCAGCAAAAACTGGGTGAAGGCGGATTTGGCGCCCTCTATAAAGTGCGCAACCGCGACCTGGATGAGATAGTTGTTGCCAAAATAGTGCCTCTGATCAGCGCAGCTAATTTTCGCGAGATCATACATGAATTCAAGGTCAGTAAGCAGATAAAGCATTATGATCATGTGATCCAGCCATTTGTACCCGAACGTTTTGTCTATCAGGGACAGGAAATGATTCTCTGTCCGATGGAAACAGGCGGGAAAAGTTTCCGACAATGGTTAAATGAAACGAAGAATGATTTGGAAGGAAGACTTGAACAGGGTTTGGAATATTTCAAACAGGCGTGCAAAGGAGTGGAGGCGATTCACGAAGTAGGAATGGTACATTTGGATTTGAAGCCTGAAAACTTGTTGATGGTAGAGGAGCGGAAGGGAAAGTATACGGTGAAGGTAGCTGATTTTGGGTTGGCCCATATTGGAGGAATGGGAATCGGGATGGAAGATGGGGTTGGCACGCCGGCTTATATGGCGCCGGAACAAATAATATCTGCAAGAGCAAAAGACATTACGAAAGAAGCGGATATCTATGCGTTGGGAATGATCTTATATGAGCTTCTCGATGGTGAGTTGCCATATTCTGGAGATGCAAAATCAATAAACGAAAAGAAGCTGAATGAAAAAATTGGCATCGCTCCTCCGAGTGGTTCAACAATGTTGGCAGATGTAGTGATGAAGGCGCTGCATCATGGGAAAAATAGGCGGTATGGTTCTGTCAAAGAATTGTCAGATGCTCTTGAATTGGCAAAGCGATATGGCAAAAGGCTTTCTGATCTTGTTGGGCAGCTGGAAGTTGCAGCACATGCGAATGAATTCTCAAAAGTGAAAACTCTTCTGTTTCAGATTGATCGATTGGTGCAACAACGGCGCGTTGTAGGGGAGATGGGCAAAAAGATAGAACAATGCAGAGAAGCAACGTTGATGTGGGAGAAGAAAGTGCAGGAAGAAGAACAAAAACGAAAAAAAGAAGAAGCAGAACATCAGAAAAAACTGGCAGAAGGGATTAAGCGAAAGGAAGAGGAAGCGAGGCAGCGTCAGATCAGAGAAGCCGAAGAAAGGCGAAGAGCTGAGGAAGAACGACGGCGCCAAGTGGAAGAGGAAGAGCGGAGAAGATTTCCTGATCGGATGATTTTGGTTGAAGGTGGACCGGGAGGAGATTATTATATCTCTGCCACTGAGGTAACATTCGAACAGTACGACAGATTTTGCGATGCGACCGGATACAAGAAGCCGGATGGAAAATTTGGCAGAGGAAAACAGCCGGTGATAGACGTGAATGTTTCTGATGCTATGGCATATTGCAGATGGCTAAGCAAAATAACCGGAACAACCGTGCGGCTGCCGGAAGAGGATGAATGGGTCTATGCGGCGAAGGGAGGCAATAAGAGCAAAGGATATATCTACAGCGGCAGCAATGACATCGATGAGGTGGCATGGTATGGTAGCAATTCGGGCGACAAAACGCACGAAGTAGGTACCAAAAAACCAAACGAGCTGGGCATTTATGACATGAGTGGAAATGTATGGGAATGGTGCGGAACCGAAGGTGCGGTCCGTGGCGGCTCCTGGTACTTCTACGGCAACGGTTGTCGCGTGTCCAGTCGCTACGTTGACTTTCCGGACAACCGCAACTACAGCCTCTTCGGGTTTCGCGTCCTCCGGAAGAAGTAGCCTTTTGCCACAGCACGGTTATGGTGGTGTGGCAGTATGCTGATCCATTTTTGTCGTTTGAAGCAAGTTATGTCCGTGAGATGTCATCAAACAAAGAAGTGCTGGCGCTATTGATTCAACGGGATGAACGGCGATCCAATGAAGGGGTAGAGGTGTTTTCCGGAATTCGCGGTGAATTTGCATCGAGATCCTTGTATGACGGGAGCAAAATCTCGTACCGTTTGGAGCAAGGAGATCGTAAGACCCAATAATGACAGGCGCGAAAACAGTTTTTCGGACCCTAATGATACTTTAATACACTTTATTCCCACCCCTACGCGAAGCTTCGGGGTGGTGGAATCTTCATTCCCAAGTGTTCATTTTGATGTGGTGATCTTGATGAATTGCCGACCTTTCCGTATTATTCCATCGACTCGCAGATGACGACCTCCCCTTCGTCATTTGCATTAAAACGGTCAAGCCCAGCGTTCCCCCCAACGCTGGGTTTTTTAGTTCCTATCCACATCCAACCGAAACGCTGCCTTCGTAAGCATGAGCTTCTTCTGGAATTCTTCGTCCGTCAACTTGAAGCAGCTGGATCCCATCGGCCAGTTGTCGAAGTGTTTTCCTGTTGTCTGGCAAGAACTCATCTGGAAAATCGATACCATGATACATTTCGAAAGACCCAACAGCTAACACAAATCCTTCCTGATCGAACTGGCTAATAGGTGCGTTGACATCAATGGACCCGGACCGTGTGTGGGTGTTTTTATTGCTATTGGCGGCAAACAAGACTACATTAATACATCCTCACATATCGATGACATCGCCGGCCTGATTGGGCAAGCTGATACCCTCATTGTCACCTTCTTATGAAGTGATGTGAGGGTTTTTTATTTTACGACTGGAGTCTTTCACAGCTAGACGGCAAGATACGAGAAGAGGCGGGATGTGGTTTTGATTACTCAACATGTCTGTGATCCGGAGTTAGTCATGGGAAAGCATTGCATCACGAACGGCCGTAAACAGGTAACAACATGAGAAACACCTTCAAAGTCACATACCGAAGTCTTGTCGGAAGAATTAAGACAGACGAGTTGGCGGCAGACAGTCTTTTTGATTCGGCAGTTGCAGTCTGTCAAGCGCATAAATTGAAATCGGATGATATTATCTCGAATGTCATCAAGGACAGGTGGAAGGCAAAGCGGAAATCAAAAAAGTAAAAGATGTCGGGGCGGAGAGTCGAAAGGAGGTGTTTGAGATATGACGGATAATAGCAGACTGACCAATGGCACCCATCAAGGGACGAGGCTCAAAGATGTTCCAGCGACTTACTTGTTGCATTTGCCCAGTGGGATAGTAACGCCGCAACTCAAGAAATACGTGCAGGAGAATCTGCACCTATTGAGGTCAGAAGC
>Ga0182027_10000289_pt1 | contig 87080 bp, 66 predicted proteins | sample 712E1DmetaG_FD_121300 | JGI IMG/M metagenome (GOLD analysis project Ga0182027, IMG submission 121300) | Permafrost microbial communities from Stordalen Mire, Sweden - 712E1D metaG (Illumina Assembly) | ecosystem: Environmental > Terrestrial > Soil > Wetlands > Permafrost | place: Sweden... | reverse complement strand
TACTGATAGTCAATTTCTTATGTAAAAATTATTTTTTTTGGAATTAATTTCATAACTTGTATATGACTATTAATTTCAATCTGACCAGTATGACTATTTATGTTGGTAATATTAATTATTCTCTCGGTGAAGAGGAAATCAGAAAGATTTTTGAAGTAATCGGAAGAATTGATGCTATCAAAATTGTCCGGGATAAACGGACCGGGAAATCCAAAGGCTTTTGCTTTATTGAAATGCCGGATAAAAAAGAAGGTATGGAGGCAATAAAAACCCTTGATGGACAAGCACTTGCTGGTAGAAATTTACGAGTATTGCGCGCACATACTAACAAGGTGAGGGTTCCTGTAATGGCATAACAGGATCACTTATTAAGCATGAAAATTTAAAGCAATTGCCCAAGTTATTATTCCTTTATCTTTTTTACAGGCTCGAAAAGCTGAAAGTTTTGTGTTGCCATTACAGTCGGCATATCGTTAAAATCTTTTTTTAATAAGCTTGCTGTACCACAACCAAGCTGGATAGCATCTTTTGACAGAATATTACTTCTGTGGTGGGGGGAGTTCATCCAATCCTTGAGTATTGATTCACCCAGACTCATATAAGTATGGGCCTTGATAGGTTGTTCATTGGGCTTATTTTTAAATATTCCTTTTCCTCCGGTATAAACTTCCTTACCAGCTTTATATTGCAGCATAAACGACTCAATTATATTTTCTGCCAGAAACGGATTTACTATACCCACAAACCGTGCGCGGTCATCTGGCGCCCTATAAGTAAGGGATTTAGGGTTTATATGGTCAAAAAAGTTCTGACTTACCATATTCCCGGAGTGAAGTGTGGCAGATTTTTCAAGCAGTGGTTCGTACTTTAGCACTTTTAAATTATGTTTATTTCTGATTTCATTCGTCAGATAAAAGATTACAGCATTCAACTTTGCGAGATCCGGATTTTTAAGATCAATGGTATCGTTAAATGATTGATTTTTCCTGAAATTGCTATTTGAAAAAGAATAGAAATCATCCTGACACAACACAATATTGCTCCAGACAATGAAAAGGAGAATTAATATGGTATTTTTGCTACACAAGGAATTATTTTTTGCTTTTTCTCTTTATAGAATTTAGTACAAAAGGAATTGAAGTAATCAGTATCAGAAATATGACGATATATTTCAGATAGGCTTTTGATTCAGGCACATATATTCCAAGAAAATATCCACACAAAACAAGAGATGATACCCATGATACGCCGCCAATCAGATTATAAATAAAAAATTTACGATAATCCAATTCAACTATACCCGCAATTATAGGTGCAAATGTTCGAACGATGGGCAAAAAACGACTGAGAACAATGGCTTTTCCACCATGCTTGTTATAAAAATCCCTGGCCATTATAAGATGCTCCTGCCGGAAAAAAAATCCCGATTTCCTCTTAAACAAAAGAACTCCAACTTTTTTCCCAAAGTAATAACCGACCATATTGCCAGATATTGCAGCTAGGATAATATAAGTTAACAATGTAAGAATCTGAATATTTAAGATCCCCGTTGCACATAATAAACCTGCTGTAAACATTAGCGAATCGCCAGGTAGAAAAAAACCAAAAAAAAGTCCGGTTTCTGCAAAAACAACAAAAAGCAACAAGTATAAACCACCATAGCGAATAATGCTCTCGGGGTTTACCAGTTCTTTCAGAATTTCAAAAAAATGATCCATAAAATTACATTGAGAATGTCAAAGGGAGTTTATAAATAATCCTGACTGGCTGTCCCTGTTGCCTACCTGGAGTCCAACGCGGAGAAGACTTAACAATTCTAACAGCTTCATTATCAATGAGAGGGTTTATCCCCTTTTGAACTGTAACATTTGTTACTTCTCCGTCAATATTAATGATAAAGGTAATTAATAAAGTACCTGAAATTTTTTTTTGGTCAGCTATGCCGCTTAATTTTATGTTATAAATCATCCATTCGCGGAATTTCTCAATTCCGCCGCCTGCAAAGGAAGGTAATTCTGCCAATTGGCCAGTACCATAAGCATATAAAACACCACCTGTTGTATCATCCTGTCGTAATGTATTTGGATCTCTACCCGGCATAACTGCCTTGGTATTGGTATCGGGCAAACTATCTACTGCATTTGCAGCAAGGTAATCATCCTTTATTGTACTGAAATACTTTTTCTGCAAAGGCCTGCTTAATTTTGAATTTTCTACTTTAGTCCTCTGTTGTCCGAATGAATTTATTCCAAAAGGTTTATCTGGTCGACCGTATAATTCCAGGGTCATTGTTTTTTTCTGTCTCCAAGAAGAATCATCTAAAGTATACGACCATAAGAATAACAACAGAGCCATATAAATTAGCAATGTTATCAGAAGATTTCTTAAAGGAAATTTCATTCTCTAGCAGCAATTTAACTGTAAAGGTATAAGCTTCTGGCAATAACTGTTCAATTATTCAATAACCAAAATCCACAATCCCTACCGGAGTATTTTTAAAGATCTTTTTGGAGTAAGGAAATTCAACCTGAGAATAAATCACCAAATCACCAAATAAATTAATGGGGATGCGATTTTTCTACTTTTAAATTCTTTGGACAATCACATTGTTTACCATGCTTGCGGCTGGTTGTGGTGTGATGAGATGTACTACATGAAATTGCCACCATCAGAATCGCGATTTCTAACAGAAAATTTATTTTGCGAATCATTTTATTTTAATTAATTGACTATTAAACGAGTTTAACAGAGAAGCCATTGTCTTCAATACCAAAAAAAAGGATATTTCTAATTTCGAAACTGACCATTCGTTTTATAGATCTGCAAGTTTCTAATTTTTATCGTAATAAATATCTCCTGTTCTCAAAAAAAGTCGATAAAGAAGTGAGGTTTCTTTAAAAGAATGGATGAAATAATATAAATTCTTTGTTATAAAGCTTTTTTTATTAATTTTATAAAAGGAGCTTTTATAAATAAAATTTTATACAATGATAAATAAAGGAATTATTGCTGCTTTCTTGTTAAGTGTCATGACTTTATTTCATGTAAATGCCCAGTCTGATATCGGTCAAATAATTAAAGATTTTGTTGGAAACGATTGGACTGTTGTTAGTGCTGCAAAAGAAAAGCTTGAAAATTACGAAGCGAAAGCGATTCCACAAATAATGCTCTTGCTGGAAAACAATACCGTCAACAAATTAAAAAATACAGGTTCATTAATTTATCCGGGTGCTGAAAAATTTTTCGGATATGGACAAATCATTGATTACGATATTGATAATATTTCAATAAGGGCTGGCTGGCTCCTTGAGGAACTTACTTTTAATAATTTCGGTTTTACGGGGGTACATATACCGGAGGAAGACCTGGTCGGATTTATTAAATTGACATTTCCTGATTACTACAATAACTCAACAAACCGAAAAACTATTGAAACCAGCTCAGCAGTGGATATACGGAAAATAATTCGCCAATTGAGTATTCGGAATGCCAAAGAATGGTGGCAACTTGAAAGCAATTCCTGGACCAGACTAAATGCTCTAAGTAAAGCCTTAATAAGTTTTGATGAAAAGTGCCAGGTAAAAGCTTTATTTTATATGAGGAACGGAGATACCAAATGTACTGGCCTGACAAAAGATTATTACATTGATAATATATCAAAAGAAATTGTACGTCTGAGTACTTCCGACACAAAACGAATATCGGAAAATGCTAAGTTAATTTTATTCGATACAAAATTTTTATGGCTTGAAAACAAGAATCAATAATGTCTTGATTTGAATAAATTCAATTTGGTTGATGAGTTGACAGTTTTAATATTCTGAGTAAATCGATTACGAAATGAAACGAATACATCTGATCCTTTTAATGGTTCTTTTGCAAGGGATTTCAAGCTATGTTCTTGCTCAGAAAGAAATATTTCTTAAACAGATTGAATTTAAACTCGATAAGATAAGTGATATTGATTATGAGAATGAGTATTTTATGACGATGAAGCTAAACAAGGGCTCAAAATATATGTTTAGAATCACAAACCACCGTGATAATTATGTTGGCGAAGCAGTCCTGGAACTTATGGACGCCGATAATTTGATAATGACAAATTTATTAGAGGATAAGTATTTTCAAACTGTTAGTTTTCAGTGCAATAAAACTGGCTTTTATGATGTGTTGGTCAAATTTAGAGATAAAAAATTGGGTAGTTCCGTTATAGATATTCTAATGAATGAATGATCATATTTTACTGAATATTTTAATAATATTAAGTTCCTGATGTTATTTGTAAACCAATTTTAGATTTAGGCTGGCATTGCTAATCGTCCAGCATTCATTCGGACAATCTGAAACAGTATTTACATCGTTTAATTTTTGTTTTACTCCGTCTACGACAGATACCGTTCTATCCGCTGATATGTATATGGCTTTTGCTGAATAGCTTTCTTCTGCTTTTACAAAGAAAAATTCCGGGCTCTTTCTGCAATAAATCGTGTCGAGAAATTCACCGCTATTGATGTTTCCACGATATATCAGTACAGGTACTTCAGGATAATCTTTATTAATAGTGAGATCAAGTATTAAATCAACCGAATCCGGTTTCGGCGAGTAACATTTAGAACAATCAACGCTTCCGGTGAATGTGCCATTTTCACATGCAATTATAGTAAAAATCAACGCAATGACTATTAAAAATATTAATTGTTGTTTTTTCAAATGTACCATAATACCTTCTTTGTCGATTGTCTTAATTGCTTTCCACGAATAATAAAATAAATACCACAACTAAAGCGATTGGGCGAAAAATCAGGGATTTTGAAATCCATATACTCGTATCCGAAGGAAAATGCAAGCTGCCCCATTTTTACATAGGCAAAAGCCTCAGGCGCATAAATAAAATCCTTATCCGGTTTTGCCGTGGTTCCTCTGTAACTTCCAAAAGTATATATAAGCTCAACTCCGGCCCCAATTCCAATATTATTCCTATTGTGCCACGAATAAAGTGAGGGTTGTTCTGTTAATTCAAGGTATAGATATGATCGTTTTTCCCAATATTGGTAATAAAAATTCCCGATGTCTTTTTTAAGAACCTGTTTTGTAGATAGTCTTGCCACATATCCCGTATTAAAAGAAATTCCATAACGTGTATCGTGGATTCCCAGACCACCGCCAAGCATAAAATCATTAACACTTGAACTGCACTTAAAATTCAGCGAGCCATAGTTGAATGCAGGCATCCTGCTCATTCGCGCCCCATTCTCTTTCAACAAGCCGAATATTGTATCGTTCTTATTTTTTATTGCAATGTTTAGCGGACGCATCGAAGATGAGATTTTTGAATTAACATTTGCCCCTTTTTTTATGAGAAGTTTAGTCACTTCACTATTATTATTCAATACTGCCAATGATAAAGGTGAATATCCCGGTTTGTTTTTAATTTCCATGCTGGCACCATTTGAAACCAATTCTTCAGCAATTTCAATATTGCCATTTTGTGCAGCACAGTGTAGCGCAGTAAAACCTTTTTTGTCTGAATTTTCCAGTCCTGTCTGCTTATCAATTAGAAGTTTTACTATTTCTGTGTTACCGTAATATGCAGCAACAATCAAAGCTGAATTTCCCTTGTTATCAGTTAAATTGACCGCCGCATCGTAGTATAGTAAAATATCTACTATTGTATATAATTTGAACGCTGATGCATACATTAAGGGAGTAATACCTTGAAGATTCCGGACATTAATATTAGCCCCTTTTCTAATTAATAGTTCAGTAATATCCGCGTTGCCGGTCTTTACAGCAGAGATTAAAGCAGGTACCCCGTCATATGGGTTAATATTAGGGTCGGCGTTATTTAAAAGAAGTATTTTACAAATTTCCAGTTGTTCATTTTGAACAGCATACATAAGCGGTGTTATTCCGTCCAGGGTGGTTGCATTCACATTGGCTCCGTTATTTAAAAGTCTGAGTACTTCTTTTGGATAACCTTTGTATGAAGCAATAATTAGGTTATAATCAAGATCACCTATAACATATTCGGATGTATCTATGGCTAGTGAATCAGATTCGCTTGTTTGAGCATGTATTGTAATAGACAAGAAAAACATAACAATACAGACAATAGTCTGTGAACCATAGTAATTTAAAATTCTAAGCCTTAAGTTGTCACTCAATTTTTTAAAAATGAAATGTTCATTAAAAAAGATATCAATCAGGAAACAAAGAAAAGTGATTTAATATCTTCGCCAAAGTAAATAACAATGAATTTATGCCAATTACGCAGAATAAAAAAAAATTTGGTGCCGATGCGGTATTTCTAACCTCATTTCTAATTTTCCTGGGACCGGTATTTTTCCTTAGGTTAGGCTATTCTGTGGGGACTCTTGGTTTTATGGGTACTATGTTGGTTATTATCGTCGGTGCTACTCTTGCAATGACTTTTTCATCTGTAATTGCTGAAATAATTTCAAATCAACGTTCCGGTGGCCGGGATGAGTATTCGATGATCAGTCGTTCATTCGGCCTTAATATTACTGCCCCGATAGGGATAGCTCTCTATCTTTTGCAAGTTTTAAGTGTTTCTTTCATGGTAGTTGCTTTCACTGAATCTTTTTCGCCCCTGCTTAGTTTTCTGGGAACCAAAGGAATTTCATTTCATCTGCAGTATATTGGGATCCCCTGCATATTGATTCTGATTAGAATAATGATAAAAGGAAAGAGTCATGTTAATAATTATATCTTATATTCAGTTTTAATCGTTTTAATTATTTCCATAATTGTTTTATTTCTTGGACATACAGAATACAGTAAAGAAAATAATATCAGTCTGTTATCCATGCAGACTGGGAATCTAAAAGATTCCTTCTTTTCAGTTTTTTCGATCTTCTTTTCTGCTTTTATCGGAATAACAGTCAGTACTGGCCTTATTGACAGGATTAATGAACCAGAAAAAGCATTCCCGGCAAGTCTTAAAAAAGCGGTTTTTCTCGCTGTTATTATTTATGGTTTTGTTGCGCTCAAGCTAGCTGTATCAGCAACTCCTGACGATCTGGTAAATAATCCGCTTATATTCAGTAATATAGGTTTAATGGGGCGTTTCATAATTCCGGTGGCCCTGGCAATTGTAACACTTCCACTTGCGATACAATCTCTGACCTTGGCGCCAAAAACACTTCAATCATTGGCGATTGATAATCTGTTACCTTTTAATCGTTTGAATAATTCCATGTCAAAAGGTAAGGGAAAGTCGATTAAACCATACAATGCTGCATTGTTCACAAGTCTTCTGTCTTTTTTCTTTGTTTTGCAGGGAGACCTTAATTTTATTGCAAAGATTATCACAGTTCTTCTGCTGGTAAGCTGTGGAGGTATTTGTTTAATGTCATTAATGCATCACTTTAGTGCAGATCCTTCCTATCAGCCATCTATTCGTACCAGATGGTATATTCCTCTTATCGGTATTATATTCTCATTGGTTTTGTTATTCGGCATGAAATTTTATTATGCCTTAACGACCCTCTCGATCGTTGTAATTATCTATCTGAGATCAAATCAGATGAATAAGGATCCCAATAATATTAAATCGGTATATAATAGTATAATTTTTCAGTTTAGCAGGAGCCTGCAGGTATTACTTCAAAAGCGATACTTTATAAAAACCTATAATAAATGGCGGCCGTCCATTATAGGTATATCAGAAAACCCCATTGAAAAAGATAAATCATCCCGGTTGATTGAATGGATATCAAATAGATATGGCTTTGGTACTTATATTTATTTTGTTGAAGGAAGTTATTCCAAAGTTGCAAAAGATGAAGCACAGAAAGAATTAAAAAAATGGATTGTTAAATCAGGAAAAAAGAGCAAGGTATATTTTGATACAATTATATCTCCTGCATATTCCACTGCTTTAAACCAGGTTGTTCAGTATCCCGGAGTTTCAGGAATTCCCAATAATTTAATACTCTTTGAGATCGATCGTGAAAAGAAAGAAAATGGGCAGAGGATTATTGAAAACCTGCCATTGTTGCAAGCCGCCAAACTGGATATTTGCATACTTGGTTCCGTAAATCGTTCAATTAAATTTAGGAATGGAATTGATGTATGGATTAAGGATACCTTGATTGAATATTCAAAATTGACAATTATCCTGGCTTCTATTATTCATGACCACCCATCCTGGAAGAATGGAAAGATTCTTTTTTACATGCTGATTTCTAAGGATCATATGGATGAATCAGCCCAGAGATTAAAAGAAATATTGCGTAAAGATAAACTTCCGATTAGACCTGAGAATCTTGAGGTGATAGCCTTGGATGCTAATGTAAATCCAAAGGATATAATTTGTGAAAAGTCTGTCAACACAGGCCTTTCCATTATTTGTTATGACGAGGAAGAATTAAAACAAGACAGAAATTTCTTAAACGATTATGAAGGACTTAGCGATATACTTTTCGTTAATGCATCAGAGCTAAGAGAATTTAGTTAATTTTGGCTGCCTAATTTTAACGTCAAATGATGAAAGTACCCGATGATCATATATTAGTTATTTTTGGTGCCTCTGGTGATTTGACAAAGCGCAAACTAATCCCTGCCTTATTTAAACTGCAATATCAAAAGCTACTTCCGCACAAATTTGCTATTTTGGGTGTCAGCAGGTCTCCCTTTAATGACCAATCATATCGTGAAAAAGTAGTAGCTGATTTTAAAGAAAATACTGACAAAGAATTTTCTATTGGTTCAGAAACAGATGATTTTATTAGCAAAATTTTTTATATTTCAATCAATACTAATTCAATAGCAGATTACAGATTGGTTCTTGAAAAACTTAAATCTATTGCTTCAGATAAAGGGATAAGTCGAAATTATATTTTTTATCTTGCTACTTCACCTGAGCTTTTCGAGATAATTCCCGAAGGTCTTGCTGAGTGCAGTCTAAATCTTGAAGAAAATAATTCATGGCGAAGAATAATTATCGAGAAGCCTTTTGGATATGATTTAGCCTCATCAAGACAACTCAACAATAAGCTGTATTCGTATTTCAAAGAAGACCAGATTTATAGAATCGATCATTATCTGGGAAAAGAAACAGTGCAGAATATCATGGTGACAAGATTCTCAAACGGTATTTTCGAACCTTTGTGGAATCAAAATTATATTCACCATATAGAAATTACGGCATCAGAAAGCCTGGGGGTTGAGACAAGAGGGGGCTATTATGACAGATTCGGAGCTCTCAGGGATATGGTGCAGAACCACCTTCTGCAACTTGCTGCTATTATTGCTATGGAGCCTCCGGCAGTGATCAGCCCGACAGCTATCAGAAACGAAACACTTAAAGTCTTCCAGGCCATTCGTATGTATAGGGACGAAGAAATTCCCAATCACGTTATTCGTGGCCAATATACTGCATCCAATATTCGAGGAACAGTAATGAAGGGGTACCGTGAAGAAGAAGGAATAGCAAAGGATTCCCGTACTGAAACTTATGTGGCACTCAAATTTTTTATTGATAATTGGCGATGGGGTGGTGTTCCATTTTTTATTCGAACAGGAAAACGACTACCAACCAGGGTAACTGAGGCCGTTGTGCATTTTAAACCTACTCCCCACAGGTTATTCTGTAATAATGAATCAACCCCCAACCATGATAATCAAATGGTAATCCGATTACAACCCGATGAAGGCATCCTTTTAAAATTCGGTATGAAAGTGCCAGGAGCAGGTTTTATTGTACAGGATGTTAACATGGATTTTCATTATTCCGACCTGGTTGAACAGGAATTACCGGAAGCATATCAACGTTTATTGCTCGACTGTATGAATGGAGATACAACTCTTTATGCCAGGGGTGATGCAACGGAAGAAGCCTGGAAATTTACCGATACTATTTTAAATTACTGGAAAAACAATCCTGATAATTTATTGTCCGGTTATCCGGCTGGCACTTGGGGACCAAATTCAGCGGATGATCTGATCGGTGAAAAAAATCTTACCTGGAGATATCCATGTAAAAATCTTACAAACGATGGAATTTATTGTGAATTATAATAATTGATTTTATGAAGCCAGAAGTACGAATTTTCACACAGCCCGAAATAATGGCCGACTCTCTTGCCGAGGAATTTTATAGGTATGTAACCGAACAATACTTAACCAAACAACGACTTTATATCGCATTGTCGGGTGGAAATACGCCGTTATTATTTTTTAGTATTTTGAGTGCATTTGATCAGGAGAAAAAAAATAAAATTGACTGGAAAAGACTTATCTTTTTTTGGGGTGATGAACGTTGTGTTCCACCAGATAATGATGAAAGTAATTTCGGAAATGCCAATCGGGTACTGTTCAGTTTAATCAATATACCATCCGAAAATATCCATCGTATAAAAGGTGAAGACGACCCGGAAAAGGAAGTCGAAAGGTATTCCAAACTTATGCTGGAAATTGTCCCGGGTAAAGGTGGTATACCGATTTTTGATTGGGTTTTTTTGGGTGTAGGCGAAGACGGTCATACGGCCTCAATTTTTCCAAACCAGATAAGTATTGTTAACTCGACAAAACTGTGCGAGGTTTCTGTGCAACCCGGTACAGGTCAGAAAAGAATTACTATGACTGGTTCGGTTCTTAATATGGCCAAACGTGTTACTTTTATGGCCACAGGAACTGAAAAACAAGATGTTGTAAAACATATAATTAATAATGAAGCGCCTGCAAAAAAATATCCCGCTGCAATGATCAAACCTCAATATGGCAGGGTGGATTGGTTTCTGGATTCGATTGCTGCGGATCTTATATAATGTTGCCGGAGCATATTTATTAATTCGGATTTAGTCAGGTTAATATAGTAAAGATGCCTCCGAGGAGTTAAATAAAATTTGTTTTAGTCGATATGACGTAATATTTGAGATTTATTTGAGAGTAGCAACCTTGATACTATTGTGAAAATGCGGAATAATTATTTTATAGGGAGATTACTTACTCTGTAAGTCAGCATTCATTGATAGTTTTCTAGATGATAAATTGTCAATGGAATTTAAACCTAAATTTACATTAAAAATTAATAATCAGTCAGTTAGAATGGATTTTTGGAAATGGGTTCATTCCAACGGATTAGTGGCAGGCAGATAGTAGGCCTTGGATGATGAATACAATTTCTATTGCATTTTTAAGTGTAAAGCATTTGTAATCAAAATAGATTGGTTCGTCAAAAGCTACTTTTCAATTATACAATCACATTTTAAAACATTTACTTTTGTATATCAAATGTTTAAAATATTGAAAAATCCTGTCAATCCGACCATTTTCATTGTTGATCCAAATCAATCTTACAGAATAATTATTAAAAATCTCCTGGAAGCTTTAAACCATTTTAATCTTTATACGTTTTCAAACATTGAAGAATTTATTGAATCAACAATTGTTCCTGATATCATTATTCTTGACCAAAATCTGGGTATAGGCAAACAAAGTGGTCTTGATTTCCTGCGCCGATATAAATTCCGGTACCCAAAAACCCAATTTTTCTTTCTTTCATCCGATGCAGATCCGGAAATTGCTGTAGACTCAATTCGCTGGGGTGCCAAAGAATATATAATGAAAAGCAAAACTGGATTAAATAGATTGGCGGTAAAATTGGAAGGGCAGTTGAGTTCTGAGATTAAAGATTACAGGAACGGTCTGTACTTAAAGGCAGCGCTAATTTCACTTTGCATGTTTAGTATCATCTTCGTTCTTGGGATTATATTATACAATCTCAAATAGAATAAGATTATGGCTGTGACAATGGTATGTAATCTATTTTTTCAATACTAAAATCTTTATGGTATCGAATTAAGTTTAAATTACTATTTTCCCAACAGCCATTTGGGCAATTTCTTTCAAAATTGTATTTGGCAAGCAATAAATGGGGTTTGTAATTATCCGTACACAAGAGTGCATCCTTACCGTACCTTTTAAAATCATTAACAATATAGAACCCTAAATCGTATCCATAAAAAGTATAATTCATACCGGTACCTTTAGAAGTAGTTTTATATGGCTCAAAACCAAGTTTATTACGGCAGGTTCGAACGAATGATTTAACGAATTCATCATTGTAATCAATATAGAACGGTGTAAATAGTGTAACCTGCAAATCATGGAGATAATCTATTCGTACATTCTTGAATTTCTGCCATGAAGGCAATCCAAAAACAATGATATCATAATATCTGCTGTAGGTATAAAGTTGTGTTAAAACGTTACTCACATCGGGCTCTTGTGTAGAAACAATAATTACGATATTTCTTAAATCGTTTCTAAGAGCAGCTTTTATATTATTCTGCATCGAAACATCGATCAGTAACTCTTTAAAAACTGAGCTATCATTGGTTATTTTAGATCCTAAGCTGTTTTTAAGCTGTTCCTTAAACAGTGACATTTCATCCTGACGAAGAAGCTCCGGCTTATGGATAAATATTATATTTTGACCCTTATATTGAGTCAAATAATTGACCATAGTTTTAATTTCTATAGCTGAAGAAGGAGTGGGTTGTAATAAAAACGGATTCTGCTTTAAAACCGAATCGTCCTTAATCAGCGGAGGAACAAATAAAGTTGCAGTTCTCTTGCAGAATTTAGACACCAACCTGGCATCGTCATTGTTGAAGGGCCCTATTATGATGTCGGGTTTAATTGAATCCAATTCATGAATTATTCGGTGCGTCTTGTTTGTATCTCCTTCATCATCATATACATACAACGTTGTTTTAATACCGGTTTTTTTTAGAGAATCCATTGCCAGGAGAATGCCTTCATAAAACTCAACAGCCCCAATACCTTTAAACATTGCATTTTTTGAACGTAAGTCACTATCTTCAATACTGTCATTCATTATTAAAGTATCTGGCACAAACGATTCTGAAGCATAAAATGGTAATATAAGAGCCACCTTGATGGTATTACCCTGTCTGATTTCGGAAATGGAGTCACACTCAGATTTCAATAATTTATTTTGTTGATTCAAAAGCATTGCAGTTTCATTTTTTATTCCTGCTATATTCTGCTTTCCTTGAGAATTGGGAATTATAATAATCAAACCTGGTTTTAAGCCCCATCTGAGTGATTCGTTTGCATTAATGAGATCCGATTCACTTACATTGTATTTATCAGCAATAGTATAAAGTGCATCTCCCTTTTTAATTTCATAGGTCGTAACTTTTCCAGGACTCTTGGTTTGCTCATCTTTATTATCAATCTGTGTTGATTGATAATTTGGTATTTTAACAATCTGTCCAATTGTCAATCCTTCTTTAGCGCCTTTATTGAATTTATATATTTCGTCAACAGAAACATTGTATTTAAGGTGCAATGAAAATAGTGTCTCTTTGGGTTGAACTTTATGATAAATAAAATTATCTTTTAGTACATCCTTTTCTGTAACAATATTATGATCGGACTGGTTTCCTGCAGGAATATGCAATATTTGTCCTAATGCGAGAGGATTTAAGGAGATTCCGGGATTGGCTGCTGTAATCTCCTCTGAAGTGACATTGTAAGCATGACAGATTGAATAAAGTGTTTGTCCTTTTTTAACAATGTGTATAAAGTATACTTTTCCCTGGTATTGTATTTTCTCTGTTGATCTTTCAATAGGTGAAGTTTCCAATTGTGCTTTGACCGGGCAAAATGCCGAAATATGGAAAATTATAATAAAAATTATTGTTGCCTTGAAATTAGTAAAACCTCTCATTCACATTCAAAATAAAAAGATGGTTGCAAAAGTGCAAAATTATATTCAGATCACGAGTGAACTTTATATTCAAAAGATCTTTATGATATCATATTTTCTTGCTGGAATCTAAAATTACAGTAAGAAAATATTACGAATTTTTTCTTAGAAATTCTTTAACGTTGGTTTCTATTCTTTTTTCAATATTATCCGAATTGGCCTTAAGAAATGACTCACCGGTAATATTTTCATATAGCTCAATGTACCTTTCACTAACTTCTTCAATAAATTCATCTGACATTTCGGGAACATTTTGTCCTTCCATTCCCTGGAATCCTTTACTGATAAGCCATTGACGAACAAATTCTTTAGAAAGCTGCTTTTGAGGTTCATTTTTTTCAAGACGTTCCTGATAGCCTTGCTTATAGAAAAATCGCGATGAATCGGGAGTATGGATTTCGTCGATCAGGAATATGATATCATCTTTTTTACCAAATTCGTATTTGGTGTCAACCAGTATCAGCCCCATCTTGTCGGCAATAGTTGTCCCCCTTTGAAATAATTTGTAAGTGTAAACTTCCATTTTATCATAATCTGGCTTTGATACTAGACCGCTTGAGATAATTTCTTCTTTGGAAATGTCTTCATCATGTCCTTCTTCTGCTTTAGTGGTGGGCGTTATAATTGGCTTTTCAAATTTTTGGTTCTCGCGCATACCATCAGGCAACTTGATTCCACAGATAGTTCTTTTGCCATCTTTATATTCACGCCATGCATGACCTGTAAGATAGCCCCTGATTACCATTTCAACCTTATACGGTTTTGCAAAATGACCTATTGTCACCATAGGGTCTGGAGATTCAATTTTCCAGTTTGGTACGATATCTGAAGTTTCGTCCAGAAACTTAGATGCTATCTGGTTTAATACCTGGCCTTTAAAGGGGATTCCTTTAGGCAAGACTACATCAAAAGCGGAAATACGATCGGTTACTACCATAACCATGTATTCGTCGTTGATATTATAAACATCACGGACTTTGCCATGATAAATTCCTTTTTGGTCCCTAAAATTGAAGTTGGTTTTGGTTATTGCTTGCATAGTAGTATTATTTAATGTAGATAGTAGTTAACAGTTTACTGATTACTGTTTATTATAAGCTTCAATTATTTTTTTGACCAGCTTATGTCTTACAACATCTCTTATATCAAATTCCACAATGCTAATTCCATGAATATCATTCAGGATTTCGATAGCTTTTAGCAATCCAGATGGCTGCTTTGCCGGTAAATCGATTTGGGTAGTATCTCCCGTAATTATAAATTTGGCATTCTTCCCCATACGTGTAAGAAACATCTTCATCTGGTTAATTGTTGTGTTCTGTCCCTCGTCGAGAATTACAAATGCATTATCGAGTGTACGACCACGCATGTAAGCGAGGGGTGCAATTTCAATGGTATTGTCTTCTATTAATCCCAAAAGTTTTTTTGCAGGTATCATATCACGCAGTGCATCATATAATGGCTGAAGGTAAGGATCCAGCTTCTCTTTCATATCCCCCGGGAGAAAACCAAGATTTTCACCGGCTTCAACGGCCGGTCTGCACAATACAATACGACGAACTTCCTGGTTGCGCAATGATCGAACTGCCAATGCTATCGCAGTATAGGTCTTTCCGGTCCCAGCGGGTCCAAGGGCAAAAATAAGATCGTTTTTTTCAAATTCTTTAACAAGTTTATGTTGGTTGATTGATTTAGCTTTTATTTCTTTCCCATGGTTACCATATAATAAGACGTCTTCATCATCCGATTTTTTGTCAAGCCAATCATTCGATGAATTTTGGAGTAATTCTTCTAAATCTGTAAGTGTAATTTTATTGTATTTATGAAAAAAGGTGATTAGGAGGTCGAGTTTTTCTTCAAAACTATTAATCTCAGCTTCTTCACCAATGGTTATAACTTCGTGACCACGCGCAACAATTTTGATTTTGGGAAAATACGTAATAAGCTTGTTAAATAAAACATTATTAGCACCATATATATGTATTGGATCAATCCCTTCTAAATATATCGACTTCTCAATCATAAAAATTTGACAATATTGTTTACTTTTAAGGCTACAAAGTAAGTTTATTTTTTCAAGATATTCAATTAATGTAAGAACCTGTATAGCTTGCTAAATGGCAATCATAACTCTCACAACAGATTGGAACAAAAGTGATTACTATATTGGTTCCCTGAAAGGCAAAATCCTGTCACTAGATGAGTCAATAAACATTGTGGATATCAGCCACCAGGTACTTCCATTTAATATAATGCATGCAGCCTTTATCTTGCGGAATTGCTGTTTTGAATTTCCAAAAGGGACAATACATATTATTGCAGTAAATGCAGCATTGACTGAAAAGCGTCCTTTGATTGTCATTTCTAACAAGGATCATTTTTTTATAACTTCCGATAACGGAATTGCCGGTCTTTTATTTGGAGATAAGCCAGATGTTGTTTACAAAGTAACACTGCCTGGAATCGAAAATAATTTCAATGGACTTAATAAATTCATCGACACAGCATATAAGATAATAAAAGGTGAAAGTTTTAATACTTTTTGTGAGATATATGAAAATTATATAACGCAGATCCCGCTGCGTCCCGTTATTGAAAAAAAATTAATTTCCGGAAGTATTATTTATATCGATTCTTTCTCAAACGCGATTTCAAATATATCGTTGGATACCTTTAAACAAGTGGGAGAGGGACTACCCTTTGAAATATTTGTACAGAGCAATCATTACCGGGTAGACAGATTGAGTAATACTTATTCCGACGCTCCTTCTGGAGAGTTATTGGCATTGTTCAATTCTGTCGGACTACTTGAAATTGCAATTAACAATGGTTATGCTGCCGATTTACTTAATTTAAAGACCAATTCTGCAATACGCATTAAATTTTATGATGATAAACCGGGAAATAATTTGAATTTAACCGGTGAATAATTAGACGGTGGTATGGAAGAAAAATTAAAAGCGTTCGAGCGATTATTGAATATAATGGATGAACTGCGTACCAAATGTCCATGGGACAGGGAGCAAACATTTGATACTTTGCGTAACCTCACGATCGAAGAAACATACGAGCTTGCGGATGCAATACTTCAAAAAGATTTACCGGAAATTCGAAAAGAACTGGGTGATGTCCTGCTTCATATTGTTTTTTATGCAAAAATTGCGTCCGAACAGAATGCCTTTGACATAAAAGACGTAATGAATGGATTATGTGAAAAGCTTATTTACCGACATCCACATGTATTTGGAACTGTTGATGTAAACAATAGTTCTGAGAAAGTCAAGGAAAATTGGGAGGAACTTAAACAGCATGAAGGGAATGATTCGGTGCTTTCAGGAGTGCCTTCCGCTTTACCAGCTCTTATTAAAGCGAACCGGATTCAGGAAAAGGTAAAAGCAGTCGGGTTCGACTGGGAGGTACCTGCTCAAATATGGAATAAGGTCAACGAAGAGTTAAATGAATTAAAAGATGAAATTAAAATAAACAATCAATCCGGTATAGAGATGGAGTTTGGAGACTTATTATTCTCTGTGGTAAATGCAGCCAGATTGTATGGTGTCGATCCGGAATCAGCTCTTGAAAAGACTAATAGAAAATTTATTAAACGATTTAATTACCTTGAAAATAATACTATTAAAAAAGGTCGTTCCTTAAAATTAATGACCCTTGACGAAATGAATGAAATTTGGGAAGAATCAAAAAAATTTGATGCACTATAAAAACAAAGGAAGTCATATGAGATACTGTAAAATTGTGGTTATTACTATTATGTTTTTAGTATCTCTAACTGTACATGGACAAATTATTAAGACAAAATTAGATATCGTCGGAGGTCTTTCATACCCCGAATATGTCCATGGTGGTTTACGTTACCAGTATACAGATATCACACAGTTAGGAATTTATATTGGCGCAAATATAAATAGGGCTGATGCCATAATTCACACATACAGTGTTGATAATTTAATCCATTTCGGCAAACATTCATATCATTCCAATCGGCCGGTCTGGTATGCACGACAAGGCTTTACTTATGATGTCAGCAGCGAAAATGACAGGAAACGTAAATTTTCCTTCGTGAATATCTCATTGGGTAGGGAATTTCCAATCAATGACTGGTTGGGTATAAATCTGGATATGGGATTGCTGATGCAGGTGAAAGAGAAAACAGAATTTAAGGCACCAGATATAAAAACGGAATATGAAACAGGACTTAAATTTAAACCTTCGCTTAGGCTTCAGATATTCTTTTCACTATAGCTATTATATTTGGCAGGTATTTTGATCTTAAATCCTTTGGCTTTTTAATTACTAAAGATTTATTTTAGTAAAATGATAATGCTGATCTATTAAGAATATAAATAATAGTGGTATGAGAAAACTATATTTTATTAAATTTCTAATTCTGATTTCTTCACTCGCGGTGTTTGGTAAAACTTCAGCAATTATGGAATTAAATGCTGTTATTGAATGGGATTCAATAACAGTCGATTTTGGAAAGGTACCCCTTAACAAACCAATAACAGCAGAATTTTCATTTAAAAATAAGGGCATGATCCCTTTGATCATCACTGATGTTAAATCATCATGCGGATGCACTGTTGCAGATTACCCCAAACAACCGATTCCTTCGGGCGGAAAAGGGAAAATATCAGCAACTTACGATGCGAAATTATCCGGATATTTTAATAAAACAATTACTGTATATTCTAATACAGATGAAGGTATGACGGAGCTTTATATTAAGGGCGAAGTGATCAAATAAACCTTTTTTCAATATTTTTTCGAATTAGCACATTACCACATCACAGTTGTCCGGGAAATATTTCACTCCTGCGGAGTTTAAAATTGGAAATCCCGGAGGGATATTATATTTATAGAAAAAGCGAAGTCAAAAGGAATAGAACCCCAGAGGGGTGAAATGTTGTCTAAAAACTAATTTAACTGGAGCTTTCAATTGAATTAAATATTTTTACAGGACATCAATGATTACCACATAAGCACATTAGCACATTAGCACATTTTCAAATCTTCAAATCTTCAAATCTCTAAATCAATATGTTTAGGTCTTCTTTTTTACCTTCTTAACACCTACTGTTTTTGCCTTGGTTTCAGCTTTTATTTTGCTGGTACCTTTTGAAGCCTTTACTCTCGATTCATTTGTTTTTTTAAGTTCATCCGCCCTGATCTCATTATTATCTTCTGTCTTTGGATTTTCTTCCTCTTCAACATTGTCAATCAAGTTAAGATTTACTAGGATATTATACCAGTTAATAACTTTTTTAATATCTGATATGTAAACTTTATTGCGATCGTAATCAGGTAGAATGCCTTCAAAAAATGCTTTTAATTCTTCCGGCGAAGATTTATAACTTATGGTCGGTTTGCCATTCTCTTTTTCAAAAATTTTCTTAAAGACCTTTGCCAGAGGCAATTCTTCTGTTTCTGTAAAGATTGCTATATCTTCAAGCGTACTGACTTTTTCGCTCGCATGTGCTAAACTTCGGGAATGATCGTCAAAGGATTCAACAATAATCCCATTTCTTCCCTGGGAAATAAATTTAAACAATCCACTTTTACCCGAAATTGCAAGAATGTCTTTTAATTTCATATAGTTTTAATTAAAAATAGTTTAGCAAAATTAGTATTCTGTATTGAACCAAAAAATGAGTTGATCCAAATTATTGTAAGTTCTTCAAATTTTAAGTCAAATTAATATGTTTAGCTGGTTAATTAAACCCTTTCTCCTTTTTAATTTTTTCATAAGCACTGGTAATTTTCTGAAATTTTTCTTCAGCATCGCGCCTGATTTCTTCACCCAGATAAGTAACTTTATCAGGGTGGTATTCGATTGCAAGTTTCCGATAAGCTTTTTTAATTTCTTCGGGCGTCGAATTACGATCCATTCCCAGAATATGATAACTACTCTCTGTTGACTGGAAGAACATATTTTGTATTGACTGTTGATCGCTACTACTGATACCTAAATAATAGCCAATCTGTTCCAGAACAAGTTTTTCAGAGTTTGCGAATGAACCGTCGGCTTGGGCAACTCCATAAAGAATATGCAGAAGTTCGAGCCGTGAGTGGTAATCCAATCTTTCCTTGATCTGATAAGCAACATCTTCAATCGGAATATTTTGCTTTAAAAGTTCCCGCAACATCTTTAATGCATCGCGTGCTGAACTCTCTCCGAATTTTCTAACGAGGAAACCCTTGACAAAATCCAACTCGGATTTTAAAACTTTACCATCCGCTTTCATTACGGCAGCAATTAGCACCATCATACTAACTAAAAAGTCACCAACGGTGGTCTTGCTATATACTTTTATATCCTCAGCCTCACTAGCGCTATCAAACATCCAGCCAACTCCAAAGCCGATAACCGCACCAATAGGGCCTGCAAACGCCCATCCGAGGCCTGCACCAATTAATTTTCCAAATCTACCCATTCGTAGAGGCTAATTTTAAAATTTGTTCATGTACTTTTAATACTTGTGGTATTACCAGATTGGTTTCATCATTGTAAATTATCCAATCGGCTATTAAATTGAACTTTTCAACTGTAAGCTGTTTATCTATTCTGTTCCTGATTTCCTTTTCTGTCAATCCATCTCTATTCTTTAATCGGTCAATTCTTAGTTCCATTGGTGCATCGACAACGATCATGCGATCAATAGCCTTATTAGCAGCACTATTTATTAAAACTGCCGACTCGTGAACTATATATTTTGAATGCGATTGTTTTTTGCACCACGCTTCAAAATCGATTAGTACATATGGGTGAACTATTGCATTAAGCCTTTCAAGAAGGCCTGAATTTTTAAAGACAAGTCCGGAAATATATTTAGTATTGTACCCGGTTGTGTTAAAGGACCCTTCACCAAAAGTCTTCTTAATTTCAATTTGAATTGCACGGTTATTATTGATAAGAAACTTAGCCCTTTCATCTGCACTATAAATTGAGATTCCAAGGATATTGATTATTTTGCAGATGACGGATTTTCCGCTACCGATTCCCCCGGTAATTCCTATTTTCAGCACGTTTATTTACAATTAAATATTCAACTTTTGCAGGAGATATTTTCAGGATCTTCAAGAATCCAGGCACAGGACCAATTTTTACATCCAGTTTTGAACCTTGATTTGTTTTAATTGAACCCGATTCAACAAAAGGTCTAAAGAATTCAGCACTTATCGTGGTAGATTTACTTAAAGTGACCCTGTATTTAATAAAGATTTTCTTCGGGAAAATTTTAAGAACGATCGAATCAGGCTGATTAACAATTATGACAGGAACTTCAATTTGAGATTCGCAATACTTATCTACAGGGACAATAATCTTCACTAAATTTTTACTGTATAAAAGCTTGTTATCTGTCTTATCAAGGTTTACAAATTTTATAAAAGTATCGGTTAAATTAAATGCATCTGGCAGTTGGACGTTTAGACACTGAAGTGTGTCTACAATAGAATAAGGTCCTGATACACTAATAGCAGAAGGAATACAAAATGGTTCTCCGCTTAGCATATGGTGGGAGTCACAAATATTTTTGCCTTTATCAAAATGGATAACTACCGGCAATTGTCTGGTTTTAATGTTTGTAAAAAATAAAAACAAAGTGTCAGGAGAAATATTCAGAATTTGCAAATTTCTATACGGATCAATGATTTCTGCAACAAGTTTTTGATAGTAAAATTTAGTCAGTGTGTAGGCAGAAACTGAATCAGACGATCCTGACAGCAAGGCAAATGTATTTACGTCCAGATTCAAAGGGCCTTTATGCCTGAGTTTATAGCTTAAAATGGCATATCCTTCACCCTTAATCTGTAGATTCAAATAATCAGTTTGAGACTTTGAAATGTTACTATTGGGTGGAAGATTGGTATATTGTATCGGATACTTAACATATGCGATATAATTATCTCCCAATGCCCTGATATACCAGGCAAGAGTAGAAAGAGCAGCGAAAAATAAAAACACAAGGTATTTCTGGCGAAGTGTTTTTATGAAAGAAATAGATAATACCCGCAAGTTAAAAATTGAAAAGTATTTATTATTTTTTTCCCGGATTTGTATCAAAGAAACAGGAGTTTAAAGCTTTACAAATATACCCTAAACTCCTGGATTATTAAATTATTTCTGCTCCGATTGTAAATCAGACGTGTCTTTTAATAGAGCACTTTTGTCAACCTTAATAATAACGCTATTACCTAAATCAATTGTTACAACATTCCCGGTAATGTTATTTATTTTACCATAAATACCACCGGTAGTGATAATTTTATCCCCCTTTTGAAGCGATTCCCTGAAATTTTTCAAATCTTTCTGTCGCTTTACTTGCGGGCGTATCATAAAAAAATAAAAGACTACAATAAGCAAAACCAATAACAGAATCTGGTTAATAGGACTTCCTCCCTGTTGTGGCTGACCCATAAGAATTATGCTTAGAAAATTATTCATTGGTGAAAGTTTTTAAATTAATATTTATGAAATGCAAAGTAAGTATAAATCCATCATATTGACAAGGCAATCTTAATCATCACCCATTAGACCTCGTCCCTGCTTATTTATTTTATTTTCCTCTTTCAATTGAATGATAATTTTATCCAGAATACCATTGATGAATACATTGCTTTTTGGCGTACTGTAAAATTTCGATAATTCCAGGTATTCATTGAGTGTTACCTTAATGGGTATCGATTGAATTTCAATGACTTCAGCAATGGCCATCTGCATCAGGAGAATATCAACAAAAGCAATTCGGTCTATATCCCAGTTTTTACTGTATTTTTCAATCATTTCACGATATTCCTTATGGTTTAGAATAACCTTTCTTAGGAGTATTTTTGAAAAATCTTCATCCGATGTGCTTTTAAATAGAGGCATTAATTTCGAGTTTTCGCCATCTTCCTCTTTGAATTTTTTCAGAGTTTTTATTATAATGCCGATAATGTAATCAATTTCATCGTTCCAGTATATGCTCTGCTCTTCAAGATTAGCATATAATGGTTCATACCGGGTCATTATTTTAGTGAAAATTAAACAAACAAAATTTTTGTCCTCAGCATACGAACTTTCAGATGTTTCAATATAATTGACATATTCAGGGCTTTCAATGACCTCATTGTAAAGTCCTCTGATTAATTCCGGATAATTAATCCAGCTCAGTTTATGTTCCTGGAGATACTTCCGTAAATTGTCATTGGTCCTGATTTGCTCTATTACCTTATTATGGATAAATTTTAAATTCGGGTGAAGGTCTTCGTAGGTGGGAATTCTTTTTTGCATCGCCAATTCCATTCTTGAATTGGCAAAATCGACGAGGTCTATTATCAGGATTAATAAGTAGTGGTAAAGGTCATGCGTTTTTTGAATACTAAAATGAAGTTCTTTTTCAGACTTGTTGATTGTAGATTCTCCATCGTGCGTAAAAAATGCATACAAGGCCTGCATTATCTTTATTCTTAAAATTCGTCTGCTAACCATATCGCAAAGAACCTGTTATTTTTTAGGAATGCAAAGTAATACTATTTTTATGTAAGAAATACTATGTTGATTTAATTTTTACACCAATTATTTTAATCATATATAAAAAGGTACACAATACGTTAGAAATAATCTCTAAAAATTGGGTATTCTAAAAATTTTTTTATTTTTGATGTGATTAGAACCCGCATTAAATTGATTAATAATGGAAGAAGGTAAAGAAATTCAAGAAGGCATGGAGAATATTGAAAGAGAAGAAATATTTTCAAATGCCGTTCGCGCAGGAAAACGTACTTATTTCTTCGATGTAAAGGCTACCAGGAGAAATGACTTCTACCTGACGATTACAGAAAGCAAAAAGCGCTATCATAAAGATGGACGTTTTTTTTATGAAAAGCACAAAGTATTTCTTTATAAGGAAGACTTTGAAAAATTTCTAGTTGGACTGAATGAATCCATTGAATTCATCAGAAATGCAAAACCTGTTGAAAACATGGATGATATCCTTGAAAATCAGGATTCTACCCAGAATTATACTGACGTAGAATTTGAAGACCTTGAGAGCGTTGAATCTGACACAGGTAAAAGAGCGGAAGATTAAAATGTTACCATCTTAAAAAAATAAGGCCAATTTTAATTGGCCTTATTTTTTATCATATTTTGCAGTTTTATCTTCGATACTTACGTCTTTGTATTTATCTACCTGGATTTTTAAATTTGAAATCATCGAATCTGCTCCTGAATTAAGGCATTCGATCTGAATTTTCTTTACTATGTCCATGATAACATCATAATCTCCCTCCATAACAGTTTCAAAAGGACATACCCTGTATTTAATACCGGAATCCTCAATTATCTTGATGGCTTTATCAACGATCTTATATGGGTGTATTTCTTTCGAGGAAGGCAATACCTGAAGGGCAATATTCACAATATTTTGCATCAGTCTGAATTGTTGATTAATAAACGTTATTAATGGCTAACATTTCTTTTATTTCTTCAACAGATAATACCCGAAGGTTGGTAATAATGTAATCATTGAAAAGAAAGTGACCCATTTGATTGCATTCAAAAATAACTGAATTAAATAATTGTTTCACAGGAATATTTATAGGTACTATGGCCAGAATGGATGCAAAACAGTTTTCAAATATTATATCTTCAATTTCTGCCCCATTTTTATTCATTGTGAAATTTAGTTCGCTTTTAATGATTTTTTTTTGCAAATGATTAAATGACGATCCATTGTTGGTGAAAAAAACAATAAAATATCTCAATTTAAAACCTTTGCCACCCAATCCGGTGGTAATCAAAACTTTGTTTTCTTCCAATAAATTACTTTCTAAAAGCAGCCTGCTTTCCTGAAGGGCCATACAAGCCCAATCATACAATAATGTGCTGGGGCCGCTAATGTATTTCTGGATTGTCCTGTAGGCTTCAACATCATTAATGGTTGCTAATTGAACCAGGATATTTTTCTTGTATTCTTCCGGAACATCTTCATTGAAAATCAGATCGCGGTTGTTGAAAATTTCATCAGACAGATCCTTATTATCATGAATCCTGGAATATTCGAAATATTCCATTTGAGTATCGGAATCAATCTTATCTTCCAAAATATTGATACTGTCTTCTCCAATATCAAGATATTGGTTTAATAACTCGTATATGTTTCCTTTCTTTTCCAAACTGATTGATTTTCAGAATTCAACAACATATATTTAGTATTATTAAAAATAGCTAAAACATTTTTCAATATCAACGAATTTGTGAAATTAAAATTATTTTTAACTTTTTTTTGCAACATAAAAAGCGACTTGCTGTTATACCATTCAATGATTGTTAACGGTTTTATATTTTCATTATTGTAATTCTATGCTTCTTTCAAATTTGAGGACAGGTGAGGAGGGATCGATAATTAGTGTTAAAGGAAGAGGTGCTTTTCGTCGACGAATTATGGAAATGGGTTTTGTTAGAGGTGAACGCATTAAAGTAATTAAAAATGCGCCGCTGAGAGATCCAATTGAATACAGTCTGATGGGTTATCATGTCTCACTTCGAAGATCGGAAGCTGAATTGATAGAGATAGGAACTCAAACTGGTTCGCATGTCAACAGGATTAAAAATAAAACCGGAGAAAATTTTATTACTGAAAAACGTCTTTCTTTAATCAGGGGAAATACAATTAATGTGGCATTTGTTGGCAATCCGAATGCAGGAAAGACATCGCTGTTTAATTTTGCTTCTAATTCCAATGAACACACAGGTAATTATTCAGGCGTTACAATCGACTCAAAAACAGCCCGATTGGTTCAGGACGGTTATATTTTTAATCTAACCGATCTTCCGGGCACCTATTCTGTTTCAGCATATTCACCCGAAGAGCTTTTTGTGCGGGACTTTATAATTGAAAAAATGCCCGATGTAGTTGTGAATGTAGTCGATGTTTCGAATCTTGAAAGAAATCTGTATCTGACTACACAACTTATCGATATGGATATTAAGGTTGTGATGGCTCTTAATATGTATGATGAATTCGAAAAACGCGGCGATAAACTGGATAATTCATTGTTTGGTAAATTGTTGGGCATCCCCATCGTTCCTACAGTCGGATCCAAAGGGAAGGGCATTAAAGAATTAATGCAGAAAGTAATTGAGGTATACAATGATAAAGACCCCGATCAGCGCCATATTCATATTAATTACAGTGATGAGATCGAGCAATCCATTAAAAAATTGCAGCTCAATATTAAAATTCCGGAAAATTATGCCCTTACAGATCGCATTTCTTCTCGGTTTATTAGTATTAAACTTCTGGAACATGATAGAACTATAGAACGCTATATTAAAGACATTCATAATTCAAGTCAAATAATAGAATCGTCTGAAAAAGAGCGAAAGAGAATAGATCTGCTTTTAGGAGGTGATGCCTCTTCGATTATTACAAACGAAAAATACGGTTTTATCGCGGGCGCTTTGCGTGAAACATTTCAAAAAAGCAATCAAAATCCGAATGAAACAACTGAAGCAATCGATAGCTTTCTAACAAACAAACTACTGGGCTTTCCATTTTTTATACTTTTTATGTGGGTAATGTTCAGTGCTACTTTTGAACTCGGCCATTATCCCCAGCAATGGATAGAAACCGGTGTCGGTTATCTGGGCAATTGGTTATCAAATACAATGACAGCAGGTTCATTGAAAGATCTGCTCATCGATGGCATTATTGGCGGAGTAGGGGGTGTTATAGTGTTCTTACCGAATATACTGATCCTTTTCCTGTTCATTTCCATAATGGAGGACTCCGGCTATATGGCCAGGGCTGTCTTTATAATGGATAAGCTTATGCATAAAATTGGTTTGCATGGAAAATCATTTATTCCTTTAATTATGGGCTTTGGTTGCAATGTACCAGCGATAATGGCCACGCGTACTATTGAGGACAAAAACAACAAGCTGCTGACGATGCTGATCAACCCTTTTATGTCCTGTTCGGCCAGGTTACCGGTCTATCTATTGCTGATCGGAGCTATTTTTCCAAGACATCAGGGAAGTCTTCTTTTCATGCTCTATTTTTTAGGTATACTTTTGGCAATTTGTGTTGCCTTGATTTTTAAAAGGGTCTTTTTCAGGTCGGATAGCGCTCCATTTGTTATGGAATTGCCTCCTTATCGAATGCCGACAGTCCGTTCTACGCTGAAACATATGTGGTTTAAAGGTTCCCAATATTTGAGTAAAATGGGAGGCGTAATTCTCATTGCTTCAGTTCTGCTTTGGGCCCTGAGTTATTTTCCAAGAAACCCCGACTCCAATTCACAAAAATATACGAAGGTGCCTGAATTATCCGATAAATCAATCCTGAACCAATTGAATAACAATCATACAAAAAATGATGAAAACCTGGCGCAATCAAATTCAACTGCTGATTTTGAGTTGAACCAACTCGAAAATTCATACATCGGCCGTATGGGCAAATTCGTAGAACCTGCTTTGCGTCCTTTGGGATTCAATTGGAAGATGGGGGTGAGCCTCTTATGCGGTATTGCTGCAAAAGAAATTATCGTCAGTACATTGGGCGTTTTGCACCATGAAGAAATCCACAACGGCAAAGCGGATGAAGGTCTCTCCAAGAAACTACAGAATGAAAAATATTCATCCGGTAAATATAAAGGAAAATCAATTTTCAATCCACTTGCTACTTTGTCCTATTTATTATTTATATTGATCTATTTCCCATGCATTGCAGTTTTTGCAGCCGTCAAGAGGGAATCGGGAAGCGTGAAATGGGCATTATTTATGGTATTTTATACAACAGCCCTTGCCTATATTATTTCATTGGCAGTTTATCAGGCAGGCACGATAATTGCCGCACTTTAGTCTTTTAAAATTAAAGTTTTTAAAATGATTCAGGATATAATTGTTTACAGCATCATATTCATTGCACTTGGTCGGACTGTTTATAGCATCGTATTGTTCTTTAGGAAATCTAAAGGAAAAGACATCATTGTTTGCAGTGGTTGCCCTCAATGCAGAAGTGAAAAAATACCTGTAATCAAAAATTAACACCTTATCTTATTCATATTCTGTCTGTTTGTCTATTTCAATCATCTGAAGTATTGCTTTAATTACTTTGGATAATGCCTTAATTAAGCATTTCTTAAATTATAAAAGAAAAAAATATTTATATTTGACGCTTACCGGGGGAGATTTCGTTTTTCACTGCTTTCATAGATCGCGATGCGATATAATGTACTATTATTGATGAAACCCTGAATGGTAATAAAGAAATATACTCTTGCCCAGATTATAGAAGGTATCCAAAAACGCGATAACAATGTGTTGACCTTAATCTATAAAGATGTATTTCCTAAAGTCAGGTTTTACGTTACCAGGCACGGCGGTAGTAAAGACGATGCCAAAGATGTTTTCCAGGAATCCATTATCATTATATTTAAACAGATTGAAAATAAAAGCCTTGTCATTAAGGAGGATTTTGAAGCTTATCTTTATGGAATAGCCAGACTGGTATGGCTTAAAGTATTGCGCAGTAATGAAATTCACAACCGCAATATCACACATCTTGAAGAACCCGATAATTCATATTATTCTTCAGATCAGGTAATAGACGATGAGTTTGAAATGCGTCTGTACCGAAAACACTTTATGAGTCTGGGCGAAGAGTGTCAGAAAGTGCTCCAGATGGTAACAGAAGGTATTCCCTATGAAGAAATAGCGGAAATAATGGGCTATAAAAGTGAAAAAATTGTCAGGAATCAAAAATACAAATGCAAGGAAACCCTCATTCAATTAATTAAAAACGATCCTGAGTATATTCGATTTATGAAAGATAAAAATTCCTGATTCTTTTTCTTCTCACTATCAAAATAATTATCCCAACCGCTATCAGTAATAAAAGAGCCACAGGAAGAATAATTATCCAAACACTGTAATATATAGCATCCGTATTGCCCATTAGAACGCAGGACGACCAGAAGAAGGGATGGGAATTCTCAGCTTTTGCTTCCTTTATAAATTTTATTTTCGCATCTCTCAAAGCCTGCGATTTTGATTCACCTTTTAATAAATTAATATAAAAGTTTTTCATCAATGTCACGCTCGACTGGTCTTCGACTTCCCACAATGTCATGAGAAGACTTGGACAGCCGGCATAAACAAATCCCCTGGCCAGACTGACAACCCCTTCACCTTTATTATAGCCACCATCTCCGGTGCTACATGCACTCAGGACGACCATTTTTGCTTTCAGTTTTAAGCCGAATATTTCACTTGTATTTAACAATCCATCATTGATGGAATCATTAATCTGGGTAAAAACCAGTTTGGAATACATTGGGTCTTTGTTGTCTATCACAGTGTGCATTGCAAGGTGCAAAATATCGTAGTTGCCGGCAACTTTCTTGAAATTCGATTCGGTTGCAATATCTCCGGAATAGACATCTGTCGGGATTAACGATTTTATGGCAGCCACTTCATCCATCACACCGGGAATGGGAAACAAATCCTTCCGGTATTTTTCGCGTGTGACCATTTTACGGGTTTGCAAATCGACAGAGGCATTCGGGCCATATTCCGGTGCAAAAGCCAACAAGCGGTTTAAATTTCTGTGGACCTTCTGATCTTTTACCTGACCATAAAATGTGGATGAATAAGCATAGGATATATTGTATTTAAACAGGAGGTAGTTCAGGTCTTTGTAAAAGTTCTGCGTAAACGATTTTGGTATATCATCGATCAGGGTTTCGAAAGGCAGAAACGACAATATTCCGTCAGGGGCAATGATAAGATTTTCTCCCTTTATATAAGGTGCAACCGGTTTAATAAGCCAATCGTATACCTGTTTATTTTTCCAGCAAAACTCTGTAAAGTGACTGTAATATTGCTTGCTGAAGTCAAATTGATGATATTCCTTCAGATAATCGGTCATTAGAAGAAAAAAACTACTATCTATTTTTTGTGAAATAAAATGATACGACCCTTTCGAAAGAACAAAAGTATACAGCATGCTATCCGATATGGCATATTCAACAAGGGTTGTATTGCGAGGCAATGCATTTTGAAGTTCATTGGTATTAATTACCTCATTTTTGTATTTCAACGAGTAATAACCAGGGTATTTTCTCTCGAAAGACTTTACCAATTGATCGTAATCCCTTTGTTTACTGAATAAATAATTGTCCCAGGTTTTGATTTTTATGGAATCGGGTTTTAACTCCTTGTTCTCTTCATAAATTTTTTCTTTGTAGAAGGTGATCTCTTTCATCAACTGATTTTCCTTCCCAAGCAAAGTATCGGGAATCTCACCAAAATTTTTTGCTTTCAGTTCGCGCAAACCGGAAAGGAGCACTGCCGATTTGTTCTTTTCAGAAATGGTAAATGCCAGTTCGCTGTATTTAATATTTCTGGTTGAACTATAAGCCTCATCACAGAGTGCTAACGCGGTTTTATAGGTAGCATCTTCCTGTCCTTCAAGCTGTATCTTGCTTTCATAACTCAGATATCCATTTCTTAAGGCTTCGATCAAATCAATCGAAAGTATGGAAGTATTGATGGCCGCATCGAGATATTCGAATTTTTTATTTGTAAGATAAATTTTGTAAAGGCAATTTGCCCTTGATTTAAATATTTCAAGTGCTGGCAATTGAGCTAATATCGATTTAATATTCGGATTATCAAATGGATTGTGCGACAAAAAGCTTGGTATGAGTGCTTTTAAAGCAGATTGATAATAATCAAGTGCTTTGATATAATTATTTCTTTTTGATTCCATATCACCCATATCAAGCCAAATTTTTGAAGGATAATAGCCTGTTAAACCAGCTTTATGCGATATTACTAAAGCATTATTAAAAAATTTATCAGCAATTTTATATTCAGTGAGACTAACAAAATTTTGTGCAATATTCTGGAAAAGCATTGTCAATTTCAAAATATTATTTGCTGAGTCTTTTTTACAAAGTTCTATAGCCTTCAATTGGACTTCAATGCTTTTTTTATAGTAACCAAAATGAGTGTATGTATCTGAGAAACCCATCAAGTAACTGATCAGTTGATTGTTATATGCAGTATTATTTTCGATAATATGAAGGCACTTTTGATAATAGAAAGAAGAACTTGCAAAATCACCTCTCATTTTTTTTAATTCTCCATACCATAAAAAAAGTGTTATTTTAATTCCCAAAAACGGTTCTTCCTCTTTATCTTGTAGAAATTGTTCGGCTTTAGTATAATATCTTTCGGCGAGATCAAGGTCATTCATATTATAATAAATGTTTCCACAAAGTGTATATATATATCCCAGATAGCCATTCCCTGATTTCATCGATGAATAAATATTCTCTGCCTGATTCAAATAATAAAGCGCAGAATCAAAATTCCAAACATATCTGTAGGAAATTGCTAAATTTATCATACTGTTAGCTAAAGCCGGATCCTTTGAAGTAAATAATTGTTTTTTTAAGTCATGTGATTGTTTAATTAGCTGAGAAAATTTTATATAATCACCTTTCAAGGCAAACTTGTCAGCCGAATCTAATATCGAATAACAAGAATCCAGTAATTTTTGATGAAAATATAATTCACTTGCAAATCCAGGCCGTAATCCTTCAAAGCTCAGGAGAATCAGAATTAAAAATATAATCTTATTTTTGTTATTCATTTTTAGCCTTCGTTCAGATACCCTAAAAGTAAAAAAAAAGCATTTAAAAATTCAGAATTGCAAATAATTGGATATCATTGCAATATAAAAAAACTTCATAATAAATAAAGAAAAAACGAAAAATCGGGGTGACATTTATCTGCATTATGGAACATACTTATGAAAAACGATTTAACCCAGATATTCAAATCATAAAATTTCAAAAATGAAAAATTTTGACAAAGTTAACCAGGACAATTCAAAAGAACTAAGAAAAGTTAGCCAATTAATAGTTTTGAATGCTAGTGATATGTTAATGATTCGTGGTGGAGAAATGGTTGTTATTCCTCCAACTCTTCGGTAATAAAAAAATAATTTTCAAAAATCCAGGTGACATTTCGAGGGCTTGTGGAACATACTATAGAAAGACGAAAAATTCACCCGATCACAAACAAAATTTGAAAGTTGCTCTTTGAAAATATACAAGGCTTAAATCATTCATAAAGAAGCATAAATGAATTAAGGCTTACAAGAAATTCATGAACTTGGTTGTACACGCAACCAACGGAGGAGGATTTCGGCGGGATAGAAAGTATAACGGCACATAACTTCAATTCCTTTCCCAATTTTTTTCTTATTTTTTATCCCGCCACCTTTTTCTAAATAATTTGCTGAAGTATATTGTATACTTTAAATAGAGTTATAATACATATAGAGAAGCGATAATATAGAGAAAAATTTTACAGGACCGATTTTCCGGCCAAATTTTATTTCAAAAGTAAATATTCGATTATTTATAGGATTTTATAAATCCTGTGTGCGTAGATTATAAATATGTTGGACGAAGTATGTTGTGAAATTACTTAAGGAAACAAATTAGTTGAAACATTCAACCGGTGGAAACCGGGTTTTACGAAAGTGTCATTATTCCAAAATTAAATTGGGTATGTTTCTAGTGCACAGAAAAGATCTGTAAGTGAAGTAGTATGTATTCTCTGATGTGGACAACTAAATGAATAATAAATATAATAATTAAAATACGATTATAGTTAACTGAAAATATTGTGTATTGTAATACCAAATGATTATGAAACAAGAAATGAATTATTCAAGATACGTGGATAGATACCTTGAGGGCGTTATGAATAGTCCGGAACGGATCTGGTTCGAAAAAGAACTTGATGGAAATCCAGAATTACAACGCGAAATTGACCTGCAGCGAAAACTGAATGTTGTAATCGCCGATAAAGAATTGATAGCACTGCAGCAACAAATGAATGCCATCCATAGAAGAACCTATGGGAGCATTATTCGCGGCTTGCATGTTTCTAAATCGGTAAGAAATATTGTATCGATGACTGCTGGTATTGCCGCTGTATTTACTATTGTTGCAGTTATCCTGGTTAAAACTCTAAGTATCAGTTCTTCTGATAAGATCTATGCGCAATATTATAAACCGGCATCGATCAATATGAGTTTCAGGTCGTCGGGTAATGTGCAGGATAATGATATACGTTCTGCCATGACATTGTACGACAGCAAAAAATACGATGCTGCTATTCAGCTTTTTGAAAAAATTCTTAAGGAAGATGATTCCCGCATTGGATTAAACCTGTATTCAGGAATTTCGCATATGGAAATAAACCAATATGCCGAAGCCAATGCGCGGTTTAAAAAGATCATTGATCAAAAGTCAAATGCTTTTATTGAATCAGCACAATGGTATCTTGGACTATGCTATCTGAGAACCAATGATAAAGAAAAAGCAAAGGAAGTCTTTGCAGGTATTGCCCACAGCGGGGGATATTATAAAAAGGACGCCGGGCGGATTCTAAAAATTATGAATTAATGAACAGTAATAGTTAAAATATACTCTCTTTAACGGGTCCGGATCATTGTCCGGGCCTTGGTCATTTATTTTGGTGGATAAAGATTGATTCAGGCTATGGGCATAAGAGTATCGGCTAACTTAAATATACTTGTATGAAAAACCTTGGTTTCGTTAAAACATTCTTTTCTGGATCTTTTTGGTCTCTGAAATCTATTCGCAATAATTCAAGGGTTATTGAGAATGAAGAATTAAAAAAGAAAGTTGAATTGCTCGAACAGCAAATTGAGGAAAAAACCCATGCCGTGGAATTTGCAAAGTCAGCTTTTCTCAAAAATATATACCATGAAATCAGAACACCACTCAATATAATATTGGGTTTTTCCAATTTGTTGGAATATACGAAAACGACCGAAAAGGAAACCCGAAATTATCTTTCTTATATCCGGGAAGGCAGCAGTGATTTTTTACGGAAAATGGATGATATTATACAAGCTTCCATTATTGAAGCTGGTATTGTAAATATTGAAAATAGTGAATGTAAGCTTTATGAGCTTATTGAAGGACTTCATTCTTATTTCTCTTGTCATAAACACCTGATTGATAAAGACGTCGCATTTTTAATATCTGTGCCTGAAGAATTAAAAGAGATCTCTGTATTTTGTGATCCTTACCGCATAAAACAAGTAATGGGCAATCTCCTGTTAAATGCATTTAAATTCACTCAAAAAGGAGTTGTGGATTTTGGCTTCAGGATAGTAAAAGAGGAAATTGAATTTTTCATCCGTGATACTGGTATAGGTGGAATGGAAGGCAAAGAAGATATTGTTTTTGATTATTTTTCTAAAGTGGATGACTCTGACACATCCCCGGAGGGTTTGGGTCTCGGATTAAACCTCGCATCAAAACTGGTTAAAATTATGAATGGATCTATCTGGTTCGATTCTGTTGCATTGAAAGGAACGACGTTTTACTTTACGATTCCTTATATACCGGTAAATGTTAAAAAAGAGAGTGCTGAACAACAAATAATTTACCATATTCCTAATCCTGTGGCTGTTACCGTTACGAACAAAACGGTTGTTTGTTAGTGACACTCAATTTCTATGAGATTTTTTGAAATAGAAATTGCAGTTGTAACTAATCCAGACAACCTTATATGACCTTTGATCAGGCTGGGATGTCGGGATAATTTAGACCAACTTACCGGCTAAAAGACAGTTTCTTCAGCGCTCACATCAAATAAGGAAATCTTTTTTATTTAAAGTGAAAGCTTTGCTCCAAAGAAGTTTATTAGTTTGTTAATATAAAATAGGGGTTTTCTTGTGAAAACCGATTAGATTCGTAATCGGTGTTCCCAAATCTTTAAAATGTATAAATTTCCTGTATTTATCCAACACGACGCAAACGATTGCGGGCCATCCTGCCTTAGAATGATCGCTAAGCACTATGGCAGAAATTTCGCATTGGAAACCCTCCGTGAAAAGTCGCATATTTCGCATAGCGGAGTCTCATTACTGGGAATAAGTGAAGCTGCCGAGTCAATTGGTTTTCGCACTGAAGGTGTTAAAATTTCATTTGACCAGCTTAAAAATGAAATAGTACTTCCCTGTGTTGCCCATTGGAAACAAGAACATTTTGTGGTTGTGTTTAGAATCCGCAATGATAAAGTGTATGTAGCTGATCCTGCGTTTGGAATAGTTACGTATCCAAAAAATGAGTTTTTAAAAAGCTGGTCATCAACTATTGAAAAAGACGAACAACTCGGGATTTGCCTTCAACTTCAGCCTGCGCCTGAATTCTATAAAAATGATGATGAAAAATCAGACCGTGGGAAAATAACTTTTTTGTTTAAATATTTACATGGGTACCGGTCGCTAATTACTCAGGTAATCATTGGAATTTTTCTTGGAGCTGTTCTTCAAATTATCTTTCCATTTCTATTCCAGGCTATTGTTGATAAAGGAATTATTGTTCCAAACCCATCATTAATTATAACGATATTAATTGCCCAGGTGATATTGATAATAAGCAGGTTCTCCGTTGAATTTATCCGGAATTGGATAATTCTTCATCTCGGGGCCAGGATCAATATATACCTTGTTTCGGATTTCTTAATTAAATTAATGCGTTTGCCGGTCTCATTTTTTGATAGTAAAAACAGAGGTGACCTGATTCAAAGAGTAAATGATCATGCGCGTATTGAACTGTTTTTAACCAATACAACCATTAATCTGTTCTATTCGGTTTTCTCTATCACCGTTCTCGGTATCGTTTTGGCATTTTTCAGCATTAAAATTTTTCTGATTTTCATTGTTGGTATTATCCTGTATTTACTTTGGTCGCTTCGATTTATGAAGCTTAGAAAAGAGCTGGATAATCGAAAATTTGCACAATTATCAAGTAACCAAAGCACATTGATCCAGTTGTTTTCTGGAATGCAGGAAATCAAGCTGAATAATTGTGAAAAAAGAAAGCGGTGGGAATGGGAAAATATTCAGGCAAGGTTGTTTAAAATAAATATCAGTAGCTTAACACTTCTTCAGAAACAAAAAGCCGGCGCTTTATTTTTCAATGAATTTAAAGATGTTTTAATCATTTTCTATTCAGCCAGTATGGTCCTGAATGGTCAGATGACACTGGGGAGCCTGGTTGCTGTTTCATATGTTATTGGACAACTTTCCGGGCCTATTGAACAAATGATCAGTTTCTTTCATGCTACTCAGGATGCCAAAATAAGTTTGGATCGGTTGGCTGAAATTCATAATCGCGAAGATGAAGAAGACCAAACAAAATCACAGGTCACAAATCTTGGACAAAACCATGATATCATTGTTAAGAATTTATCATTTCAATACGAAGGGCCTCAATCTCCTTTTGTGCTGAAAAATATCAATATGCAAATTCCTCAAAATAAAATAACAGCTATTGTTGGTACCAGTGGCAGTGGTAAAACCACTCTCTTAAAATTAATCCTGAGCTTTTATTCTCCGATTTCCGGAGAAATCCTTGTTGGTGATCAGAACCTAAGTCATATAAGTCAATCCTATTGGAGAAGTATTTGCGGTGTTGTAATGCAGGATGGATACATCTTTTCAGAAAGTATTGCAAGGAATATTGCCCTGTCTGATGACACGATCAACAAAGAAAAACTTTATTATGCCGCCAGATTAGCAAATATTACCGGCATTGCAGATTCTTTGCCCATGGGTTTCAATACTAAGATAGGTCAGGAAGGGCACGGACTAAGTCAGGGCCAAATACAAAGAATTTTGATTGCCAGGGCTATTTATAAAGATCCTGAATTTATTTTACTGGATGAAGCTACCAATTCCCTTGATGCAAATAATGAAAAAGTTATCCTGAATAATCTGGATGAGTTTTTTAAGGACCGCACTGTTATTGTGGTTGCACATCGTCTAAGCACTGTTAAAAATGCGGATCAGATAATTGTTCTGGATAATGGCTCTATTGTTGAAGTCGGTTCTCATACTGAATTATCAAAAACCAAAGGGGCATATTATCAATTGGTTAGAAACCAACTTGAACTGGGGGCATAATGACAAAAATTACTATAAAACCGGAAGATAAAAATGCTGCAAAAACAATTGAATTGCGCAGTGAGGAACTTAGAGATATCCTGGGTCAGGTACCTAAATGGGTGGTAAGATTTGGTACGATAATTATTTTGGCATCTTTCACAATTTTAATTATTTGCGCTGCAATGCTTAAATACCCTGATGTAATCAACTCGAGGATTATATTGACAACAGAGCAGCCACCAGCTGAGATTACTGCAAATATTTCAGCACGTATCGGAAAATTTATGGTGTCAGACAACGAACAGGTCCATAAAGGCCAGGTACTTCTTGTGTTTGAGTCAGCAGCTCATTTTAATGATGTTTTAAAACTAAAAGTATTATTGGGTAAAAACTTTTCAATCGATACGGTCCTCAGGAACAATTTTTTAGAAGATTTAACCCTGGGTGAAGTCCAGGAAACCTATGCAGGGTTTTTAAAAAAAATACAAGAGTATAAGAGTTTTATCAACCTTGATTATTACAATAGAAAAATTGGTTCAATAAAACTGGAGCTGGATAAATACAATAATTTCACAAGCCGGTTAAATGAGCAGGAGGAAGTTCTGAGAAAGGAATATCAACTCGCAGAAAAACAGTACAGTCGGGATTCTATACTTTATGAAAATCAGGTATTGTCCAGGTCGCAATTGGAAAATTCAGAGACAGACAAGTTAAAAAAACTCTTTGATTGGAAACAAACCCGGACTAATCTGGCATCAACACAAATTGAAGTATCTAAATTGCATCAGGATATTCTTGAAATGGAGCTGAAACTGGAAGAAAGCAGTCACATTAATTCTCAGGATTTGCGTGAGGCTTACGAAAAGCTAAATGGCCAGATAGATTTGTGGGAGAAAAAGAATGTGATTGAGTCACCCTTTGAAGGCCAGGTTTCTTTTACGAAATTTTGGAGTGAGAACCAGAGGGTAGGGGAAGGTGAAGTTGTAATGACTGTGATACCAAAGGACCAGGGTAAAATATTGGGTAAAATTGAACTATCTGCGAATGGTGTTGGTAAAGTTGCTGAAGGCCATCGTGTATTAATCCGGTTTGATAATTATCCCTATTTGGAATATGGGGCTGTATACGGTACTATTACATCAATTTCTCTTGTTCCAAACAAAGAGCAGTATTCAGCAGAAGTTAAATTGGATAGTTCAAGACTGGTAACAAATTATAACAGAGTACTTAATTTTCGCCAAAATATGCCGGGCACTGCTGAAATTATCACTGAGAACAGAACTTTACTGGAAAGAATATTTGCACCCTTAAAATCCGCCATCCGCAATCAATCCGGTTATAAAAGATAGGAAGATAAGATCTGTTAGCGTTCATATTTGGGCAAAGTAAATGTAAATGTTGTCCCTTTTTCCAATTCACTGTTGATGGTAATTTCGCCTTTGTTCTTTTCAACAAATTCCTTGCATATTATTAATCCCAGCCCGGTTCCACTTTCACCGGCAGTACCGGAAGTAGAAAAATACTCGTCGATTCTGAAAAGTTTCTTAATATTTTCTTTCGATATGCCGATACCACTATCGATTATGGATATTGCAAGATATTTTTCATCCTGTTCAAAACATCGAATAGTTATACGACCTTCTTCATCCGTAAATTTTATTGCATTGCTGAGAATATTCCGTATTACAAGGTTAATCATGTTTTTATCAGCATGTGCATTCGATTTGCCTTCAATTTCCTCAATGATATTAATATGTTTCTTCTCGGCACTTGCACGGCTCAATTCAATATTCTGACTAATGAGCTCCAGCATTTCGATGTTAGCAGGATTATATTTAATTCTGTCGGTTTGTGTGCGAGCCCATTGCAATAGATTTTCTAAAAGATTATAAGCGCTTTCAGATGACGTTTTAATCATGGTAAGAAGTTCCATTTTTTGAGGGTCGTCAAAATCCGAGAAGTTCCTCATCAGAAGCTCTGAAAATCCGAAAATTGCCTGAAATGGATTTTTAAGATCGTGCGCAATGATGGAGAAAAATTTGTTTTTTGTTGCATTCAGGTGTTCAAGTTGAACATTGGCCTTTTTAAGGCTTTGAGCTTGTTTATTGATTTCTTCTGACTGAATTTGAATTTTTTCCTGTCGCTCTTCAAGCAAAACATTTACTTCCTGTAAATTTTGGGCTTGTTCTCTCAATTGTTTTTCAGCATTCTTCTGTTTTGTAATATCACGACCAATGCCAACTATACCGGCAATATCCCCGTTTGAATTGAAGAAAGGTACCTTGGTAGTTGAAATGACCCTTTCACGGTCATTCTCGTCAAATCCTATTTCTTCTTTATTAATAAGTGGTTTGGCTGTTGAAATAATTTTACGTTCATCAGAATAATAAAGCTCTGCCGCTTCTTTGGTATGGGCAAGATCAAAATCCGTTTTACCAATGATCTGTTCAAGAGATTTAACATGCCAGACTTCCATCTGACGTTTATTTACGGTCAGGAACCTGCTTTCTTTATCCTTAATATAGATGAAGTCGGGCATATTATCGATAAGTGTCCTTAGAAGATTCTTTTCATTATTCAGTAAATGATTCTGTTCACTGAGCGATTCCGATTGATTTTGTATTTCTTCCTGACGTTCTTCAAGTAAAACATTCACTTCTTTTAAATCATCTGCCTGTTTTCTTAATTGTTCCTGAATCTCTATGTGTTCAGTAATATCACGTCCTATACCTACAATGCCAAGTATTCTTCCGTCTGAATCATAATACGGAACTTTTGAAGTAGAAATTACCCGTTGATTGCCATGCGTGTCGAACCCAATCTCTTCCTTATTGAGTATGGCATTTCCACTTTTTATAATTCTTTGTTCGTCATCAAAATATACCTGAGCAACTTCTCGTGAATAAAAATCGAAATCTGTTTTACCTTCAAGATTTTTAAGGCTTCTAGCCTTCATTACTTCCAGTATTTTTTTATTTGCAGTGATAAACCGGCTATCATTATCTTTAATATATATAAAGTCGGGAAGCGTATCGATTAATGTTCTGAGCAGATTTCGTTCATTTTCAAGGATATGGTTTTGCGCTGATAATTCGTTTGACTGTTGTTCAATTTCTTCCTGTCTTTCTTCTAAAAGGACATTTGCTTCTTTCAGGTAATTTGATTGTTCTTGTAATTTAATATCAGCTTCTTTTATTTTGGTAATATCTCGTGAAATGCCCACAATACCTGCTATTTCACCGTAAGGATTTTTAAAAGCTACTTTCGATGTCAGAAATTGGATGAAATTGCCATTCGCATCTATCCCTAATTCTTCCTTATCAATGATCGATTTCCCGGAAGCCAGAATTTGTTTATCATCTTTCAGGATATTCGTAGCATATTCAAGGGGATAAAAGTCAGAATGTGTCTTGCCAATGATATTATCAAGGTTATCGGTTTTAAAAGACTTCATCATCATCTTATTGACCGTAATAAACCGGCTCTGGTTATCTTTAAAATAGATATAATCGGGAATATTATCAATAAGAGTTCTCAATAAATTTCGTTCTTCTTCCAGGATCTTATTTTGTGTGCCAAGCTCTTCCGATTGCTGATTAATTTCTTCCTGTCTTTCTTCCAAAAGTTGGTTCACCTCCTGCAGGTTTTGTGATTGCTCTCTCAATTTTTCTTCAGCTTCTTTTTGTTTTGTAATATCACGGCCAATACCAACCAATCCGGCAATCTTTCCATCCTTGTCCCTGAAAGGAACTTTCGTTGTGGACCTAACTCTAATATTGCCATCGGCATCAAAACCGATTTCTTCTTTATTAATAACCGATTGACCGGTAGCCAGTATGTGTTTATCGTCTTTGTGAAAAATATCAGCAATATCCCTTGGATAGAAATCGAAATCGGTCTTACCAATCAAATTTTTTGCTGACCCTGCTTTTGTCACTTTTATCTGTTCAGGATTGCCGTCAAGAAACCTGCATTCGCTGTCCTTAATATAAATAGTATCGGGCATATTGTCGATCAATGTCCTGAGTAGGTTTTTCTCATATTCAAGAATATTGTTTTTTTCCTCCAACTCACGAGATGCTGACCTTTGCTCTGTAATATCAGAGATAATTCCCATAAGGCCGATGATTTTTCCTTTTTTGTTTTTAATCGGCAATTTGGTTGTATGTGTAAATTTTAATTTTCCATTCCGGTTACTTTCTTGTTCTCTATCTATGGAAGGCATTTTTGCATTCAATATTTTCCCATCTTCCATTAGATATTTTTCGGCATCTTCGTTTTTATACAATTCCATATCGGTCTTCCCATAAAGATCATCAGGGGCTTCAACTTTCAACATTTCGGCAAACTTGTTATTGGCGACGATGTATTTGCTATTGGTATCTTTAATATAGACACTGTCGGGTAAATTATTTATAAGGATGTTAAGCTGATCGCTTTCATTTAGTATGCTGTCTGCAATTGAATGCACCATTTTGTTTTTTCGTTTCCGGATCGTTCGGTAAATATAAACCACACCCAGAGATGATCCCAATCCACCAAGGAAAGTGATGATACCGGTAGCTAATAATCCCGGAATGAACAGGAGGCAATTGATAACAAGTTGGCAGTCTGTCATGGTTAATAAATTCAGTATTTTAATCGCATATGCTGCATTCGATTTTACGTAAATCCTTAATTATAGTTCACGAATTGGATAAACGTCATAAAAAATAGGATGAATAGATTAATTAATTATATAAAAGTCATTTTTAGGGTGATGGGCATCTTTTATTCTAATGCTGAGAATTGGCCGAATTCTATAAATTTCGGCCACATTTTCACCCGGATGCAAATGTATTAAAAAGAATAAATTTAGCTTTAGAATGAATGGTTTTAATAAGAAGAATTCAGTAGCTAGAATTTAGTAATGCGAATTAAGAGTCGAAAATTAGAAGCCCGGAGGGCTGGCATGTTTGTAGAAGATTGATTGATTCCGAGATTTAGCCCCGATGCGCCGGCCTCGTATGACTGCGAGACCAGCGCATCGGGGCTATTTTAGGAGGGATAATTTTGCTATAAACATGCCAGCCCTCCGGGCTTGGCTTACAGATATCTTTTAACCAGTTATATTTTGTCATTAACTTAATTTAACCCTTAATTAGCATTATAAGCTACTTGCTACTATTTTGTAATTGTTGATGAATAAAAAAGAAGTCTACAAAATATTGGCATAAAAAATAAATAGAATGTTCGGTTTCTTTATCAGATCTTTTAAATATTTCCAGAAATTATCACCTTTACGGAATGTTAGTCATTGTTGATGATAAAATCCCTTTTATAAAGGGTGTATTGGAACCCTTTATGGATGTGCAGTACATTCAGGGAACTCAGATTACTCAAAAAGTAGCTAGAGATGCGGATGCACTTATCGTGCGGACACGTACACAGTGCAATGCTGAATTATTGGAAGGCTCAAAAGTTCGATTTATTGCGACAGCAACTATCGGCTACGATCATATAGATGTTGAATATTGCCGGATGAAGGGGATTAACTGGACAAATGCAGCAGGTAGCAATTCAGGGTCGGTAATGCAATACGTTGCAGCTGCCTTACTTGAATATGCGATAGAAAAGAAGATTAATCTTCAGAAACGTGTTTTGGGTGTGATAGGGGCAGGCAACGTAGGTAAAAAGGTTATCAGGCTTGCAGAATCTTTATGTATGGGTGTTGTGATTAATGATCCTCCACGTTCACGAAGTGAGGGCCATTGTGGTTTTGTGTCACTTGAAGGAATTCTTCGTGAAGCTGATATTATTACCCTTCATGTACCACTCATTAAAACCGGTGAGGATCAAACTTTGCATTTGATAGACGATGCGCTTCTTGGCAAAATAAATAAGGGGACGATTCTCATTAATACTTCGAGAGGCGAAGTTGTTGATTCAGTGGCATTGAAAAAAGCATTTAATGCTGACCGACTGTCAACTGCAATACTTGATGTATGGGAAAATGAACCCTATATTGACAAAGAATTACTCAATTCTATCTTTATTGGAACTCCGCACATTGCAGGATATTCTGTTGACGGGAAAGCAAAAGCAACTACAATGGCAGTGAACGCTCTGAGCAGGTATTTTCATCTTGGGATTGAAGATTGGGAACCATTCGATATCCCCGAACCTGAAAACAGAATGATTCAGTTTGATGCAAAGGACAAAAGTTTGCAGGAGATATTTAATTATCTGGTAAAATTTACATACGATATTCGGAAAGACGATATTGCATTAAGACTTTTACCGAATGATTTTGAAAATTACAGGGGAAACTATCCTGTTCGTCGTGAATTTAGTGCATTCCAAATAATCATTAAAAACCTGTCGGAAGAGAATAAGATAGCATTAATCAGGGCTGGTTTCAATATTCTTTAAGAAGTAATTGTCATCCAAGTTATGGTCATTCTAATGATATACTTATATCATTTTTTCATATTTGAGCTGGAGTTCATATAATTTTTCTCGACGGTTATGCCCGTTGATCATGTTTTCACCTTCGTCGAGTTCCAGTTTTAATCTTATATAAAATGCCTTATAATGAATATAATGCGCACCATTTTCGAATTCCCAATATACATTCCTCGCCTTATAAATTTTACCTACACAAGCTTCAAAGATTAAAGTATAGGATATTCCGGTTATTCGTTCAGCTTCCAGGATAGAATTAAACCGGATGCTTTTGTCAGCAAAGTGTCCAATTACAGGAATTGTAAAACGTCTTTGCATTCTTTTTTTTGCGGCAGGCTCTAGCATTCTTTTTTTTCTTATTGAAACGATAGAAATTAAACTTGGTTTCATTAAAGTAGAAAAAAAAAGCTTTCAAGTCAAGATGTTTATAAAGAAAAATAGTTGAAAATCCACATAACAGCAAATTTTAATTATTTGATATGAAATAAATTTTGTATTATATATTAAATGAGATTGAATTAAAACACAATCCGGAAGGATGAAACATTCAAGTGCACGTCCGTCCAGGCGAATATGTCAGACTGGAACCAGGAAATGCAAAATGAAAACAATCCCATATATTAATCCTTGTTAAATCAGCCTTATAAACTGTAGATTAATTAAATAATTCCAATGAAAACAATTTTGAATAAATTTAAAATACTTAATCAATTAATTTTCAGTGCGAGACGATTGAAGTTAATAAGAGATTAATTATGCAATTTTTCCGGCTGACCTGTGGTTTCGAGCACATTCGACCATAATTCACCTTCCCCAAAGATTATTTTTCGTTTCAATACAGCAAGATGTATTGGCAAAAGGGTAAATTGTGAGTTCCAATAACCCACAACAAATCCTGTTCTCCCTGCCATTGCTGCATGAACTGCATATTGTGCCAAAAGATTGCAAAATAAACTATCATTTGCATTGGCTGAAGCGCTTCGTATTATATAACTGGGGTCAATATACTTCAGTGTATATGGGAACTTCCTGTGATCAAAATCTTCATGGATCTTATCGCGCAGAAACAATCCGATGTCTTTGTATTTAACATTACCAGAAGCATCAATTCCGGATGGTTCACCTTCGAAAAATTGTTGACCGGCCCCTTCTGCTACTACAATAAGTGCGTGGTGTTTTCTTTCAAGTCTGTTTCTAAGTACTTTCAGGAATCCTTTAGGTCCTTCCAAATCAAATTTTACTTCGGGAATCAGAACATAATTGACTTCCTGAACAGCCAAAGCAGCATTGGCTGCAATGAATCCTGAATCACGTCCCATCAATTTAACAAGGGCGATTCCGTTGTAAGCACCCTTTGCTTCATTATGTGCACCACGAAGAATGTCTGTTGCTATAGTGAAGGCTGTTTCAAAGCCAAATGATTTTTCGATTAGATTGATATCATTGTCAATGGTTTTGGGAATGCCGGCTATGGATATTTTCAAACCTCTTCTCTGGACTTCCTCTGAAATAGCAAGGGCTCCACGCAATGCCCCATCTCCACCAATGGTAAAAAGGATGTTGATATTCATTCTTTCAAGGGCGTCTACAATATCTCCAACATCCTGATGACCCCTCGAAGTTCCAAGAATTGTCCCTCCATTGGTATGAATATTTTCAACCAGATCGGCTGTAAGATCAATAATATCGTGTTTATATTTTGGAATAAACCCTTCATAGCCATATTTGATTCCTGTAATGTTGGTTACACCGTATCGGTTTGACAGTTGCATAACCAGGCCACGTATCACATTATTTAAGCCTGGGCAAAGTCCGCCACAGGTAACAATCGCAACTTTGGTTTTTGCAGGATCAAAATATAAAAATTCTTTAGGACCACCTTTTTCGAATGATTCTGGTTCGGTATTGTTCGTCTTGCATCTGTTAAAATGATAAAGCGATGATCTCATGAGGATACGTTCATCGTCCTGGACATAATTATAAACGCCATCATTCTCCTCTTTCGATAAATTAAGAGGGGAAGTAACGCTGCATTTCCCCAAACGAGGAACTATAAAATCTTCGGTATTATACATAATAAAATTTCATTTAGAGGGAACAAAAATAAACATTTCAAACTAATCTTGTTATTTCGATAACATCGATTTATTTATTGTTTGAGGGTAAATTTTCTACTTTAATAATTATTGGATGAAATGCTCGCGAATATATATTTTTGCCCATTTAATTTTATACTACGATCTGTCTAGTAATTCTTTAAGCGGTTTTATGGCGTTATTCCAGGTATAATGTTTAAAAGCAAATTCCTGCATTTTACGAACATTGTTTTGAGAATTGCCTTTAATAATTACCTGTATACTATCGATTAACTCCTCAACAGATTTAAAATAGATGGCAAGATTATCACTTGTATTCCTGTTAAACTCTGAATCAAATGCAATGATTGGAATGCCAGAATACATTGCCTCAATCAACGAGGGATTGGTACCTCCGGCACTATGTCCGTGCAAATAAACCATGCATCGTTTTCGTAACGTCTGCAATTTTACAGGATCATTATAAATGGGACCGGTAAGTTTTATATTATTATGAAATGCATACTTTCGATATAGATTTCTTCCGTATTTTGTGTCCTTCCAATTTGATACAATTATCAACTCCAGGTCTTTAATTTTTTTAAAAGCTTCCAGGAAGCAATGAATATTATTTTCTGGTTCGGCTCTGGCAATAACCAAAGCATAGGGCCGGTTATTTATCTCTTCTTTTAAACCCACTGAGGGAATATGATCGCCACCATAGCTCGTTATGATAACCTTATTTAAATACCGCTGTGGGATATAGGATTTCATAGCTTGATTGTCCAATAAAATATAATTGGAATACTGAATGGCCAATCGGGTATTTATTCGTAGATAGATCCCGACAAGTTTGTTCCATTTATGTCTTTGCCACTCCATGCCATCAATATGTGTAGCAATAGGTGGCATCCTGAAAATTTTAAAAAAAGGGAGGAAAATAGATCCACCCGCTCCCAATAAAATAGTGAAGTCGGAACTTTTATATGCAATTAGTAAAGAGATAAAATCGTAAAAAAGGCTAAAAATTCCATTTGAATTGATATGAAGGTAAATTAATTTCACATATTCTCTTCCGTTGTGAACGCGTTCATTTTTAGTGTAAAGTTTTCTATTGCAAACTACACAAACATTGTAAGTCTGACTGAGCAGTGAAGCAATATTTTCAGCATAAGTTTCAAAACCACCATAACGGGCAGGGATTCCTGCGCTACCAATGATGAATATTTTCTTCCTTAACATTTCAATTTTTATAGGATGTTAAGTTATTAACAATATCAAAATTTTGACTTTTTAGATAATTAATTTATGGACAATATTATCCTAATGAACGCTCATAAAATTTCAGGTTAAATGTAACGGTCAATTAAACTTAATCAAATGATTAGTTAACAATAGAATACATTTCAATATTAGTTAAACATCAGATAATCTGATAAATAAATAAATATTTTTTTTTTTTCATTTTTAATAAACTGATAATAACAACAATAGATTTTAAATGACAAAATCAAGGTCAAAACGATTTTTTTTTTATGTTTTTTTTCACAAAATTGCTGAATAAAGATTAACAATACCTAAAATTTATAATTAACTCTTACTAAACATTCTACATAAAATGCACCGTGAAGTTTGGAACAATTGTCTTAAGGTAATAAAGGATAATGTGCCATCCATTAGCTTTAGAACTTGGTTCGAACCAATCGTCCCACTCAGGCTGGAGAAAAATATTTTAACAATTCAGGTTCCCAGTCCATTTTTTTATGAATATCTCGAAGAAAAATACATTGAGATAATTAGTAAAACATTGCGCAAAGAGCTTGGGTACGATGCGAAGCTTGAATATAGTGTGGTAATGGATCACAATTCTCAGGGAACAACGAATAACAGTCCACTCACTATTAAGCTTCCTGCACAAAACCACAAGGAAATTAAAAACAGACCCGTATCTGTTCCTTTGAGCGCCGAGGAAAAAACAATTAAAAATCCTTTCATTATCCCCGGTTTAAAAAAACTTAATATTGATCCTCGCCTTAATCCAGAGAACTCCTTCGCAAATTTTGTTGAAGGTGACTGTAATAGACTTGCTCGATCTGCTGGTATTGCGGTTGCAAATAGTCCTGGAGGCACTGCTTTTAACCCATTATTAATATATGGGGATTCAGGATTGGGAAAAACACATCTTGCCCAGGCAATTGGAATTGAAGTGAAAGAGAAATTTCCGGATAAAACGGTTTTATATGTTAACGCTAATAAGTTCCAGACTCAATTTGTAGAATCTATCCGCAACAATAATAAAAATGATTTTCTGCATTTTTACCAAATGATTGATGTCCTTATCATTGACGATGTTCATGAATTTGCCGGAAAAGAAAAAACGCAGGATACGTTTTTTCATATTTTCAATCATCTGCATCAGTCGGGGAAACAACTCATATTGACCTCTGATAAACCGCCTGTTGAATTGCAAGGTATGGAGCAACGATTATTATCCAGGTTTAAATGGGGCTTATCGGCTGATTTGCAACCACCTGATTTTGAAACACGTATTGCGATTCTTAAGCAAAAAACCTATAAAGACGGTATCATAATGGCTGAAGACGTAATAGAATATGTCTCAACCCATATAACAGATAATATCCGTGAACTCGAAGGAGCCTTGATTTCATTGTTAGCACAATCTACCCTTAATAAAAAGGAGATTACCCTCGATCTTGCAAAGGAAATGATCGACAAACTCATTAAAAACACAAAAAGAGAAGTATCGATCGATTATATACAGAAAGTTGTATGCAACTATTACGATATCGGTGTTGAAATGTTGCAGTCAAAAACCCGTAAGCGTGAAATAGTGCAAGCCCGGCAAGTGGCTATGTATTTTAGTAAAAGCCTGACAAAATCATCTTTGGCCACGATTGGAGCACAAATCGGTGGTAAAGACCATGCTACAGTTTTACATGCTTGTAAAACTGTAAATAACCTGATGGATACCGATAAACATTTTAAAAGCCAGATGGACGACATTGAAAAGAAACTAAAGTTTTAAAAGCTTATAGGAAACAGGTTTATTCAAACCTGTTTTTTTTTGACACATACTTTTTTTCATCATGGAAGATGTTTACAAAACAATTCTGTCAGAAATTCAGGGCCTGTTTAAAGACAAAGGCAGCAGGTTCATTGCTTTTGGCTTTCCTGTTAGTGATGAAAAACAAGCAAAAGAACATGTTTCCAAACTACGTAAGAAATATCACGATGCCCGCCATGTTTGCTATGCGTTTCGTATTGGGCATAAAGAGCACTATTTTAGAGTAAATGACGATGGAGAACCATCCGGCACTGCGGGAAAACCTATTCTTGGACAAATTTCCGGAAACGAATTAACCAATATCCTGATAGTAGTAGTCCGATATTTTGGCGGAGTTTTATTAGGCACTCCCGGATTGATAAATGCATATCGTTCAGCTGCTAAAGATTGTATTAATCATGCACAAATTATTGAAAAAACCATCAACAAGAGTTTTAATATATATTTTAGTTATGAGCAATTAAACCTTATCATGAGGATCGTAAAGGATGAACCGATTGAAGTTATTCAACAAAATTTTGAATTGAATTGTGTCATGGGCCTGCGTATTCGGGAAAGTCTTTTTCCTGCGATTAAAGACAGGTTGATGAAAATTGATAAGCTGACTTTAAATGAGATCTAAGAAGGTGGAAATCTTCTGAATTTTGTTTTTTTATGAGAAAGTTATTTTGTGTTTTCCCCCTAAGAGGGGGAAATGTCCGAAGGACAAAGGGGGTCATAACATTAAACAGATTACGTAACTTATTTTTGAATAGATTTTAACATTGCTTTATTTTGGTGATATTCTTAACTAAATTTACGCTATAAACCCATTGATAATGAAGAATAAGAGTCTTGTTTCAATTGCAGATTTTTCAAAAGACGATTATCTGAAAATCCTTGATACTGCTTTAGAATTTGAAAAAAATTCATACCAAAACTTATTGAAAGGCAAAGTCATTGCTACACTCTTTTTTGAACCCTCTACACGCACACGTCTTAGTTTTGAAAGTGCAATTAATCGCCTCGGAGGGAGCGTGATTGGATTTAATGATGCAACGTCATCGTCAGTTACTAAAGGTGAAACGCTGTATGACACTATACGGGTTGTGAGTAACTATTCGGAGCTGATTGTGATGCGCCACCCTCTTGAAGGCAGCGCCCGTTTTGCAAGTGAAATTACTACAGTACCCATCATCAACGCCGGCGATGGGGCCAACCAACATCCAACACAAACATTGTTGGATTTGTATTCTATTCGTAAAACCCAGGGAAAGCTTGACAATCTTAATATTTTTATGGTTGGCGACCTTAAATATGGACGAACAGTGCATTCCTTACTGATGGCACTTTCAGAATTTAATGCCAGTTTTTATTTTATTTCTCCTGATGAACTTAAATTGCCAAATGAATATAAATTGTTGCTTGAGCAGATGGGCTTAAAATATTACGAAACAAAAGATTTCAATGGAAATATTAAGGATGCAGATATCATCTATATGACACGGGTACAAAAAGAACGGTTTTCGGATCCGATTGAGTATGAGAGGACTAAAAATGCTTATGTCCTTAAAAATGATATGCTTGATGGCACAAGAGCCAATATGAAGATTTTGCACCCATTACCACGTTTAAATGAGATTCATATCGATGTAGATGAAAATCCTAAAGCTTACTATTTTCAACAAACAGAAAATGGAGTTTATGTACGCGAAGCAATTATTTCTTTAATGCTTGGACTAAAATAAACCATAATGAAAGACAAAAGGCTTGAAGTAAATGCAATAAAAGACGGGACAGTTATTGATCATATTCCTGCTGACAGTTTATTCAAAGTTATTTCTATCTTAAATCTTGATAAAATTGAGAATACCATAACTTTTGGAACTAATCTGGAAAGCAAAAAATTTGGTAAAAAGGCAATTATTAAACTGACGGGAGTCTTTTTTAAAAACAATGACATCAATAGAATCGCTTTGGTAGCTCCAGAGGCAAAATTGAATATTATACGCGATTATGATGTAGTTGAAAAGAAGGTAGTAGAAGTTCCCGATCAGATTACCGGAATTGTTAAATGCATGAATCCGATGTGCATCACAAATCATGAAAAAATCAATACGAAATATACAGTTATAGACAGAAAACAACTCAATTTACGATGCCATTATTGTGAGAAAATAACTGATAAAGAACATATGGTTATTATTTAAAAATACCTGTAACCATTAACATGCATGAAAACAGGCGCATTTTAATAATTGCTAAGTTGCGAAATTCCAATAAAACCAAAATTATTAGTCTGTCATTATCGCAACCTGTCGTATGATTTCACTATGAGTTCATCTTTATGAATTCCTCTTAGCGCGAAAATAAGCGCTAAAATTTCCAGAACAGGAATTATAATGATAATAAATATCGATGGGGAAAGGCTGCCATGATTTTTTTGAATCATTATATAATTAAAACAAATTAATCCAACAAATAATACCACAAGGAGTATTGTGAGCTTACACAAAGTCATCTGCAGCGTTCTTTTTTTATACAGAAATATAATCAGAATGGTCATCAGCGTAATGACGGATAGCAAGATAAAAACTGGCAAGGCACTACTGATCAGATTACCGGTATTATCATTGTTCCTAAAACCATAACTGAAATATGTAAAGGTTTCACCCGTTGTAGATTGTATATGAGAAACCGGCGTAAATAGCATAATTGCAGATAAGACTGTAGCAATAAGTAAAAATATTGATTGAATGCGCTGGATCATGATAAGTTGTTTTTACTTTAATTATGGCAAAAATAGCGAAACTTATGAATGCACGAAAGAGAATATGTTAAAGCAATGTCAGTAAATTCTATTTGAAATACGAATCACCTGTTTAGGTTAACAACACAATTAATATATTTGCAGCGATTTTAATAAACAGGTAGTTTAATAAATTATTTAAATTTCATTATACAAGCAAATATGAACCAAATCATCGATCGTTCAGCCGATAATATAAGAATCCTGTCTGCAGTGATGGTAGAAAAGGCCAAATCCGGTCATCCCGGCGGTGCAATGGGAGGCGCCGATTTTATTAATATTCTTTACTCTGAGTTTCTAAATTATGATCCTTCAGACGGAAACTGGATTAACCGGGATCGGTTTTTCCTTGATCCAGGTCACATGTCTCCCATGCTTTATTCTGTCCTGACTTTGGCTGGTTATTTTAGTTTTGAAGATCTAAGAAATTTCAGGCAGTGGAAGAGCAATACCCCAGGTCATCCTGAAGTTAACCATGCAAGAGGTATTGAGAATACATCCGGCCCCCTGGGTATGGGACATACAATGGCAGTTGGAGCTGCAATTGCTGAAAGATTCCTCGTTGCCAGATTTGGAGAATGGATGGAACATAAGATTTATACCTATATTTCCGACGGAGGAATTCAGGAAGAAATTTCCCAGGGAGCTGGACGTATTGCAGGCTATCTGGGACTTCATAACCTGATCATGTTTTATGATTCAAATGATATTCAACTATCTACTGTAACCGACGCTGTTTCATCTGAAAATACTGCAAAAAAATATGAAGCCTGGAATTGGAATGTTATATCGATTGATGGGAATAATCAGGAGGCCATCAGGGCTGCTTTGAATAAAGCCAGGAATGAAAAGAACAGACCCACTTTGATTATTGGTAAAACAATTATGGGTAAAGGCGCCCTTACCGAAAATGAAGAATCCTTTGAAAGAAAGACGGTAACTCATGGTATGCCTTTGTCAGAAGGGGGTGCATCCATTGAAAAGACCATAATAAATCTTGGAGGAGATCCGGGCAATCCATTTGAGTATCTGCAAGAAGTGGAGGAATACTGGGAAAAGATTAACAAAATAAAACGACAGCAAGCCAGGGAGAAAAAAGAGGAACAACTTGCATGGGAATCATCGAATCCAGACCTTGCCAGGAAGCTAAAGGATTTTTACGATCGGGTAATACCGGAAATCGATTTCAGCAAAATCGGATTTAAGCAAAATATTTCAACACGTGTTGCATCAGGTACTATCTTGGGTCTTTTTGCTGAAAAAATTGAAAATATGGTAGTTGCCTCGGCCGATTTATCGAACAGTGATAAGACCGATAGCTTTTTATCAAAAACCAAACAATTTATAAAAGATGATTTTTCCGGAGCTTTTTTACAGGCAGGGGTTTCCGAACTTACAATGGCCGCTATTGCAAATGGAATGGCTTTACACGGAGGTATAATCCCGGTTTGTGCAACATTTTTTGTTTTTTCTGATTATATGAAACCGGCTATTCGACTTTCTGCATTAATGGAATTACCTGTGAAATATGTCTGGTCGCACGATTCTTTCAGGGTGGGTGAGGATGGCCCAACGCATCAGCCAATTGAACAGGAAGCACAAATAAGACTTTTAGAACATCTTCGAAATCATTCAGGCAATAGGAGTATGCTGGTATTACGTCCTGCTGATGCGTCTGAAACTGCTGTTGCATGGGACATGGCTCTTCATAATATCCATTCACCTTCAGGGTTGCTATTATCTCGTCAAAATATTTCCGATTTGCCTGCTATGAAAGGAGAACGTTTTAAGGAGGCTTTGCTTGCAAAAAGAGGAGGTTATATTGTTTACAAAGATTCAGGTGAAATTGATATAGTATTAATTGCCAATGGTTCAGAGGTCTCAACACTTATCAGTAGCGCCAGACTTTTAAATGAGCGAAAAGGAATCAGGGTGCAAGTGGCTTCTGTTATTTCTGAAGGTCTTTTCCGCGAACAGGATAAAAATTATCAGCAATCAGTAATCCCTGAAGAAAAAGCTGTATTTGGACTGACGGCAGGTTTGCCAATAACTATAAGCGGCCTGGTTGGCAGAAAAGGTAAAATTTTCGGTATGGAAAGTTTCGGGTTTTCTGCTCCGGCAAAAATTCTGGATGAAAAATTCGGATTCACCAGTGAAAATATTTATTCAGAAGTAGTAAAATACCTTGATGAATTATCCGGAAACCAGTAAAATTATTTTGCACGAATAATTTTTTGCTGCTACTCTGGTCATGTGACCACAGTCAAAGGAATTTTAGTTCGGCCACCTGTAATGGATTGTTCATTAATTTAAAGAGAATTGGCATTGTCAATGAATATTTCATTCATGAATATTTTATAGCTTTGATTAAACATTCTATGTTTTTGCATGGAAAGAAACAAGATAGAAGCCCTTATCGCATTGCTGGACGATAATAATACTGAGGTAATCAACGCAGTTACGGATAATTTATTGAAAGAAGGATTGGAGATAATACCCCGTCTGGAGAAAGTTTGGGAAACAACACTAGATGAGAAGCTTCAGGAACGACTTGAAAATGTTATTCAGAACATACAATTCGAAACGACCAAAAAAAACCTGAATACCTGGAGTAAAAGTGGTGCGGAGTCTATCCTTGAAGGCAGTTGTTATTTAGCCCAATTTCAATTTCCTGAAATAAAGCTTGAAAAGCTCGAGGCTGAAATTGAAAAGATTAGAAATGATATCTGGCTTGAAATAAAAAATAACCTGACAGCATTGGAAAAGGTTAAAATTCTAAATTACGTCATTTTTGATCAGCATAAATTTTCAAGGAATACTGCCAATTTTTATTCTCCTCAAAATTCATACATCAACCAGGTTTTGGAGACAAAGAAAGGTAACCCCGTTTCTTTAGCAATTATTTATTTAACGGTTGCACAGAAACTTCAGCTTCCTGTTTATGGTGTTAATCTTCCAACCAATTTTATACTCGCTTACAAAGACGAATACCGACATATTGATTCTGAAGATGAATCAGAAGATATCTTGTTTTATATTAATCCCAACAATAAGGGTTCGGTATTGGGCAAGAAAGAGATAGATTTTTTTTTAAAGCAACAACAACTTAAACCTGAAAAGTCTTATTATACAGCTTGTTCAAATACTGAAATCGTTAAAAGGCTTATTTATAACCTAATTCAATCCTACGAAAAGCTGGGTTTTAATGATAAAATTGATCGTCTTAAGGAACTGCTGAAGGTAATTTAAAATAGGTATATAGACTGAAGGCTGTTAGGCTAAAGTGAAAATAGATTTTTTAAAGAAGTGTGAATACCTTGAGCATAAAGTTCGTAGTGACCAACCATTTTCACCCACATTACCAGAATCATTGAGAGTATAAATTAAAAAACCCACAGGCTTAAAGATTGTGGGTTTTATATTTTTTCAATCCCGAATAATTACTTCGCGTAACTGACAGCTCTGGTTTCGCGGATTACTGTAATTTTAACCTGACCAGGATAGGTCATCTCATCCTGTATACGTTTTGCAATTTCATAGGATAATGAATCAGCATCCTTATCTGAAACCTTGTCGCTACCTACTATTACTCTCAATTCCCGACCAGCCTGAATTGCATAAGTTTTAAGTACACCGGGATAAGAAAGAGCCAGGTTTTCAAGTTCTTTAAGCCTTTTAATATATGATTCCACTACTTCACGGCGTGCACCTGGTCTGGCTCCTGATATAGCATCACAAACCTGTATTATTGGAGATATAAGACTGGTCATTTCAGTTTCATCGTGATGTGCGCCAATAGCATTGCATATTTCAGGTTTCTCTTTATATTTTTCTGCCAGCTTCATTCCGAAAATAGCATGTGGTAATTCCGGTTCATCATCGGGGACTTTACCAATATCATGAAGAAGTCCGGCACGCTTGGCAACCTTTGTATTCAATCCAAGTTCTGCGGCCATAATAGCACTTAAATTTGCAACCTCACGTGAATGCTGGAGCAGGTTCTGTCCGTATGAGGAGCGATATTTCATTTTTCCAATCAGTCGGATTAATTCCGGATGAAGACCGTGGATTCCCAGATCTATGGTTGTACGTTTCCCAACCTCAATAATCTCTTCTTCGATTTGCTTCTTTGTTTTTGCTACGACTTCCTCGATTCGGGCAGGATGAATTCGTCCATCCGTAACCAATTGGTGAAGTGACAACCTTGCAATCTCACGACGCACCGGGTCAAATGCAGATAAAATAATAGCCTCCGGTGTATCATCTACAATTATTTCCACGCCTGTTGCCGCTTCCAATGCCCTGATATTTCGACCTTCACGACCAATAATCCGGCCTTTTATTTCATCGCTTTCAATATTAAAGACAGTTACCGCATTTTCGATCGCAGTTTCGGTAGCGACCCGCTGAATCGTCTCAATGACAACTTTCTTGGCTTCCTGTCCTGCAGACATCTTCGCTTCCTCAATGATTTCATTAACATATGACATGGCCTCTGTTTTGGCCTCTTCTTTAAGCGATTCAATGAGTTGATCTTTGGCTGCATTTGCCGATAGGCCTGATATAGCTTCCAGTTGTTCAATTTGCTGTTTATGGTGTTTCTCCAACTCTTCACTTTTTTTCTCCACCAATTGCAATTGAAGTGAAAGATTATCCCGAATAGCATCAATTTCTTTCTTAGCACGCTGATTTTCTTCGAGCCTCTGCGACACCAAAGATTCTTTTTGGTTAAACTTATTCTCTGAAGCAGCTAATTTGTTAGTACGTTCATTGATGTATTTTTCGTGCTCAGCTTTTAGTTGAAAAAATTTTTCTTTTGCCTGCAGAATCTTGTCTTTCTTGATAACTTCTGATTCTGTCTCAGCATCACTGATTATCGTTGTTCTTTTCTGTTTCAAAACCATATTCCAGACAAAATACGAGATCAGTCCTCCTCCAAGAAATGAGGGACATCCAATAAGAATTGCTTTTAAAAGCATAGATGAGTTTTCTATTAATAAAATTGTAACCATTTTCGTTCTCTTTTGGGTTAAAAAAAACCCGCATAATTCTCCAATATTCATTGAAACCCCGTGTCTAAATGGGAGGAGTCGCCAAATCATGTCGGGCTTCCAATGTCCCTTTCGGGAATCCCGACGTATCGGGATTATGGCCTGTCCTAAATGATCAGAGCAAAACTCCTATAACCTAAATGTTGAGTTTCACAAATTGTTGAAGAAATTATGCGGGCTATAATTTCTGAAAAAGTATGTACAAAGAACGCTATTACTCTTCTTTTAAATAAATTTCAAGTTCCTCATTCAGTTCCTTAATACTCTCTGCAAGAGTTGAAGATACATCTTTGTCCTCAAGTTCTATGAGCCTCGTTACGTATTGAAGGGCAGCCATAGCAAGGAAGTCTTGAACATCCTTATCAGAGTATTTTTGCTTGTATTGAAGAACTTTGTCATTTATTATTTTTCCGGCTTTCCTTATCTTCTCTTCATCCCTGCTATCAATCTTGAGCGGATAATACCTGTCAATAATATTTACCCGTATAGAAAGCTTTTCGTCCATTTATGGATTTTATTTATTTAAAAGAGCAATACATTTATCAATCTCCCGCACAATCCTGTTCACTTTTATTTTTGCATCGTGATTATTTCCCGATGAATCCGTAATTGCTTTCGCCAATTCGGTGTTATTATATTTTAATTTAAGTTCCTCGTTTTCCTTTTTTACTATCATAAGGTTTTTACTCAATTCTTCATTTCTGACTATTAAGTCCTTATTTTTTATCTTTTGTGCTTCATAAAAACCGATAATTTTTTTTATGTTGTTTCTCAGATCGGCTATTATGTCGCTATTAAAATCACTCATTCGTTTAGCAATATTACAAAGTTAATGCGAACACGCAAATATAAAAATTTATTGATTCATTTTTACGTCTCTCAAATTTAGTCTTAGTTTTGCCATGTTTAAAAAAGTTCCTATGATTTTACTTATCGAAATATAAAAAACTTATGTCGAAGTTCCTAACAATTCCAATAGCCTTTCTAATCTTTTGTAATAATTTATTTGCCCAATCGGGTACAATACCTGGATTTAGTTCCCCTCTTGATATACCCTTGTTTTTAGCCGGCAATTATGGTGAACTTAGGTCCGATCATTTTCATGCAGGACTTGACTTAAAGACTTTGGGAGAGATCGGGAAGCCTGTTTTTTCAGTACAAAATGGTTATGTTTCCAGAATCAAAATACAGAGCGGAGGCTATGGCAGGGCCATTTATATTCGACATTCTGACGGATATACTACAGTTTACGGGCATTTGGATAGGTTTATGCCCGAAATTCAGGAATATGTTACTAAAAATCAATATGATATTCATAGTTATGAAGTTGATTTATATCCGCCCAAAAACATGTTTAAAGTAAATAAGGGCCAGCAAATTGCTTTTTCCGGTAATACCGGATTTTCAGGGGGACCTCATGTACACTTTGAGATTCGTAGAAACGACGGAGAGGTTCCACTCAATGGATTACGGTTTGGAATACCTATTGTGGATAATGAAAGGCCTGAATTTAAAGATCTGTTTGTATATTCCATCCCTGGTGAGCAGTCGGTCGGAGGTGATGGAGAGATTCGTAAAGAATATACAACCATCAAGGTAAGTGATTCAACCTTTCAGGTAAGGGGTATTATTTATTGTCGCTATGATTATATTGGTTTTGCTTCAGAAGTTTATGATTTTATGAATGGATCAACAAATCAGCTGGGAATCTATAAACTGGATTTAAAGATCGATGGAAATCCAATGTTTTCTTTCACTCTTGATAATATAGCCTTTACTCAGAGCAATTATGTTGATGCACACATGGATTATGAACTATACCAAAATGTAGATAAAAGTGTACATCGACTTTTTAAACTGCCCAATAATAATTTACCTATATACGATTTATTGCACGGAAATGGAATCTATCATTTTATTGACGATACTATTCATCATGCTGAAATAATTGCATCCGACGCGTATGGAAATAATTCGTACCTCCGATTAACTTTTAGAAGAAAATCTATTGCTCCTGATTCAATGATAAATGTTCAATCTGAAAATTATGTCAGGTGGAACAGAGGAAAAAGCTTCCAATTCGGAAACATGAACATTTTTATCCCCTCGAATGCTCTATTCCGCGACATAATTTTTAAGTTTTCAATGAAAACTGACATTAAGAATTTTTTTATGGATACATTTTATATTGATAACGATTACGAACCGCTGAATAAGGATATTACAATACAATTAAAGATTGATTCAGTGCCGGAAAGTTTAAAAGATAAAATCCTGTTTGTAAGATTGAATAAAAATAAACGTATTTCTCCTGCGAAAACCGATTGGTTTGATGGCAAACTCACAGCATTTACAAAAAATTTCGGTAAATATGTTGTTATGGTAGATACAATGCCTCCGAGAATTGTACCCGTGGATTTTACGAATAATAAGCAATATTCTGACGGACAGCAATTATCATTCAGAATATCGGATAATATTTCAGGTTTGAAAATTTGTAACGGATATATAAATGAACAATGGATATTGTTTGAATATGATGCTAAATCAGATATCGTAACTTATACCATTGACAAAAACCGATTGGAAAAAGGGAAACCATGCTCCCTTAAGATCTTCGCTGTAGACCAAAAAAATAATATATCTGTTTATAAAGGGAAATTTTATGTCAATTAATTCTATGATATTTGGCAGCTTCGATGTGCTAAAAATTAAGGATTGAGGTTTAAGAAGTCAATAGTCTTTATTTTAGAATTTTTACCTGACTACTAACTACTAATGCGAATTAAGAGTTAAATTGAGCAAATCAAATTTAACCGCAAAGTTCGCAAAGAGATTTTTGCAAAGCACGCAAAGGCATTTAATTGTGCTTCTTTGAACGAATGGAATTGTGGATCTCATAATATCCCATTGCATAAATCATTTCATAATTGAGCCAATACTTTTTATGGACTATTAAATTATTTAAAATTTTTCTTTGCGTTCTTTGCGCCTGCTTTGAGTACTTTGCGGTTAATCATTTTTTTAACTCTTAATTCGCACTACTAATGAATTCTGAATATGAAATTTTGGGCTTGATGTCAGGGACTAGTTTGGATGGTCTTGATATTGCCTTGTGCACTTTTACCGAAACCGGGAATGGCTGGAATTATTTAATTTCCTTTGCTGAAACGGTACCGTATCCTGAAGTTTGGAAATCAAGGTTGGTAAAATCTCATCAACTCTGTAGCGAAGATCTTATTAAACTTGACCGGGATTATGGAAATTATATCGCAGGTGTTGTGAATAAATTTTTAAAAAAAAACTGTCTGAAGCCTCAAATAATTTCATCTCATGGTCATACCGTATTTCACGCACCCTCCCAAGGGTATACATTGCAACTGGGTCATGGTCCTAATATTTCTGCAGGGACTGGGCTTCCTGTAATATTTGATTTCAGGTCAACAGATATAGCATTAGGCGGCCAGGGAGCACCCCTGGTGCCCATTGGTGATAAATTATTATTCCCCGAATATGATGCATGTTTAAATTTGGGAGGATTTGCAAATATTTCATTTGATCTCGAAAGCTTGCGCCGGGCTTTTGATATTTGTCCTGTAAATATTATCCTCAATCATTTTGCAGAATCAAATGGTCTCCCATATGACAAGGATGGTATTTTGGGCAGACAGGGAGAAATAAACAAAATATTATTTGATAAACTTGAAAACCTTCAATATTACAAGGCTTCACTTCCAAAATCATTAAGCAGGGAATGGCTTGAAGAAGTCTTCATTCATGAAATTGAATCGGTAAATTGTCCTGAACAGGATAAAATACACACAGTTTATTTGCATATTGCAAGTCAGATTGCCAAAACCCTGGAACAATATTCAGTCAAAAAAGTATTGGTAACGGGAGGCGGAGCATACAACATTTTACTGACTGAAATAATCCGAAAAAATTTTCATTCAGAATTAATCCTGCCAGACAATAAGACGATTGAATTTAAGGAAGCATTGATCTTTGCTTTCCTCGGCCTTCTGAGATCTTTAAACCGGACTAATTGTCTTGCTTCGGTAACCGGGGCCTCAAAGGATTCAAGCTGCGGGGTTATACACTACAATAGTTAAATTTTGAATCTTATTTGTTATCCAAAGTCAATCTGCTCTTTTTACTAAATTATTAAGGCAAATTTAAGTCAATACTATTGTATGTAAGAAAAAGTATTCGTAATATTGCGACCTGAATTTTTTGGATATAACTGATAAATATATTACTCGGATGGACTTAATTAATGTTGCTGAAAACCAATTTTCTACAAAAAAGGAATACCCTGCTTTTTCTTCAGGAGATACTATAACTGTACACTATAAAATTAAAGAGGGAAATAAAGAAAGAATTCAACAGTTTAGAGGCGTTGTTCTGCAAAGAAAAGGCTCTGGTATCAGGGAAACTTTTACTGTTAGGAAAATGTCAGGAAATGTTGGCGTTGAAAGAATTTTTCCTCTGGCCTCTCCATTTATTGATCAAATAGATGTGAATAAGAAAGGGAGTGTACGTCGTGCTAAGATATTCTACCTGCGTAATCTTACCGGTAAAAAAGCCAGAATTCAGGAAAAAAGAGTATAAAAAATACATCGATATAAACAAAAACAGCCGCTTTCTGCGGCTGTTTTTGTTTATATCGCGTTATATATTGCCTGCCTTCACCTGGACATCTTGAGTAAATTTATTTGCTTAGACTATTTATGAAATAGCCAACCCGTTAATTGAATGTTATAATTTTCCACAACATTTTAATTTCTTTATCGTAAAGTAAAATTTCATTAATACTGCAATTTTTTGATACGATGCGTTATGTAAAGTATTTAAATCATGAAGAGGAATCAAAGAAAATCTTTGATAATCAGCCATTGATTGCAGCGCTTTTCAATGATGCCCCGGATGCGATTTTTATATTGGATGCAACAAATTATTCAATTGTTGATTGCAACAACAAAGCATTGGAAATTTTCGAAGCCGAATCGAAATCAAGCTTAATCAATTTACCTTCATTCCGCTTATACGAAAGCGAACCTATTGAATTTTCACAGAATCTTCTTGAAACCAATTTTAAAAACGGTGGAGAATATACCCAGGAATTATCTTTTCGGACGCTGAAGCAAAATGTATTTTGGGGACGATTAAATAAGCGTTCGATAAAATTGGAAGAAGATGCTTATGTTGTGCTACGTATCTCAAAAGTAATCGATTACTTGCGGGCAGAAGAAGCATTGTCATCTTTATTAAGAGGTACTGCAAAAGTTACCGGTAAAAAATTTTTTAAAGAATTGACAAAATTGCTCTGCCGGTCGTTTGATGTCAAATACTCCTATATAGGTAAATTGACTTCCGATAAAAAATTCCTCAGGATTGTTGATTTTTGCGGACCTTTTAATGATAAGGATTTTCTGAAATATTTGGTGACAGGTAGTATGACAGAAAATATCCTTCGCGGTTATACCACTTTTTATCCAAAAGGTATAAAGGAACTTTTCCCGGATGATTCTTTGGGAGTCAAATATAATATGGAAGGATTTATGGGAACTCCTATATATGGAAATTCAGGAGAAATTATCGGAATATTGGCGTTTATGCACGATAGACCAATGCAGGAAGTTCCTAATTCAAGATACATACTTTCCATTTTTGCATCCCGCTCAGCTGCCGAAATGCAACGATTGAGATCAAAAGAAATATTGAAGGAACAAACCCGAAGCCTAGCTGATGCAAATTCTTTAAAAGATAAATTGCTTTCTGTGATATCCCATAATCTGATTAATCCGCTTCAGGCTGTTATGGGGTATTCTGAACTCGTCCGTATGAAAATTGATTCGTATGAGAAATCAAAAGTTATAGAGAATATCGAGATCATAGATAATTCAATTCGGAATATCTACTTTCTGGTTGAAAATTTGTCGGACTGGTCACGCATTTATAGAGATAAAATTCAACTACACCCGGAAAGGCTGTCACTCTTTGAAATTGTTGAAGATGTTATTTCTCTATTTAAATATATTATTGATATTAAAGATCTTAAGGTTGATATTCAGTTCGAAGTTGCATCTGATTTGTTTACCGATAAACATTTACTTATGTCAATTCTCAGAAACATAATTTCTAATTCTGTTAATTACACATCAAAGGGCGGGTCAATTTCCCTGTGCAATAAAGAAGTTGAGGATACTGTAATCATAAGCATTAAGGACACCGGTCTGGGAATGTCTGAAGAGCTCATTAATTCAATTTTTAAAGCGGACGATACTATTCCGGAATTGACTATGGCAAGTAATAATACAAAGGGATTTGGTCTGTTGCTAACAAAAAATTTCATAAACCGCCTGGGCGGTCACTTGTTTATCAAAAGCGCAATTAATAAGGGCACCGAAGTTGCGTTTTCTATTCCAAAGCTTTAATCTGCATAAAATTTCCTGTCGGAAACTTATTTTTCATCGATTTGGTTGACTTATCACCAAAAATGATATAACTTAATAAAGGTTAAGATTTTTGGCATGATGAATTAGCGTCTTTGATGCTTTTATCCGGATTAAATTATGGCCAGGCAAAGGAATATTGAAGAAAAGAGCAAGAGTGGCATTCATTTAATCAACAAAAAAAAGGAGCTTCTTTTACTTAAGACAGCAATTGAGCAAAGTCCGGGAAGTATTCTCATTACTCTCCCAAACGGGGTTATTGAATATGTTAACCCTGCTTTTACAAGAATAACAGGATATAGTTCAACCGAGGTGATTGGCAGAAAGCCCAGCCTCCTCAAATCGGATTATCATTCCAAATCATTTTATAAGGACTTATGGGACACCATTTTAAAAGGTGCAAATTGGAAGGGGCAATTTCGAAATAAGAAAAAGGATGGTTCATTGTATTGGGAAGAAGCAACCATTGCTCCTGTAATAATTGATGATGAGATTACCCATTTTATTTGCACCAAAGAAGATATTACTATTCATAAAAATGCTTTTGAAGCGCTTATAAACAGTGAAAAACAATTCCGCACCCTTGCAGAAAACGCACCGATCATAATTTTAAAGGTCAACTCGGAAGGAAGAATTTCATATATTAACCATCCGGTTGATAATCCCATTTTTGCCCATTTAATTGGTTCGAAAGTTTTCACATTTATTGATCAAAAATATCATGCAATTGCTGAAAAGAATATAGAACTGGCTTTTAATAAAAAGAAAAATTCCAGTTTGGAATTGTCTATAAACAATGGACAAACGGATGTTTATTTTAGTGCCGTGATAGCTCCTATACTTGAAAACAATAATGTTACAACCGCAATAATTATTCTGCAAGATATTACCGAAATCGTTGGTAGCAGGGAAGCAATCATTGAAAGTGAAAAGAAATATCGTCTTTTGGCTGAAAATGTAGCGGATATCATCTGGTTGATGAATGCCAATTTTAAATATACTTTTTTTAGTCCAAGTGTCGAAAGGCTTACAGGGTATACGATTGATGAAATCATGAAATTGTCATTAAACTATTTTTTACCCGAATTCGCACAAAGTCTGAAGAATTTGTTAATTGAGCAAAAAGACAACAAAAAATCCCTGGCAGAGACAGAAATTAAGCTGGAAACCAGATTAAAAACAAAATCAGGAAATTTATTATGGCTTGAATCAAAAATACAGCCTGTTTTTTCTGAAAGCGGATTATTTGAAGGATACATTGGAGTTTCTCGAGATATTACCATTCAAAAGCAATCGATTTTAGCACTGAAAGAAAGTGAAGAAAAGTTCAGGTCGTTCTTTGAAAACACAAATGCAGTAATATTATTGGTGGATCCGAAAACCGGGAAAATTGAATCTGCAAATAAGTCGGCACAGGACTATTACGGTTATGTTGAGAAAGAGATGAACGATGTCACTTTCTATGATATAATCATACTGCCCAAGTATATGATCGATGAGAACATCAAAGATGTGTTGAATGGTACAACAAAAATGATGTTATTGAGAAATAAGCTTAAAAACGGTCGTATAAGAGATGTGGAAATTTATCCCACACCTGTAATCATAGGTGAGCAGACTTTGTTGTTTACAATCGTCCAGGACATTACAAGAAGAAAGAAAGCTGTTTCAGCCTTGAAGGAAAGTGAATCAAAAAAACTGGCCTTGCTGAAAATTATTCCAGATGTTATTTATGTAATTAACCGCGTTCATATCATTCTTGATATTTATGTTGATAAACCTTCAAAGCTCATTCTTCCACCTGAAAAACTAATTGGGAAAAAATTTCTCCATATACTTCCCAGAGCAATGAAAGATAAGTTTTACGGATATATTGATTTGGCATTTAAAACTCATCAAATCCAATCATTTGATTATTCCTATTTAATTAATAATGAATTGGTTTTTGAAGAAGCACGTTTAATTGTAAGTGGTGAAGACGAACTATTAATCATCCTCAGGGATATTTCAAACCTAAAACGCAGCGAATTGGAATTAAAACGAGCTTGGGAGGAGGCTGAAAAGGCAAATCATGCCAAAGGCACTTTTTTAGCCAATATGTCACACGAAATCAGAACTCCAATTAATGCAATCATAGGATTTACAGAATTGCTGGCTAGCGAACTGAAAGAAAACAGGTTTAAAAACTATCTTTCATCTATTAAATCAAGCAGTAAAACCCTCCTGAGTCTTATAGATGATTTACTTGACCTTTCTAAGATTGAGGCTGGAGAGTTGACAATAAAACTAAGACCAATAAATCTGCGGGCCATTGTAGAAGAAATACGCCATATGTTTTGGCTTAAGATGGAACAAAAGAAGCTTGGCTTTTCTGTTACTATTTCAAACAAATTACCAGAAATTATACTGCTTGACGAATTGCGTATACGCCAAGTCCTTATTAACCTGATTGCTAATGCATTAAAATTCACAGATTTAGGTCATATAGACGTTAAAATTTCTTATAAAAACAAACCTGCACAATCGGGAAATCAGTTTATTGATTTATATATTGATGTTATTGATACCGGAATAGGCATTTCCAAAGAATATCATCAGCAAATCTTTGAAGCATTTAAACAACAGGATGATCAGGATACCAGAAAATATGGAGGTACAGGGCTTGGACTTGCTATAACACGCCGACTGGTGGAGATGATGAATGGTTCAATTGAGGTGACTAGTGGGCTTGGCGAAGGAAGTACATTCTCGGTTAAATTGAAAAATGTTGAAATTCCAGATTTTCAGCCATTTATAGAATCAGAAAAAAAACTTTCAGCAGCAAAAATATTTTTTGAAAATTCAAAAATACTGATTGTGGATGATGTGACTACAAACCGTGCATTATTAAAGGAATTAATTAAAGGTGAGGGTATGGTTTTTTTTGAAGCCATTGACGGAATGGAAGCCATCGGAATGATCAAAATGCATAAACCAGATTTGATTTTGCTTGATTTAAACTTACCTAAAATAGATGGATTTGAGGTTGCGCGATTCATTAAAAATGATGTAAACTATAAAAAAATCCCTGTAATTGCAATGTCAGCAACCAGTATTACAAATAAGGAAAAAAACTTTGAAAATATTTTTGATGCTTTTCTTTTAAAGCCAATTAAAATAAAAGAATTACGAGCTCATCTAAAACGTTTTATACCCTATCGTGAAAACATCCTCTCTCAAAATATTATAAATAACAGCAATGTCTCGAAAAATAAAATATCTATAAATAGTCTGGACAAATCTCGCGTCAAGGCTTCTTTAGAAAAATTATTGACCAATTATAATGATATCAAGGAAACTTCGTCATTTGATGAAATTAAAGTCTTTGCGGCACAAATCGTGCAATTTGCCAAAAGCTATAATATTGATATTCTTCAGCCTGCCAGTGAAAAAATCATAGAATCTGCTGAGAATTTCGATCTTGAAGAGATTACTTTAAATATGGAAGAAATTCTATCCATAATGAATAGTATCAAACTAGAAATTGAATGAAATGAGTGAAATTCAAAATTCAAATAATTTTTCTATTTTAATTGTAGATGATGTTGCCAGAAATATTCAGCTTGTTGCAAAATTTCTTACGAAGGAAGGTTATAATCTTTTTTTTGCGCAAAGTGGTGAGGCTGCTTTAAAACAGATTGAAGGCCGGGTCTTCGATCTTATATTGCTCGACATCATGATGCCTGAAATGGGTGGTTTTGAAGTTTGTCGCCGGTTGAAGGACAACCCTAAAACATGGCAGATACCTGTAATTTTTTTGACAGCCAAGACTGATGATGATTCGATTTCAAAGGGGTTTGAAGTTGGTGGCGTTGATTATGTTACTAAACCATTTAATCCTTCAGAACTTTTAGCCCGTGTCAAAACACATATTCAATTACAACAGCGTGAGAAGGAGCTAAGGGACCTTAATAATGCAAAAGACACTCTTTTTTCAATTATTGGTCATGATCTTAAAACTCCCTTTTTTACAATTATGGGACTCGCCGATATACTTCTTTCGAATTATGATGATTACCCTGACGCAGAAAGAAAAGAGCTTATTTCATTCATAAATGAATCAGCAAAATCTTCCCATATTTTATTGGATAATCTTTTGAATTGGACCCGTATGCAAACGGGAACAATTAAAAGTGAGCCAGTGAGATTAAATATAGAACTGATTATATTGGAAAATATAAAATTATTGCAATCACAGGCCCTGACAAAAGAAATATCGTTGGACTATTCAATAGATGGTGAAATTTTTGTTTATGCAGATATTAATATGCTAAACACAATTTTGAGAAACCTGATTAATAATGCAATAAAATTTACTCCCAGAGATGGGTCTGTTAAAATACATGTATCCAGAATTGATCATTTGGCTAAGATAGATATTGTGGATACTGGCATAGGTATACCCCTCGACAAACTTAAAAAGTTGCTGTCAGCCAAAGAATCCTTCTCTACACTGGGAACTGAAAATGAATCCGGAACAGGCTTGGGTTTAATTCTTTCCAAAGGTTTTGTAAAACTTAACAATGGAACTATTCAAGTTGAGAGTGAGGAGGGTAAGGGGACAACCTTCCATTTTACTTTGCCATTGGCATAAACATATCGTATTTTTAAAAAAAAATAATGCGCATTTTTTTGAATTTGATACAATCCTGCTTTTTCTCCGAAAATGTCATAGAGAAGTAATAGACAAACTTATTCAATTCAAAAACATACTCTGATAATTAAATGTATTTTTGACCGGTTACATTTTTATTAATAAATTCTATTTATTTAAGATTTAATAATAGCCTGGAAATTAACCTAAAAAAAATTAAAATAAAGTCCTGCTTTGAAAATGTTCACTGATTTCACCAACAATATTATTTGTGACTAAATATTAATTTAACACGGATTATTCATGAAAGAAAGAAGTATTAAATGGATGTTTTTATTGTCGGTTCTTATGGTTTTTTATTTTTTTGTCTCCTGTACACAGAAAAAAGCAAAATTAAATGGGAATGAAATCGGCGACACAATAAGTCGTGCATATTCGACAGTTGAAGTATATATAACTTCAAAAAATACTCAGTCGCGTTTGGCAAATATGGGTCAATTTAAACTTACCGACCTTTTGGATCCGGATGAGAAGTTTTCTTCTATCATGATCGATCCGTCTAAAACCTTCCAAACTATAACTGGTTTTGGTGGGGCATTGACAGATGCATCTGCTGAAACATTTTATAAGCTTAATAAAAATCTGCAGAATGAAATTTTAAAAGCCTATTTTGATCCCGATTCCGGAATCGGATATACTATATGTAGAACTCATATCAATAGTTGTGACTTTTCAAGCGATAGTTATGCTTATGATAGTGTTAAAAATGATACTTCTTTAAGTCAATTTACGATTGAACACGATAAAAAATACAGGATACCACTTATCAAGGAAGCTTTAAAAGCTTCTAAGAATCAGTTAAAAGTTTTGGCAACACCTTGGAGTCCGCCGTCCTGGATGAAGACGAACGGCGAAATGTTACATGGAGGTAAGCTTCTCCCACAATATTATCAAACATGGGCTAATTATTATGTTCGGTTCATGAAAGAATATCAGAAAGAGGGCATTCCTGTTTGGGCAATATCTGTGCAAAACGAGCCTGCTGCAACACAGAGCTGGGAATCTTGTATTTATACACCAGAAGAAGAAAGAGATTTCGTAAAGAATTTTTTGGGGCCAACACTTAAGAACTCCAGTTTCCCTGATGTGAAATTGCTTGTTTGGGATCATAACAGGGGAATCATGTATCAACGGGCAAAAGTCATTTATGATGACCCTGAAGCTGCAAAATATGTTTGGGGTACTGCTTTTCATTGGTATGTCGGAGATCATTTCCAAAATGTTAAATTGCTCAACGAGGCCTTCCCTGATAAAAAATTGCTGTTTACTGAAGGATGTGCCTATCCTTATAAAACTGAAAATATTCCGGATTGGAAATATGGAGAAAGCTATGCCATATCGATTATTAACGATCTGAATAATTCCACCGTAGGTTGGATTGATTGGAATATATTACTGGATGAGACAGGTGGTCCAAATCATGTTTCAAATTTCTGCTTTGCCCCAATAATTGCTGATACAAAAACAGGAAAGTTATCCTATATGAACTCCTTTTACTATTTAGGTCACTTTTCAAAATTCATACACCCAGGTGCAAAACGCATTATTTGTGCCTCCAATGATGACAATCTTTTGACAACGGCTTTTATAAATGTGGATAAATCAATAGCAATCATAGTTCTTAATGCAAATGTCCAGGATGAAACCTTCAATATTTGGATTCAGGGCAAAGCATTAGAGACAAAAATATTGGCGAATTCTATTATGACGATGGTCTTAAAGTAGCAATTGCGTTCATCGCAATTGTTTATCAGGGATATTGATAGTTTGAACAGAGAGTTCTTCAATACGTTGAAGAATTCTCTGTTTTTTGTGATCTGAGTTTGGAAATAATATAGCCCTTAAAAATGAATACCCGAACCGTTACTAAATTATACGAAACAGCTATTATCTGCCAGAAATATTTCAATCAGAAAAAATGACTTAAAAAAAGCCAACGGTTTAAAACGTAATTTACACATATACAATATAATATAAAATATTGGTTGGGTTTAAAATGTAACTTTTTACTGGTAAATCTATCAAAACATCCTCCGCAAAACTGAAATTTTTCCTTAATTGTACTAACTTTGTGTGATTTTGAAGTTGTAAGGAGATCTGATGAAAGAAGTATTTAATGAAAAGACCAAATGTCTTATTGTACAAACGAAATTTTCAGAATATAGTTTCTGGAATTATAAAGATGTATGTACTATAGTTGGTGCTAAGTATCCTGCCGCACCTCTGGGATTGCTAACATTGGCAGCATTGTTACCTCAAAATTGGACATTCAGGCTAATAGATGAAAATGTTGAACCCCTTTTAGATAATGATATGCTATGGGCAGATATTATCTGCACAGGAGGTATGTTGCCTCAGCAAAAGAGCATGTTGGACTTGATTGAAAGGGCACACAAATTAGAATGTACAATCGTGGTTGGTGGACCTGATCCAACTTCCCAGCCCGAATTATATAAAGAAGCTGATTATTTAGTATTAGGGGAGGGTGAGTTGACAATTCCTTTATTTATTGAGGAATTGTACAAAGGCGCAAAGACAGGAATTTTTGTATCGCACGAGAGAGCCGATATGTCTATCGCTGTTATTCCGAGATATGACCTTATCCGATTCTCCGATTATATCATGATTGGAATACAATTTGTCCGGGGCTGTCCCTATAATTGCGAATTTTGCGATATTATTGAACTATATGGACGGGTGCCAAGGTTTAAAACTACCGAACAGATTATTAGTGAATTACAAAGTTTGTACGATCTGGGTCATCGCGGACATATCGACTTCGTTGATGATAATTTCATCGGTAATAAAAAAAGAGTAAAAGAGTTATTGCGCGAAATCAAGAAATGGTCTGTTGAACATAAATACCCATTCTATTATTCTACCGAGGCATCAGTAAATCTTGCTGAAGATGAAGAATTACTACAACTTATGAAAGATGTGGATTTTCGATATGTTTTTCTGGGTATCGAAACTCCTGAAAACGCAACACTCGAATTAAACAATAAAAACCAGAATCTGAATAAATCTATTGTAGATGTAGTAGCTAAAATCATGTCCTTTGGTATCGTTTGTAATGGAGGTTTTATCATTGGTTTTGACAGTGATAGCCAAAATATTGCCAATAATATGATTTCCTGTATCCAGGATTCTGGAATTTGTATGGCTATGCTCGGACAATTATATGCGCTACCAAATACACAGCTCACAAGGCGACTTCAATCAGAAGGCAGATTGTTTCATAATACATCCAAAGACATCGGCGATTTGGATGTCGACCAGGCTACCAGTGGGTTGAATTTTATTACAAAAATGCCACGGATTGAAATAATTGATAATTATGTTCGGGTCATTGAGCATATTTATGATCCGGTTAACTATTATCAAAGGGTTATTTATAATGGATTGAACCTCAAGACTAAATATAGATATAAACCCAATCTGATTACCTGGCTTAAATACATGCGGTCTTTTCTGAGGTCTTGTAAATTGATAGGATTCAATAAATCTACCGGCTTATTGTATTGGAAAATGTTCTTTACAATCTTATTCCGAAATCCAAAAGGTATAGATCCTGCTGTAAATCTTGCAGTTATGTTCATTCATTTTCAGAAACAAAAATTGAATGTTGTTCGTGTTATGAAAGAATTGAAAAGACACCTTGAAGAATATGGAGAAGACAAATACAATAATATAATGACCAATAATGTATCTCAACCTGAATCGATAGAAACCAGATAAATTTTTCACATTATAATCAATTTTACTTGGATTAGCGATATGACCACAAAAGCTAAAATTATAGATAAAGTTTTTAGTGAATCTTTGCCTGGTCGTCAGGCAGTTTAGTGATTTAGCCCCGCCGTTGGCCGGGTTGCTGATTTTTATTTCATATTTTTCGCCACTGCAACACAAACCTGCCCGACCCGTCCCGCGGGCGGGGACATAAAAACCCACCAAGTTTTTGTAAAGATTTATTAATATCTTTCGAAATATCGGGCGATCTTCATTCAAATTTCATAATTAGAACATAACCTGCGTTTAATCTTGTTTTTCAGTAAATAGTATTTGTCTATGACACGGTTATTTTTAGAACAGAAAACACTTTCAAAAATGATCTCCTACTATTGTCAAAAGAAACATCATAGTAAAGTTTTATGCGATGATTGTGAAAACCTATTGAAATATTCTATCGGCAAGCTTAATTTATGCATGTTTGGAGGTGAAAAGCCAGTATGTTCAGATTGTAGGGTTCATTGTTACAGGAAAAATGAAAGGGAAAAAATCAGGGAGATAATGAAATATGCTGGTCCTCGAATGGTTTTCATCAGTCCCTGGCTTGCAACAGTTCATCTTATGCAAAAGTATAGAAACAAGAAAAATTAATACAAAATTTATTTTCTGTCTAAGCATTGATAAATATTATTATTAACATCCGATATGGATATAGATAGCCCATGGGATCAGTGAATTTTTACCTTAAAAAATGAAAAAATTCACACGGCTATTGAAAAATCTCATGGATATTTTGACATTTGCAAAAAATTAAATGTATTTACTTACAAATTAAAAAACTATGGCAGAAGAAAAAAAAGAAAAATGGATGACTTACCTGTCCATAACGACTGTTTTAATTGCTGTATGTGCTACTTTTTCAACCTTCAAAGGAGGTGGTTATGGCACCAAATCTTTGATGAACCAGACACTGGCCTCCGATCAATGGGCGTATTATCAGGCTAAAAGTATTAAGAATTACATCCTTGGCATGCAAAAAGACAATCTGGAACTTCAAATTTTAACACTCGGAAAATCGAATACATCAAAGGATGTCATTGAAAATTACGATAAAAAGATCAAAGAGTACGAAACAAAAATTACCGGTGTTGAGAAAGACAAGGACGAAGCATTCAAAGCTGCTAAAGAGTTTGAGAGCGTAAGGGATAATTGTAAGATCCATTCAGCTGCATTCGGTATAGCGGTTATCTTTCTCCAGATCTCAATTCTACTCTCCTCAATATCTGCTTTGGCAAAACGAAGGTTTGTGTGGTATATAAGTTTGATTGTCGGAGCAATAGGTGTATTCTATTTTTTCAATGGCTTCTTTCTCTTTGTTTAAAGAAGGAAATTCATGAAAATTAATGATGCAGACATCTCTGAAAAGATCGATAGACTGTTATTCCGGTTAGACTAAAATCGAATTTTCCAGCTTTACAAAAACACCATCCATTCCGGATGGTGTTTTTGTAAGAATGAATACCATACTTACATGTGTGGAAATAATATCATGATTTACCTCTAAACAGGTAATTAAATCATTTGATTTAAACCCGAATTTCTTCATTGCCTTATCCTGTGTCACTGAAAGATGAGTAATGTTCTTTCTTTTGATAATTTATATCATCAGTCTGGTCTCAAAAAGTATTGGAATTATCAATAACTTCAAAATACACTCTTAATCGATAGGATTATGAAATCAAGAATACTTCTAATTGGTTCACTATGCCTGTTTCCCGGATTTTTAAAAGCACAAACCACCTTTCAAAAAGATGGCGGTGGTTTCTTCGCCCAACCTGCTGTGGGTGGCGGATATTTTTCAACAGAAAGGACGTACCGGGATGGTAATAGTTACGATATATATGTAGTTAAAAACAGGAATGATGGCTCTCTGAAATGGGTAAAAACATTCAATGCCGGAGGTGCATACGAAGAACCATACTCTCTTGTCGCTACGGCAGACAGCGGCTGTACCATAGTGGGGAGTAGCTACAATGGGATCTCCTTTTACTCTTATATTTTGAAACTCGATAGTCTGGGCAATATTAAGAACTCCAAATCGTATGGTGCAGGTTTTTATTACGATGTACAAAATACATCCGATAAGGGGACTATTACAGGTGGAACTGTAAATGGTCTTTCAACATTAACTAAATGGAAATTGGACGGTACATTAGATTGGAGTTTTAGTTATGATACCGGTACTATTTATTCTGTAACCCGCAGCATCGATAAGGGATATGTCGCAACCGGAACAAGAACAATTGCTGGTGTGATGAATGCCATTTATTTTAAAGTGGACAGTGCCGGCTCGGTGAAATGGTCGAAAGCCCTGAGTTGTCAGTATGGTGCATACGGACAAAGTCTTACCCCGGCAATCGGAGGTGGATATATTTTTACCGGTGGAGCCAATTTTAAACAACTGGTTCATGGATCGCAGGCCTATATATGTAAGATTGATGAGAATGGAAATGTGCTTTGGATAAAATACCTTGAAAATGCTGCAAAAATAGCTGTTACCGATAACGATTGGGGAAACTTCATCCGACAGACTCCCGATAATAATTATATAATGTGTATTATGGGGCAGCTTAATTTCCAGCTTACAAATAACATATTGAAAATAGATCCGGCTGGCAACTGTATTTGGTCAAGGGTATATGGAGGGTTGACTCTGAGCGGAAATGTGAATTTTTCTGCAACGGTATATCCAACATCCGACAACGGCTATATAGTATCTGAAGGAAATTTGTACAAAACCGATCAGAATGGAAATGCAGGGTGTCCGCAACAATCATCTGTTTATAACACATTAACCGGAAGTTTAACACTGAACGATATAAGCATTAACAGGACAGTCCAAAACTCAGAAAGTACAATCACTTTTATACCAACTGCAGAAAGCGGTACAGCCCACAACATTATGGTGCCTTTGCCTAAAATGACAATAACTCCCGACGGACCAACCACATTTTGTGCCGGAAACACTGTAGACCTTACAGCATCCGGGAATGGATTCGGCCCCTATCTTTGGAATACAGGATCAAATTGGCAAACTATACCCGTGTCAACATCCGGAAATTATGTGGTTATGGGGATCAGTGCATCAGGATGTACATCCTTATCTGATACGTTAAAAGTTGTTGTGAACCCGTTACCGGCTTCAGCAAAGATAACAGCATTAGGTGACACAATATTCTGTCAGGGCGATTCGGTCCATCTTATAGCGCCAGCGGGAACAGGTTATCAGTATATGTGGTATCTCTCCGGTTTTCCGACAACACAATCGGTTTATGCTAAATTTGGATCAGTAATCCAAGTACAAATCACGAACCAATATGCTTGTTCTAAAACTTCTTCGGGTAGTGAAATCGTCACCTTGATAAGTAATAATCCTGTGATTCCACAGTTGACAATCAATGGCAATACTTCCATTTGCAAAGGAGATTCAGTCCGGATAAGTTCCAGCAAAGCCAGTTCCTACTTATGGCCACACGGAGAAACGACACAATCGGTTTTTGCGAAAACAAACGGGAGTTACAACGTTACGACCATTGACTCAAACGGATGCAAGGCTACATCCAGTTCGCAGTACATTAATATTAATTCACCGTCCGTCAATATGTTTACCAATAAGTTAAGCGCTTGCGAAGGAGATTCAATTTATGCCTATGGCATTGGGGCTAACACATACAATTGGTCAAACGGACAGAATGGTAATTATGTATTTATTAAAACATCCGGTACCTACAGTGTAATAGGGCAGGATTTATACGGGTGCATTGACACATCAGACCAGGTAATACTTAATTTTAACCCATTGCCTTTACCTGTGATTCGGTTAGATGCAGGCAACATCATTTGTCAGGGTAGCGATGTGATTCTGTCAACAACCACACCTTTTGTAACATATACCTGGCCAGGCGCCATAACTACACCTACCTATACAGTTTCCCTGCCGGGCAGCTATTCTGTTTCCGTAACTGATCTTAACGGTTGCAGGGGATTTTCTTCGCCTTTTACTGTAAGTACTTCAGGCAATACTCCGCCTGCACCCATAATTATCAGAACCGACACTCTTTGTACCGGAAATACTGCAAGTCTTTCTGCGGACAAAAATTACAACAGTTATTTATGGTCTAACGGAGATACCTCAAGTATCACTACAATAACATTCGGTGGACTCTATAGATTAACAGTCTCGGATACCAACGGATGTTCCGGAAGTTCTGAATATATACTGGTTACATCCCATCCAAAACCATTTTGCAATATTTTATCAGCAGGCGGCTTTGGATTCTGCGAAGGATATTCTGATACGTTGAGGACAAATACGGTTTTTTCATCATACCTGTGGTCAACAGGAGCCACAACGCAAAAAATTGGAGTCAATAATCCGGGAAGTTATTCGATTACCGTGACAGATGCGAATAGCTGTCAAAATACACCGAATGCTGTTATTGAAACTTCACATTCAAATCCTGTTGTAAGCATTTCAGCCGGTGGGCCAACGACTTTTTGTAATGGTAAAAATGTAAATTTATCCGCCTCAGGGGTCTTTAATTCCTATTCGTGGTCGAATGGGAGCATAAGTCCGAATTTAGTAGCCACACAAACCGGATCTTATTATTTGATAGCTTCAAACCAGTATCATTGCAGCGGAACATCAAACAGTATTGCAGTAACAGTTACACCCGGACCGTCTGTTTCAATATCAGCGCTCGATACAACCAACTTCTGCGAAGGAAACTCAGTAACGCTAAATTCTACGGGATCATTCCCAATCTATAATTGGTCGTCAGGACAAACTTCACCAAATGTTACTGTCTCGGAATCAGCAAATTATTCACTCCAGGTTACTGATTCGAACGGATGCAAAGGGCAGTCAAACAGCATAGTCGTGAATGTATATACAAATCCTTATCCTTCGGTTTTAGCTAGCAAAGGTCTTGCCCTTTGCGGAGTTGACAGTACTACAATGAGTACAACTGTGCCTTATGAATCGTATAATTGGTCAACTGGACAATCATCTTCTGAAATTACGGCAACCCAACCCGGAAAATATGCAGTATGGGTTTCAGATTCGCATGGCTGCCTGGGTAAATCCGATTCTGTTACATTAACGGTCAGTCCTCAGCCAATTTCTGATTTCTCATACCAATTAAATGATCAACAGGTGTCATTTACAAACAATTCACAGGATGCAATCCAGTATATATGGGATTTTGGAGATAACTCATCCCTGGATTTCAACACCAATCCTTCACATAATTATGCACCGGGCACTAATAATCTGGTCTCCTTGATAGCCACTTATAATAATTGTTCAGATACATCCTGGCAAACAATTAATATTTTTCCTATTACAGATGTTTCAATGAATAAAACAGGACATTTTTCTGTTTATCCGAATCCAAATAATGGGATTTTCAATCTTGAGTTTCCTGCCTCGGAAGAAATACCGAACTATATTGAAATTTATAATATAAATGGAGAAATAGTTTATTCTTTAACTACTAAAAATCGAAGTACACATATCCAGTTACCAGAGAATCTTAAAGGTGTATTTTTTTTGAAGGCTGAAAATATTGATTGGTATTTTCAAATTATAATTGAATAAGATACTAAGATTTGGCCTGATTTATAGTAAAATATGAGTATTAAAAAGAATTTCTATGAATAAGTCCGAAGCCCTATAGAAGCAAAGAAGTTTTCTCCATAGGCACTGAAAAGTTTTTCAAATAAAAGAAGGTATCACTTGTTGGTAATACCTTCCTTTGATCTACTTTCAATAGCAATCAAAACCGGACCTATTTGGCTATCAACAGCTTACAATTGTAATTCACCAGCTCATTTCTTATGTGTACAATATAGATTCCGTTTTGTATGTCTGAAACATTCAATTGAATTAAATTTCCACCTTGTTTAAAATCAGAATAAACCAACTTGCCCTGTATATCTGAGATTGTTACAATTACGTTCCCGGATCCGATAGATGTTAAATCGAGGCTCACGTATTCATTGGCCGGATTGGGATACATATTTAATGAGATTTGCGTGTTACGGTTAGTTTCAGGTATATAAGAAGGAAACTGATATGGTCCAAAGACAATACTGCCTTGAGTCCCGATAGTTGCAGTATCGGCCTGATCTCCAAGCATTCCTATGATTTTTGTAAATACATTTGCATCTGTATAAGTACCGGTTACCTGCCAGTTCAGGGTGTAGCTTGCATCAGTCCAGGTAAAGGTAGTAGTGCGAACATTATTGTTCATATAATTATAGGAAATTCCATCGTCTTCTGTCAATTGAAAAGTGGCGTCATGACCAGGGTAGATATGAATTTCCAGGGGGGCAGTCGTTTCCTGCCCTGTATATTGAATTATCGGACCAATAGGCAAAATTGTCCCGGCACGAACAAAAACAGGTATTTGATCCAGATTTTTAGTAACTGAAATTGTCCGAGGCCCCTTTGCGGTTCTGTTTGTCAAATATTCGTACCATAAGTCGTCTGGCAAATAAACATTTCGCGATCCTCCTACATTCATAACCGGAGCAGCCAATAAACCTTTACCAAGCAGCCATTCATCTTTCAAATCTGTGACATTTGAATCATTCCGGAATTCCATAATAAGAGGCCTCATGATGGGGGCTCCGGTGTTGTATGCCTCATGCCCCAAGCTGTATATATAGGGTAATAGTTGATAGCGAAAATCCAACGCTTCACGGATTGCTGTTTCAGCTTCGCTACCCCATAGCCATGGAAAGCGTGGAGTTGCACCTATAACTGAATGAGCTCGCATAACCGGGAAGAAAACCGCAGCCTGAAACCAACGTACCAAATTTTCAGTACTGGGATCTCCAGAAAATCCTCCGATATCGCAGGTTCCATAATACATCCCTGATAAGCTCCAGTTTAGAAGTTCGGCTGGTGTTGACAGCAAAACATCCCAAGTCGGTGAGATATCTCCTGTCCAGGCGCTGTAACCCAACCTTTGATTGCCAGGTGAGAATGCTCTGTTAATGGTAAAATGTCTGTCATTTGGTCTAATTAAATCCCTTAAGTCAGATTGCGCCTTATTCCACCAATAATAGCATGTATAAGAAGATTCGCCTTCATCATCCCACCAGGCATCTACTCCTGCATCTAATAATGGCTTGGTTTGGGTTCCATACCATTGACGTAAATCAGCATTGCTAAAGTCTATATCTCTGTTACCAATTCCTGCATTTTTAAGCCATCCGTTGCTGCGGGCTAAATTCAGATTAGCAGTATTGCCCAGTCTAGGTTTCCGTATTCCGATGAACTTAACTCCTTTATTATGATAATTGGATATTTGAGTAGCTGGTTGCGGAAAAAGAATCTGATTGAAATTGAAATCGGAAAAATCAGCCGTACCACCACTTCCAATACTGTAATCGGGGGTGACAGTATACCATTCGAAATCATAAATGAAAGCGTCAACAGGAAAATTACCCTTGCGAAAAGAATCGAGTGTGGTCTCGATGTAACTTTTGTCTGCCCAACCCCAGCGACTTTGTAAATACCCAAAGGCCCATTTGGGTGGAATTTTAGGTTTCCCCGTAATTTGTACTAACCCTTCAAGAGCTTCATAAAGAGTTTTTGCCGGCCAAAGATATAAATCAGCTGAAGTACCGGAAAAGCTCCAAACTGCTGTTGGGGAGTCATTGCTTGTCCATTGGGCAGGATTATCATCATTTGTGGAAATACCCAAAGCACTGTATCCAAAGGTATTCCAAAAGTAAGGAATATCCGTTTTGCCATTACTCATTGTTGAACTTGAGCTGGTTTTAATCAAATTATTGGTAGTTTGATTTCCGGAGCCATAAAAAGTACCACTGCTTCTCGCTCCATCATTTATAGTTTGCAGTGTACTTGTTGTAGAGAATGATCCATTTGTTATCAAAGCCTTATCATCAGAGTTATATAATGACCATAATTTTGTAGAGGAATTAACCATCAACTTGCCATAGGATGTTTGAATGCCATAGGAAGGGTTATTCGAAACAACTGTAAAGGCAGCGTTACTCATGTCACTGCTATCTATAAAGACACTCGGGATTGCGGAAGGCGTTCCTGAATAACAAATACTAATACGAAAAGCATTCTGTTTTGCAACTGCAAGTTCTACCTGATTTCCTCCCACATTCACAATAATACCCAATGGACTAGTTACATATTGTGCCTGAGCGATGCTTAATGAAGTGAGATGAAAAAGCACAATCAATAGTAAAATCAGCGATTTCTTTGAATTACTCATCCTATTAAATTTAATTTGTACTATTCTTTAATTTTGGGGGGATTCGAGAGGATTGGAATTGCCTCTAAAGGTAAAAACTTTTAAAAATCTGTGAACTGATATTTTCTAATATTGCAGATAATTTTAAAATATAAATAACCAGAGAAATTTTCAAAAGTTTTGACCATCCCCAATTTTCATTTGTTTATCATTTAAGATTAAGACAACTGGTTTTAAGAAACACGTACAAAATATTCTTAGATCGCACTTTTTACATTTAGACAAATGTTTGCAATAAGTTTCCCTTTTATTAATAATTTTAAAAATATTTCAATCACTATAGATATGACAAATATAAAATGTTCGTATGTAATAAAATCAATAAGATCCGGTCACGGTTATTGGCTTGGACTAATATTAATGATCTCGTTAAATTGCTATTCTCAATTGTCTGAAAACGGAGTACCTTATGCTCTCCAATTTAAGAATTCATTAAAAAACGCACTTTCAATCCCGGTTTTTACGGGTAAAGCCATTAATTATGTTCAACTTCTGAAAGAGGATTCGATATATGGCCGGCCTGAGCGATATGGAATAGTCGAAAACATAACTATTAACATAAAGGATGGAGCAAAAACGATATTGAATTCAGCCGGAGGAACAATGTGGCAATATATGGTAAAAGTTTCGGGAGCCAAATCGATACAATTAATATTTGATAAATTTATTATCCCTGCGGGAGCAAGTCTTTTTATTTACGACAACTCTTTCAACCACATACTCGGGGCTTTTACAAATAAAAACATGCAGGAAGACGGAGTATTTGTTATTTCTGATTTTACGGGCAATAACCTTATTGCTGAATATTTTGAACCTGATAATAAGGAATTTAGTGGTCAGGTTATAATTGGCTCAATTGAGAAAGCTTATAAAAATATTTTACCATTTCAAAATAGTAGCAGCGCTTCCGATTACGTTGATATTAACTGTCCTGAAGGAAGAAATTGGCAGGTTCAGAAACATTCAGTTTGTTTAATTACTTTTCAGAATGGAACCAGCAGTTACATTTGTTCAGGCTCGCTGATAAACGATGTAACCCACGACGGAATTCCTTATTTTTTAACTGCAAATCATTGCATAAGTACTGTGAGATCCGCCAGAACGTTGGTGGCTTATTTTAACTACGAAAACAAAGGATGTGCCTCAGGAGATACTGTTGTATCATTTAATTCAAGTAAAACACTTACTGGTGCAAGCCTGATGACTACAGGCTCTTCATCTGATTACACTTTATTGAAATTGTTAAGTATTCCGCCGGCTAGTTACAAGCCCTATTATAACGGCTGGGATGCCTCAGGCAATTTATTCCCATCTTCTACGGGAATTCATCATCCTGAAGGATTTAGTAAAAGAATATCGATAGATTATGATTCAATAATTTCATATTCAGGACAATTGAGTTGGGATGGCGGAAGTATCTCTCCTGCAAATACTCATTGGATGGTGCAATTTGATGATGGTGCAATTGGGTCAGGATCATCCGGGTCTCCTTTATATAATAACAATCAAAAAGTGGTTGGTCAACTTCACGGCGGAGACGATATTAACAATTTTTACGGGAAATTAAGTTATTCATGGACTCATAGCAATGCCGGATATAATACACTTAAAAGCTATCTGGATCCTCATATTACTAATACACTGGTTTATAGCGGATATAGTCCTTCCGCTAATTATCCAGATGCTGAATTTTATTCGGATATAACATCAGCCTGCATAAATGGCCCGGTGAAATTTTTTGATAATTCAGTTTTTTCAACAAATGCCTGGACGTGGAAATTTACTCCTGGTACGATTACATACCAGAGCGGAACAAATGCAGCTACTAAAAATCCAATAGTTTCCTTTACCCAGGCAGGCTCGTATGATGTTAAACTGGTTGTAAAAAATAACAATGCAAAAGACTCTTTAACATTAACCAATAACATAACCGCAGGTACTACCTTGAATATTAACGTGATTTCCACCAAAGACAACATTTGTTTAAATGATTTTGACAGCCTGGTCTTAACGGCTACTGGTGCAACAACCTATCAATGGAGTTTGCTAAGCGGTGCAGATTCCTTAGTGACAATCAGTAGCATTGGTACGGATAAAATTGTTGTGAAAAGAAGTTCAAAACTTTCTGAGGTAGCCAGTTCCATCTCGATCCCGATTCAGGTTATTGGAACGCATGGCACCTGTGATGGCACAACCCAATATTTTATAACTCTGTTAAAACCTGCAAATGATGATATTGTAAACGCAATGCCACTAGCTCTCAAAAAAAACGGTCCCTATTCAAACCAGTGTGCCACAATTGAGACCAATGAGCCCATTCCGCCACATACATCCTGTACGGGTCAAAAATCATGGTGTGATGAATACGGCAATGGTTTAAATATTATACAACATACTGTATGGTTTACATTCATAGGGCCTGAAAGTGGTAATATATACATCAGGGCAGCGGGTTTTGACTGTGAAATAGCTTTATATTCTGCAAATTCTGCTGCAGATCTTTTAAATAATAATTACACGTTGTTGGCTGCAAATGACGATGCTTCTGATACTGATCCTTATCCATTATTAGACAATGTAAGCGTTAATCCGGGTGAAAAATACTGGTTACAACTTGACGGGAGTGGAGGAGGACTGGAGGGAACATTTTATGTAACATTGGATACGAATAAGATAGTTGCAATCAATCAAATACAAAATATAAATGAATCATTATCGATATATCCACAACCAGCAGATTCATACGTAAATATTAACGGGTATGCCCTCTTATCTGAAAAATTAAATATTTCTGTCTATTCCATAACAGGCAGCCATGTTTTCGAAAAACAAATTGAAAATAACAGAGAAAGCAAATTGACGTTAAACACTGCCGGGCTTAAAAAAGGGGTTTATATTGTAAAAATAATTTCAGATGGAAATTTATATGTAACTAAACTTGTTAAAAATTAATGTACTCAAATCAATAGTGAAAGTTCTGAGAGGTAACTGGATAAAAGTAAGTAAAGTGCTATCTCTTTTCTTTAATGTCATCAATGATTCCAAGAAAAAGAAAGCGGGACAATCCAAGAAAAAATTTGAATTGTCCCGCTGGGTGAACCTGGAGGGACTCCCCGCCCGAACGACTGAAGTCATTCAGTCGGGCAGGGAACCCCCAACCCAATGACTCATAGCTTATTCAGGGCAGAGGACTTGTAACAAAATCAAAAGCCATCCTTTTATAGATGGCTTTCTTGTTGTGAACCTGGAGGGACTCGAACCCCCAACCTTCTGGTCCGTAGCCAGATACTCTATCCAATTAAGCTACAGGTCCATATAATAATTTTTAAACCGGAGTGCAAATATAGAAATATTTGTTTTATTACATTTCGTTACGAAGTCAATATTATCTGATTATATCTCGAATTTGTCATTCAAACAAACCATTATCCCGAATCAACATTAATATGGCAGAGTGGGGGACGATTATATATTTTTCCTTCTTAAATTCAATTTCGAATCCGCTTTTCTGCAGGTATATTGCCAAATCTCCCTCTTTTGGCTGAAGTGGAACATATCGAACTTCATCACTCTTATCTTTCCAGGGTTCATCCGCTTCATTAATAGCAGGAATTGGATAACCAGGTCCGACTTTCAGTACATATCCCGAATATATTTTTTCATTTTCCTGTACACCGGGCGGCAATAAAAGTCCTGATTTTGTTTTATCCAGGGGTGATTTTGGTTTTATCAAAACACGATCGCCTACCATTATAAACTTTCGCAGATCTTGTTCATCAATTTCAAGGATCATCGCTCGAATAAATTTTTTGTTATTAAAGTATAGTAATAAATTATAAAGAATTTTAATCCTTCTTTTTATCTTTTCCTCCAAATACAGAAACATTTATGTATTTTTTGGGATGCTCTTTTAGATCTTTTATAAGCAGGTTAAGATTTGAAGATGTTGAATCAAGTGAAGTATAAAGGGAGCTATCATTCACAAGTTTTCCCAGAGTGCCTTCTCCATTGTTGATCTTTGCCATTATAGCATGTGTCGAGGACAGTGTAGAGTCTAATTTTAGCAATGTTTTGGCTAAATCAGCACTATCCAGGGCAGCGGTTACATTTGATAAATGCTGTATAGCGGAAGAAATTTCTTTGTTCTTTGATTTTAAGTTGCCGGTTAAAGACTGGAGGTTGTCAAAACTGCTGTGAAGGTTTCCTCCGGCAGATAGGGATTTATTCAATTCACTGAGACTGGAATTAAGATTTTGAATACCACTTCTTAATTGATCTTGACTTTCAGGTGTCAGGATGTTATTGACCGACCGAAGTGTACTGTCCAAACTAATCAGCACATTATCGACTTTAGATTGCAGACCGATAAGAATGTCTCCCAACCCTTTGTTTATAATAGATACCAAAGTATCTCCCGATTTATAAAAAGCAGATGAATTACTAAGCACTATTTCCAGGTCACTGGTTGATGCAAGGGGATTGATCTGTTTAACCTTGATATAGGAGTTGACGGGAATTTTTACGCGATCTTCGAGTGCGAATTTAAGTATAAACTTCCCTGTATGTTCATGATCAAAGCGAATGGCGGTTATATGACCAACTTTATAGCCGAGCATCATGACATTGCCTGCTTCAATAAGACCGTCAATTCTATCAAAGACTACACAATATTCATCCGTCGGCTTCAGAATATTTTTGCCTTTTAAAAAACTATAGCCCCAGATGGTTAACGCCAGAACTAATATTGCAATTAAGCCTATTTTAGCTTCTTTTGAAAAATATATTTTCATTATTTTGGTTTATTGTACAATTCTTGCAATGCTTCCTGAACAGATATTATTTGTCCGTTCTTTACAGCGATGATAAATGCATCAGGATATTTTATTTTTACCGATTTGCTGTATTCCAATATTTCGTCGTAAGTTGTTTTTGTTCCTGCTGCATATTTATATGTATCGTTGGATCTGAACATTTCAACATTTGTAAGATCCTTAAAATTATCAGAGTTAATTGGAATTGAATTCGACCCTGAAGTAATTTGAACTTTAAAATATATTTGATTTGGGGCAATCCGCTGACTGTCAATTTTCGAATTTGAGGGTTTAGCAGTCATATTACTTGTTTTGGTCAGAGGTTGTACCTTAATATTATGTGGGCCCGTTTTTGACTCAATCTCGTTTTTGTAATCACGAAATGCCCTGAAAATAGAAGATGCCAAATAGTCTTGGCCATCTGCCGAATTCAAATACTTTTCTTCTTCAGGATTGCTGATAAAACCTGTTTCAATCAATACTCCCGGCATCGCAGATTGGGCTAGTACCAATAAACCCTGTTGCTTTACGCCCCTGTCAATTCTCTTTGCACGGTCACGAAATTGATTTTGTACCATTTCGGCAAAGTTAATACTCTCATCGAAGTAAACATTTTGTAGTAAGGAAAAAATAATATAAGATTCGGGAGAATTTGGATCAAAGTTTTCGTATCGGGCAGAATAATCATCTTCAAGCAATATAACCGAGTTTTCACGTTTTGCTACTTCAAAGTTCTCATCTGCTCTGTGCAGGCCCAGTACAAGTGTATAAGCGCCATTTGGATCGGGGCGGGGGTTAGAATTTGCATGGATCGAAATAAACAGGTCTGCATTTGCTTTATTAGCTATCTCAGCCCTTTGGTATAAAGGAATGAATTCATCCGTTGTTCTTGTATAAATAACTTTAACATCAGGGAGGTTCTCTTTTATATATTCTCCCAGTTTCAAACCAATGGCAAGTACAATGTCCTTCTCTTGCGATATTTTTCCCAATGCACCACTATCTTTTCCTCCATGTCCGGGGTCAATGACAACGGTACGAATTTTGTAATCATTTTGCTCACTTTGATCCTGTGCAAATACAATATTTGTAGAACAACTAAGTATATATATTATATAAATGAAGATAACATTTGAATTGAATATTAATTTGGGACTACGATTATTCTGCATCAGAATATTTTAATTTTATTAGCTTTGCAGCCTTTGAGGTCAGTAAATTACATAGCAAAAATAGTACTAAAATTGTTATCAGTGCCAGTTCGTTTTTTACTATTACTAACAATTATTTTTTTTATCGAAATAACCTTAAAGGCCGGGGTATTCTCATATGCAATTCAAAATCAGTCAAATAATTATGTCAGCCCTGATTCTATTCCCAAAGACTCGATTCTTATAACAGAAGTACCAGCCGATTCTTTAAACGATTCCCTGATTTCTGATTCTACCAGACAGGATTCTTTAGCCAAACCACATGTTAAACACAAAGAATCCCTAAAAGACAAAGTCAAGTACTCATCAGAAGATTCTATGATGATCTCTGTCACGGGTGAAAGATTGTACCTATATGGAAAAGCGAATGTGAAATACCAGGATATTGATCTTTCTGCTGATTATATTATGCTTGATATGGCCAAAGAGGAAGTTTTTGCCAAAGGCACGGTTGATACTTCGGGAAAGGTTATTGGTTCGCCAGTATTTAAGCAGGGAAGTGAAACTTTTGATTCAGACTCGATGAAATATAATTTCAAATCTGAAAAGGGAATTATTTACCACATTTTTACAAAAGAAGGAGAAGGTTACCTCCATAGCGAAGAGACAAAAAGATTAAATGACGGGCATATTAATGTATTACATGGTAAATACACTACGTGTGATGCCAAGCATCCCCATTTTTATATTGCAATGACAAAGGCGATAGTAATACCTGAGGATAAAATAATTTCAGGAGTAGCCTACATGGTTGTTGCGGATATCCCAATCGTTTTCCCATTCATTCCATTTGGCTTTTTTCCGAATTCAACAACACGGTCTTCAGGGATTATTGTGCCAGCATACGGAAACGGCGGACCTACCCGTGGATTTTATCTCAGCAATGGAGGGTGGTACCAGGTTTTGGGAGAACATGCAGATGTAACTGTGCAGGGTGATATATATTCTAAAGGATCCTGGCGACTTTCTTTATCTCCACGCTATGTTTATCGCTACCGCTTCAACGGAAACTTTTCACTGAGTTATGCAATCAACAAAAATAACGACGATATAAATTATGTACAGACAAAAGAATATAAAGTTACCTGGAGACACAACCAGGATGCGAAATCGTCACCCGGCCAAACCTTTACTGCAGATGTAAATTTCAGTTCAACCCAATACGATTCCAAAAATAGTTATGACCCGCGAGATTATTTATCGGGAACCCAGAGTTCATCCATAAATTTTACAAAACAATGGGCCGGTCTGCCGTTGAATTTATCCCTGAGTGCCAATGCTGTTAAAAATATTCAAACCCAGGTCGTGGATGTTGAACTACCAACAGGTTCATTAACAGTAAGTTCCCTATATCCCTTTAGAAGAAAAAATGTGACCAGTAAATATAAATGGTGGGAAAATGTATCCATTAGTTATAATTCGACTTTTGACAATAAGATTCATACATACGATTCTGTATTGTTTACACAACAGACTATTGATCAAATGAAGACTGGTTTCAAACAGACCGTCCCTGTTAGTGTAAATTTTAAGTTGGGAAAGATGATAACTATTACCCCATCCGTGACTTATACAGGAATGATTTATACCAGAAATAT
>Ga0182027_10000288_pt1 | contig 87098 bp, 92 predicted proteins | sample 712E1DmetaG_FD_121300 | JGI IMG/M metagenome (GOLD analysis project Ga0182027, IMG submission 121300) | Permafrost microbial communities from Stordalen Mire, Sweden - 712E1D metaG (Illumina Assembly) | ecosystem: Environmental > Terrestrial > Soil > Wetlands > Permafrost | place: Sweden... | reverse complement strand
ATGGCCAGCCGATACCAATAATGAAGATGGCGGGGTAGGTTTGCAGGATGGCCGTCTCGCGCTGCTTGCGCGGCAGCGTGGGGTACATGTCGAGAATTTCTTCGGCGTGGAGGAATGTGAGCTCCTCGGGCAGATTGGGAAAGCGCGGATCGTTGAGCGTTGGGAAGAGGGATTGCGCGAATTTTTCCGCGCCGACGATCACTTTCCAGATTTTTCCGACAATTTCCTTAAGGAAAATGAGGTTGCGCTGATCGGCAGTCATCGCCCGCTCCCAGTCCCACTGATCAACGTAGGCGGAGTGGTCGTGATCGAGGAAGTAGTCTTTGCGGACGGCACGCATGTCAGTGCAGATGCCCTCGCCGACCTGGCAGCCGAATTGATTGAGCGCGGCTCTCTTCCACTTGGTGGCGGCCTGGACGACCTGAGCGTCGATGGGATGCAGGTTGCGATCGTTGGAGATGTGGAACTGGATGGGTGTGCGCGAACCATCGCGATCCAGCATGTCGTTGACGCCGCTTTCGACGTCGACGATGAGCGGCACCTCGACCATCATCAGATTGAGTTCGCTGCAAAGGTTGTCTTCGATGTAGCGCTTGACCTGGAAGATGGCCTGCTCCGTTTCTTTGGGAGTGAGCAGGGAGCGGTAGTCGTGCGGCAGGATTTTTTCGAGTTCGGTGTAGTCGCCAATTCCGGGGCCGGCGAGGTCGGCCTTCTTATCTAGAACAGTTGTCATGAAATTTCTCCTTGGGGGATGCCGCAAAGGCCGGCGTAAAGGTGAGACCGGCGAAAAGGCACCCGAATGTCGCCATTGATGGTTGACCCGGAATGCGGAAGACGCTGTGACTGCAGTCACGGTCGGGTGTAATGGTTGGGACAGGATCAGGGGTCAGGGATCAGGGATCATCCCTTGCGGCGGTAGAAGATTTGGAACTCGAAGCCGGGGTTGGTAGGGAAAAGGCCGGCGACGTGGCGAAGGCGCTCGGCGAGGGAGGGCGCGGCGAGCAGCGGGTACTCGCGCTCGCGCAGGTCGTGGTAGTCGAAGTCGACGGCAAGGGAAAGCATGTAGATGGCGAGAGCGTCAGAGAACGAGGACTCGAAGAAGGCGTTGCGGGCGCGCTCGTCGATGGATTTTGCGCCAGGTTGGGGCTCCTGGGCGCGGCGGCGGGTTTCCCAGGCGTCCTGGCTGGTTTCGCCGCGGACCAGGGCCTCGGCCTGCGACCAGGCGAGCGTGGAGAAGCTCTCGGGGACGCCCGCGGCCTGGACGAAGTTGTGGGCCACGTTGATAAAGAACTCGAAGGCGAGGCCGAAGCGGTCTTCGACGAGGCGCGTGGAGAGGAAGACGGCCTCAGTGGCGCCGAAGGACGCGTTGCGATGGCAGACGGCGCGGTCACCGAGCTCGACGGTGTAGGCGGGGGCGACGAGGTTTTCGCCGGTGTCAGCGATGGCGAGGGGGACAAAGTAGTAGGCGCGCTGGCGGAGCGCTGGAGCCAGCGCAGCGGGCACGGCGCTGACGAGGCGCTCAAGGTCGGAGTCGGAGACGCGGGTTTCGCCCCAGGATGCGTAGCGGATGCCGTTGGGGGCCGTGAGCATGCTGACCTGCGTGGCAACTTTGTCAGCATTCCACAGTTCGATTTGCGCATTGCCGGTCATCGATTTGTATTCTAGACGAGAGAGGTCGGATCGGATGGCGCAATCGGCGCAGGGCGGACGCGGGGGAAGGATTCTGGGGTTCCCGCTCGAGGGATTCAGCCTGTTTCAGAGCCTGTTGCTCGCGTTTGCGGCAGCGTTTTTTACGTTTTTCGCGACTACGTGCGTGGCGATCTTCGTGCTGTTGGGATGGAATGTGCTGGGCGGCCACGCGGTGAACTACGCGGACGCGTACCGGGATGTTGGGTTCCCGGCGGGAGTGATCGTGCTGGTGGTGGCGCTTCCGTACTTCGTCTTTCTGTGGGTGCGGGCAAAGATGAAGCAGTAGCGGGCGCAGGCAGACATCCGAGATTGGCGCTTGCGCTGCGAATCGGGCCCCAAGCATAATTTCAATTACGCCATCTTCCCCCATCCCGGCGTACTTCCATGATGATTGAAGCAAGTTTCTTCGCGGACAGGTTTTTGCAACGGCGGATCGCGCTCGCCGCTGCCGGGCTGGCGCTTGCCGCTGTGACGGCCGGGGCGCAGACGAATTTCGGCGCGGTGAATCTTGGCGCGAGCGCCACGGCCACGGTAACTGTGACGATTCCCGCGGCGGCTACCCTGGGCAGCATCGCCGTGGTGACGCAGGGCGCGACGGGGCTGGACTTTACGAATGGCGGAGGGGGAAGCTGCGCGGCGGGGACGAACTATGCGGCCGGGCAAAGCTGCACGGTGCAGGTGACGTTTCAGCCTGCGTATGCCGGAGAGCGCTACGGTGCAGTGCTGCTAACGGATGGATCAGGGAACCGGATTGCGGCCGCTTTTCTCGAAGGAAACGGCGTGGGCCCGCAGATAGCGTTCGGCCCAGGCGCGGTGATCGCGCTGGCGCCGATGGTGAACGGCATCGCTGTCCACAATCCCTTTGATCCGGCGGTGGACGGCAAGGGGAATCTGTACTTCACGGACCAAAATAATTCGCGCGTGGTGGAGCTGCCGGCGGGCGGCGGCGCTCCGATTGCGATTGATCCCATAGTGGGCGGGGCGGGATTGTCGAGTCCGGGCGGCGTGGCGGTGGATGGCGCGGGGAATCTGTATATTTCGGATCTCGACCGCAACATTGTGATGGTGGTTCCGGCGAACGGCGCAGCGGCAATTGCGATTAATCCGATGGTGAGCGGGATCGGACTGCACTATCCGTGCGGGATGGCGATTGACGGCGCGGGAGATTTGTACATTGCGGACGTGGACAACGGGCGTGTAGTGGAGGTGCCGGCGGGCGGAGGAGCGCCGGTGGCGATCGATCCGCTGGTGGGCGGGGAGAAGTTTTCGTATCCCGTGACGCTGGCGCTCGACAGCGCGGGCGACCTGTTTGTCGCGGACTTTTTTGCGAATCGCGTGGTGGAGATTCCAGGGAATGGCGGCGCGGCAACGGTGATCGATCCGGCGGTGAGCGGGCAGAGCCTGAATTATCCGTACGGCGTTGCGGTGGATGCGGCTGGGGATCTGTTCATTGACGATGCCGACTATCGCGTCGTGGAGGTGCCGGCAGGCGGCGGCGCGGCAACGGCGATTGTGCCCACGGCGAATGGAGTGGGATTGAGCGATCCGATTGGGATCGGGCTCGACGCGGCGGGCGACTTGTTTATTGCGGACTCGCTGAACAATCGCGTGGTGAAGGTCGAGCGAGGGCAGGCGCCGGCGATCAACTTTGCTGCGACGGCAGCGGGAACGGTGAGCAGCGACAGCCCGAAGATCGTAGTGGTGCAGAATGTGGGCAACGCGGCGCTGACGTTTCCTGTGCCGGGTACGGGCGCGAATCCGGGGATCTCAGCGAACTTTACGCTGAATAGCAGCGGGGCATCGGCCTGTCCGGTGCTGACTCCCGGCGGTTCGCAGGCGGGGACGCTCGCCGCCGGCGCGACGTGCCTGATGCCGATCAGCTTTCAGCCGGCCGCAGCGGGGACGGTGTACGGCACGCTGACGCTGACCGACAACAGCCTGAATGCGGCAGCGCCGGGGTTTGCGACGCAGACGATTGCGCTGAGCGGCGATGCGCCAGTGGCAACGGTTTCGGCGACGATGTTGTCGTTTGGGCCGCAGCAGACGGAGACAGCGAGTGCGCCGCAGCAGGTGACGCTGACGAACACGGGCAGCGCGGCGCTCACGATCACGAGTGTTGCGGTGAGCGGGGCGAATGCTTCGTCGTTCGTGTTTCCGAATCCGTGCGGATCGAGTTTGGCGGCGGGAGCAAGTTGCGCGATCGAGGGGCACTTTACTCCGGCGGCCGCGGGGCCAATGGCGGCAGCACTGACGGTCACCGACAATGCGAGCGGTTCACCGCGGAGTGTCGGATTGAGCGGCGTGGGCGTGTACCCGGTGACGGTGACGGTAACGCCTTCGGCAACGAGCATTAGCACGGCGCAGGCATTGACGGTGACGGTTGCGATGGGCGGCGTGACTGGCGAGCCAACGCCGACAGGATCGGCGGCGCTGACGAGCGCAACGTATTTTTCCGGGCCGGCAATGCTCGTGGGAGGGAGCGCGCAGATCCAGATTCCGCCGGGATCGCTGGCCACGGGGACGGACAACCTGGTGGCGACGTACACGCCGGACAGCGCGAGCGCACAAATCTACGCGGCCGGAACGGGAGGGACGTCAGTGACCGTGACGGCGTCGTCGACAGCGACGGCGCCCGTGGCTGCGACAGGAATCGTGACGGTGAACATCAACACAGCCATGCTGGCGGGGACGGTGAATCCGAATGGAGCGGATACGCACACGTGGTTTCTGTGGGGCACGAGCAGCACGTTGACCGGCGCAACGCAGACGCCGGCGCAGGATCTGGGATCGACGGCAGGCAGCCAAGCGGTGAGCGCGAACATCACCAACCTGAGCGGGAGCACGACGTATTACTACGCAGTGGTAGCGCAGAACAGCCTGGGCACGACGAACGGGTTGATTGACTCGTTCACGACAGACCCGGCGCCTTATTTTCAGATGGTCACGGGGGCGCCGATGAGCGTGACGCCCGGAGCGACGAGCGGGAATACATCGACGGTATCGGTGACGCCGTGGTACGGATTCACGGGTATGGTGACGCTGAGCTGCACGATTGCGCCGGCAGCAGCGAGCGATCCGCCGACGTGCAGCCTGCCGGCCACGGTGACGGTGACGGACGAAAACCCGCAGAACGCGACGCTGACCGTGACGACGACTGCGGCGAGCGCGATGAACGAGCCGGTGCGGAGGTTATGGCCGGCCGCGGGCGGCGCGGTGCTGGCGTGCTTCGTGCTGATTTTTGTTCCGGCCAGGCGGCGGAGCTGGCTGGCGGTGATTGCGTGGGTGGCGCTTTTTGCTGTTGTGACGGGGATTGGATGCGGCGGTGGCAGTGGGAGCAGCGGAGGCGGTGGCGGCGGGCAGAAAGATCTGGGGACGACACCGGGAACCTACACCGTGACGGTCACCGGCGTGTCGGGATCAATGACGCAAACGGGAACGGTGGCGCTGACCGTGCAATGAGGCAGCGGCCAGTTCTCAGTTCTCAGTTTTCAGTTTTCAGTTTTCAACTGGCTCGAGTCGCGGGATGATAACGCACGATCCGTGGTTGGGCGGTTACAGTCCGGCGGGCTTGGGGTTGGCGCGATCGAATTTGGCGACCTGGACTTTGCGGGCAAGGCGCAAGCGGGCGAGCAGCCAGATGCCCCAGAAGTTGGGATCGATCTCGTACCAGGTGAGGCCGTGACGCGCGGAGACGGGATGGGCGTGGTGGTTGTTGTGCCAGCCTTCGCCGCCGGTAAGCAGAGCCACCCACCAACTGTTGCGGGAGTCGTCGTGGGTTTCAAAGCGGCGCTTGCCCCACATGTGGGTTGCCGAGTTGACCAGCCAAGTGGCATGCAGGCCGATGGTGACACGCAGGAAAACGCCCCATAACACCATGGCGATGCCGTTCACGAAGCCGCCCCAGTACCATCCGCCGGCAAGAAGAAGCACAGCGCTCAGGGTGATGGGTAGCCAGTGGTACTTGCTGAGCCAGACGTGGAAGCGATCGCGAGTGAGGTCCGGCGAATAGCGCGCGAGCACCTCAGTCTGCGAGTGCAATGACTGGCCGAAGAGAACCCATCCGGCGTGCGCCCACCAGCCGCCTTCGTGCGGTGTATGCGGATCGCCTTCCTTATCGCTGAGCTGGTGATGGACGCGATGCGTGGAGACCCAGAAGATGGGCCCGCCCTCAAGCGAAAGCGTGGCAAAGAAGGCCATCAGATACTCGAGCCATTTGGGCACCTGGTAGCCGCGATGCGTGAGCAGGCGGTGATAGCACATGCCGATGCCCACGTTGATGGCCAACACGTAGATGACAGCCATAACCACCAGGCGCTGCCAACTGAAAAGGAAGATCGCGGCCAGCGCGCCGACATGAAACAACCCCATGACCAGAAGCATTGGCCAGCTCAAGCCGTCGTTGACGGCGGCGGTGCGGCCCATGCGAAGAAGACGGCGCGCGGGGACAGCGTGGTTGGTAGGAGCCGGCGCGGAAGCCGGAGACTCTGTGACAGGAAGCGCATTCGAGCAAGCTTCAGTTATGGCGACGGGGGAAGGTGCGGTCAGGGCAGTTGCCATTCGATGGAAACCCTTCAAGAAGTGGCAGCAAGCCCACTTGTATTTCTCTTATTGTATATGAGAGGCGGCGGGAAAAGGCTTGGGGTGGGAATGATTCTGTTGGGGAAGGTGCAGACGACTCAATTGCTGATTGTGATGGTAATGCCTTGAGTGCCGCCCAGGAAGATGCGAGTGGCATCGCCGCGGAGGACGCGATAGAGGGCAAACTGGCGCTGGGTGGCTCCGCGCAGTTCGAAGAGGAGCTCTCCGCGGTTGTCGGCCCTTGCATCGACTGCGTCGATGAGCTTCATGCGTGGCGTGTCGTCGAGGTGCGCGGCGTCTGTGACGTTCTTGACGAGCACGGCGACGCCGCCGTAGAGATCGGGCTGGGCCACGAGCGTAACGAACTTCTGCTCCGCGCCGGAGCCGCCGGTGTGCGCCGAGAGGACCATGGTGGCTCCCGAGCTGTAGGCGAGTTCGAAGACGCGAAATTGCTCGTCAAGTAGCGGAGCCGGCGCGGGTGGAGGTAGAGCGGGTTTCGCGGTTCTGTGCGTGGCGGCGGTTTTGGGCTTGGCAGCGGGCGGCGGATTGAGGCCGAGCGCGGTCCGCGCAAGGTCTTCCATGGCAGCCTTCATTTTCGCCTCATCGTCGGAATTGGCCCAGATGTAGTCCCATACATGCACGGGGCGGGTTTTGGCATCGGCGACGGCGACCTCCTGATGCATATCGGGCGGCATGCCGATGAGGCTGGGCAGGACGGGCGCGCCAATGCCAGCAGATTTGCCGCGAGAGAGATGCGGGCGGCCAGGATCGCTGAGGGTGGTGACGCTGTTAACGTAGCTCTCGTCTTCTTCCTTCTTCTTATTCGCCTTGGGGTGGTCAGAGCCGGGTGACGCGCCGGCGGAGGAGCTGTCAGTGGTCTGGCGCATCGTGGGACGATCGGGATCCGCAGGCGGCGAATTGGAGTCGGCGCCCGAGCCCGAGCCGGAGCCGGTCTGACCCGAGCCGCCGCTGGAGTTGGTGGTGGAAGTATCGCCGCCCTTGTGCAATGTGGGACGGCTGGGATCGGGAGGCGGCGCGTTGGAGTCTTTGCCCGACCCGCTGTCCGAGCCTGAGCTGCCGGTCGAATCGCCGGACTGATGCTTGCGGTGCAGGACGGGCACATCGCTCTGCACGTCCTGTTCGTCGATCTTTGCCACTTGCGCCGGGGCGGGCCTAGACGCGGGAAGCGCCTTCCACTTGCCAAAGCCGACCCAGGAGCCCTGTTGCTGGCCGGCACTGTCGATGTCGAAGAGGCCCACCGGTTTGCCGTCCTGGAGGAGTTGATACTCGACATCGCTCTCAAGAGCGAGCGGAGCGGGCCGGGCCAGGTAGACGCCAGCGTCGACGAGGTCCTGGCCATCGTAGACGCAGACGGGAACGAGGCGGCTGGCCTTGGGATGGTCCAGGTCGCCGGTCCACTCGAGCACGCCGACGGCGCGCAGCTCAGTGGTTTTCTTATTGGCGTCGGTGATTTGGCCGGGATATTGCGCGGCGGCAGGGCGCACACCGGCGAGCGCGACCGCAGCAAGCAGCGGCGCTGCCGTTATCCACAAACGAATTGCGCGGCGCGATGACACCTTGCACGTCCCTCGACAATAATCAGACTTAGAGGCCGGCCTCCCGGCCTGCCACTCCTATAACGAGGATATTCCCCCATGAAGCTCAATGAGAAAGTCGCCGACTTTACCCTGCAAACGGATGAGGACAAGACCGTAAGCCTCTCGGATTTTGGCGGCAAGCCGGTCATCCTCTTCTTTTACCCCAAGGCCGATACCCCCGGCTGCACCATTGAGGCCTGCGGCTTTCGCGACTCGTTCAAGAAACTGCAGGCGGCGGGCGCCGTGGTTCTGGGCATCAGCCGCGACACGCCGCGGGAGCAGGCCAAGTTCCGCGCCAAATACGACCTTCCGTACACACTCCTTGCTGATGTAGACGAGAAAGTGTGCAAACAGTTTGACGTGCTGAAGGAAAAGAACATGTATGGGAAGAAAGTGATGGGCATCGAACGGACGACGTTTGTGATCGGGCCGGACCGGACGCTGCTGCACATCTACCCAAAAGTGACGCCGCAGGGCCACGCCGAAGAGGTGCTCAAGCTGATTGAGGAATGGAACAAGGCGCACAAGTAGCGAGTCAGCGGGTCAGCAAGTTAGCAAGTCAGCGGGCGGCACGGAACCGGTTGGGAGCAATTATGAAGACCAAAAAGGCAGCGCATGGGATTTATTCGGTCGTTGACCCAGCGACTCCTTGGAAACTGCCTCGGCTTGATTGGGAGTCCCCGAGGTACTTCTACACAAAGACGGCTTCCGAGTGGAAAGCACTGCTCCAAAAAGCTTCGCAGGGCGACCCAGAGGCAGAATTCAACGTCGCCACGCTTTACGCCGATGGGTGCAAAGACCGACGCGGGAGAATTCTGGTTCGGGTCTCTAGCCGAAAGGCTGTTGAATGGTATCGACGGGCAGCGGAACACGGGTCGGTTTCGGCGCAAAACAACATCGGGGTTATCCTGGGCGGCAGTTACGGCGTGAGGCGAAACGCCCGGCAGGCCCTGATCTGGCTCAAGAGAGCCTATCGCGGTGGAGGCACCGCGTCGAACAACATCGCAATTACATATCGCGAGAGCGGAAATCTCCCTCAGGCTGTTCGCTGGTTCAGGATCGCTATCGCCGCGGGTGATCACGGCGATCTGGTCCAACTCGGTATTCATCACTACTGGGGAAAGGGCGTACGCAGGGATCCCGCAGCGGCAGTTCGTTTTTTTCGAAAAGGAATTCGAAAAATCGACGCCTCTTATTTTGAGCGAGAAGATGCATTTTTCTATCTGGGAATCGCGTATCTGGAAGGCAACGGGGTCAAAAAGTCGTTGACCCTGGGGCGAAAGTATCTTGAACTCGCGAACCGTGAGAACGATCATCTGGCGGCTCAACGTCTCTTGAAGCGAATGGGCAGGGGCATCTAGTTCCCTATGGGTGCGATTCGCCTTCCCGGCAAGCTGATTAAACGCGCGTTCTTCGAAGATGCGCCGGAGCGCGTGGCTCCGCGGCTGCTGGGCAAGCTGCTGGTATCCAGGACGAGCGCGGGCCTGATGGCGGGGCGGATCGTCGAGGTGGAGGCGTACCTGGGTCCGCACGCGGAGACGGCTGACCCAGCCGCGCATTCGCATCGCGGACCGACGCCGCAGAACCAGGTGCTATTCGGGCCGGCGGGTCACGCATATGTGTACTCGATCTACGGCCTCTACTTCTGCATGAATTTCTCCTGCGAAAAAGAGGGCCGGGGCGGCGGCGTGCTGCTGCGCGCGCTCGAGCCCATAGCGGGGCTGGAGCAGATGGCGCGAAATCGAGGGCTCCCACCCTTTTCGTTCGCCGCGGCGAAAGAAAAGGACGGGGCAGCAACGCGAAATGGACGCGGCAACGCTTGCGAATTGACGAGCGGGCCGGGCCGGTTGTGCCAGGCGTTGGGGATCGATCGGGAGACGCACAATGGGCTCGATCTTCTCGATCCCAACTCGCCCTTGCAGGTGCGGGACGACGGGATGCGCGTCACACGCGTTCTCGTGACGCGGCGCATCGGCATCCGGCATGCCGTGGAGCTGCCGCTGCGCTTTGCGCTTCCCGGGCACACCTGTGTCTCAGGACCCAAAAACGTAGCCGGCAAGTACATCGTTCTGCGTCCGGGCGGCGCGGGTAGACTGTTACTGTGAACGAACCGGGGTTTCAAGAACAGACCCCGAGAGGAATCTTGCACGTGAAGCTCTCTTCCCTGCTCCCATCCGCCGCCGCAGTTGTCCTGATAGCCGCGGCTGTGCTTGCCGCCAGCACGGCAGTGCAAGCGACGCAAGACCAGACCCCGCCGGCGGCGCCGGCGAGCGCAGGGGGGCCGCAGACCGCTCCGGCTACGTCAGCGGCGGGCGCACCCCAATCGGGCATGGCGCCGGGAGGTCGGCCGATGCGCAACTATCCGGCGCCGACCAACCTGAAGGTGTTGCCCAAGAACCTGACAGGCAACGAGGTCCACGAGATCATGGAGAAGTGGGCCGGATCGCTGGGCGTGCATTGCGGCGAGTGCCACGTGGCGGACCCGAAGAACCTCGGACCCAACGGGCGACCGCGGCTGAACTTCCCCGACGACTCGAAGACGGACAAGCAGATCGCGCGGCTCATGTACACCATGACGCAGCAGATCAACGCGGACACCATCACCAAGGCGATGCAGTTGGACACCGACGACATGGGCACGCCGGTAACGTGCGGGACGTGCCATCGCGGACACAAGATGCCGGAAGAGTTTGTGATTCCGAAGGAAGAGCGGCCGGGCGGGCCGGGCGGTGGGCCAGGAGGGCCGCCACCAGGCGGGGCGATGCCGCCCGGTGGAGCGATGACGCCGCCATCGAATTGATCGCATCGCCGCGCTGATGGGGCGCCACGAGGCAGGCGCGGGCTGCTTGAAAGCCGGCGGCGTTGCCTGGCGGAATTACACTGGCTCGGTATGCGGCTTTTCGTGGGGATTCCGTTGGCGGATGCGGTGGTGCGCGAGCTTGCGCTGGTGGTGGCGCGGCTGCGCAGCCACGAAAGCGGGATGCGGGGCGGCGGCGGCCCCAGGGGCGAAGGCGGGCTGCGCTGGACCGCGCCCGAGTCATGGCACATTACGCTGCAATTCCTGGGCAATACGAGTGAGGAGCAGTTCAGGTGCTTGGCAACGCGGCTGCGCGAAGTGCGCAGTGAACCGGTTCCGGTGCGACTGGGCGAGTTGGGATGCTTTGAGCGCGCAGGTGTGTTCTTCGCCGGTATGGCGATGTCACCTGAGCTAAATGCGCTGCAGCAGTGCGTTTTAGCGGCGACGAGCCAGTGCGGATTTCAAGCAGAGACGCTGCCGTTTCATCCGCATATCACGCTGGCGCGCGCGAAGGGCAACGGGCGTCGAGCGGGGCTGCGCGAGCTGCTGAACAAAGTCCACAACGATCCGGCGTTTTCGCCGTTCACGGCTTGCGAGTTCCTGCTGTATGAGAGCCATTTGGGCGCAGGTGGCGCTCTGTATGAAGTCAGGGCGCAATTTGAGTTGCAGTGAACAGTGAGCAATGGCCAGTGGACAGTTCTCAGCTGTCAGTGAACAACGAACCAGGATGGCGGCGAGACGATCTCCAATGGCTGTTCCCTGGTTCCCTGCTTTGCTTGGCCGCGAGCGCCGGCAGCGGGTATACTGAAGATTCGGCGATGGGATGGTGCGTGCAGCTGTGCGCGCCCAGCCGCAGAAGCGGCGCCCGAAGACACAAGAGAGATTTGGAGTTGGACCATGGCACAAGTTTGCGACATCTGCGGCAAGGGGCCGCGCTTCGGCAATAACATTTCGCACGCGCACAATTTGACGCGGCGCCGCTGGAACGTAAACCTGCAGGCAGTGAAGGTGCTGGTGAATGGCGCGCCCAAGCGGCTGCGCGTGTGTGCGAGCTGCATCAAGAGCGGGAAGGTCGCCAAGGCGTAGATTCCGGCGATCCGGCCCGCGTGATCCCGCCCTTTCCGCGATGAAGCTGCGGCAAAAGCACAGCCGAATAGAGATCAACGACAAACCCCGTTTCGCAAGGACGGGGTTTTGTTGTGCGCCGAAGGGCCTGCTTCGTTCGAGCGCGGCTTCTTGCTGAATCTGCGGTGGCGCAGGAGCTAAAGCCCAGATTCACCTGGCGCGATTTCCGGCACGCGACCCACCCATTGGGTGGGTTCCCCGGTCGTGCCCTGACAATTCGTGCGATCTTGACGAATTCTCACCCGAAGCAAAAGCGACAGTCCCTGTCAGCGAGATCAGTTTGAGCGAGCGCTGGAATTACTCACCTTCTCGGGTGAAGGTGAGCGAGGCGGAGTTGATGCAGTAGCGCAGGCCCGTGGGGCGGGGGCCATCAGGGAAGACGTGGCCGAGATGGCCGCCACAGCGGGCGCAGGTGACCTCGATGCGCCGCATGCCGAAGCTCTGATCCTCGTGCTCTTCGACAGCTTTGGAATCGGCGGGCAGCATGAAACTGGGCCAGCCGCAGCCGGAGTCAAATTTAGCTCCGCTCAGGAAGAGCAGCACGCCGCATCCGGCACAGTGGTAGTTGCCTGTCTCGTGGTTCTCAGTGAGGGCTCCGGAGAATGGCCGCTCGGTGCCCTTCTCGCGCAGAACGTGGTGCTGCTCGGGCGTGAGAGCGGCCCGCCACTCGGCGTCAGTGTGGACGACTTTTTCCTGCGATTCGTTCAAAGTGACCTCCTACGAAGATGGGCGCTTATCGACCGAATGGCGCGGTGGGAGGCGGGAAGCCGGCTGCCACAAACTCAGGCCGATGCCATGGGCTGGACCCACGGCATAAGCTCATTCTTCCATGGAGACAGATGGGTCCGCCAGGCCGGTCAGACTTCGGCAACCACCTCGATCTCGACCAGGAGGTTGCGGGGGAGGCGGGAGACTTCGACTGTGGTGCGGGCGGGCAGAGTGTCTTCGTCGCTTCCGAAGTACGACGAGTACACGGCGTTCATGGCGGCAAAATCGTTGAGGTCTTTGAGAAATACCGTGGCCTTGACCACTTGGCCGAGGCTGCTGCCTCCGGCCTCAAGAATCGCCTTGAGATTCTCGAGGGTCCGCGCCGTTTGCTCCTTGATTCCGCCGGGGACGACTTGGCCGGATGTGGGGTCCAGGGCGCCCTGGCCGGCCGTGAAGATGAGGTTTCCCACATGCACGCCTTGCGCGTAGGGGCCGATGGCGGCAGGCGCGCCATCCGTGGTAATGATCGATCGTGTCATAGCTCGATTCTATGGCCTGTCCGCCCGACGCGGACAGCAGCCGCGGAGCGGTAGTTCTCAAGAGGTGTGTGAACTGCGACCGCGTGATGGGGAGGGTTGGGCTCACAAACCCAATCGCAGCTTTTGCGCCCGATGCTGGCCTTCAGGCGGCGGGTTCAAGGCATATCGCCGCAGGACCCGGCTCCGGTTGTCGAAAGCGGAAGGGCAACTTCGTGAGGAAGTTGCCCCTTTTGCCGCCCCGATTCCCAAGCGCCGCAACGCGAGAAATGGTCTAGCCGTGGAAAGCAGCCAGGAGGCCGCCGCCGAGCGCCATGGCCAACAGCCAATATGCGGCATTGATGGCAAAGAGATTGACGCGGCGGTTTTCGCTAATGTGCTGCGTAAACAGTGGCGGCGCCATAAAGCCGAGCCAGCAGATGACGGCGAGCTTTGCGCCCCCGGTGAAGGTGTTCGCTCCCGCCCATCCCAAGACGTGGACCAGTACAAACGAGAGGAGCAGGCAAGCGACAAGGGCGGTGATCATGACGAAGGCAGCGTTTCTCGGTTTCTCGCCCTCTGCAAAGCCGACGAGTTTCCTCCAGGACTTGCGGAAGATGAGACCGTACCAGAGCCACCCCAGCAGCCATTGAAAGACCGCCGAAACCAAGACCATGATTATCTGGTGCTTGGTAAGAATTATCGAGAACAGGATCGCGGAGTAGTTGACAACATGCATTCGTGAATCCTCCACAGCAGGATTGAGGTTCGGCTCCCACGCACAGAGGCCCCACGGAGTGGGGTTCACCGCTGGCAGATCTGATAGGAGTCGCCGCAAACACTCTGCTGCATGGAACCGCGCAATGTCAAGGTAATTCGGGGGATATGACGCAGAAGTGGTACCGGCTAGAGTTCGTTACAGATGGGCGTTCAAGCGCCGTCAGCGGCGTTTGAGGGCTTCGAGTTCCTCGAGAGTACGGGGCCAATCGGAGCCGAGCAGGCGCGAGAGGCTGCGGTCGGCGAGAACCTTTCCGCCGGTCTGGCATGTGGGGCAGTAGTTGGTTTCGTTGTCGGCGTAGCGGATGCGCTGGATGGGTGACGAGCACCGCGGGCAAGGCTTGCCGAAGCGGCCATGGACCGCCATCTCTGGCCGGAATGCCGTAACGCCTTCAGGGAATTTCTTTCTGGCTTCGGAGGAGAGCTGTGTGGTCCAGGCCTCGAGCGTGGAGCGGGTGGCGTCGAAGAGGCGTTCCCACTCCGCGGGCTTGAGCTTGTGGGTGAGGGCGATGGGCGAGAGGCGGGCAGCGTAGAGAATCTCGTCGGAGTAGGCGTTGCCCACGCCGCTGATGAGGCGCGGATCGGTAAGGGCGCGCTTAAGGGTCCGGTTCTCTTGCGTCAGCGCGGCGCGAAAGCCGTTGAGATCGGTGGAGAAGATTTCGATGCCGCCAGGATCGATGTCGTAGAGGGCCTGCTCGCCGCGCAAGAGGTGAAGCGAGGCGCGCCGTTTCGAGCCGGCCTCAGTGAGGGTGAGCGAGCCCGCGGGAAAGTCGAGGGCGAGGAGGGCCTGGCGGCCAGAGAGCCTGGCTTGCGGCGGACGCCAGTGGAGGCGGCCGGCGATCATGAGATGGAGCACGAGCCAGAGATCGCCTTCGAGGCCGATGGCAATGCGCTTGCCGATGCGGCGGATGGTTTGGACGGTGCGGCCCTCGACGGATGCGATCGGAGGGTCGACGGTGCGCAGGACAAAGACGCTTTGCAGACGAACGCGCTGGAGCGGCTGGCCGAGGATGCGCTGTTCGAGCGCGGTGATGTAGGCGGTGATGTCTGGCAGTTCCGGCATTGCATTCAGATTGAAGCGAGGGCCGGGGCTAACGCAACGAGTTTCTTCAGGTGGCTCAGCTCAGGACGGTGTTGTCGATCAGCCGCGTTGCGCCGACGTATGCGGCGACGGCGAAGAGGGTGCCGGGAGCGGCGGTGTCGACGGGCAAGAGAGTGGACCAATCGACGAGGGCGATGTAGTCGATGCGGATCGCGGGCTCGGCGGAGAAGATTTCGCGGGCGGCGTTTAGGAGGGTCGCGGCGCGGCGCTCGCCTCGGGCGACGAGCGACTCGACGTGGCGGACGGCGCGGCTGAGCGTTAGGGCCTGAGCACGCTGGGCTGAAGTGAGATAGGCGTTGCGCGAGCTGATCGCGAGGCCGTCAGCTTCGCGGACGATGGGGCAGACGACGATTTCGACTGCGAGGCGCAGATCGGCGACCATGCGGCGGAGGATGGCGACCTGGGCCGCGTCTTTCTGGCCGAAGAAGGCGAGGTCGGGCTCGGCGGCGATGACGAGCTTGGCGACGACTGCAGCGACACCGCGAAAGTGACCGGGGCGGGATGCGCCGTCGAGGCGGTCGCCGAGGGCGGGGACTTCGACAAATGTGGAATCGGGGCCGTTGGGGTAGAGCTCTTCGACCGCCGGAGCGAAGAGGACATCGGCTCCCTCGGCTTCGGAGAGGGCGGAGTCGGCCGAGAAAGAGCGGGGATAGCGGGCGTAGTCCTCATTGGGGCCGAACTGCGTAGGGTTGACGAAGAGACTGACGGCGACCTGGGTGCAGGCCGCGCGGGCGGCGCGCAGGAGCGAAGCGTGGCCTGCATGGAGCGCGCCCATGGTGGGCACGAGGCCGATGGTGTTGCCCCGCGCGCAACGAAGCGAGCGGGACCAGTGGCGGAGTTCGGCGACGGTGCGGAAGACCTGCATCAGCGCCGGTTCGATTTCTGCTTCAACTCTTCGCGCGCCGGCCGATTCGCCATCGAATCCGCGCCGTCGAGGTTGATCTGGACCATTTTGCGCGCGGATTCGGACAGGTGATAGCTTTCGTCGTCGGACGGGAAGGCACGATGCTCCACGTCTTCGCGGTAGCGCTCAATGGCGGAGCGGAAGAGCGCGGAGGCGTCAGCATAGTGGCGGACAAATTTAGCTGCGGGCGAGAAGGTGAGATTGACGAGGTCGTGGAAGACGAGAATCTGGCCGTCGCAATCGGGACCCGCGCCGATTCCGATGGTTGGAATAGGCAGGGCCGCGGTGATCTGCTCCGCAGCTTCGCGGGGAACGCCTTCGAGAACGATGGCGCCGGCGCCGGCGTGAGCGAGCGCGAAGGCATCGGCCTGGAGCTGCAGCACGGCATCGGCAGTGCGCGCCTGCACGCGATAGCCGCCGAGGCGATTGACACTTTGGGGCGTGAGGCCGAGATGGCCGATTACAGGAATCTCAGCGTCGGTAATCGCGCGGACCAACTCGACGCGCGGGCCTTCAATCTTGACGGCTTCGGCGCCAGCTTCCTTGACGAAGCGGACGGCGTTGGTGAGGCTTTCGGCGATCGAGCCGTGATAGCTGCCGAAGGGCATGTCGGCTACGACGAGGGCGCGGCGAACGGCGCGGCGAACGGCGCGGGTGTGGTGGAGCATCTCGTCGACGGTGACGGCGAGCGTGTTTTCGTGGCCCAGGACGACCATGGCGAGCGAGTCGCCGACAAGGATGAGGTCGATGCCGGCCTCGTCGGCGAGGCGCGCGGTGGAGTAGTCGTAGGCGGTGAGCGCGGAGATGGGCTTGCCCTGGAGCTTCATCTCAGTGAGCGCAGGCATGGTGACTTTGGGAAGGGGAAGGCCGGGCGGCGAGAGGCGCGGGCCCGCGGGAAACTCGGTGAGGCTCATGATTGGCTCCAGTGCCGCTCCGAAAACTCAGGATGCGACCCGAACAAGGCCAGTATACGCTGCGTGGGCGCGGAAGAACAGGATCGGAAGGCGTTTTCTCCGAAGGGGTGTGAGGCTTGCTGCTTCGAGCCGGCAGTGGCTTGGCTGGTCCACCGGAGAAGCGAATTGCTTTAGAGAAACTTCTAAAATGCTATAAGGAATGAGGAATTGAGGCGGCGGTTTGCGGGCCGGGCGCTCCACTTGTCCCGCGCTGCGGAGGAAAGAATGGCCCACGATCTGGCGATTGTGCTGCCCACATTTAACGAGAGCGGGAATGTGGGCCCGATGGTCGATCGCCTGGAGAAGGCGCTCAAGGGCATTCCCTACGAAGTGATTTTTGTGGACGACGACTCACCCGACGGCACCGCGGACATGGTGCGGCGGTTAGCCGAGCGGCACGACAACCTGCGCGTGCTGCAGCGGATTGGGCGGCGGGGATTGGCCTCGGCGTGCATTGAGGGGATAATGGCGGCCGCGGCGCCTTTTGTAGCCGTGATTGACGCCGACATGCAGCACGATGAGACCGTGTTGCCGGAGATGCTGCGCCGCATGCGCGAGGAGAATCTCGACCTGGTGGTGGGCTCGCGCAACATCGCCGGCGGCAGCATGGGCGAGTTCGCAAGCTGGCGCGTGAAACTGAGCCAACTGGGCAGGCGGCTGAGCTTGATGGGCGCGGAGCATGAGTTGAGCGACCCCATGAGCGGATTCTTCATGGTGCGCGTGGCGACCTTCGAGCGGTTTGCGCATCGGCTTTCGGGGATCGGCTTCAAGATTCTGCTCGACATTGTGCTTTCGGCAGGGCCAGGGTTGCGCGTCGCCGAGGTGCCTTACCGCTTTCGTCAGCGCGAGCACGGCGAGAGCAAGCTCGACGTACTGGTTGGTCTCGAGTACTTTGAGCTGCTGGTGGACAAGCACCTGGGCGATTTCTTGAACGTGCGCATTGTGCTCTTCGGCATGGTCGGCGCGCTGGGCGTGGGAGTGCAACTGCTGATTGTGAGCGCGCTTCTGCGGATTGTGGGGTTGAGTTTTCCGACAGGGCAGACGATCGCAACAATTGTGGTGATGATCCTGAACTACGTTCTGAACAACTCCGTGACCTACCGTGACCGGCGGCTGCGCGGATGGAGATTCTGGGGCGGCTTGCTGACGTTTTGCCTGGCTTGCGGATTGGGCGTGGCGGCGAATGTGGCCATTGCCAACGAGGCGTATCGCCATGGCGTTCGGTGGGTTCTGGCGTCCATGATCGGATTGCTGTTCTCGGCGGTGTGGAACTACGGCGTGACTTCGATGACAACGTGGCGGCAGGAGCGGCGGTCAAGCGAACAGCGCGCCAGGCAGCGCATACAGGCTAGCGCAATGCATGCGACGCGGCACGGCGATGGAGAGCTGCCGGCGAAGACGCTGTGAAAAGCAGGGATCAGGGATTAGGGTTCAGGGGTCGGCGACGTTCAAGCTTACGCGAAGTTCATGTTGCCCGCGCTGAGTTCGCCGCCGCATACTGGCAAACAGAATGATTTCTCCAATCGCGACCGGGGTTTATGCCGGGCTGGGCGTCACTGCCTGCGCCGGCGTGGCGTGGGGAGCATACGCCTACGCCTCCATGTGGCCGGGCTCGCGGATCTTTGGCGAGGCGCTGGTTGCGCCCGCGCGGCCGGGCGAGCTGGCGCTGACCTTTGACGACGGGCCCAACGCAACGTGGACACCAAGGTTGCTGGATGTCTTGGCGAAGCAAGAGGTGCGGGCGACGTTCTTCTTGCTGGGAGGGCGCGCCGAGGCGGAGCCGGAGCTGGTGCGGCGGATTGCGGAGGCAGGGCACGTTATCGGGAATCACTCGTGGTCGCATCCCAACATGGCGCGGGCGCGCGCGGGCCGCGTACGCGATGAGCTCGAGCGGACCAACAAAACGCTGCAGCAAATCACGGGCGCGCCGGTGAAGTTCTTCCGGCCGCCGTATGGGGCGCGGCGGCCTGCGGTGTTTCGCATCGCGCGCGAGATGGGTCTGAAGCTGGTGTTGTGGAACGCGATGACGTCGGATTGGAGCGATCCTTCGGCGGACCGGATCGCGTACAAGTTGGCGGAGAGGATCGACCGGCTGCGGCAGAGGGGCCGCGCGGCGAATATCGTGCTGCACGACGGCGGTCACCGCGATCCAGGCGCAAATCGGGCGCACTCAGTCGCCGCGGTGGAGAGGCTCATTGAGCGGTACAAGGAGACGCACCGGTTTGTGACGCTGGATGCATGGAGCTGAGAACGCCAGTCGCCGTTCAGGCAGCAAGAGAATGGAAGGCCGCACGCGCGGCGGCGATGGTGGCTTGTGCTTCGGCGTCGCCATGGGCGGTTGACAGGAACGCGGCTTCAAACTGCGAGGGCGGGAGCCAGATTCCGCGATCGAGCATGGCGCGGTGGAAGCGGCCGAACGCCTGGGTATCGCTGCGCGCAGCGCGGGCGTAGTTGGTGACGGGGCCTTTGATGAAGAACCAGGTCCACATGGAGCCGACGCGGTTGGTGGTGAGCGGGATTCGGGCATGGGCGGCTTCCTGCGCGACGCCCTCGGCCACGGCTTTGGCAGTGGCTTCGAGGCGCGGGTATACTTCGGCCGCGTGTTCCTGAAGATAGCTGACGGTGGCAACGCCGGCGGCCATGGCGAGCGGATTGCCGCTGAGCGTTCCGGCTTGATAGACAGGCCCCAGAGGCGAGACCAAATCCAGGAAAATACGCTTGCCGCCGAAGACGCCGACGGGAAGTCCTCCGCCGACGATCTTCCCGAGACAGACGAGGTCGGGATCAAGGCCATAGAGTTGGCACGCGCCACCGAGTGCGACGCGAAAGCCGGTCATGACTTCGTCCACGATGAGCAGAGCGCCGTAGCTGGCGGTGAGCCTGCGCAGGCCGGCTAAAAAGCCGCGCGCGGGAGGGATGCATCCGGCGTTGCCCACGATGGGCTCGACGATGACGGCGGCGATGGCCTTGGGGTGGGAGGCGAAGGCGGCTTTGACGGCTTTGAGGTCGTTGTAGGGCAGAGCGAGTGTCAGGCGCGCGATCTCTTTGGGAACGCCGGCCGAACCGGGGATGCCGAAGGTGGCGACGCCGGATCCGGCTTTGACCAGAAGTCCGTCGGCGTGGCCGTGATAGCAGCCCTCGAATTTGACGATGAGCTTGCGGCCGGTGACGGCGCGGGCGAGGCGAATGGCCGACATGGTGGCCTCAGTACCGGAACTGACGAAGCGCATCTTTTCGATGGCGGGATAACAGGCCGTGATGCGCTCGGCGAGATCGGCCTCAGCGGCGGTGGATGCGCCAAAGCTTGGCGAGTTGCGTGCTGCGCGCTGGATGGCTTCGACGACCGGCGGAAAGGCATGGCCCAGAATCATCGGTCCCCAGGAACCGAAGTAGTCGATGTAGCGATTGCCGTCGGCGTCGATGAGGTAGGCGCCTTGAGCGCGCTCGATGAATGGGGCCGAGCCGCCCACGGCGCGAAACGCCCGCACGGGCGAGTTGACACCGCCGGGGAAGAATTGCTCGGCGCGCTCGTGGAGCGCCTGGGAACGGGCGTGCTTTGGGGCGCGAATTTCGGCGCTCCGAATCTCGGCGCACATGGTGGCTTCAGTATAGAAGCCCGGAGGCCGCGCGGGCGCCCGCATGGAACAGCGCCGATTCAAGACAATGCGTGGAAGAGCACGAACCAATCGGAAGGAATCAGTGGCCTGCGCTCACAGCGCGTTGCGTCTCTTTGCCGCAGCAGCCTTTGTGGCGAGGACAACGCCGACGGCTTCAAGGGCGATGGCGATACCGAAGATTACGCCGCGAAAGAAGTCGTTCCAATCCGTCCCCGCGTGGGGGACGGGGGGCGAGAACCTAGGCCAGGCGATGCCGACGGCGAGGAGCGACAAACCGACCACCACAAAGGTCATGGCGACAGGAATCAGCTTTTCGGGAGAGTCTTCGAGTTTGCGGAGAATCATGGTTTCCTTTCGCTGAACTGGACAACGCACGTCGATTGCCGGGGCATCAGCGGAGATGGTTTCAGACCCGTCTTGCTTTAAATCTGGTCTGGGCGGCAACGGCGCGCGGCGCGCAGGCAAAACAAGTTGATGGCGATGGAAAGGCCGAGGAAAAACCCGCAAAACGCATCGAGCCAATCGTGGTTGAAGTGGATGGAATCGCGAAAGACCCACGGCAGCAGGCCGAGCACAAGAGAGAAATTGGCGATTTGAAACAGGCGGCGGTGTTTCGGATCGAAGCGGCGATACAAGGCGTGCATTGAAGATTCTCCTTTTCGAGTTCAGTCGTTAAGGCGACAACGCGGGAGATGACCTCATCCGTGTTCCGGATCACTGCGGTGCTGCATTGCGCGCTTGGCGTAGATACGGGCGAGTTGGAAGACCACCAAAACGTCAATGGAGGTTCCAATCCCCGCGCAAACACCGCGGCAGAGGTCGTCAGTTGCGGCTGTCAGATGGAGCAGCGACAAGAGCGTTTGCGGCGAGCCGAAGGAGCAGGCGAGGTCGACCTGTGCAACGAGGAGCAGGGCAATGAGAAATGGCAAAGATTTTTTCAGATCGAAAGTGTCAAGCGTGAACATTGGAATTCCTTTCAAATTGACGGCGACGAAGCGGGCGCATAAAAGCGTCTCCGAAGAATCTAGTTTTTGAAGCGGTACCAGCGCATGAGTGCGATTTTTGTCGCGCCCATTGCATAAATCACTGCAATCAGATCCCAAGGCACGCGGTGCTCGACGAGCAGTTGATATTCGAGTATCACGAAGGCGATGAGCGTACCGATAATGGCCGCGGCGCTGGTCGAGCGGCGTTGATGCTCACGAGACCGCTCGTCGGCGACCTGATCGAGCATAAGGATGCGGCTGAGAACGGGGTGGGTCACGATTGGCTCTCCAAGTGGAAGATTTGATCGGTGGAACAGGAGAAAATGCGGGCGAAGGTGAGGGCCAGCTCGAGCGAGGGCACATAGCGGTTGCGTTCGATCGAGTTGATGCTCTGGCGGGAGACGCCGGCAGCCTGGGCCAGTTGCTCCTGGGTCCAGTCCTGGGCGATGCGGAGCTCCTTAACGCGGTTTGTGATGGTCTGGGGCATGTAAAGCTGACTTTCCAAATCAGAGTAACCCGGATCGGTTTTGATGTCAAGCCGACTTTCCATTTTTCTAAAGTGGGACTTCGGTCCGGGGTGGGGTGAGGCGGTTGGGGCGGCGCAGGGAGCGGCCTGTCGATTTGTGGGAAATGCGCCGTGCAATTGCTGCTAGAATTCTGCTTTCCGGCTCATCCGCGCCGAAGCATCTGCCCGAACAAGAAAGCCCGGCCCGTGCCCCAGGACAATACACCCCAATCCGTGACCTACGCCGACGCGGGCGTCGATATCGCCGCCGGCGACCGCGCCAAGGAGCGCATCAAGTACCTGGCGCAGAAAACCTTTAACCGCAATGTGCTGGGAGGGATCGGCAGTTTTGGCGCCCTCTTCCGGCTGGACATGCAGCGGTGGAAGAACCCCATTCTGGTGAGTTCCGCGGACGGGGTGGGGACGAAGCTGAAGGTAGCGTTCGATCTGGGGCTGCACCAGACAGTGGGCGCAGACCTGGTGAACCACTGCGTCAACGACATTGCCGTGCAGGGCGCGACGCCGCTCTTCTTCCTGGATTACCTGGCGACCGGCAAGCTGAATGAGGATGTGGTGGAGAGCGTGGTCAGCGGGCTGGCCGACGCGTGCAAGGCGAACGGATGCGTGCTGATCGGCGGCGAAACGGCGCAGATGCCGGGGTTCTATTCGAACGGCGAGTACGACCTGGCAGGATTCATTGTGGGCGCGGTGGACCGCGACAAGGTGGTGACGGGGGTGGGGATCAAGCCGGGCGACGTGCTGATCGGGCTGCCCTCAACGGGACTACACACCAATGGCTACTCGCTGGCGCGCAAGCTCCTGTATGAGGTGGGCGGATACAAGCCGACGCAGTACGTGACGGCGATCAGGGAAAAGGCCGGCGCGGCGCTGCTGAGGACGCACCGCAGTTATCTGCACGTGATTCAAAAGCTGGTGGCGGCGGGGCTGACTGTGGGAATGGCGCACATTACCGGCGGCGGCATCACCGAGAACCTGCCGCGTATCCTGCCCAAGGGAGTGACCGCGCAGGTGGAGATCGGCTCGTGGCTGGTGCTGCCTATCTTCGAGCACTTGCGGGAGCTGGGGAACGTTCCGCAAGAAGAGATGATGCGGACGTTCAACATGGGCATCGGGCTGATCGCGGCCATTCCGGCGGCGAAGTTCACCCGCGCCAAGAATCTGCTGGACCGGGCCGAAGAGAAGTTCTACGTGATCGGCCGCGTGGTGAAGGGCGAACGCCGGGTACAGTACACTTAGCAGCGGAGTCAGCGGAGCTAGCGGAGTTAGCGGAGCTAGTTTCGCGGACTGCAGAAATTCAGAATGAAATCCGGGGCACGTCGCGCTGCTCGCTGACGAGTTCCGCCAGCTTCGTTAACTCCGATCGCTGCACTGGCTTGAAAATCGTGGAGTCTTTCGCCAAGTCGCAAACTCACCGCCCGCCCTTTCGCCTCGGAATTCTGCTTTCCGGCCGGGGATCGAATTTTCTGGCCATTGCCGAGTCGATTCGTGCGGGACGGCTGAAAGACGCGGAGATCGCGGTGGCGATCTCGAACGTAGCCGAGGCTCCTGGATTGGCGAAGGCGAAGGAACTTGGGCTGCCCACTGCGGTCTTAGTTTCGAAGGGCCGCAAACGCCAGGAACACGACGCCGATTTGATCGCCTGCCTGAGGACGCATGGCGTCGAACTGGTTTGCCTGGCCGGCTACATGCGTCTCTTGTCGAAGGAGTTTGTGGCCGCGTTTCACAACCGCATTCTCAACATTCATCCCTCGCTGCTGCCGGCGTTTCCGGGCCTGGAGGCCCAGGAGCAGGCGTTTGCCTACGGAGTGAAGGTGACGGGATGCACGGTGCACTTTGTGGATGATGAGCTGGATCACGGCGCGATCGTGGTACAGCGCGCGATTCCTGTGCTCGAAACCGATGATGCACACTCGCTCGCCGATCGCATTCTGGTGGAAGAACATCAGGCGTATACCGAAGCGATTGCGCGGGTGGTGAGTGGGGAATATGTGGTGCAGGGACGGAGGTACGTGAAGAGGCAGGGAGTAGGGAGTAGAGAGTAGGGAGTAGAGACGAGGTGCGCGGTGAGCGGTGCTTTGCGCTCCTTCGGGAGCGGGAATTTTGCTCACCCGTTCGGCTTGTCAAGAGGGGCTGCGCAAAACATTTTCGTAACTATATTATTTTTCAATGACTCACAGCCTTCGGCAAATTGCAGGAAATATGCCTCGAATGGCCTAGCCTTAAAAGTAGCCAGACAAACGACGGACATGCCGAGCCGGGCGAATGAGTACGCCCTCCCCGACGCGGTTCTCCAGCGCCCGTGCCCCTGGCGAAGTTTGAGCGGGGGGCGCTGACGGGGCGACTGGAGAACCGCACGAGCGGATGGCGCCGGGGCGAGGGACCGTTGTTGTCTGCACGGAGCAGCTTTCGACTGGATGCTGGGCCGGAATCACGGAGGTGTCCGGGTTTTCGATCGCTGCTTTTCGGTGTTTCTCCGGCACTTGAGGAGATACGGCCGCCGTGCCCTGTGGCGTTCGCCGCGGCGAACGCCACTGGACGGCATCGGCTCCGCTCCGCATTTGCTCGAGAAACGCCGACGGACCGTCTACATGGACGGCGTTCTCGCGCAGGTTTGGGCCGCGCCGGTCCTGCGCGGGAGAAGCTTCCGGCGCAAAGTCACTCATCGAATTCCATCCCGCACGCCGCGCTTGTAGCCGCGGATCGAAGGAGCATTTTGTATGAACTTCATCACGAATATCTGGAATCATCCGAAGACGTCGGCGGCGGGGCTGCTGATCGCCGTGGTCAGTGTTGCCGGAGTGCTGTCGCAGCAGGGTTTGACGCTGGGCAAAGCTGGAACCGGCACGGTGGTGACGCTGGTGAGCGCACTGGCCACGGCGCTGTTGGGGCTGTTGGCGAAAGATCCGGAGGCGGCGGCATGCCAGCAAAGCTGCCAGTCGGCAAGTCAACGAGTGAGCGCGCCGGCCGGCCAGTAGGCGAAGCTGGGTGCGTGGATGCTGATTGCCCTGCTGATCCCGTTGCCGTGGATGCAGGGCTGCACGGCCGCGAGTGTGGCGCAGAACATTGTGAATTGGACGCCGTCGCTGCAAAGCGCGGTGGCCACTGTGGACTCGACCGCGGCGCTGCTGGCTCCGGCGGATGCACCGATCTTTGCTGCGGCAACGGCCGGATTCGACGCGGCTAGCAACCTGCTCGCGGCGCAGGCGAAGGCGTACCTGGCCAATCCCTCAGCCAGCGTGCTCGCGCAATTGCAAACGCAGGTGGTGACGCTGCAGCAGCAGGTGAATACCGCGCTGTTGCAGGCGTCGAGAATCGTGGATGCGACCAGCCAGCAACATGCGATGGCGGTGATTCAGGGGGTGGCTACGATTGTGAGCGCGATCCTCGCGCTGGTGCAGTCGATCTCGAGCAAGGCGCAGGTGGCGCAGATGGCGGCGGAGACGAGCGTGAAGCTGGCCGCGGTTGAGCCGTTCCTGAATGAAGACCGCGCGGCGGCGATTGTGGCCGCGCATTACGGCGAGCCGGTTTCAGTGGCGCGCGCGCAGGTGGCGCAGGCGGAGCAGGCGGAGATGAGCGCCGGTTTCTGAAGAACAGTTGTCAGTTCTCAGTTGTCGGTAGTCAGTCAGCCGGTTCGTGAAGGTTGTGCGATCCCAGGTCCCTGCCGCCGCGGCGGACGGGACCCGGGGCACCCGGCAATCCACTGGGATCTGAGATTCACTGATAAGATGGGCCGCTCACTCATAAGTGCAGCCCCCGAAATTCAATCGATTCACCCAATCGATTCCGCTCTCGCTCCTACGTGCTTGTATCCCGCGCTTCTCCCAGAATCAATTTGATGGTCATCTGTTTTCTGCCGCGCCAGATGGTGACGCTGACGGTATCGCCCGCCTGGTGCTTCTCCATGATGGTGTTGATGTCCTGGGGATCGGCGACTTCGTGGCCGTCGATGGCGACGATGAGATCGCCGCCGAGCATGATGGGCGTGTTGCCCACGTAGGCTTGCTCGTTGCCTCCGCGCAGTCCCGCGCGCTCGGCCGCTCCGCCGGGAAGCACGCGTAGAATGAGGACCCCGGAATCGGCGGCCAGGCCCATCTGCGAGGCCAGATCGGGGCCGATGGCGTACGATTTTATGCCCAGCGAGGGCAGCTTGACGCGCCCATAGCGGATGAGGTCGGCGAGCACTGCCTTGGCGGTGTTGATGGGGATGGCGAAGCCGATGCCGGAGCTCTGGTCGGCGCCGTTGGAGGCGATCATGGCGTTGATGCCGATGACCTCGCCCGAAGAGTTGAGCAGCGGACCGCCGGAGTTGCCGGGATTGATGGCCGCGTCGGTCTGGATGGCGTCTTCAATGGGCGCGCCGTCGGCGTTCCGGATGGAACGGATGGAGCTGATGATGCCGCGCGTCATGGTGCCGCTGAGGCCGAAGGGATTGCCGATGGCGTAGACCTTCTGGCCCACATTGAGTTGCGAGGAGTCGGCCAGCGTGACCGGCTCCAGGTTGGGCGCGTCGATCTGGAGCAGCGCAAGGTCGTGGGGCTTGTCCGTGCCCACCACGCGGGCCGGGTAGCGGCGCTTGTTTGAGAGCTGCACTTCGATGCCGCGATTGGCGCCTTCCACCACGTGATCGTTGGTGAGAATGTGGCCGGCTTTGTCGAGAATGAAGCCTGAGCCCTGGCCCTGCTGCGGCACGGTTCCATAGAAGAAGTCGAAGACCAATGTGGTGGAGGTGATGTTGACCACCGAGGGCAGCACCTTTTTGTAGATGGCGATGTTGTTCTGTTCTTCGGCGTCGTAGCTGGGAGCGGCATGAGCCTCAGTGAGCTCAAGCGGTGCGCCGGAGCCATTGGACCCTATAAGCGTAGGACCGCCCATGGAAAACCCGGGCTGGAAATGCGTGGTGATGAACCAGAATCCGCCCAGTAAAAGCAAAACGATGATGAGAATCCGGCTCAGTTTCATGATGAGCAGACCTGAAACACCTTCCTTAGGGCCAGTGAATATACCCTAATGTCGTTACGGCAGCAGCGGGGCAAAGTTCCACCGCGTAAGGCGCGGGCGCCTGTCTTTATTGTAGAGACAAGTTCCGCGGGGGTTTGTTGCTCTCGGCGATGCTCGCTTCGAGGAGCCGCGGCCAGAGGGCCTGGACCTGGGCGCGAAGGGCGGCGATATCGCCCGAGTTATCAAGCACATAATCGGCCTGAGCCGCCTTTTCCGCATCGGGAACCTGGTGCGACAGGCGGATGCGCGCGTCGGCGGCAATGGCTTCAAGGTCGGCGACGTCAGGCGCGCCGCCCGTCCCGGATGTCTGGATGCGGGCGGCGTAGCGGGCAACCTTGAGCGCGTCCGGCGCCGTGACGACGATGATGCGATCGATGCGGCTGCGCCAGTCGGCCAGCGCGCTCTCTCTATCGCCGCGAGCGCGAGCGTCGCGCACCACTTCAAAGATGAGCGCCGACTCAATCACGGCGACGGTCGAGGGGTCACGCGCGAAGACCTCATCCATCCAGCGGCGCTGGGCCTCAATGACGGGTGGATGCACGATGGAGTTCAGCTCCTCAAGGCGGCCTTCGCGAAACGCGAGCTCGGCGAGGCGGGCGCGATTGAGGTGGCCGTCAGGGTTCACCAATTCGGGGCCGAAGCGCCCGACGATTGCGGCATAAACGCTCTGGCCGGGCTCCATCAGCGCGCGGCCGAGCGCATCGGCCTCGATGACCTGGGCGCCAAGCTCGCGCAGCATGGCGGCCACAGTACTTTTGCCGCTGCCCAGGCCGCCGGTGAGGCCAACGCGCAGCACGGACTAAAGTCCCCGCCGCATTCTGGCGGCGCGCACGGTGTTGGACATCAACATGGCGATAGTGAGCAGGCCGACGCCGCCGGGCACGGGCGTGTAGGCACCGGCCAACTCGAAGGCCTTGGGATCGATGTCGCCGACGATGGTCGAACCGCGCTTCAAAAAAGTGGCCTCGCGCCTGACGTCGCCCTTGAAGAAGCGATCGAATTCCTCGCGCGTGGTGAGCCGGTTGATACCGACATCGACGAGCGTGGCGCCGGGCTTGACCATCTGCGGCGCGATGAAGCCGGGGCGGCCGATGGCGGCGACAAGAATGTCGGCCTGGCGCGTGACCTCTCCGAGGTTTTGTGTTTTGGAATGACAAATCGTCACGGTCGCATTCTGGTGGAGCAGGAGCATGGCGACGGGCTTGCCGACGATATCGCTGCGGCCCACGACGACCGTGTGCTGCCCGGCGATGGGAATGCCGCTGCGCTTGAGAATCTCGATGATGCCGGCGGCTGTGCACGGGGCAAGCGCCGGACGGCCGGCGAGCAGGCGGCCCGCATTCACGGGGTGCAAGCCGTCCACGTCTTTCGCAGGATCGACGGCGTCAAGGAGGACTTTCGCATCGACTTGCGCCGGGAGCGGCAACTGGATGAGGACGCCGTCAATGTCATCGCGCGCGTTGAGTTGGGCGACGAGCGAGAGCATCTGTCCGGTCGTGACATCCGCGGGCGGCGTGATGAGGTCGCCATATAGGCCAAGCTCGGCGCAGGCCTGCACCTTGCTGCGGACGTAGATCTCCGACGCGGCCACGTTGCCGACCAGCACCGCAGCCAGCCCGGGCCGCACTCCGAGGGTTGCGAGTGCGCGGACCTCTTCGGCTACTTCCTGTTTGATGGCTGCCGCAATCGCCGCGCCGTCGAGAATCTTAGGCATTTCTTACTCCAAAGTTCATGGTATCGCTTCAGTTCGGACTCGCGGCGCTCGCCAGCCGGGAGCGTTTGCATCAGCCGCTGAGGGGTGAATCCGCCATCTGCGATCCATCCAATCGCGTGCATCGCGTCACATGGGTTTGTGAGCAGGCTCACATACAGCGAGGCGCTCGATCCCTAAGGTCAGAGGTATCGGAAGTGTCCCAAATCACATGGCGCATCACAGGGACGCTTTCGGCTCAGCGGAGACAGCACTTGATGAGCGGTCTAAAAGATGCAGGACATCTTTTCCGGTTTGCGGGGCTCTTCGTTATCGCGTTCGTGGTGTTTCTGGTCGTGCGCGGATACGTAGTTCCGAAGACCTTTGGGCAATATGGACACTATCGCGGAGCGTCGATCGGCGAAATTGCGGCGCACCCGATGAAGTTCGCCGGACACCAGGCGTGCGAGAGCTGCCACACGGATATTGCCGACACCAAGACCAAGGGCAAGCACGCGCATGTGAACTGCGAAGCCTGCCACGGGGCGCTAGCCCAGCACGCCGACGATCCCACCGCGTTGACGCCGGTGAAGCCGGACACGGCGGTGCTTTGCGCGCGCTGCCACATGGCGAGCGCGGCCAAGCCCAAGGGCTTTCCGCAGGTGGATCCGGCGGATCACATGGGCGGAGCGCCATGCGAGACTTGCCATAACCCACACAGCCCGGCCATTGGTTCGGACACAAGCACGAGTGCCGCGACGGGAGGTACGAAATGAACATCAGCAGGCGTCATCTGCTGGTCCTTTTGCCCGCGGCGGCCGTTGGCTGGAAGTACGCGATGGCCGGAACTCCTGAAGACGCGCCGAACTACCAAATGAGCGAGCACTGGTGGGGCATGCTGATCGACATTCCCAAGTGCATCGGCTGTGGCAACTGCGTGCGTGCCTGCCAGACCGAGAACGACGTGCCGGACGGTTTCTTCCGCACCTGGGTGGAGCGGTATCACCGGGACGACTACCATCTCGAGAATCCTGAGGTGATCTCGCCGGACGGCGGCAAGGAGGGATTCCCTGCAGTGAATGAAGGCCCGGCGGGGGAATACTTCTTCGTGCCCAAAATGTGCAACCACTGCACGGATTCTCCCTGCACGCAGGTGTGTCCAGTGGGCGCTACCTTCATTAGCCCGGACGGGGTGGTTTTGATCGACCAGAAATACTGCCTGGGCTGTGCCTATTGCGTGCAGGCATGCCCGTACGGATGCCGCTACGTTCATCCGGAGAAGAAGGTCGCGGATAAGTGCACGCTTTGCTACCACCGGATCACCAAGGGACTGACGACCGCTTGCTGCGAGGCCTGCCCGACGGGAGCGCGGCAACTGATCGACTTGAAGAACCCCAACGATCCAATTCACGAGTTTCTGAGGACGCACACCGTGCAGGTGTTGAAGCCGCAGATGGCCACCGGGGCCAAGGCCTTCTACAACGGGCTGGATGGGTCGGTTCGGTGAAAGACAGCTTCTAGCCTCTAGCTACCAGCTTCTAGCCGCAAGTTTCGGCAGAAAGCCGAAGCGGCTGGAACCAGCACGACAAGCTAGAAGCTAGGAGCTAGAAGCTAGGAGCTGATTTATGAGCGGTGTTGAAGGCTACATATATCCGAACGAGGTGACCCTGTATTGGAGCGTGCTGATCGTGCTGTACCCGTTCATCACGGGGCTGGTGGCGGGCGCGTTCATTCTGGCGTCATTGGAGCGCGTGTTTCGCGTGGAGGCGGTGAAGCCGACCTACCGGCTGGCACTGCTGACGGCGCTGGCGTTTCTGCTGGTTGCGCCGCTGCCTCTGGTTTTGCACCTGGGCCATCCGTTTCGCTCCCCGGAGATGTACTTCACGCCGCACAGCACCTCGGCTATGGCGATGTTCGGGTACGTGTACCTGTGGTATCTGATGGCTGTGCTGGTCTTTGAGATTTGGCTCGAGTACCGGCGCGAGATCGTGCTCCTCTCGCAGACCAGCAAAGGTCTGCTGCGCTTGATCTACAAGGTGATGACGCTGGGGTCGAGCAATATCAGCGAGCGCTCGCTATCCATCGACGAGCGGGTTGGGTGGATTGTCACGCTGGTGGGTATTCCCTCGGCCTTCCTGCTGCACGGGTATGTCGGCTTCATCTTCGGCTCACTCAAGGCCAATCCCTGGTGGTCGTCGCCGCTCATGCCTGTGGTGTTTATCTTTTCCGCCATGGTGTCAGGAATCGCCGCGGTGATGCTGCTCTACATGGTCACGGCCAAGCTGCGCGGGCAGACGATCAACATGCGTTGCGTGGACACGATCGCGATGTACATGTTCTACATCTTCATCATCGATTTCAGCCTGGAAATGCTCGACCTGGTGCACCGCATCTATGAGGCTGACGAATCGTTCCGCAGCCTGAATTTTCTGGTTCACACAAGGCTTTACTTTTCGCAGATCGTAGTCCAGATCTGCCTGGGCACGATCGTGCCGCTGGTTCTGCTGTTCCTTACGCAGGTGGTTCATCTTCACGAAGTGGTGCGCAAGCGAATCTACGTGATCGCGGGATGTCTGGCGCTGATCGGCGTCTTAGCCATGCGCTGGAATGTGGTGATCGGCGGCCAATTGTTCTCAAAGAGTTTTCTCGGCTACACGTCGTACAAGATGGAACTGGTAACGCGCGAAGGCCTGCTCGTGGCCATTGGCTTGACCATCCTTCCGCTGCTCTTCCTCTGGGCCTTGGTGAAGCTGCTGCCCCCGTGGCCTGAAAAGAGCCCGCACGAAGCCGCTGCAGGCGACTGAGGACGGCATCGTCTGCGACAGATGGGACCGGAGCCATGAGCGATCTTCCCGAGGCAATCGAACGGCTCGAAAAACGCCTGGAAGCGCTGGAGCAACGGGTCCACACGCTGGAACACCCGCTCGCGGCGCGCTGGCCGCACGCCTCGGCGGAACTGGAGCAAATATCCGCGCCTCAGACCGCGGCGGCCTCGCCTCTTGCACCGGCCGGGAGCATGTTCTCCGTGTTGGGAAGGGCCCTGCTGGGCATTGCAGGCGCCTACGTGCTGCGAGCCGTAGAGCAAGCAAGCTCACTTCCCAAGCTGGCCGTGGCATCCGCTGGCATTGTGTATGCATTCCTGTGGCTGGTGTGGGCCGCGCGGGCGCGCGGCGGTCCGCGGCTGGCGAGCACCATCTACGCGGCCACGTCGGCGCTGATCCTTGCTCCCATGCTTTGGGAGTTGAGCTTGCGTTTCAAAGTGTTACCGGCGCCAATGAGCGCGATCGTAGTCTGCGGCTACGGGCTTACAGCGGTTGGACTCGCGTGGAGGCGCGATCTCAAGCCGGTGCTGCGTGTGGCCTGCATCGCCGCGGCAGGGCTCGCGATGGCGCTGGCGATCGCCTCGCACGCGATATTGCCTTTCGTCGTTGCGTTGCTCGTGCTGGCAGCGGTCTGCGAGTTTGTGCCGAGGCTCGAATGCGTGCCGGAGGTTCGCGCGCTGGTAGCGCTCGTTGCCGATGCGGTGATCTGGATTCTGATCTTCATCTACTTTGCACCGCAATCGGGGCGTGAGGATTACCCGGTTCTCAGCAGAGCGGCATTGCTTGCGCCCGGCGTGGCGATCTTCGTGCTCTTCGCTTCGAGCGTCATCGTCAAAACGGTGCTACGCGCGAGGCAGATCACGGTCTTTGAGACGGTTCAGGCGACGATCGCGTTCCTACTCGCCGCCGTGAGTGTGGCGGACTTTGGGCCACCGAACGGCGCGATCCTTCTTGGGGCTGGTTGTTTGGCGCTTTCGGCTGCGTGCTATGCGGCCGTCTTCACGGGTTTCGAGCGCGCCAAAGAGCGGCGCAATGCTGCGGTGTTTGCCGCATGGGGCGCGGCGTTGCTCCTGGCCGGGAGCTTCCTATGCCTGCCGCCGTTGCCCATGATCGTGCTGCTGACAGCTGCCGCAATTGCGGCCACGATCGTGGGTACCCGGAGAGGCCGGCTGGCCTTCGAGTTCTACGGGATGGTGTTTCTGGCGGCCGCAGCGGCGGGATCCGGATTGTTCAGCTTCCTCATCAACGCGTGGATCGGAACGCCGCCGAGTGTTCTGGCGTTGCCGGTTTGGCTGGCTGCGGGGTGCGTCGTTTTCTGCTATGCGGCTTCGAAGCCCGGCGAGGACGAGGCATGGAAGGCGCAGGCACTTCACCTGGCCGTTGCAGCACTGGCGGCCGGCGCCGTAGCGGCGCTGCTGGTGCAGGGACTTGCCGGGCTGACGGCATTGCGGGTGCAGCCTGAAGCGCATCACCTGGCGTTTATCCGAACGCTGACGCTGTGCGCGATGGCTCTCGCGCTCGCTTTTGGCGGAGCGCACTGGCGCCGCGCGGAGTTGACGCGGCTGGGGTACGCGGCGCTGGCGCTGGTGGCGGTCAAGCTCGTCGCCGAAGACCTGCGCCACGGCCACCTGGCGTACATTGCCGCTTCCATTTTTCTCGTTGCGGTCACGCTCATCGCGGCGCCGCGCGTTGCGAGGGCGAGGCAGAAGGCGTGAAGAACATCGAACGTGCTTGCCTACCCATTCTGCGTCCACGGCAGTGCAACGCGGTCCGCTGCCATAGACGCGAATGGGAGAGGCGCAACACTGCTCAGCGGTAAATCTCCGGCTCGAAGACCGGGTGCGGCTTGACGGCGTGGCGCTCCTCGCCGCGCAGCTTCATCTTGCTGATGTGCACGTCGTAGCCGGTTCCGGATAAAAGCGATTCAAGCACGAAGGTCTCCGCGCCGGCTCCTTTCAGTTCAAGATACCGATAGATGCCCGTCTCGCCTTCGCTGGTCTCTCTTGTGCCGGACGCTGCATCGAGAAAGTGCTGCGCGTCAGCCACGCCGGGCGCCGCATGATCTTCGCCCTCCGTCAAGCTTTCGGCCGCGTAGGAGCGGACCAGCTTGGTCCAATACCGCGAGAGCAGGTCAGTGTTAGCGAATAGGTCGGCCCAGATGATCTCGCCGCGGACCGCCACTACCACGCCGACAGCATGCTCCTCGCGCAATTGGGCGAGCACCTGCTCGCGGGCGTTCATCAATGGAGCGGCGGCCTCATTGACCTTTTCGCTGACGCCCGAGTCCTGCATGGCCTTGGCGTAGCTGCTGGTGCCAAGAGAGCGGCGAGAGAAGCCTCCGGGGGCCGATGTGCCGGAACTCGCCGGTGGCGCCGCCGCCTCCATTTGTGAGATCGCGCCGTTCACAGAATTCCACACCTGTTGCTGGTCCTGCTCGACCATGGCGCGTTCGCGCACTTGAGGCTGGACCATGAAACTACCCATCGATGACTTGGACGAGGCGCCGAAGTTGGCTGAGCTCTCGGTCCAGCGGCCCGGTTCAATGCAGAAGACCGAGAGATCGATGGGATCAGCGCCGGAGGGCACAATGCGGTCCTTGGCGATGATGCGGTCCTGCTTGCCGCCGGTGACGATTTCGCCGGCGAGCAGCAGTAGCGGCCGCTTGGAGTGGTTGAGAAGAACAAGGGTGTTCACCTCATCGCCGCGATAGGCGTTGTCGGGGGCTTGAGGACTTGCGCCATTTCTGGACCGCACCAGCCCGCGCGCGCGGCCGGCTTCGGTCACTTCCACCTCGCCGCTCTTCAGGCCTTCGTCGAGGGTGATAAACGGCGTTTCCGCAGTGGACTTTCCGTCGGCCCGCACGACGGGGAACAAGAGCAGGTTGCCACTCTGGATGGGTGCGAGCACGCGGTAGGTACCGGCGCCGTCTTGCGCGGGTCCGCCAGCCGCTTTAACGCCGTGCCCATGCTCCAACACGAGCAGCGCTACAACCAGCGCTGCCACCAACCCAAATTTGGTCAGGTTCTTCATCGGTCTCCTCCGCCGGCCTGCGGTTCTCCGCAGCGGCCATCGACCGAAGAACGGCGGGCGGAAGGCTTCTTGCAGAGATTTTTGCGGGTGGGAGCCTGCGGCAAGCCTCCGATCCGGAAACTGGAGAGCCCCGGACAACGTCAAAGAGATTAGGCGTGTTGTGAGGGCGTGGGGATGGCGCCAACGGAATCCGTGGCCAGCGCGGCCGACGCGGAGATCCCCGTAATGCGGGGAGCGATGGACCCCGCTCTGCTCGAAGAGCTCTGGAGCGGGTGCGATGCGGCCGGTTGGGGCCTGAGCAAGGACGCATTCGACCGGATTCTGCTGGAGACCGGAACTGCACGGGACTTCGGACTGGCGGAGGGTGTGGCGGCGATTCGCCCCAGCGACCCCGGCTCTCCGACCCACCTGTCTCTGGAAACCCCGGCGACACGGCAGCAGCAGGCTGCATTTTTCGGCGGCCTTCGCCTGGCCGATCTGGTGCTGGCGCGCGCCTGCGCGGCTGGGAACGAGCGAGCGTGGGAGCACTTCGTCGCGGTGTACCGGCAGCCGCTCACCCGCGCCGCCATCGCCATCACCGGCAACGAATCCTTGGGCCGCGAACTGGCCGATCAGCTGTATGGCGAGCTCTATGGCCTGACGATGCGCGACGGCGAACGGCGCTGCCCGCTGCTTTCGTACCGTGGCCGCGGATCGCTGATGGGCTGGCTGCGAACCACGCTGGCCCAGCGTCATGTGGATCATCATCGCCGCAGCCGCCGTGAGGAGCCGCTTGAAGAAATGGACGCGCCGGCGCCGGATCCCGCGCCCGGGACAGCGCCCGCTGAGCTCTCGCTCCTCGAGCGCGCGATCGAAGAGGCTGTGCGAGGGCACGACGCGGAGGACCGGTATCTGCTGGCGGCTTATTATCTTGACGGGCAGACGCTCAAGCGGATTGCGCGCGTGTTGGGCGTACACGAAGCCACGGTGAGCCGCAAGCTGAGGCGCGCGACCGACGGTACGAGGAAGCGAGTGCTGAAGAACTTGCAACGCGGTGGCCTGAGCAGGCGCGCGGCAGAAGAAGCGCTGGGCGCCGACCCGCGCGATCTGGACGTGAACCTGAAAAAACTGCTGCAAAACTCGCAATCTGAAGCGTTCAAGGAACAGGCAGCGTCATGAATCCGGCAATGAAAGCAACTGGCCAACACGAGTTTCACCCCGATGCGGAGAGCCTGAGCGCGTTTGCCGAGCAGGCGCTTGGCGAGCGGGAGCGCGGCCGGGTGCTCGAGCATCTTGCCGTGTGCGGCCGGTGCAGGCGGGTCGTCGCATTGGCGCGCGAGGCAGCGGACGCGGAGGTTGTCAGGGGCGCGGAGCGGCGCACGGCCGTCCGGTCGCACGCCTGGTGGAGAGGTTGGGGACTTGCCCTGGCTCCGGCCGCGGCGTTGGCTGCCACCGCTGCGGTGGCGATCTATGTGCATGTGCGGCACGTGGAGCTGAACGCAGAGACAGCGAGGGTTGAATCACAGCGAGCTGCGCAGAACCCGGGGACGGTCTCCGCGCCTTCGCAGTCAGAACAAGCAGAAGCTGCGCCACCGGCGCCTGCTCCCGCTGCATCCGAGGCAAAAGGCCCGAAGTCCGCACGTTCTGGCGAGACGCCGGGCAAGCGCGGGCGCGAGCCTGTTGCAGCGGCTGCGACGCCCGAAGCCGGAACCATGGATCGGTCGGAGATGGCGCGGGAGGCGGAGATTCCACGCAAGAAGACTGCTCCGGGCGCAGAGGGAATGGGGCTCGCTAGCGAGAGCTTCGTTGCGACGGGAGGATCGGCTTCGCGCAAGGAAGAGGATGGAGCGGTGGCGATGCAGCGCGAGCAAAGCGGGCAGGCGGAGGCTGCGCCGAACCCTTCGCCGGCCGCCAGCACGACCGAGACGGTGACCGTGCAAGCCGAAGACAGGACACTGAGCACGAGCACATCCTCGCTTTCAGCGGTAGAGAATATGCAGCTCGAACGAAAGGTTGAGCCAGAGCAAAAACTTTCCACGCCAAGGAAATTGAAATCGGGAGGGCTTGTTGCCGCCCTGATGGCGCATTCGTTTCATCTTCCCAGCGGCCTGCCCGCCGTGTCGGAAGCTTCGGCAGGTCACCTTATGGTGGCCATCGATCAGGCCGGCACGCTGTTTCTCAGCGAGGATTCCGGGAGCACCTGGGAGCCCGTGACACAGCAATGGACCGGTCGCGCCGTAGCGGTGCGTAGGCAAGCAACGGGAAGCGGCAACGCAGCAACGGCGCCTGCGGCGGAGGCTGAAACCGCGGGAAACACCGCCGGCACCGGCACTGCTCCTCGGCCAGCCGCGATCTTTGAGATTCTTAATGACCAAAGTCAGGTGTGGGTGAGCGCGGACGGGAAGGTCTGGGCCGTGAAGTAAGTTGCGACTCCGCGTTGCCTCGCATCACGCGCGATTCCCCTCAAGAAAACACGGCTGACTGCCGAAAAGGAACTCACCGGGAGGTACGTGCCTGTTACGGCGCGCCGGGCAGCGCTCGGCGAGTGGCCCCGGCGCGGAACCGGATTGTTGTGCCTTGCGGAAGGATGCAGCGGCGACCGCAGACTACCAAGGCGGAGGGGAGGTGGGGATGGACCAGCGAAGCAGACAAACGGCGGCTCTGCCTTGGGCCTATCTGCGCCTTCCGCCGTTTCCACAGGTTGCCGTCAGGGTGCTGCAACTGGCCAACAACGAGAATGTGCAGTTACACCAACTGTGCGAACTGATCTCCTCCGATCCGGCTTTCGCCAGCGAGGTTCTCACTGTCGCCAATTCCCTGCTCTACGCCCCGCGCTATCCCTCCACGACGATTTTGCAGGCCGTAGCCGTGCTGGGCGCGAACACGCTGCAGGGCATGTGCGTCACGGTAGGGGTGCGCGCATATCTGGGCAAGGCGATGAGTTATCCGGCGATGCGGAATCTTTGGCGGCACAACCTGGCGTGTGCCATCATCGCGGAACGGCTTGCGGGCGCGGGAGACATCGACAGAGACCTGGCGTACACTGCCGGCATTCTGCACGACATCGGACGCATGGCGCTGGCGGTGATTCAGCCCAAGGGATACGCGGCGCTGCTGGAGAAGCATCACGGCGCAGCGGCCTCGATGTTGAAGGCCGAGCGCGAGCTGTTTGGCTGGGATCATTGCCAGATTGGACGACAACTGATCGGCAACTGGAAGCTGCCGGAGAACTTCGAGGCCGTGGTCGCCGATCATCATTCGGACCGGCGCGCGGACGTCGCGTGGGATCTGGCCGAATTGGTCAAGGTGAGCTGCGCCATCGCATCCGCGTTGGGCTTCACCGCGTTTGCTGGATGCGAGACCGCGGTCTATGGCGATCTGCTCGATGAGTTGCCGGCGCGGGGATGCAGTCTGTTCCATCCCGAACAAGAGACGCTCAAGTGCGAAGTAGCCAAGAGCATCCACGCCATTGAGTCGGTCTGAGCTTGCCGTTTTACCTTGCAATCCTTGCGCCGGGACCGCATCTGGCCCGCGGCCCGGCGCGTTTTTTGTTGGGGTCGGCTCACACCCTATGCCCGCATGAGCTTGCGCTGCAACTGCTCCAGGGTTTGACCCTTGGTCTCCGGGTAGAACAGCGCGACGACGATCAACTGCACCACCGTGGCCGCGGCGAAGAACACGAACGGGGTGGCCGTGCTCATCCGATTCACCACGACGGGAAACATCTGTGCGATCAGCGCGTTCATGAACCAGTGGCTAGCGCTGCCCACGCCCTGCCCCTTGGAGCGCACCGCTGTGGGAAAGACCTCTCCGATATAGACCCAGATGACGGCGCCCTGCGAAACGCTGAAGAACGCGATAAAAGTAATCAGGAGCCACAGCAACGCGCCAGGATGGGAGTGCGTGGCGAACACCCAAGCCACTCCGCTGAGGCAACTGGCGCAGCCCGCTGCACCGATCAATAGCAACGATTTGCGTCCCAGCTTGTCGATCAGCGACATGCCGACGATGGTAAACAGGAAGTTGGTGGCGCCGATGGCGATTGCCTGCTGGTCGCTCGAGATCTGGCTGAAGCCGGCGGCCGCAAAGATGTTGTTCAGGTAATACAGGATCGCGTTGATGCCGGCGAGTTGATTGAAGGCACCGATGGAGATGGCGAGGAACAACGGATAGCGATACTTCGATTGAAATACCCGTTCGTGAGCCGTCGCGTGCTCCTGTGCCAGCGCCGCCTGGATGTCGGCCAGTTCCGCCTCTGGTTGCGGATCTCCCATCATCTTCAGCACCGACAGCGCCTCATCCATCCGATGCTGCGAGACCGACCAGCGCGGGCTGCGTGGAATTCCGAAGAGCAACGCAAGGAAGACCACGGCCGGAATCGCAGCGATGCCTACCTGCCATCGCCATTCCGCCGCGCCCAGGTGCATGGTACGAATGACGTAATTGGAAATGTACGCCGCCATGATGCCAAACACGACGTTGAACTGGAAGACCGCCACGAGCCGGCCGCGCCACTTGGCCGGTGCAAGCTCTGCAATGTACACCGGACCCAGCACCGAAGACGCGCCAATACCCAGGCCGCCGACGAAGCGAAACGCCATAAAACACGGCCAATTCCATGACAGCCCGCATCCGAGCGCCGAAGCGACGTAGAGCAGCGCTGTGATGCGCAGCGTCTCGCGACTGCCGAGCCTTTGTCCCACCTGACCTGCGCCCAGCGCGCCGATCACCGTGCCGACCAACCCGATGGCTACCGTGAATCCCTTTTCCTGCGGGTTTAATCCGTACAGGCGAACCAGCGCGTCGATCGCGCCGGAGATGACGACTGTGTCGAAGCCGAAGAGCAGGCCGGCCAATGCTCCCGAGAGCGTCGCCCGAAGAAGCCTTGAGTTGAGTTGCATTGTCTTTGCTCCTTCGAGTTCTAAACCATGCTACAGAACGAAGGACGCCGGCTCAACCCTGAGAGCGGGCCTCGCCAGGCAACACAGCCAGAACGCGGCAACGGTGCTTATCGGCCGCGCTCCAGGCCAGGGGCATCTCGCTTTCCATGCAGGCGCAGTCGCCGGCCTCGAGCACCTCGTGCATGCCGCCCGCGTCGAGCCGCAGCCGCCCTTCGAGCACGTAGATCACTGCCCCGGTTTCGTGAAAGGCGTTGATGGCGACGTTCGCGCCGCCAGCCGGGAACTCGACGATCTCCGCCACCAGGCGGAATCCCTTGCCTTCGGCGTTCAAGGGCGTCACGTGAATGGAGTCGGTGGCGCGCCGGTCGTCCTGGAGGTGGGCCTTGCGCGTGATGGAGAGGGTGTGGCGCGCGGGATCGGAGAAGAAGTAACTCATGCTCACGCCGTAGACGCGTGCGATGGTGACCAGCGTGGGCAGCGTGGGAATCATCCGGTCGGTTTCGAGCTTGGAGAGCAGCGCAGTGGAGAGGCCGGTTTCGGCCGCCAGACGGGAGAGCGTAAGCCGCTTGCTTGTACGCAGAGAGCGTAGCTTGAGGCCGATGCAATACGGTTCCAAAGCCCATTGGGCGTACGAAACAGTCTTGGACATGGAGGACTCCGGCAAGTTGTTGTGGAAACTGTGAACCAGTCTACGCCAACCGGCCAAACAGCGGCGCGCAGGACTGAGCTTTGGTTATTGCTTCGGCACGACCGGCTGCAGCCATGCGCCGTTGCCCGCCGAGTCCCACACGTCGAAGCGAATCCATTTCTTGCCGCGCGCGTCGAAGGGGATGCGGAAGGTTTTTGTGCCGAACGGCTCGGTATCGGTGAGCCGGATGATCTGACGATCGACCTTGGCGCCATCGCTCCACACCAACTCGGCGAATTCGAGCGGAAAGGTGTATTCGATGCTGGCCGTGTAGACGCTCTTTGCGCCCGAACCATCGATGCCCCAGTTGTGGAAGAGAATCTCGCCCGTGGTGCCGAAGAAATTGCCCGCGCGAATGCCTTCGACGACCGGCGCCCAACTCTCGTTCCAGGCCGGCACTTTGTCGAGCTTGAGGTAATTGATGGCCAGCAGCGGATAGGTTTCGTCGCTGGGAACCTTCATGTAGGTGTCGCCCTCGGCGAGCATGAACTTGGGCTTGGGCGCCCAGTTGCTCATGTCGTCGTTGAGGCCGAAGCAGCGCACTTCGCACATCCGCTCCTCGGAGAGATCGACCGGCAGCGACTCCCATGACGCGCCAATGAATCGGTCGCTGAGGAAGAAGCCCTTGTCCTTGTACACATCGGGATACATCGCGGAGCTTTTGGTGCGCGGGTGCGCCGCCCAGATGATGCCCTGCTCGCGTTGGAGAAAATTCTCCACGTCCTCGACGGAGCCGAGATGGTAGACGGGTCCGTAGGTGGAGTCGTTCTCTTCAAACGTCTGGTTTTCGGGGCGCGGCACGGCGTGGGAAAAGTACACAGGCTTGGGCAGCATGAGATACCAGTGGCCGCCCAGGAAGACGTTCACCTCTTCGGCGGGAATGACGAGAAAGTTCTTGTCGCTGAGTTTGTGCGCGCCTTCAAAGTAGAGCTTCTGCTCATAAAATCGCTTGGGGCCGGGATCGGTGAAATCGGAGTCGTCGTGGAAGTCGCCGAGGTAGACGATGTTGATGCCCAGGCCGCGAAAGACCGGAACCCACGTGGGCATAAAGTCCGAAGTGCCGCGATCGCGGATCATCTCGTTGAAGTCGAGATGGAAGTGGCCGGTGACAGTCTTGAAGCCAGGCAGCGGCTTGTAGGTGTCGTCGTGCGTGTAGGCCATCACCTGCTGCTGTGTAGCACGCGCCCCGCTTGCGCTCAGGTAATAGTAGTCAGCCATGCGCTGCACGGTGCCGGGAGGCGCGTTGTAGAGCGCGTAGTTGAAAATTTGGGAGCGCGCAACCCGCACGCGACGGTTCCATACCTCGTCGGAGACGCCCCAAGGCGCGTAGCCCTGACCGCGCTCGGGCTGCATCACGCCGAGTGAAAAGGAGGTGTCGCTGTCCTTGCGGTAATAGACGTAGCCGAGGTTGACTTCGTTCTCGCGGGCGAAGAAGAACTTGTGCGACGGCGGAAAGATGGCGAGCGAGCCCGCGCCTGCGTCAAGAATCTCCAACCTGTTGCGCGCCTGGAGATCGACCGGCTGCTGGTTGACTTCGCCGCCGAAGGCGTACTCCTGCCACACCTGCGCGTCATCGCGCCACTCGAGCTTCGAATCGCCGTGGATCGCAAAGCCATTCAGGCCGGCTTTGTAGATGTAGGCCACGTCGGGGGCATCGGTTTTGGCCAGCGCCTCCTGGCGCAGAAGGTTCGATCCCTTGTACGCGGTGAATTGGAGGTCGCCCGAAAAGATGCCGAGCGTGAGGCCGTTGAAGACGACGCTCACGTGGTTGCCATCGCTCTGCACGCGACAGGTATCGGAGTGATAGCTCACCGTGGCGCGCTTGACTTCATCGGGCGTTCGGTCCGGACCGACAAGGTGCGAGTCGCGACCGGGAATGTCCAGCGGCGCATCCCAGAAGACGTTCCACTTGTACTCGTTCTCGGCCTGGGGCGTGTCGTTGTTCAGCTTCTTCAGGATGTCGAGCTCGGTGGTGGAGATGCGGCGGCGACCGGTAGTCACCTGAAAGTCGGGCGCCAGGTCCTTACCCAGCACGATCCACGCGCCGCCAGCCTTACGCGCGGCCAGTTCCGCGACGATGGGCTGGCCATTGCGCAGCGCGAATCGCGCGCGGTTCTGCTGGCCTTGCTCCCCTGGCCATGAGACCTCGACAGCGTCGCGGCTCGCCGTGACGCTCACGCCCGCGATGTTTTTCCAATCCTGCAGATTGCAGCTCGTGGTCTGCGCGGTGACCGTGCAGCCGCACAAAACCAGGATCCATGCTACGTAACCGATTCTCATGAGTGTCCCCGACTCCCTCAGGTTTGGCCGTTCAATCCAGGTTGTCCGCAAGCTCCGCGAGAATGTGCGTACGAATTCGCGCGGACGAAGTCGAGCGCGGGCAAATTATACCTTCACGAAGATCTTCCTGCGGTAAAGCAGCCAAACCGGGAGAAAACAGGCAGCGGCATAGGAAACCGAGTAGGCGAATGCCCTCCAGCCCGGATCGGCGATGGGCGCGAAGATGTGTGAGTAGAGAAAGCTGAGTGCGTCGATCCGCCGCCCGCCGGAAGTGAAATGAATGAGCTCGATCGCGCCTTCTAGAAGCTCGCTGATCATGTAGGCGACGATGGCATTTGTCCCGAAGACCAGCCACGGCCAGAAGAGCCCCTTGCTCCAGCCATGCCGGCCCCAGCCGCGCTGCTCCATTGCCCAATAGACAAGGGCAAAGAGGAGCAGCGACCACCCCGCCGCCACCAGCACATACGAACTGGTCCACATCTTCTTATTGAGCGGAAACCAGATCGACCAAAAATAGCCCAAAGCCAGGCAAGACGCCCCGCCCACGGCCAGGCCCAGTGCTTTCAACTTCACTGCCCACGAGGCGCGGAGCCACAATCCGGCAAGCAGGCCCAGCAGCGCTGTGCCGATTGCAGGAATGTCGCTCAGTAGCCCTTCGGGGTCGCGCGCATTGTGCAGCGGCGCGTCTTCATAGAGATGTCCCGGCATAAGCTGCCGGTCGACCCACGCGACGATGTTCTGGTCACGATCGAGCAAGGGAATGTCGCGGCCGGGAACACCCGCTCCGGGCACCGGAACCCAGCACACCAGAATCCAGTAGCCGATCAACACGGCGGCCAGCATGGCAACCTTGGTCCAAACGCGGCGGTCCCACAGGTAGTAGAGCCCGACGATCAGGTAGCAAATGGCGATGCGCTGCAAGACGCCGTAGATGCGCAAGTGGTCAAGATGGAAATAAGGAAAGCCGTTGACCACGATCCCGAACAGAAACAAAATGGCCGCGCGGCGCACGGTGTGCCAGGCCAGCTTGGCGCGCGAGTCACCGCGCTTGAGCCTCGCCTCTGTGGAGAAGACAATCGACGCTCCCACGACGAATAGAAACGTGGGGAACACCAGGTCTGTGGCCGTCAACCCGTTCCATGCGGCGTGGTTCATCTGGTTCCACGCTCCCCCGCCGCCTGGGTTGTTCACCATGATCATGAAGGCGATGGTGAGGCCGCGCAGCACATCCAGCGCAAGCAGCCGCCTGGTAGGCGAGTGGACGGCAGCCGGGTTGGCCATTCGGTTCTCCATTCGCGGTGATTCCTGCGATGTTCAATACCCTACGCGCGTGGGGCCGGGTTCGCCAAACCGGAAGAGGGCTCTGTCGCACCCACACCCCACGCTGCTACACTCCCCCTTCAGGGACTTGTCAACCACTTCGCTTGCCAACATCCGGAGGCTACCTGTGCCCGAGTTTCAACCCTTCATTCCCGCCACCCAGAAACCACCCGAGTTCACCCTCCGCGCCGTGCTGCTGGGCTCCCTTTTCGGCTTGATTTTCGGCGCGGTCACCGTCTACGTGGGTTTGCGCGCCGGACTTACCGTCGCCGCATCCATCCCCATCGCCGTCATCACCATCAGCGTCCTTCGTTACAAGGGCAAGCCGTCGGTCCTTGAAACCATCATCGTCCAGACCTGCGGAAACGCCGGCCAGTCCATCGCCGCGGGCGTCATCTTCACCCTACCGGCGCTCATCTTCCTCGGCTTCGACCTCGAGTACTCGCGCATCTTCATGCTTGCCCTGATCGGCGGCTATCTCGGCGTCCTGTTCATGGTTCCTCTTCGCCGCCCGCTCATCGTGGAGGAGCATGGCGTCCTCCAGTACCCTGAAGGCACCGCCTGCGCTGAAGTCATCAAAGCCGGCGCCACCGGCGGATCGACCGCCTCCCGCGTCTTTTTCGGCCTCGGACTTGGCGCCCTCTACGCACTCTTCCAAAACGGCAACCTATTCGGCGCGTGGCCCGGCACGCCCGAGTACCAGCCTGACTTTGGTCCGCAGCATGTCCTCAAAGGCGCATCCATCAAGGCCGATGCCACGGCCGAGTATCTCGGCGTGGGCTACATCATCGGCGCCCGCACTGCCGGGATCATGTTCGCCGGCGGCGTATTCTCCTGGCTTGTCATCATGCCCCTGCTTTACTTCTTCGGCAAGAATCTCCCCAATCCCGTCTACCCCGGCACCGTCCCGATCGCGCAGATGACCCCCAGCGATTTATGGGCAACCTACATCAAGCCCATGGGCGCGGGGGCCGTGGCTGCGGCCGGGCTCATCACGCTCTTCAAAACCCTGCCCACCATCATCGGCGCGCTGCGCTCCGGCTTCGCGCAAATGCGCCACCGCTCGACAGCTGTTGCCGAACCTGTCCGCACCGAGCGCGATCTCTCCATGGGCACTGCCGTCTTCGGCTCCATCACGCTCATCCTTCTGATGTTTTTCTTCCTCTGGCTCAAACCGGTACCCGGCGCGCAGGTCGGCCTTGTGGCCAACCTCGGTGCCGCCGTCCTTGTCGTCATCTTCGGATTCCTCTTTGTCACCGTCAGCTCGCGCATCGTGGGACTGATCGGCAGCTCGGCCAATCCCATCTCCGGCATGACCATCGCCACGCTCATGGCCACTTCGGCCATCTTCCTCGTCAGCGGCTGGACGGCTCCGGCCTTCGGCGCTCTCGCGATTACCATCGGCGGCGTGGTGTGCATCGCATCGGCCGAAGCGGGAGATACCTCGCAGGATTTGAAGACTGGCTTTCTCATCGGCGCCACGCCTATCAAGCAGCGCTACGCCTTCCTCATCGGCATCGCCGTTTCCACCGTCGCCATCGGCGTGACGCTCAACGTTATGAACACCGGCATGCAGGAGTTTCGCGAAGCGCCGCACGCCTGGGACATCACCGCTCCCCACGAGGGCGTCACTATCCTCGAGAACCCACACGGCCTCATCGATCGTTTCCCCGTCAAGGCTCCCAACGGCGCCACCGCCCAGCACAACAAGAGTGAGTACATTGTTCTCAATGCCCTCGGCTCGTCCGAACTGGCCGACGGCAAGTACCTCTACTCGCCCGCTTCCCATCGCATCGAGGTCCAGTGGATCCCAGGCATCGGCAGCGAAAAGGCCGCCGCACCGCAAGCCCGCCTCATGGCCACTGTGATCAACGGCATCCTTTCCCGCAAGCTTCCCTGGGGCCTCGTCCTGGTCGGCGTCTTCCTCGTCATCGGGGTCGAGTTGCTCGGCGTCCGCTCGCTCACTTTCGCCGTCGGCGCCTATCTCTCCATCGGTACTACCTTGCCTATCTTCGTCGGCGGCGTTGCCCGTTTCCTCGTCGACGCCGCCGCCAAAAAGGCGGGCGGCAGCGAAGAAGGCGATACATCCTCAGGATCGCTCTTCGCCTCAGGACTGATCGCTGCAGGCGGCGTAGTGGGCCTTCTCGGCGTAATCAACGCCTGGCTGCAAATGAAGTTTGACTGGTCAAACCCCATCGGCTGGCCGCACACTTTTCTCTACAACTCGTGGGTGTCGGTCGTGGCCTTCGCACTGCTGGCGTATTCGCTGTATTACTTTGCGAGGAAGCCGCTGAAGAAGTAGCGCGCAGGCCGCCCCTCTGCGGGCACGCTCCGCTACAATAGTGTGAAGCTCCTGCCAGCCGGGAACCCGAGTCCCTGGTCCGCCAGGAGCATTGACACATTATGCTTACTGAAAACCTACCCGAAGCCCTCACCTTCGACGATGTTCTGCTGGTGCCTGCCTATAGCGAGGTTGTGCCCGTGCATGTAAGCACGGAAACCCAACTCACCCGGGAGATTGTGCTGAACACGCCGCTGATCTCCTCGGCCATGGACACGGTGACGGAGTCGCGCATGGCGATCGCCATGGCGCAGCAGGGCGGCATCGGCATTGTGCACCGCAATCTCTCCATCGCCGACCAGGCCGGCGAGATCGACAAGGTGAAGCGGTCAGAGAGCGGCATGATCGTCGATCCGGTCACTATCGCCCCCGACAAGACGATCGGCGACGCCCTCGATATCATGCGCCGCTACCGCATTTCCGGCGTCCCGGTGACGCGGGGCAAACGGCTGGTCGGCATCCTGACCAACCGCGATCTGCGCTTTGAAACGCGCACCGATATTCCCGTGGGCGACGTGATGACCAAGGAAGACCTGATCACCGTGCCTGTGGGCACCACGCTGGAAGAGGCCGAGCTGATTCTGCACAAGCATCGCGTGGAAAAGCTGCTGGTGGTGAACGAGCAGTACGAGTTGATGGGCCTGATCACGGTCAAGGACATCCAGAAGAAACTGAAGTATCCCAACGCCAGCAAGGATGATCAGGGCCGGTTGCGCGTGGGTGGAGCAATCGGGGCGACGGGCGATTTTCTTGAGCGCGCGGCGGAGCTGGTGCGGGCGCGCGCCGACGCGTTGGCCATCGATTCGGCGCACGGGCACTCGTCGCGGGTGTTGGAGGCGGTGCGCGAGGTGAAAAAGCGCTACCCCGACATGGCCGTGCTGGCAGGAAACGTGGCGACGTATGAGGGCGCGTTGGCGCTGATCGACGCGGGCGCCGACGCGATCAAGGTGGGCATCGGGCCCGGCTCCATCTGCACCACGCGCATGGTGACCGGCGCGGGCATGCCGCAGATTACGGCCATCGCAGAAGCCTCCCGCGCGGCGCGCAAGCACGGGATTCCGGTAATCGCCGACGGCGGCATCAAGTACTCCGGCGAAATCACCAAAGCGATCGCCGCCGGCGCAAGCTCGGTGATGATCGGCTCGCTCTTTGCCGGCGTAGACGAGAGCCCAGGCGAGACCATTCTTTACCAGGGGCGGAGTTTCAAGAGCTATCGCGGCATGGGCTCGCTGACAGCGATGAGCCAAGGCTCCGGCGAGCGCTACTTCCAGGGCTCGGCCGACATCGCTGGCGCGGAAAACGGGCCAACGGATGTGGTGCAGCGCGAGCGCGCCAATGAGAATCGGCTAGCCAAGTTCGTCCCCGAGGGAATCGAGGGGCGGGTGCCATACCGTGGACCGCTGGAGGCGATGGTTTTTCAGCTCGTGGGCGGATTGCGCTCCGGGATGGGCTACCTGGGATGCGCCAATATCGCGGAGTTGCAGGAAAAGGCGAAGTTCGTGCGTATCTCCGGCGCCGGCTTGCGCGAGAGTCACGTGCACGACGTGATCATCACCCGCGAGGCGCCCAACTATCATGTCGAGTAGCCGGCGCGACTTGAGATTCTGGATCAGAGCCTGGTGGCCGGTGGCGGTAGGCGTCGCGATCATTGCGGCGGAGTCGACGAAGTTCTTTGGCGCCGACCGGACCACGGGCCCGCTGCGTTGGCTTTACCAGGCGCTCTTCGGACCGATCGGCGATGCGTCCTGGGCGATGATCCACCACTACGTTCGCAAGTGCGGCCATTTTCTCGGTTATGGAGCGCTGGGACTGGCATGGCTGCGCGCCTGGTGGATGACTTTGCCGCGCTTCCGGTTTCTGTTCGATGCCCAGTTGGCGCTGCTGGCCACGGCGCTGGTGGCCATCTGGGATGAGTGGCACCAGCACTTCCTGCCCAACCGCAGCAGCTCGCCCTGGGATGTGCTGCTGGATTGCTGCGGCGCACTCTTCATGCAGTCGATGGTCTTCGCGTATGTGAGGCTGTTCCGGCCTGGCCTGCTGATCGATCGGGATTGACGACGTTTGCCAAACCGAAATGAAGGGTTGAATCAGGGGCGTTCCCGCGACGGCGAGGTTCGCTACACCGGTTCCAGAGTTGGTGTAGCCTTTTCCGGCGTTGTGCAAGGTGGCTCTTTCTTGAGGAAAGAGCCACTTGACTGAAGTGGCTTCGGGATACGGTGACTCTGGAACCGGTGTAGCCCACGTTCCCCCGCAAATCTGACTATCAGACTTGGGCGAGACTGAGACTCCTGCTGGCGTAAAGCGCCGGGCGAGCCCTATCCAGGCAGAATGGCGCGCCGAGATGGAGGACTCCGTTCCTTCGTACGCGAGGTGTCGGCCGACGCTGAGGGCCCAATACAGAATCTAACTAAATAGAATCAATGAATTAGATGCGTATTGCATTTGTCATACGATTTCCTTGCTTCCCTGGTGCACGCGTGGTAAGGTAGTTTCGCTCACAAGATCACGCTTGACGTAAATAGCACGCATTGGGTTTTAAGGCGTGCTCATCCATAGTTGGCGCCGTCGTCCATCCGGGCTTTCCGTGGCGAAGAGGAATGGCCCCTTCGAGAAGTTTGGGACTCACAGGGGCGAAGCCTGCCATAAGATCGCCATTCCCGGCAATGCAATCAACCCACGCTTGGCCCTCAAAAATAACCTGGCATCTTTCGCGTCCACGCGCAGGCCACTGGCGCGATGAAGTCTCCATTTTCTATTCGAGTTCAATATGAGAGTCCTGAGACCACGATCACGCATGATCAGCGTCCGGATGTCTGAAGAGGAATTCTCCACTCTGCGGCGGATGTGCGTCGCGACCGGCGCGCGCAGCTTGTCGGACATGGCGCGCGAAGCGATGCGCGGCCTCCTGAATGGCGCCAATCAAGAGACTGCGACAGATGCAACGAAGAACGAGTATCACACTCAAATGAAGGACCTTGAACAAAAGGTTGAGAGACTTAGCGCCGAGGTCGCGCTGTTCAAGGCGAATCGCCAACCGTAACCGGACCGTTCCCCGGCGTGGGAACGAGCGCAAACGTCAGCAGACATGAGCTGAGAACTCTCGAGTGCGATGAAAAAGAACGTCCTGATTTTCCTTCTCTTGCCGGGCGCGCTTTGCGGCGGGCAGACGACCCCCACGGCTTCCGGAGCGCAAACGGTTGTGTGCCCCTCCGGACCTGGCCCCGTTCCCGAAGGTGCGGCGGCTTTGTGTCCTCCGGGATTGGTTGGGGCCCCAGCGGCAGAAACGATGACGGCTCCTTACGCAGGCACTCCCGGTATGGGTACGGTTCCGTCCGTAACAGCCACAGCTCCATCTGGAACCGCTGGTACGCCAACAATCATCGTCCCGCCTCCGTACAGAGTCGTTGGACCGATTACCACACGAACGGAGTTCGAGATCTTCGCCGAGGACGAGGCCGGCCATTCTCTTGCGGTGTTTGGCAGAAAGCTGTTCGACGTAGTGCCCACAACCTTTGCCCCACTGGATCGCATTCCCGTTCCCGCAGATTACGTTCTCGGACCCGGTGACGAGCTGCTGATCCACGTGTGGGGAAAGATCGATCTTGACACGCGTGTGACCGTGGACCGGAACGGCCAGATTTTCGTTCCCCAGTTGGGGAGCTTGACCGTCGCCGGCCTGCGCTACGACCAGCTTGAGCGCTTCCTTCACTCGGCCATTGCAGCCCTCTACAAGGATTTCGATCTCAATGTCACCCTGGGCCAGCTTCGCTCCATCCAGGTTTTTGTTCTGGGCAGCGCGCGCCAGCCGGGCGTCTACACCATTAGCTCGCTGAGTACTCTGGTGAACGCGCTCTTCACCTCCGGCGGACCCTCGGCAACCGGCACAATGCGCCACATTCAGTTGCGGCGCGGCGACAAGCCGATCACGGAATTCGATGTCTACGATCTGCTACGGAGAGGCGACAAATCGCACGATGTCCAACTGCTTCCCGGAGACGTGATTTACATTCCTCCGGCGGGGCCGCAGGTGGCCATCATCGGCAGCGTGAACGAGCCGGGGATTTACGAAATCAAGGGTGACGAGTCTCTTGCTTCGGCACTGGACGATGCGGGCGGTGTGACGAATCTGGCGGACGAGGATCGCGTTCTGCTGGAGCGGATCGAGAATCACCAAACACGGCAGGTGGAGTCGTTCGCGCTCGATTCTGAAGGACTGAAGCGAATGCTTCGCGATGGCGACGTGCTGCGCGTTTACCCGCTTTCGCCGCGCTTCGGCAATGCGGTGACCCTTCGCGGCAACGTGGCCCAGCCAGGACGCTATATGTGGCGCGAGGGGATGCGGATCTCCGACCTCATTCCTTCCCGCCAGTTTCTGCTCACCCGAGACTACTGGAACCAACAGAACTTTCTTGTGTCTGAAAGAATCGGTCATCCGTTTGGCATTTCCCCCAACCAGTTCAATCCGCAGACCGGGGCAAGCGCGCAGACCGGAACGAATCTTCAATCCGGATTCAATGCGCAGAGCGGGATGAATCCACAGACCGGAGTCAGCACACAGCCCGGGTTCAATCCCCAGATGGGAGTCGCTCCGCAAAGCGGAATCAATCCGCAGAACGGCATCAATCCGCAGACGGGGATCAATGCGCAAACCGGAACCAATCCGCAAGCCGGAATCAACCCGCAGACTGGAGTCAATGCGCAGATTGAACTGAGCCCGCGCAGCCAAACCAGTTTCGATGCAGCCCAGAACAGCGAGGAAATCAACTGGGACTACGCAGCCATCGAGCGGCTCGACGAGCACGACCTGAGCACCCGGCTGATCGCATTCAACCTGGCAAATGCGATTGACAACCCGGCATCTGCCGATAATGAGATCTTGCAGCCCAGAGATGTGGTCACCATCTTCTCCGAAAAAGACATTCCCCTCCCGGTCGACAAACACGCGGCCTTCGCCCGTGTAGACGGAGAGGTGAATGCGCCGGGGGTGTACCGTCTGAGCCCCGGGGAAACCCTGCGGGATCTGGTGAAGCGCGCCGGGGGACTGACTCCGCACTCCTACCTCTATGCTTCGCAGCTCGCGCGCGTTTCTACGCGCCGCGCCGAGGAACTCGAAATCAGGCAATCGACCGCACAGATGCAGAGGGAGCTTCTCGCGCGCAATGCGGCCGCTTCCTCCCTTGGCGCTGCCAACAGTGCGGAGCAGCAGGCGCAATTGAATGCGCAGCAGGCTTTGATTGCGCAGCTCGCCGCGGTTCAACCCACTGGGCGGGTCGTTCTGGCCATGAAACCCGGCGCGAGCAGTGTCGACGACATCCCGGCGTTCCCGCTGGAGGACGGAGACGCTTTCTACATACCGCCCGAACTGAATACCGTCCAGGTTTCCGGCGCCGTTTACAACGAAAACGCATTTCGCTATGAGCAGAAGAAACGGCTGTATGCGTACCTGAACGATGCCGGCGGTCCAACGCGGCAGGCCGATACCAAGCGCGTCTTCCTGATTCGAGCGGACGGCGCCGTGATCAGCCGACAGACCCACGGCCAGTTCTGGCGGTCGGACTTTGACAAGACAACTTTGCTGCCAGGAGACGCGATCATCGTCCCACCCAAGCTGAAGGGGCCGAGCACATTCATCCAACAGCTTCCCTACTTCACGCAAATCCTGTCGCAAACAGCCCTGACCGGCGCCGTGCTCGGCACGGCCTATTAACGAATCGGCGAGCCATGATGGAACAGAATTCAGAAATACTCACAGAGGAAGCCGCTCCGCACGCGGAGTTTGCTTCTGAAGAAAGCAACCCGGCGCACGGGCAAACTTTCTTTAGCGCCCTCACGCTATTGGCCCGCCGTAATCGGTTGGTGACGGCGGTGACCGGAATTGCGATGCTCCTTGGCATTGTGATCAGTCTGTTGCTGCCGGTGAGTTACACCGCAACCACAAAGATCATGACGCCGCAACAAACGCAGTCTTCAGCTTCTTTCCTGATGGGCCAATTGGCGTTGAACCCTTCCACCCCAAACCCACTGGCGGCCGCAACCGGAGCGACGCTGAGCCTGAGAAATCCCAACGAACTCTACATGGGGCTTCTGTCTTCGCGGCCCATCGCTGACGCGATTGTTGAAAAATTCGGCCTCACGGGCGTCTATCGCGCGAAGGACATGACGGCTGCCCGCAGATCGCTGGCTGACAATACGACGATCACGTCAGAGAAGAGCACGCTGATTGCAATTTCCGTGATAGACACAGACAAGAAGCGGGCAGCCGACATAGCCAACGCCTACCCGGAGCAACTTCGCGCGCTGACGAAGGATCTGGCGGTCACGGAAGCATCACAGAGACGGCTCTTTTATGAACAGCGATTAAAGGATGCTAAAGAGGACCTGGTTACGGCGGAACTTGCGTTCCAGCGGATTGAGCAGGAAAAGGGTCTGGTTCAGCTGGACGCACAAACCAAAGCGTTGATCACATCGCTCACCGATCTGCACGCTCAGGTGGCGGCCAAAGAAGTGCAACTACAAGCCCTGCGCTCGTATTCGACAGAACAGAATCCTGAGGTGCAATTGCTGGAAAGCCAACTCACCTCACTTCAGGATCAGACAGCGCGGCTGGAAGAGCGCGGCGGCTCTCGTGCATCCACTGCTTTGGATCTGGAGGATGTTGCCGGCGCGGGCGCGGAGTACTTGCGCGCGGAGCATGAACTGCAATATCGTCAGGCTCTCTTCGACCTGCTGCTGAAGCAATACGACGCGGCAAGGTGGGATGAGGCAAAGAACGCAGCGGTGATCCAGGTAGTGGAAAGGGCGATTCCTCCCGATAGAAAATCCGCGCCGCACCGGACAGTCATCGTCCTGATATTCACATTGCTCGGAATGCTTGGCGCCTGGTCATATGTGTTGAGCCGCAATCTCGTTTCACACAATTCGCGGATTTCCCAATTACTGGCGGAATTCAAGTCGGTGCCGATCAGCGAGTAACTGTCTGCAGGAACGGATTCGCGTTCTGCGTTCCGATGTCTGTTCATCGATTCCGGGCCTTGGAAGTAGCCTGCCGAGGCTGATCCTTCAGCACACTCTCAGTTCCTGTCTACGCCCGCTCTTGCGGATCGAATCGTGGAGAGCCAAAACGTCCCGGCATCGCAAAAGTCTGGTTTGGTCCTACGTCTCCACTTCGGGAACAAATGCACTCCGCGTGGGACTCGGCGTTGTTTCAGGCTTGATGGTCTCGCGGTTGTTGTTGCCGCGAGGACGTGGGGAACTTGCGGTTCTCTTATACTTCCCAACGCTCATGGGAGCGCTCTTCAGCCTGGGGACACCGCAGGCAATCACGGCCCTCATTTCCAAAGGCGTCGAGGACACACAAGAGGTTCTGACCACCGGGTTCCGGCTCGCCGTGGCTCAGGTTCTCCTGGCGGTTCCGCTTTTCGTGTTCTGCGCGCCGTTGACACTGACCGGCGACAACCGTCATCTCGCGCTCCAAGTCGAGATATCTTGCGCATGCGGCGCCTTCATGATCCTTGTGCCGTACTTCAACGCCATGGCCTACGGCTTGAAGCGCTTCACCTGGGTCAATGCGGTCACGCTTGCCGGCCAAGCTGGCTATGTAGTTGCGTTGTTCATCCTGTGGTTCACAAGAACACTCACGCCTCTCAGCGCCACACTCTCCGCCCTCGCCTCTCAATTGCTGCAGTGTCTGCTTCACCTCATTCACATCAAGCCGTCGTGGCTGAACAGGAAAGTGCCGCGCCGCGCTTACCGCCAGTGTCTCGGGCTGGGGTTGCGTTTCGCGGCGCCCAGCTTAGCCATCGTTGTTCTGTCGAACGCCGATCGCGCCATCCTCATACGCACCACCACACTGGAGCAGATAGGATACTTTGCCATCGCTTTCGCGGTCACCATGCCAATCACACTGACAACGGAAGCGTTCACGCAGATTGGTTTTGTCGAAGTTGCGAGCGCAGAAAGTGCCGATCTTTCTCTTGCCCTTATGCTTCGCCGATTTCAGATGGCGCAGGTTGTCGCCGGAGTTAGTTTTCTTTTCGCTTGTGCTTTGATCGATCCGGTCATCCGCTTCGGATTTGGCAGAGCCTATTTCAATGCGATTCCAGCCGCGTATCCCCTCGCGCTCGCGATGTCACTGAGAGCCATGACGAGAACCTTAGAGAACAACTTGCGCGGCCTGCGATTCATCCTTCCAGGAACGCTCGGGACCGCGCTAAATCTTGCGGCTCTTGTTCTTCTCAGCGTGTTCTTCGTGCCGCGTTGGGGAGCCTTCGGATTTTGCTGCGCGAGCTTAGTGTCGGAAGCTCTCTATTTTGCCTCTCTAGTGTTGTATCTCGGATCGCAGCAACATGTCCGCCTGCGATCGCTCTGGGGCATACGGCCCAGTATCGTTCGCGCCATGACCCTGGCGCTGATGGAGCTTTTCAGAGAGAGACTTCTCGCGCGGAACGCAGAGGAGGCCGCGGAGACCCAATGCTGACAAACGAGCAAGAGCGGCGGGCTATTCCTTGGCGCTGGATCCTTGTGTCGATTGTCGCGCTGGTCATTGTGACGTTGCTAGTGCGACGCGAACGGGTCGCCACTCCCGGAGCTGGCGTGCTGGCAGCGGCCTTGCTTGTTATTTCGTCCGCAATCGTGCTTCGCGCCGCCGTGAAGACTGGCAGCCTGATGAATGCAAATACGCTAGTGCTGGGTACATTCCTGATGGCGTACCCGCTTTCGGCGTTCGTGCATCTCACCGGCGCGGATTATGTCTCGCTGGGCTTCTACAACCTTGCGGCACTTGATCCGCACACTCAACTCCATCATGTGTACCTCTCGCTGGTGCTCGTTTTCCTCGCCCAATTGGCTCTCTGGTGGGGGCTCGCGCCGGCCCGGCCCCTGCTGTCGCTTCATACTCCACATATCGTCCGCGTGCGTTCCACGCTGCTCGTTCTCGCCGGGGTGGTATTCACGCTTGCCGGTATCGCGGGCACCTATCTGCTTTTCTCCCGCTCCGGGGCATTGCTTGAAGATATAGCGACCATCGACCGCACAAGAGAACTCGAGGCAGGAACCGCACGTTACGCGTTCATTTCCATGTGGCTTTCCTGGGGAATCATCTTTTTGCTGACTGCGTTCCTGGTTTCGCGAAGCAGCAAGCGTCACCCGAGATTCACGCTCGCCGCGCTGATTGGTGGATCGGCATGCATACTCTTCAATCTGCTTTGGACGGGGGGCAGAGCCGAGAATGTGCTGGCGATCTTGCCCCTGATGTTCGTGGTCAAGAAGCTTGGCCCACGGGTTTTCCGGCCCTTCGCTGCCGTCATCGTTGCGGGAGTGGCGGGAATCGTGGTGTTTGAAACGCTCGCGCGGACAACCACAATGCTTAACAGCGGCCTCGATTATCTCGCTCAAGGCGGAATAAGCACCAGCCAATTCGTCGCGAATCAATTTGCCGCCGTCTTCGACTGGCAGATGGGTAGATACTCGACGATTAGTCTTGCGTTTGATATGGTGAAGGCTTATGGCCATGGCATCGGCTCGACATTGTTCCAGGGGCTAGCGCTTACGATCAACGCGCCGGCGACTTTGCTGCACATTCCTCTGAAGATACCGGAGCCGGAGCCGATCAGTGCGCTCGTAGGCCAGTACCTCTACAATGATTCAACAATCACCGGAGTCGTTCCAGGGACCCTCGCCGAACTTTACTATAACTTTGGCGTGCTTGGAGTATTTGGCGGATTTTATGTGATTGGCAGGGTTGCGAAGTATTGCATTTCCGCGACGCATTTTGCCCGTGACACAGGAACCCTGCTGCTCAGCTTTTATGTTCTGGCCGATCTTTGCGTTTCAACCATACCCATGACCACGACCATCATCCTGTACGACTTGGCCACAATTGGCTTTCCGATTCTTGCCTTTTGTGCCATCGAGCAAATTGTGATCCACTCTGAAAAGCCTCTGCCGCAGAGTGCCGCACGCATGGCCGTCACATAATGATGCAACACCCGACCGTCAACATCCCTTGAGGACCCGCGACTTAACAATAGAGTTGCTTCCGAAGTAAAGGATTGATCTCTCTGTAACGGCCTTGGCGGGTCGCTCATTAGGACTCGCAATCTTCATGGGAACGCAATCTACGCGGTTTCTCGTCTATCTCCGCCCATCCGGTCGTTATAGCGTGGGAATCTTTGTCCGCCGCATTGCCAATGAACTGTCCCGGAGGAATTACTCCCATACCTCCTTCCCATTTCATTACACGGGGCGATCCATACTTCCTTGGACCCATGCTTTCGGTATGGGATTTGGGAGATACATTCCGCGACTCCTGGCGGATAGACGGCCGTCAGTGCACACCCTGGGCAAACCGCATGATCCGGCTCTCGAGCAATTGCTTGGAGTCGATTGGGGTGCGGAACAACAACTGATTCTGAGGCGCGGTTTTTCGATTTTGGCGAGCGGCCGCAAGATTGCCTTCATATCGAACTATGTGCGCGATGTTTGGCGCGGTCTCGCCGAGGAACACAATGTACTATGGCCCGATCCCTCGCAGATTCGCGTCATCCATCACGGTCTGGATCTGGATGTGTTCAAGCCTTCGCCCCGGCCGCCAGCCGAGCCGTTCGTGATCGGCTCGACTGGGGCATTGCGTTTCCCTTTTCGCCTCGCGACACTGTTCCAGGTCTCCAGACGGCTGAAATTCGATCATCGGCTATTGGTGCTCGGTTCAATGGACGCGGCCTGCAAACAGGTCATGACCGAAGCGATGAAAGACGCGGACCTTGCAGCCCGGACGACGTATGTCCCGTGGCTTGACTCTGAGGCATTGCCGCCGTACTACCAGCGAATGCACTGCCTGTTCCACCCCTTTGCGGGAGAAGCTTGTGGAATCGTCGTGACCGAGGCTCTGGCCTGCGGCGTTCCTGTCGTGGTGCCAGCGTTTGGAGGCCCTTCTGAATTCGTCCTCCCTGATGGCGGCATCGCGGTTCAGACCAAACCTTACCAGTACGACGACGAGTTCTGCGATCTGATGGCTGACGCGGTGACAAGGGTCCGCGCTAACTATGACACATATGCCCGAGGTGCTCGCCACCAGGCCGAACGGCATCTTTCAATCGTTTCGTGCGTCGATGAATATCTGGATATGCTGGACCTACCGCGAAGCCATTCGTAATGTCTGACCCTGGATGCGTCAATGCCCAAGCTGTTTGCAGTTGCGCGTGGGGCATCCGGCGCTCTTTGGCCAAAGAGCGAAAGCGCGCGGGACTGACCCGGACGCGACGAGATTCGTCAGCCCGGTCGAATTTAGCTCAATAGCAGGATGCGAAAACGATTTTCCATTTGTATCCCGGCTTTCAACCGCCCTCGAGAACTTTCGGAACTGCTCAATAGCATTGCTTCTGAGACGCCCAGGGATTGGGAGATTCTCGTCAGCGAGGATTGCTCGCCAAAGGCGGCTGAGATTGCCGAGGTGGTTCATCAGTTCACCCACGAGCACGAATCCCTGAGTATCCGCTTCCTAACTACCCCAGCGAACCTTGGCTATGATGCCAACCTGCGCTTTCTGATTAATCATGCGGAAGGCCGTTACTGCATATTGATGGGTGACGATGATCTCTGGTGCGCCGGCGCGTTGAACGAACTCAGAAGAGCGATTGACGCTCTCCCGAAAGTAGGCGTAATTCTGCGGGCGTGGCAAACGGTCTCAAAGGAAACCGGAAAATTGCTGGATGCGCATCGTTATTTTCCCGGTGACCGCGTGTTTAAGCCAGGCCCCGAAACGGTAGCGGCATTCTTCCGCAGATCGGTCTTTCTCTCCGGTCTTACGATATGTACTGACGAAGCGCGGAGGATCGAAACCGACAAGTTTGATGGCACTTTGCTTTATCAGCTGTATTTAGTTGGCAACTTACTAATGACGATGCCGGGATATTATGTATCGCGAATGACCGCGATTCGCCGAGCCGGCGGGGAACACTACTTCGGGTCGAGCGAAAGTGAGAGCGAACGGTTCGCCCCGCGCCAACTTTCGGTCGAACATTCGCTGAACTTTGTCCGCGGTCTTCTTGAGATTACCGAAAGCCTTGAATCCGCGCACGGGCGCGAGATCGGCCGGCTGATACGATCCGATATCGCCCGGTATTCCTACCCACTTCTTGCCATACAGGCGCGGTCGGGTTCCCGATCCTCGTTCCGGTATTACGCTTCTGCGTTGTCGAATCTGGGCCTCGGAAAATACCTCTCGTTTCGCGTATACCGCACGGCTCTCTCCTTGGCCGGGATTCACGTTTGCGACAAACTCATTGAGGTCCTGAAACGCCTGCATGGATCTACCCCGTTGTTGGGTGGCGCACGCGGAGCTCGCCCCTCATAAGTGGAGCTTTTGCCTGGAAGACATATGGCTGCGCCCGGCAGGAGAAAAGTCGAATCGGTTCTGATTGTCCGATCGGCATTTGGAGAAATCTACGAGCATGCCTGGCTCCGGGCACTTCGCGATCTTGGCATCAACGCTGAACTCTTCGACACCCATTCTTACATTCCCTCAAATCTGGCCGGGCGGGTGGAACAACACTATGTGTTTGGTCCTCACATCGGTCAAGTCAATCGCATGGTGCTCGAACGCGCGCGAGAAATGCGCCCGGACGTCGTGCACTTCTATCTGGGGCACCACTACGCCGCCGAAACCATAGCGCAGATTGCAAAGATAACTTTTGCCGCCGGCTCGCACTGCGACGATCCGTGGGGAAGGCGGGGCCAGAGACAATACCGGCTTCTTATGAAGGCGCTACCGGAGTACGATGGGTATCACGTAAACAGGCAGTGTAATGTCGCTGAGGCCGCTGCGTGCGGCATCAAACGCGTGCGCGTTCTTATGACGCATTACATCCCGTGGATTCACTATCCATGCTCTCTGAGCGCGCAGGAACAACAGGGTTTTGGATCCGACGTAGTTTTCGCCGGACACGTGGAGCCCGACCTTCGCATTGACTGCCTGTCGAGAGTTGTGCGGGCCGGGCTGAGATGCAGGATCTTCGGGGGTGAGGCGCAATGGAGATCGGTGCTTCCCGGTGATGTCTATCGCGTCGTGCGGCCGACCCCCAACGTGAGAGGAACTAATTACCGAAATGCGCTTTGCGCAAGCAAGATCGGGGCCTGCTTCTTCAGCAAATGGAATCGCGATCAGTACACCAATCGATCGTGGGAGATTCCGGCCTGCGGCGTCTTTCTTCTCTCCGAGCGGACTCCTGCCATGCAGGAGTTCTACTCAGAGGGAAAGGAAGCCGACTTTTTCGAGAGCCCCGAGGAGTTTATCGACAAAGTGCAATTCTACTTGCGCAATGAAGCCACAAGAATGAGGATTGCCGCGGCCGGATATGCGCGAGTGATTGCCTCAGGGAACGATATCTATAGCAGGATGAAGCAGTGGCTCGCGGACGTCGCAGAGTGGCGATATGAAAAGGAGCTCGGAGTAACCCGTCAGTAAGTTTGTAAAGAGCGCGCTCTCTAAAGGATTTGACGATCGGTATTGCAACATGGATCTGGAAGTTCAAGGTTATATTCAGGCAATTGAGCGCGGAGCGGATCATCTCCATGTAAGTGAGAGAGCCTAAGTCCGCGAGTGCCTTGCCTTCGTTGAGCCAACATCTTACTCTTCGCGTTCTACTTCGACATGTTAAGCTCGCAACACCGGTTGTCTGTCCTCACTAACTCCATCTCGCGGGTGAACGGTGGAATCTTCGACGCGATGCGCAACCTTACGATGTCGATCGCAGCGGAGAAGCGGTACCTCCCTGTAGTCTTCAGCGCGCGTGATACTTATACAGCAAGTGATGCGGTGCTGTGGAACAACATCGCAACAAATGCTTTTCAGGTCCGCGGCCCGCACATCTTTGGTTATGCGCCGGGGCTAGCGACTGCATTGGAGGTAAGTGACGCGGAGATACTCCATGTCCATGGCATATGGATGTATCCATCGGTCGCGGCCCTCCGCTGGTCGCACGGCAAAAGACCGTATCTCGTGAGCCCACACGGCTTGCTCAGGCCATGGGCGCTGCGCAATTCCCGGTGGAAGAAGCGAATTGCGGCGATGCTTTATGAAAACATGCACCTTCGCCGCGCCGCCTGCCTGCACGCGTTGACTGCGGCCGAAGCCGAGTCATTCCGGGAATACGGACTGAAGAATCCAATCTGCTTGATTCCGAATGGGACGAATCTGCGGCTTAACAGAGTCGGCTCGGAGCCGCGGCAGGGCCGGTCGATTCTCTATCTCGGAAGGTTTCATCCGTCAAAAGGGTTACGGAGCCTGATTGAGGCGTGGCGAGCCGTTTGCGAGGAAGCAGAAGCGGCGGGCTGGCGCCTTAAGCTTGCTGGGTGGGATCAGAATAACCATCGCGCTGAACTGGAGCAGCTCGCAGATCAGCTTCGGATTCGTTCCAGTATTACCTTCCTCGGCCCGCAATTCGATGCGGACAAGGAGCGCTGCCTTGCTGCGGCCTCTGCCTTTATCCTGCCCAGCAAGAGCGAAGGCTTGCCTGTAAGCATCCTCGAAGCGTGGTCATGGCAAATCCCTGTCTTGATGACTCACGAGTGCAATCTTCCCGAGGGCGTTGAGGCGCGAGCTGCAATCACGATGGATCCGGAAGCGGACAGCATTGCAGCAGCTTTGCGCCGCTTATTCTCCTTGACTGACGAGGAACGCGAAGCAATGGGCTTGAATGGCCGAAACCTCGTTGAAAAGCGCTTTCAATGGCAACGAATCGGCGAAACCATGACTGAGGTGTACGACTGGATCCTTGGCTGTGGTCCAAGACCTGAATGCGTTACGGTCTGATTAGACCGGCGTGAAAGATGATTTCTCGTGCGAGTATCACTAAGTAGATTCGGAGTACCGCGCCTTCTGAGGGCGACCCCTCCACGCGCACGAATCATCGTAATCAGTCAATTCTTTGGGCCGGATCAGTCAGCTGTCGGACAGTTTCTCGCTGACTTTGCAAACGCAGCCGCGGTGGCGGGCCATGACGTCCGAGTGATCTGCGGCGCAAGCGAGTACGTCGCGGCCGAAGTCGCGGCGGGCCACAGCAGCCTACGCGAGGATTCCTGGACAGCCGGAGACCGCGAATGCCTTGCGGGACCTGGCAGACTGGACGTCACGTACGTGAGAACCGCAACGTTCTCACAGAACCGAGCGAAGAAACTGCTCTCGTATGCTACGTTCTACGCGGGAGCGATCTGGAAAGCGCTGAGTACTCCGAATCCGGACGTGATCGTGACGCTCACAGCACCGCCGGGACTGGCTTGGATTGGATGGCTGCTGCAGCGGATACGCGGATGCCGTCACGTTGCGTGGGAGATGGATCTATATCCGGATATAGCGATTTCGTTGGGAATACCCGTCGCCGGTTGGACCCTGGGTCTGCTCGATTTCCCTCGGCGCCGCGCGGACGCGTTGATTGCGCTGGGCAATTGCATGAAGGCTCGCCTGTTGCAGCACCAGGTTCCTGAAGATCGAATCGTTGTCGCGGAGAATTGGGCCGACGGGAGGATCATTTCTCCGCTGCCGTTTCCCGCTCCCAAGCCCTTGTGCATCCTGTACTCTGGAAATCTGGGGCTGGCGCATGATGTGGCGACCATTCGCGGAGTGATGGAGCGCCTGGTCGGCCAGCCTGATCTTCTCTTTGTTTTTGCGGGCGGCGGTCTTGAACGCAGAAAACTGATTGACTTTTGCCAGGAGCGCGGAATTACAAATGTCTCCTTCCGAAGTTATGTTCGCCAGCAAGAACTGGGAGCAAGCCTAGCGGAATGCCATGTAGGCCTGGTAACACAAAAGCCCGAGACTCTCGGCGCCGTAGTACCCAGTAAGACTTATGGGTTAATGGCGGCGGGGCGTCCGGTACTCTATATTGGCCCCGCGGCGGCTACGCCTGCCCTTCTTATCCGGCGATTTGATTGCGGCTGGCAATTCGAGTGCGGCGATAAAGCGGGCGTATCAGCGCTACTTATGCGCCTCCTCGATTATCCGGAAGAAATCTGCAGCAAGGGGCGTAACGGTCGAGAGGCATTCCAAGAGAGTTACGATAAGCCCGCGGGAGTGGCCCGAGTGATTCGTGCATTGGGTCTGGAAGCGCCGAATCAGCGCTGAATTCAACTTATCGATTGCCTCCGATTCATCTGTCGTGATGAGCAAGATATTCACGGATGAACCGAAATGACAGAACGAGTATTGGTGACGGGTGCGGACGGATTTGTCGGAAGATATGTCTGTCGCCGACTCATTGAAGCGGGATATATTCCACAGGCCGGCGTCCGGGATCTCGCGAAGTGGCCGGAATTGCAGCGAGCGGTCCCAGGGCTGAGTGATTTTTCTCTTCTTGGAGATCTAAGTGCAAATCAGGACTTGCGCCCTCACCTCGCAAACGTGTCAGCGGTTGTGCACTTAGCAGCCCGCGCCCCTGTGAAGGCCGAAAAGGCTGCCGCGGCATCACGAGAGTACCAGCGGGTCAATGTTGCCGGCACGAAATCCATCGCTCTTGCTGCCGCTGCAGCCGGTGTTCGGCGCCTTGTTTTTGTGAGCACGGTAAAGGTGCATGGCGAAGCAACATCCGGAAAACCATTCGCCGAGGATATGCCTTCCAATCCCCGGAATCCGTACGCGGCTTCGAAGTGGGAAGCCGAAGAGGAACTTCGCTCCGTGGCCGCAGCGACCGGACTGGAGGTCGTGATTGTTCGCCCCCCGCAGGTTTATGGCCCTGGAGTAAAGGGGAATTTTCTACGGCTCATGAGGCTCGTTGATCGCGGCCTGCCGTTACCCGTGCCGCAGAGAAGAAATTGCCGCAGTCTGCTTGGGGCCGAGAACCTTGCCGACTTTCTGGTCCATTGCGTCAACCATCGCAGAGCCGCCGATCAGAGCTTCCTTGTAAAGGATACTGAGGACATATCGACGCGCGAATTGATGGTGCGATTGGCGCGGCTCCTTGCGCGACCCATCCGGTTCCTGCCGGTTCCAACGGCTCTGATTCGGTTTGCAGCAAAACTGACTCTGAAAGACGAGGAAGCAAGCAGGGTTTTGGGTTCTCTCGTGATTGACTCCAGCCGAGCGCAGCAATGGTTGGAGTGGGCTCCGCCGGTCACGCTTGGCGACGGGTTGGCGGCTACGGCCCGATGGTATCGGGAATTCAACCTGTAATGACGAGCGGAAGCTCTTTGATGCGCCTATTTGTTCTGCTCTTTCTGATTTCCGCTCTCGTAACCGCCGGGGTACGCACGTATCTTGTCAGATGCGGAGTAATGGATCTCCCCAATGCCCGCAGTTCTCACGCGGTGCCCGTCCCGCGCGGGGGCGGCCTTAGCATCGTGCTAGTCTTTCTATCCGCGGTCGTTTGGCTTCTTCAGAGACAAGTTGTTTCCGCCAAGCTTGCTTGGGCGCTCGTCGGGGGCGGAATAGCGATTAGTATCGTCGGCTTTCTAGACGATCACTTCAGGTTATCTCCGTGGCCGCGACTTATCATTCACTTCCTTGCGGCAGCATGGGCTCTTTGGTGCTTCGATGAGATGAGCCCTTCGCATTTCGGCAACAGTGCCGATTTTGAGGGTTGGGCTGGCCGCGGAGCCGCACTCATCGGCTTGATCTGGCTCACCAACCTGTTTAACTTCATGGATGGTATCGACGGCTTGGCCGGAATGGAAGCGGTGACTGTAAGTGGCCTCCTCGCCTTCCTCCTGTTCCGCAATGGATTGCACGATGATGCGCAGGTCTTATGGATGCTGGCTGCTGCGAGTCTCGGTTTTCTGATTTGGAATTGGCCACCGGCAAAAATCTTCATGGGCGACGTCGGAAGTGGTTTTTTGGGATTCTCTTTGGGCGTCCTGGCACTATTCTCCTCGAAGGCCAGCCCGGTGTTCGTTTGGCCTTGGCTGATTCTGCTTGCCGCCTTTATCGTAGATTCCACCGTGACGCTCTTACGCCGTGTGCTTTCGCGCGCGAGGTGGTACGAGGCTCATCGCAGTCATGCATACCAGCACGCTGCGCGTGCGTCGGGCAGCCATGCGAAGGTCACGCTTGCGATCGCTGGAATCAATGTTGGATGGCTGTTTCCCTTGGCATGGGGCGCCTGCCGCTATCCCGCACTCGCACCTGCATTCGCCATCGTTGCAATCGTTCCGCTCCTATACTTAACGTTGCGGTTTGATGGAGGCCGCGAGGCGTGTTCTGCGGAGGATCTTCTTCAGGACTAACCGTGCGAGCAGAGTCTCCGCGGTAATAAGTTCTATCTGTAACAATCGAACAGCTTGGGTTGCGGCAATCTGGCGACGCTTTGGGGAAATTTCCGCATCGAAGATCATCGATTTCGAAAACAACGAGAGTCTCGGATGTGACAATCCGGGATAGCGGTCCATAGCGGGACAGAAAATGACCTCGTTTAGTTAACCTACACTGCTTGCGTGATTCTGGAAAGTGAGTTGTTGATGACGCGCGGGGAACAGAATCTCTTATTACGGAACAGTGCCGTTCGGCGGGTTGCTATCTGGGCTATCGAGATCGGAATCTTTGCGGCCTCGGCGGTGGCTGCATTCTTATTGCGATTTGATTTTAGCGTGCCGCCGGCATATCTTCGCTATCTTCCCTATGCTCTTGCGGTCTGGCTTCCCGTTAAGATTGTCGTGTTTCGCGCGGCGAAGCTCGATCAGGGTCTTTGGCGCTATGTGTCTGCAATAGACCTGATGCGAATTTCGATAGCTAATCTCATCGCATCGGCCATCGGTTATATCCTCATTCGTTTGCTCGCGCCGCCTGGATTCCCGCGATCACTCTACGTGCTCGATCTGATGGTCTGCTTGTCAGGCACAAGCGCTTTTCGGCTCGCGGCTCGCGTGACGAGGAGTGTCAGCTCACGCGCGCGAAGCTCTGCTGGAGCCGAGAAACGCACCTTTATTTACGGCGCGGGCGACGCGGGCATCACCCTTCTAAGGGAAATCCGCAACAACCCAAGGCTGGCATATCGAGTTTGCGGCTTTATCGACGACTATCCCGGCAAACTGGGTCTACGTATCGGCGGCGTGCCGGTCCTCGGGCCAGGCGACAAAATCAAGCCGCTCGTGGCGCGGCATGAGATCGCGATTGTTCTGATTGCCATTCCTTCCTCCACGGGCGCCGAAATGACCCGGATTCTGGAGTTGTGCCACGACGCCCGAGTCGAATTCAAAACTGTGCCCGGGTTAGGCGAGATGATTGAGGAGCGTGGCCTGGCCGGCCAAATTCGGGAGGTGGCAGTCGAGGATCTTCTGGGGCGCACCCCTGTGTATCTCGAGGAAGACCTGATCCGGAGCACGCTCAAAGATAAAGTCGTCCTCGTCACCGGGGCGGCAGGCTCGATCGGCTTCGAACTTTGCCGGCAGATCGCACGTTTCGCTCCTGCTGGAATTGTCGGGTTTGAGATTGCGGAATCCTCGCTGTTCGAGATCGATCGCGAAATGCATCAGTCTTTTCCACTGGTTCCGTTTTACCCGGAGATTGGGAGCATTCAGAACCGCGATCGCCTGAACGAAGTTTTTTGTCGATACAAGCCGGCTGTGGTCTATCATGCCGCCGCCTACAAACACGTTCCCTTGATGGAAACTCATGCCTTTGAGGCTATCGAGAACAATGTGTTCGGAACCTACAACGTTGCCGTGGCAGCTGCGAACCACGGCGTCGAGGATTTTCTGCTGATCTCGTCCGACAAGGCCGTCCGTCCGACAAACGTGATGGGCGCCACTAAGCGCATCGCGGAGCTTATTCTCCTGGCATTGCAAAACGGCCGCACCAAGTATGTGGCCGTTCGCTTTGGCAACGTGCTGGGCTCGAACGGCAGCGTCATTCCGATCTTCAAGAAGCAGATCGCGGCCGGCGGGCCTGTCACTGTCACGCATCCCGATATGCGTCGCTTCTTCATGACCATTCCCGAGGCCTGCCAGCTTGTGCTACAAGCCTTGGCGATCGCAAAGGGCGGCCAGATTTGCGTTCTTGACATGGGACAGCCCGTGAAGATCGTGGACCTGGCAAAGCATCTGATCCTTCTGTCGGGGCTCAGGCCCGACGAAGATATCAAGATCGAATTCACGGGAATGCGTCCCGGAGAAAAACTCTACGAGGAACTCAACACGCTCCTTGAAGATACGGTGCCGACGACCCACGACAAGATTCGTATCTTTGTCGGCAACGGCGCGCCAGAGGAAGACATACGGACCTGGCTCGAATCGCTTCGCGAGATCTGCGAAGCCCACGACACGGGCCGCCTGGTCGTCGCGCTCAAAGAGCTCGTCCCGGATTACAGTCCAAGCGTCCACTTGCTCAAGCGGATTACACGGCGAGAAGATCCCAGTAGCGTCCCACGGCAATCGAATTGATTCGCATCAGCGTTCGAATTTGCGTACGGTCCCGGTGCGCGCTGTGCTTGCTGGCTTGATCGCCAGGCATATCGGTCAGATCATTTAGAGTAATACCTTATTCCACCGTCAGATCATTCGGGCTCTTGCGTCCTGCAGAAACCCGCTCCTGAATCCTTTCAGCACAAAGATGGCAGCTCGTCGTGTTGTTCACGGCGTCGGGGGATTTCTCCGCGTCGCACGCCGATTCCGGTCAAGCTACGCCCGGCTCGATGCGCATCCGCCGCGGCGGTTCCCTTCTAACTTGAGCCACGCTGCCGGGAAGGATTGCCGCATCGAAGCGATTGATGCCATTAGGGTTAAAGAATTCAAGCAGCCGAAACACAGCTGCGAGAAAGCTCTGGGATATACTTGACCGAGTGACCAAATCTAGTTCACCCTTGTCTATTGTGTAATGATCGACTGTCCGTCAGTCGCTGCGAGTCAGACCGTCTCAGAAGAAGATCGCGCGTAGCGCAGCCGGCATTATGAAGTGAACGACTGAAATCTTTCTTTGTTTGGGCAATTCCCATTGGAGTCCGCAATGTTTGAGAGCCCGTGGCATGTTCTGCACGTCTTCGCGAACCATGAAAAGCGAGTTGCACAGCATCTGACAGTTCGTTCCCTGGAACACTACCTGCCTCTCTATACCGTGCGTTCGAAATGGACTGATCGCGTGGTCAGCCTGGAACGGCCGCTTTTCGCCGGATATGTCTTTGTTCGCTACTCAACTGAGGCCCGGCTTTCTGTCGTGAGCACTCCCGGCGTTCTGCGCTTGCTGGGAGACGGCAAGAGCGACACCGTGAGCGCCGCTGAGATTGACAGGATCCGCGAGGGCCTTACCAGCGGATGCATCATGCGTCCGCATCCCGCGGTTTCCGTGGGAGAACCCGTGCGGGTGTATCGAGGCGTCTTCGCGGGAGTGGAGGGAATTGTGACGGAATTCCGCCATCAATGCAAAGTGATTATCACTCTCTCCGCGACCAAGCAGTGCTTCTCTCTGGAAGTAGATCTCGATGACATCGAAGTCCTGCGCAAGCCGCCTGACAAGGAAGTGCTTGCTCAGAGCCAGGGGTTGGCGCTTTCGGGAGCTTAACGAGCGTGGATCGTGTGCAGCCGCCGCTCTGACCATTTGCCGCGACCTAAATGGGATCTGGCCGTCGTTGCGCATAGCGTTTCCCTCATCCTTGTCAAATTGGAAGCGTGAAGAGAGCTCTGATTCTCAGCTGCTCTGTTTCGGGCAAGCCAACCCTCGCGCGGGAGCTTGCCAGATTCCCGGGTAAGAAGATCTCGCCGCGTTTGCCTGCTGAAGTCATGTAGTTTTCCGTTCGTTATCGGTAACAATCGAACCCAAAAAAACGCGGGCATATCCCAAAGGGGACCTGCCCGCGTGTTGTTGCGTGAAAAACTCGCCCGTCTGCCGGCGCTTATGCGGCCTGTTCGCCGCCCTCGGACTCTTCCGCTTCCTTCTTCTGCTCTTCGAGTTGCTTCTCGAGTTCTGCTCTCTTTTTGGCTTTCAGGTCGGCGCGCTTCTGGCGCTTGACTTCGAGCTGCTTTTCGGCGCCCAGCAGTTCGATGAACGCCTTTTCGGCGCCGTCGCCCTGCTGGAAGCCGGTGCGAACGATCCGCAGATAGCCGCCGTTGCGGTCGCCGTAGCGCGGAGCCACGACGTCAAAGAGCCGCTTCACGGCATCATCAGTGCGGAGAAAGGCGAGCGCCTGCCGGCGCGCGTGCAGATCGCCTTTCTTGCCGAGAGTGATCATTTTTTCGATGTGCGGACGGACAGCCTTCGCCTTGGCCACGGTGGTCTCCACGCGGTCTTCTTCGATGACGGACGTGACCAGGTTGCGCAACAGCGCGCGGCGATGGCTGGTGTTGCGTCCGAGCTTGAATCCTGCATTGCGATGGCGCATAACAAATCTCTCTCTCAGGAGTTCAGTAGTCCATGAACCGTTGTTCGTGGCTCGTGATTCGTGAATCGTGGTCAGTTATGAGTGATTGAATCAACCATTCAAATGCTGGTCACGGTTCACGGTTCACGATTCACGGCCTCTAGAAGTTCTCCGTCTCAGTGGGCAGTTGCAAATCCACTGAGTCGAGTGGCTCCTCTTCCTCGTCGAAGTGGCCATAGCCAGCCGCCAGAGCCGTTTGCGGCGGAATGCTGGTGGGCCCGGGCACTGCGTTGCCCTGCTCGTCGATCTTCATGCCCAGCGACAGGCCCATCTGCGCCAGGATCTCCTTGATCTCGTTCAGGCTCTTGCGGCCGAAGTTCTTGGTCTTCAGCATTTCGGCTTCAGTCTTCTGTACCAGCTCGCCGATGGTCTGAATGTTGGCATTCTTCAGGCAGTTGTAGCTGCGAACGCTCAGCTCCAGTTCTTCCACGCTCCGGTTGAGGTTGTCGTTGCGGAGCAGAATCCGGCCTTCCTCGCCGCGTGCTTCTGCCTCGATCTCCTCCTCGAAGTTGATGAAGATGTTCATGTGGTCTTTGAGCAACTTGGCGGCCAGGCCGACGGCATCAGCAGGCAGCACGGCGCCATTGGTCCACACTTCGAGCGTCAGCTTGTCGTAGTCGGTGATCTGGCCCAGGCGGGCGGCGTCGACCACGTAGTTCACGCGGCGCACCGGTGAGTGCACCGAATCCACGGGAATGAACCCCAGCCCGAGGTCGGCGTCGAAATTCTTGTCGGCGGAGACGTAGCCGCGGCCACGCTTGAGGCGCATCTCCATATCGAGCTTGCCGCTTTCAGAGAGAGTGGCCAGATAGATGTTCTTGTCGAGGATCTCGACATCGCTATCGGCCTCGATCATGCCGGAGGTGACCACGCCGGGCTGATCGGCGCGCAGATACAGCGCCTTGGGGCCTTCGCCCTGCAGCTTGAAGGGAATCTGCTTGAGGTTGAGGATGATGTCGGTGGCGTCTTCAACCACGCCGGTGATGGACTGGAACTCGTGCAGTACGCCCTCAATGCGAACCGCGGTGACCGCCGCGCCCTCAATGGAGCTGAGCAGCGTGCGCCGCAGGGCGTTGCCGATGGTGGTGCCGAAGCCCCGTTCAAAGGGCTGGGCGCTGAACTTTCCGTAGGTGTCAGTAAGCGTCTCGGCTTCGACCGCAAGGCGCTTCGGCTTCTGGAATCCTCTCCACAACATATTTGTCTCTCGTTTCCCGCGCGGCATGTACGTCGCGAAGCATTTTGCGGCGGCCGCGCAAGTTCTCCTTGGTTTGAAATTCAGTTCTTACCCATAAGCTCCCGGCTTTTCGCTCGATCGCGCTGGAACCGATTCTATTCGGTCATAGCACGAAGAAGCGAAAAGTTAACAGCTAAGGGCTCAGGTTTCTTACTTGCTGTACAGTTCCACGATTAACTGTTCGTTGACCGGCAGGTTGACGTCAGCGCGCTTGGGCAGATGGAGCACGCGCCCGGACAGATTCTCAAAGTTTGCTTCAAGCCAGGCGGGAACTGGGTTTTGCGCGGCGAACTGCGCGGCCTGCTCGACAATCACCAGCTTCTTGGCGCTGTCGCGGACGGCGATCTCATCACCCGCATTCACCTGGTACGAAGGAATGTTGACCTTGCGGCCGTTCACGGTGACATGCCCGTGACGGACAAGCTGCCGGGCCTGCCGCCGTGAAATAGCAAATCCCAGCCGGTACGTTACGTTGTCCAGGCGCCGCTCCAATTGCTGGATCAACAACTCGCCCGTCACGCCCTGGGCGCGGTTGGCTTTCTCGTAGTACTCGCGGAACTGGCTCTCGAGCGTAAAGTACATGCGCTTGGCCTTCTGCTTTTCGTGCAATTGCAGGCCATAGCCTACGATCTTGGCTTTGCGGTCTTTGCCGTGCTGGCCGGGCGGAAAGTTGCGCTTCTCCAGCGGACAGCGGTCCGAGGTGCACTTGGTGCCCTTCAAAAATAACTTGGAGCCTTCGCGGCGGCAAAGGCGGCAAACTGCTCCGGTATAACGTGCCATTTCTTCTCCTGACTTCGGATGTCGGCCGGTTTACGCGTCCGGAGGACGCTTCGTCCCGGCCCGTTGTTACGAGGGACATAGGGACTAGGGACGTAGGGACTAAATCCAGTGTCCCAATCATCCCGTTCCCAGGTCCCACTTTCAATTGTCGTGACGTAGCGCCAGTCTGGTTTTCTAGTCCCTAGTCCCTACGTCCCTAGTCCCTGTCGCGTCCTAGACGCGACGCCGCTTCGGTGGACGGCAGCCGTTGTGCGGCACCGGCGTCACGTCGCGGATGGTTTTTACCTCGATGCCCGCGGCGGCCAGCGCGCGGATGGCCGACTCGCGGCCCGAACCCGGACCGGCGACCCGCACATCCACGGCGCGCACCCCATGATCGCGGGCCATGCCTGCGGCGTTCGAGGCCGCTTGCTGCGCCGCGAAGGGCGTCCCCTTGCGCGAACCGCGGAATCCCAGCGAGCCCGAGCTCTTCCAGCTCAGCGTGTTGCCCATCGGGTCTGTGATGGTGACGATGGTGTTGTTGAACGAGGCCTGAATGTGCGCAACGCCAAACGGCACATTCTTGCGCTCGCGTTTCTTGAACTTTTTGGTCTTGCCCTTTTTGCCGGTTTCGGCCTTCTGCTCTGGTTTCGCCATTAGGTCTTCGCCGTCGCTTTCTTCTTGCCGGCAATCGTGCCCTTGCGCGGGCCCTTGCGAGTGCGGGCGTTGGTGTGGGTGCGCTGGCCACGCACCGGCAGGGACTTCCGGTGGCGCGTGCCGCGATAGCTCTGGATGTCGATGAGGCGCTTGATGTGCATCGTGACGTCCTTGCGCAGGTCGCCCTCGACGTCCCCTTCGTCCTCAATTACCTGGCGGATGCGGTTCACCTCGTCCTCGCCCAGATCCTGGATCTTTTTGTAAACGTCGACGTTCGCCTTTTCCAGAATCTTGAGGGCGCGGGGCTGGCCGATCCCGAAGATGTAAGTGAGCGCGATCCGTGCCTGCTTGGTGCGGGGCAGATCGACGCCAGCAATACGTGCCATTCTGAATTCCTTCTTTTGTTGTGTGCCTCCGGCCTCAACCGGTTCGCACGGGTTATCAGGAAAACTCCCGGAGGTTCATCGCAAGCCTTGACTCAAGCTAACTCGCCTCTGATCAGTTGTCAGTGGTCAGTTTTCAGTGATCAGCCTCTTGCTGCAATAGCTCGCGTGCCCTCAACTGACGACTGACTGCTGATAACTGACGACAAATATGGAAGCCTCCCGCTTTCTGCCAGGCCTGACTTATCCCTGGCGCTGCTTGTGCTTGGGGTTCTCGCAGATCACACGTACCACGCCGTTGCGAGTAATCACCTTGCACTTGACGCAAATCTTCTTTACCGATGCCCGGACCTTCATAGCTGCTACCCCTCTCCGCGCAACAAACCGTGGCGCGGGATGTTTCCTCAGCTTCTAGCTTCTAGCTTCTAGCTCCTAGCTCCTAGCCCATCATGCGCGATCACTATGGCTTACTCAACACGAACAAGCTAGGGGCTAGCGGCTAGAAGCTAGCAGCTACTTATACCTGTATACAATCCGTCCGCGATGCAGGTCGTATGGACTCAACTCCACGGCCACGCGGTCGCCGGGTAGAATCCGGATGAAGTTCTTGCGCATCCTTCCCGAGACATGGGCCAAGACCTCGTGATTGTTCTCGAGCTTGACCTTGAACATGGCGTTGGGCAGCGTCTCAAGGACGGTTGCCATCACCTCAATCGCATCTTCTTTCGGCAATCGATGTCCACTTCTGCCGGGCTGTGCCTTCACGCTCCCGGCTTTTTGGACCGAACCATTCTATTCGGTCAAAACTCTTGCCCCGGTTGCAGTCACCGCAACCGTGTGCTCAAAATGAGCGCTCATGCTGCCATCGCTGGCCACGGCCGTCCAGCCGTCGTCCAGCACCTTCACATCGGGCTTGCCGGCATTCACCATGGGCTCGATGGCGATGACCATGCCCACCTTCAGTTTCATGCCCTGGCCCGCTTCGCCAAAGTTCGGCACCTGCGGATCCTCGTGCATGTGGACCCCGATGCCATGGCCCACAAAATCCCGCACCACGGAGAATCCCTCGCCCTCGACCACGCTCTGCACCGCGGCTCCCACATCGCCCAGGGTCGCCCCCGGCCGGATTGCCGCAATGCCCGCCTTCAGCGACTCTTCGGTGGCCCTGAGCAGCCGCGCGGCATTCGCGTCGATGGCGCCCACCGGCACGGTGATGGCCGCATCGCCGTAGTAGCCGTCGACCACTACGCCAAAGTCGACCGAGACGATGTCCCCTTGCGTTAGAACTCGCTTCGGCGAAGGGATGCCGTGCACTACCTCGCTGTTCACTGAGGTGCACAGCACGCAGGGGAAACCGTGGTAGCCCTTGAATGCAGCCTTCACGCCCAGTTCATTCAGCCGCGCTTCGGCGGCTTTCTCAAGATCGTAGGTGGTGGCTCCCGGCTTCACCTTGCTTCGCACGAGCTCGAGTACCTCGCGGACCACCTGCCCCGCGCGGCGCATCTTCTCGATCTCCTGCGACGACTTCAGTACAACAGCCACGAAAACAGCTCTCAGTTCTCAGTTGTCAGTTTTCAGTTCAACTTTGCTCGATTCGGCAGCCTTGACTCACAACCGACCACTGATAACTGACCGCCCATTTCTTCACGCACAAAACCCGCCGCTGCAGTTACGCTGCGTGGCGCAACCGCTCAACGGCTTCAACAATTCCGGCAGCGATCGCTGCGATCGGCCGGTCTCCATCCACTTCCGCGAATCGTCCCAGAGCCCGATAGTGTTCGACGACAGGCGCGGTGAGGGCCTCGTAAGCGCGCATGCGCTCCTTGAAAACCTCTTCCGTGTCATCGGATCGCTGGGTCAGCGCCGCACCCTCTACGTCACAGAATCCATTCCGTTTGGGCGGATTCATATAGACGTTGTAGATGGTCTGGCAGACAGGACAATTCCGGCGCCCGGTAATCCGGCGCAATAACTGATTATAGTTGACCTGGATGCTGACGGCAACCAGAGGCAATGACTCGATTTGCGCCGCAAGGCGGTCGTCGAGCCAGGTGGCTTGCCCCAGCGTGCGCGGGAAGCCGTCAAGGATATATCCCTGGGCCGTGTCGGGCTCCAGCAGCCGGACGGCGACCATCTCGTTAACCAGGGAATCGGGAACCAGCTCCCCCCGCCCCATAATCTCTTTGGCTATCTTTCCCAGCTTCGTTCCCTGGGCGACATTGGCGCGCAACAGGTCGCCAGTCGAGATCTGCCGGATGCCCCACAGCTTGACCAGCTCCTTGGCCTGGGTTCCCTTGCCCACGCCCGGCGCACCCAATAAGAGAATTGGGCCGGGAACGATGTTCAATTCCGTTGCCCGGCCAGTTTCCATAGCACTTCCCGATGATACAGATGAAGACATTACCAGGTTTTCCTTCCGCGAATGCGACCGGAGCGCGGGGAAAAGCCGTCATAGTGACGCATGATCAGCTGCGATTCGATCTGGTTGACTGTATCCATGGCCACACCCACGACAATGAGCAACGAGGTGCCGCCAAAGTAGAAATTCACGTTCATGCCGTGAATTACCCAGTTGGGCAAGTTTTCAAACAACCTCCCGATAAGCCAAATCTTGTCGAACCGGATGCCCGAGATGAGGAAGGTGGGCACCATTTGCACCACAATGAGGTAGAGCGCGCCAACCAGCGTGATGCGCGTGAGAATGTCGTTGATAAAGTCCGAGGTGCGCTTGCCGGGCCGGATTCCGGGGATAAAGGAACCCGACTTGCGGAAGTTGTCGGCGATGTCGTCGGGGCGCATCACGATGGAAACGTAAAAATAGGCGAAGAAGATGATGAACAGGATGTTCAGCAGCTCGTACCACGGATAGCCCGGGGTGAGCGCCGTCATGATGGGTTGGAGGATACGGTTGTTTTGCACCCACTCCACCTGGCTGAAGAGCAAAGGCGCCGAGAGAATCGAGCTGGCAAAGATAATCGGCATCACGCCGCCGGAGTTCACCTTCAAAGGCAGGTGGCTTGACGAGCCGCCCATCATGCGCCGGCCCACGATGCGCCGCGCGCTCTGGATGGGGATGCGCCGCTCGCTGCGCTCCACAAAGACGATGAAGGCCACCACCGCCGCCATACCCGCCATTAGCAACAGCACAACCAGGAAGGTCATCGGTCCCCAGGCATCGGTTTGGACCTTCTGGACCAGGTCTCCGACGCCGCGCGGCAGGCCGGCCACAATGCCGGCGAAGATTAGCAGGCTCATACCGTTGCCGATGCCGCGGTCGGTGATCTGCTCGCCCAGCCACATGATGAAGGCGGTTCCGGTCGTGAGCGTGAGCACGGTCATCAGAATGAAGCCGGGGCCCGGATGCAGCACCAGCCCCTGCTTGGTTAAAATGGCCGCGATGCCGATCGACTGCAGCGCGCCCAGAACCACGGTCAGGTAGCGGGTCCATTGCGTGATTTTGCGCCGGCCCAGCTCGCCCTCCTTCTGGATGCGCGCCAGCGGCTCATAGACTACGGTGAGAAGCTGAAAGATGATCGACGCGGTGATGTAGGGCATGATGCCCAGCGCGAAGATGGTCATGCGGCGCAGTGTGCCGCCGCTGAACAGGTCCATCAGGCCCAGCGCCGAGCCGCCCGCCGCGCCGCTGAACAGGAATTCCAGTTGGGTGTAGTTCACACCGGGCGTGGGAATCCACGCGCCCAGGCGGTACACGGCCAGTATGCCCAGCATGAACAGTACCCGCTTGCGCAGGTCGGGAATCCGGAAGATATTGAGAAACTTCTCCAGCATATTGGGTAATCCGCTTCAGGCGCCCGCGGCGCCGGTCGAATCCTGCAATGATCCCATGTTACGGCGCTTCCCTGGCTTTACCAGCCTACCGAAATCCGGGAAACGCGGACTATGCTTTGCGTCACACCCCAAAAATGGACTTTTAAGGCCCTATTTTGAGCGTGCAACGGCACAATGTCAGGCCGCCGCCGGAGCCGCCTCGCCGCCCGCCACCACGGCCTTGCCGCCGGCCTTCGCGATCTTCTCGACCGCCGACTTGGAAAACTTGTGCGCGTGAATCGTCAACGCTTTGCTGATCTCGCCCGAACCAAGAACCTTGATCAGGGTGTTCCGGCCCGACACCAGGCCCAGCTTGCGGTAGTCGTCGAGGCCGATCTCAGTCACGTCAAGCTCAGCGATCCGGTCAAGGTTCACAATGGTGTACTCGGTGCGGAAAATGTTGGTAAAGCCGCGCTTGGGTAGCCGCCGGTGCAACGGCATCTGGCCGCCCTCAAAGCCACGCATCAGGCTGAAGCCGGAGCGCGAACCCTGGCCCTTGTGGCCGCGGGTCGAGGTCTTGCCCATGCCGGATCCCATGCCCCGGCCCACGCGCTTGCGCCCGGTGTTGGCCTTCCGCGGCGCGCGCAAATTCGAAAGATTCTTCGCCATGTTCTCCTCGCTCTAACGCCGGGGAAACTGAATTCCGCCGACTCGCGTTCAAAAAACAGCCTCTAGCTACTAGCTGCTAGCCTCTAGCTTCCCTGTGCTCAGTTCCACCGACGTGCATAACCATTAAAGCGGCTAGAAGCTAGGAGCTAGAGGCTAGGAGCTTGCGGTGCCTACTTCTCCAAAATGCGAACCAAATGCGGCACCGCCTTCACCATGCCCCGCACTGACTCCGTATCCTCGCGCTCGACGATCTGGTTGAGCCGCGTAAAGCCCAGTCCCTTCACCACCAGCTTGTGCTTGGTGGGAGTTGCGATCTTGGAGCGGTAGTACTGAATGCGAATCTTTTTCGGTTTCGCCATCAGAGATCCTCCACCTGCTTGCCGCGCGCCGTGGCCACTTCGCCCCTGTCGCGCAACTGCGTCAGAGCGTCGAACGTGGCCTTGATGACGTTGTGCGGGTTGGGCGAGCCAAGGCTCTTGGTGAGCACATTCTGCACTCCCACCGAGGTCATCACCGCGCGCACCGCGCCGCCCGCAATCACGCCCGTGCCTTCCGGCGCCGGCTTCAGCAGCACCTGGCCGGAGCCATAGCGGCCCAGTACCTGGTGCGGAATCGTGGTCTGGGTCAGGTTCACCTTCACCAGGTTCTTCTTGGCCGACTCGATTCCCTTGCGAATGGCCTGGGGAACCTCTTTGGCCTTGCCCGATCCGTAGCCCACCACGCCCGAAGCGGCGTCGCCCACCACCACCAGCGCGGCAAACGACATGTTCTTGCCGCCCTTCACCACCTTGGTGACGCGATTGATGGCCACCACCTGATCCTTCAGGTTGTACTGGTTGGCATCGAGTTTCTTTGTCAACATCGTCATTTGCTCTCTCGTTTTCCTGCCAGCTTCTAGCCTCTAGCTTCTAGCCCATCCTGCTTAGGCAAGGCCGTCAACTTAGCACAGTGAGCTAGCAGCTAGCAGCTAGCGGCTGCTCTTAGAATTCCAGCCCCGCTTCTCGCGCCGCATCAGCCAACGCCTTCACGCGGCCGTGATACAAATAGCCGCCGCGATCGAAGACCACCTGCTTGATTCCCTTGGCGACGGCCTTTTCCGCCACCGCCTTGCCAATCTCCTTCGCCGCCGCCACATTTCCGCCGCTCTTCAATTTGATGCTCGAGGCCGAAACCAGCGTCTGCCCCGTCTGGTCGTCGACCACCTGTGCGTAAATGTGGTTGAGCGAGCGATACACGTTCAACCGCGGCCGCTCCGCCGTTCCGCCAAGCTTCGCGCGGATGCGCCGGTGAATGCGTTGCCGGATTTCGTTTCTTTTGGTCTGCGTAAGCATGTCTTCTCTCACCTATCAGCGGAGCCGCCCCGCGACCCCGTTCGGATTCAGATCCTTCACTTCGTTCAGGATGATCGCGCGAGGCTCAGACGCCTCGCAAACGCGATCACTTCGCTCCCGTCTTGCCAGCCTTCTTCTTCAGCCGCTCGTCGCTATAGCGGACGCCCTTGTTCTTGTACGGATCCGGCTTGCGCAGCGAGCGCATGTCGGCTGCCACCTGGCCCACCTTCTGCCGGTCGACGCCGGTGATGATCAAATGCGTCTGCTTGGGATCGATGGCCACTTCGATACCCGAAGGCAGCGGAAACTCGATGGGATGCGAGTAGCCCAGCGTGAACACCACCGTGCCTTTGGCCTTCATCTCGGCGCGGTATCCGATGCCCACGATATCCAACTCCCTGGTCCATCCTTTGGTTACGCCTTGCACGGCGTTGTTCACCAGCGCGCGGGTCAGGCCGTGCAGCGCAGCTTTGTCCTCGCTCGCGCGCTCCAACTCCAGGTGCCCATCGGCCGTCTTCAGAGTGATGCCGTCCGCGACAAGCGCTGAAACCTTACCCTTGGGGCCTTCGACCAGCACGGTGTTGCCTTCGACTGTGTATTTCACTCCCGCCGGCAGCGGGATCCGCTTTTTTCCAATGCGCGACATTCTCTAAATCCTTCTTGGCTTGCGAGTCCCGAAAAAGCAGTTGTCAGTGATCAGTTTCAACCTGCCATCGTTCCACTGCAGCCCGAAAAAACAGTTCACAGTTCTCAGTTCGTAGTTCCCAGTTGCCGATCGTTTTCCGCAGCACTTACCAACGGACTACGAACTGTGAACTAAGAACTGCTCTACCATACTTCGCACAGCAGCTCGCCGCCCACTCCTTCGCGGCGCGCCTGCCGGCCCGTCATCACGCCCTTGGGCGTGGTCAAAATCGAGATACCCAGCCCGCCCTGCACGCGCTTGATCTCGTCGCGGCCCACATACACGCGGCAGCCCGGACGCGAGACGCGCGCCAGGTCGCGGATGGCCGCCTCGGTGCCGCCGTACTTCAGGTACACGCGCAGCACCGGCTTGCCGTCCTCTTCCTGCAGCTTGTAGTTCGAGATATAGCCCTCTTCCTTCAGGATGCGGGCGATCTCAGCCTTCAACTTCGAAGCCGGAACATCCAGCTTCTGATGACGCGCCCTGATCGCGTTCCGGATGCGCGCCAGAAAATCTGCTACTGGATCCGTCAGACTCATTCCTTCTCCTTCATTCCCCGTTCGCTCGTCGCAGCGAGAACCAGCGGGAATGGTTACTACAGCTTCTAGCCGCTAGCTTCTAGCTCTTAGCTCTCCTCGCCTGATTCAGCTCTTTAACTCGCGCGAAAAACTAGAGGCTAGAAGCTAGTAGCTGCTTCACTACCAGCTCGACTTGTTGACGCCGGGAATCTCGCCCTTCAGCGCGAGCGCCCGGAAGCACAAACGGCAAATACCAAACTTGCGCAGGAAACCCCGCGGCCGCCCACACAGTTGGCAGCGGTTGTGCTTGCGGCTGCTGAACTTCGGCTTCCGCGCGTCCTTCACTCTTTTTGCAGTTGTCGCCATAAAACCCCTTGAACAACGGCTACTAGCTTCTAGCTTGTTCCTTGCTCTGCGCCAGATCTTGCTCGCTGAACCAAACCAAATCTGTCTTGCCTCCGATGCTCGTTCTACCTCGATCAAGCTAGAGGCTAGAAGCTAGCAGCTGGAGGCTGCTCTTACGCGCCCTGGCGGAAGGGCATCCCAAAGTGCCGCAGCAGCGCGCGCGCCTGGTTGTCGTCCTTCGCCGAGGTCACGATGGTGATGTTCATGCCCTTCAGCTTTTCCACCTTCGCGTAGTCGATCTCCGGAAAGATCAACTGGTCGCGCAGGCCCAGCGTGTAGTTGCCGCGTCCGTCGAAACTCTTGGTCGACAGCCCGCGGAAGTCGCGTACTCTGGGCAGCGCGATCGAGATCAGCCGGTCAAGAAACTCATACGCCTTGTCAGAGCGCAGGGTGACCATGGCGCCGATCGACATGCCAGCGCGCACCTTGAATGCCGAAATCGACTTCTTCGCCTTCGTCGTCACGGGCTTCTGGCCGGCAATCTGCGTCAGGTCGGCCACAAGCGGATCCAGCAGCTTCGAGTTCTGCGTGGCCTCGCCCAGACCCATGTTGATCACGATCTTTTGGAGGCGTGGCACCGCCATCGAGTTCTCAAGCCCCAGCTCCTTCTGCAGCGCGGACTTGATCTCCTTCTTGTACTTTTCTCTCAACCTTGCCGCCATGTTGCCTCACCCTTCAGTTCACAGTTCTCAGTTCGCAGTTCTTAGTTTGTAGCCACTCTGCTCGCGATATCACTGCTGCAACGGCGAACTGTGAACTATGAACCGCGAACTTATTTTTTCGTGGGCAGCTCCTGCCCGCACTTCTTACAAATCCGCAGGCGCATGTCGCCCTCGATCCTGTGACCCACGCGAGCATCGCCGCAATTGGGACATAGCAGCACGACGTTCGAGATGTTGATCGGCGACTCCTGCTCGCCGATGCCTCCCTTGGTCCGCTGCCGCTGCTTGCTCGAGACCGTCTTTTTGACCACCCGCACGTGCTCCACCAGAACCGTGCCATTGTCTGGGAAGACGCGCAGCACGCGGCCCGTCTTACCCCGGTCCGCTCCCGTGAGCACCTTGACCGTATCGTTGCGATGAATACTCAAACTCGGCATTTCGTCTCCAAAAACAGCTACTAGCATCTAGCTGCTAGCTTCATCTCGCTCATCCCGCGTCCATCAACTCAGCACAAAAAGCTAGAAGCTGGAGGCTGGGAGCTGGAAGCTGCCTTTACACCACTTCCGGCGCCAGCGAAACGATCTTCAAAAACTTCTTCTCGCGCAGCTCGCGGGCCACCGGCCCAAAGACGCGCGTGCCTACCGGCTCGTGATCGTCGCCGATCACCACCGCAGCATTCTCGTCAAAGCGGATGTACGTGCCATCGCGCCGCCGGTGCTCCTTGCGCGTGCGCACGATGACCGCCTTCACCACCTTGCCCTTCTTGACGGTACCGTCGGGCGAGGCTTCCTTAACAGCTGCGGTCACCACGTCGCCCAGCCCGGCCTTCGCACCCAGCCCGCCGCCCAGCGGCAGAATCACCTGCAGCTTGCGCGCGCCGGAGTTGTCCGCCACCGCGAGCATGGTTCTCATTTGCACAGCCATGGTTCACTCTCCTCTCGGCAGCCCTACTTCTCAGCGGGAACGGTCTCGCCTGGAAGCACTGCGTCTTCAATCTGGCCCAGCGTCGACCGCCTGACAATCTCTTCGAGCGACCACCGCTTCAACTTGCTCAACGGGCGCGTCTCGCGGATGCGCACGATATCGCCCAAGCGAGCCGAGCTCTGTTCGTCGTGGGCATAGAACTTCTTCGTCGAGCGCACGATCCTCTTGTACTTCGCGTGGGCCTTGCGCATTTCCACCGCAACCACGATGGTCTTCTGCATCTTGGTCGAGACCACCTGGCCCACCTTCTCGTTGCGCCGCGTGCCCGCGGCGGCGGGCGCAGGTGCCACTTTTTGAGTCGCCGTCATTTGCGGGCTCCCTTCGTTTTCTCTTTCTTCGGCTTCTTCGCAGCCGCGGCCGGCGCGGCTTTCTTCGTCTTCCGGGTCTTGGTTTCTGCCGCGGGCGCCGCTTGCTCAACCTTTTCGGCCTTGGCTTCAACTTCGGCCGCAGCTTCCTTGGCTCCAGGAGTTTCGGCTTCCGCGGCTGGCGTGGCTTGTTTCACTTCCTTGTTTTCGCCATGAATGCTCAGCTCGCGCTCGCGCGTCACGGTCTTGATCTGCGCGATCTCCTTGCGCAGTTGACGGAGTTTCTTGACTCCGTCGCTTTGCCCCATCGCCACCTGGAAGCGTATCCGGAAGAGCTGCTCCGCGGAGGTCTTCTCCTGGTGCTTCAACTCTTCGTCGCTCAAATTGCGAATCTTTGCCAGTTCCATCGTTTTTCTAACTCCTAGCTCCTCGCCCCTGGCTCATCCTGCTCGCCTGTCACTCTTCGATTCTGCGCGAAGAGCTGACAGCCAAAACCTGGCGGCTGAAAGCTGCCTTTCTACTCCGCTTTGGCCACAACCTTCTCCGCGCCGGCCCGCTGCACAAACTTCGTTCTCAGCGGCAGCTTGTGCGACGCCAGGCGCATCGCCTCGACCGCTGTCTCCGGCGTGACGCCTTCCATCTCAAACAAAATCTTTCCCGGCCGCACCACCGCGACCCAGTGGTCCAATGCACCTTTGCCCGAGCCCATGCGGACTTCCGCCGGCTTCTTGGTGATGGGCTTGTCAGGAAACAGTCGCAGCCAGATCTTGCCTCCGCGCTTGACGAAACGTGTCATGGCAATACGGCTGGCCTCGATCTGCCGGTCGGTGATGTAACCGCACTCCATGACCTTCAAACCGTACTCGCCGAACGCCAGCGTCGAGCCGCGCCACGCCTTGCCGCGACGCTTGCCCTTCTGCTGCTTGCGGAACTTCACCTTCTTTGGCATCAACATAACGAAAACCCTCAAAAGCAGCTACTAGCTTCTAGCCACTAGCTCCTAGCTTCGATACTTCTGATCCCTGCTTCTCGCGTCGCCCCAACATTCTTAGCTAGCAGCTAGAAGCCAGGAGCTAGAAGCTGCTCTTAAAACACGCTTTTCCCCACCGGCGACGGCTGGCGGCGCTTCTGCTCGTAAATGTCGCCGCGATAGATCCACGTCTTCACGCCGATCACGCCGTAGGTCGTGTTGGCCTCGGTAAACCCGTAGTCGATATCGGCCCGCAGCGTGTGCAGCGGCAAGCGCCCCTGCAGGTACCACTCCGAGCGTGCGATTTCGTTGCCGTTCAGCCGCCCCGAGACGCGCACCTTGATTCCCTTGCAGCCGAAGCGCAATGCCGAGTCCACGCTCTTGCGCATGGCGCGGCGGAAGCTGACGCGCTTTTCCAGTTGCAGCGCGATGTTCTCGCTTACCAGTTGTGCGTCGAGCTCCGGCTTGTTCACCTCGATGATGTCGATGAACACTTCGCGGTTGGTGCGCTTGCCCAGCTCGGTCTTCAGCTTCTCGATCTCCGCGCCTTTGCGCCCGATCACGATGCCCGGCCGCGCGGTGCGGATCAAGAAGCGCAGCTTGTTGCCCGGCCGCTCAATCTCCACCGAGCTGACGCCCGCCGCCTTCAGCTTCTCGCGCAGCTCCGCTTTCAGCTTCACGTCCTCGACCAGGAGCTTGGCGTACTCGCGCTCCGAGAACCAGCGCGATCGCCACGGCTTGTTGATTCCCAGCCGGAATCCGTAAGGATGGACCTTTTGTCCCATACTCTTCCTCTCAAACTCTCCAGGCCTACTTGCCGGCCTTCTTCTTGGCTGCCGCAGACTTCTTCTCTGCCGGGTTGGTTTTCTCAGCTTTCGCCTTGGCCGCTTTCGTTTCCTCGGCCTTTGCCTTCGCTGCCTTGGGCGCGGCTTTCTTTGCTCTGGCCGTCGCGGGCGCAGCCTTCTTCGATCTTTCAGTCTTCGCAGGCGCAGGCGCAGGCTCATCCACCTTCGTCACCAGGCCCGCCGCTGCCTCGCGCTCAGCCACCGACAGCACAATGTGCGTCAGCCGCCGTTGATAGCGGAACGCCCGTCCCATCGGCGCGGGACGGATGCGCTTCATGCGCGGCCCGTCGTTGGCAATCGCCTGCTTCACGTAGAGATTGTCCACGTCCAGGTCGAAGCCTTCTTCGCCCGCCGCGTACTTGGCGTTGTCCACCGCCGAGGCCAGCAGCTTGTACACCACCGGGGCGATGCGCTTTTTGGTGAAGGCCGCCGTTTCCAGCGCGTCCTGCACTCCGCGCCCCTTGATCAGGTCCAGCACCAGTCGCGCCTTCTGCGGCGATACGCGCTGAAACCTGGCTTCGGCCCGGAATTCCCTTGTTTCGACTGCCATACTCATGCCTTCCTCAACTGAGAGCTTCTAGCCCCTAGCTACTAGCTCCTAGCTTTTTCGTGCCCGGAACTGCTCTTTCCTCAGCACGCCCCGCAAATCCCTTAGTCGCTTCGACCGCTGGCTCTACCTCGATCAAGCTAGAGGCTAGAAGCTAGCAGCTTGAAGCTGTTTCTACGCCGGCTTGGCTACAGCCTCGGTCGGCGCCTTGGAGCCGCCGGTGTGGCCCTTGAAGATCCGGGTGGGCGCAAACTCGCCCAGCTTATGTCCCACCATGTTCTCGGTCACGTACACGGGAACGAACTTCTTGCCGTTGTGCACCGCGATGGTGTGACCCACAAACTCGGGGAAGATCGTCGAGCGCCGCGTCCAGGTCTTCACCACTTTCTTGTCGTTGGCCCTGTTCAGCGCCTCAATCTTCACCATGAGGTGCGCATCCACAAACGGCCCTTTCTTTGTCGAACGTCCCATAAAACTCAGCTCCTAGCTTCTAGCTTCTAGCTCCTAGCTCCTCTTGCTTGAGCCGGATTCCAGTCGCTTCTCCGATCCTGGCTGTCCCGCCTTTAGCTAGTAGCTAGAAGCTAGAAGCTAGAGGCTGTCTTCCTACTTCGCCCTGCGGCTGACGATAAACGCATCGGTCCGCTTGTTGTTGCGCGTCTTGTAGCCGCGCGTCGGCTGGCCCCACGGAGTTACCGGATGGCGCCCGCCCGAGGTCTTGCCCTCGCCGCCGCCATGCGGATGGTCCACCGGATTCATCGAGACGCCGCGATTCGTGGGCCGGATGCCCAGCCAGCGATTGCGTCCCGCCTTGCCGATCGACACATTCTCGTGATCCGTGTTGCCCACCTGTCCGATGGTTGCCATGCACTCGGCCAGCACCTTGCGCGTCTCGCCCGAGGGCAGTTTGAGCAGGGCATAATCGCCCTCCTTGGCCACCAGTTGCGCCTGCGCTCCAGCCGAACGCGCCATCTGCGCGCCCTTGCCCGGCTTGAGTTCGATGGCGTGAACCGTGGTGCCCGAGGGAATGCTCTTGAGCGGCAGCGCATTGCCAATGAGAATGTCGGCCTCAGGCCCCGACGTCACCGTCGCCCCGACCTTCAGCCCCACTGGCTGCAAAATGTAGCGCTTCTCGCCGTCTGCGTAGTGCACCAGAGCAATGCGCGCCGACCGGTTGGGATCGTACTCGATGGTCGCCACTTTGCCTGGCACGCCAAACTTCTCGCGCTTGAAGTCGATCAGGCGCAGCTTCTGCTTGTGCCCGCCGCCATGGTGGCGGATCGTCATGTCGCCCGAATTGCGGCGTCCGCCAGTGCGCTTGCGCGTTGCCAGCAGCGGCTTATGCGGCGTGTCTGTGGTCAGATCGTCCGTCGCCAGCGAGGTTTGGAATCGCAGCGTCGGTGTGACCGGTCTGTAAGTTTTGATTGCCATGATCTCTGTCCTTGACGAGCCGCTAAATGCCAGCTTCTAGCCTCTAGCTCCTAGCTTCCAGCTCATCCTTCTCAAACTTTCTTCTCTGCCCAACTTTGGCTCCTAACTTCGCCCCGCGCTCATCCAAGCTAGAAGCTAGAGGCTAGAAGCTAGCGGCTGCCTTACAGATTGCTCACGTACTCCGGCAGCTTCTCTCCGGCCTTTAGCTTGACGTACGCCTTCTTCCAATCCGGTTTGTAGCCCGAATATCTGCCGCGGCGGCGTTCCTTGCCGGCAACGTTGGCCGTGCGCACCGCGGCGACCTTCACTTTGAAGAGCGTCTCCACGGCCTCCTTCACTTCCGTCTTCGTGGCCGAAGGCGCCACTTCGAAGACCAGCGTCCCCTCGGTCTCTTTCACGCCCAATCCCTTTTCGGTGATCAGCGGGCGGCGAATTACGGTGTAGAGAGTCGGCATTACGCGGCCTCCTTTTCGGCGGCGGCTTTGCGCCCCTCGGTTTTGCGTTTTGACGCGCTCTTCTCTAGCGCTTCCGCCAACTGCTCAATCGCGGCCTTGGAAAAGATTGCCCGGTCGTAGCGCAGCAGATCGTAGGGGTGCACTTCGTTGTTCAGCACCAGCTCCACGCCCTTGAGATTCCGCGCCCCAAGCACCAGCGATTGCGTCAGCGTCTTGCCGTTTTCCACCAGCAGCGCCGTCCGCTTGGCGTCTAGTTTGTCCAGCGCCTCGCGGTAGAGCTTGGTCTTGCCTTCCTTAATCTCCAGCGAATCCACCACGGTCAGTTTGCCGTCGGCCAGTTTCGCGGCCAGCGCCGAGCGCAGTGCGCCCAGCAACTTCTTGCGCGGGAAGGGATACTCGTAGCTGCGCGGCTGCGGCCCGTGGACCGTGTAGCCATGACGCCACAGAGGCGAGCGCACCGAACCGATACGCGCGCGGCCCGTGCCCTTCTGCTTCCACAGCTTCTTGCCGGATCCGGCAACTTCGGTGCGGCTCTTGGTCTTGTGCGTGCCCTGGCGCAGAGAAGCGCGGTAGTGCTTCACCGCCTCCCACAACAGGGCCTCGTTCACCTGCTCCGGCGCAAACACCGCGTCGGCCAGCTCCACCGAGCCCACTTTATCGCCGCTTAAATTCACTACATCCACTTTTGCCATCGTCTTCTTCCAATCAGCTTCTAGCCGCTAGCTTCTAGCTGCTAGCTCTAACGTGCCAAAGCCAAGACATCAACTCATCGCACTCAGATATCTCTCTTTAGCAGCTACTGTCACTTCCTCACAATCAAGCTAGAAGCTAGGAGCTAGAGGCTAAGAGCTAGTTCATTTCTTCTTCGCCGCCTTCTTCGCCGCCTTCAGCGGATCCAACGTGCCCGCTCCCGCAAAGCCACGGCGTTCGCGCGGCGGAGCCTTGGCCTTCAAGATCATTACGTAGCCCTCGCGCGGTCCCGGCACCGCTCCCTCAACCATCAGCAGATTCTCGTCCAGGTCGATGCCGCGAATGCGCAGATTGCGCACTGTCACCTGGTCCGTTCCAAGATGGCCGGGCATGCGTTGACCTGGAAATACACGCGACGGAAAACTTGAAGCGCCGATCGAACCCTGCACCTGGAACATGTGCCCATGCGACTTGGGGCCGCCGCCGAACTTATGCCTTTTCACCACGCCGGCAAACCCGCGTCCCTTCGACGTGCCGCTCACGTCCACAAACTTCGAATCGTTGAAAATGTCCACCAGCACGCGATCGCCGGCCTTGGTCTCTGCGGCGCCATCAGGCGCGGCCTCAACATTCACTTCCTTGATGAACTTCACCGGCGGGGCCTCGGTTTTCTTGAGGTGCCCGGTTTGCGCCTTCGTCATCCGCGAGGCCTTCACGAACTCCACCAGCCCGATCTGCGCGGCGTCGTACCCATCCTTTGCCGCCGTTTTCAACTGCGTAATCACGCATGGACCGGCCTGCAGCACCGTGATCGGGTGCACGTCGCCCTTCTCGTCGAAGACCTGCGTCATGCCGATCTTTCTTCCCAGAATCCCTGTAACCGCCATCTTTCCCTCACCTCATCATGCGAGCTGGTATGTCTCGCACTGCCGGAACTTCTGTGAGCTTCTAGCTGCTAGCTTCTAGCTCCTAGCTATTCCCATGCCAGGAATCTGCTATCAACTCCCCAACAAAAAACTTCGCCTTGCTTCGGCTGCTGGTTCCACCCCGATCGAGCTAAAGGCTAGAAGCTAGCAGCTAGAAGCTCGAAAAGTAGCTCCGCTACTTTTCGAACGCCTTGATCTCCACATCCACGCCCGCCGGCAGATCGAGCTTCATCAGCGCGTCCACCGTCTGCTGCGTCGGCTCCAGAATGTCGATCAGCCGCTTGTGGGTGCGAATCTCGAACTCCTCGCGCGATTTTTTGTCCACGTGCGGCGAACGCAGCACGCAATACTTGTTCTTGACCGTCGGCAAGGGAATCGGGCCAGCCACCGTTGCCCCGGTGCGCTTGGCCGTGTCCACAATCTCGCCGGTCGAGGTGTCCAGCACACGATAGTCGTATGCCTTCAACCGAATGCGAATCCTTTGTCCTACCATTGGCTCCCCTTCAGTTCGCAGTGAACAAGTCAAGAAGTGAACAAGTGAAACAGTGAATGAGTGAAGCAGCAACTTGCGACATTCACTTTTTCACTCTCTTCACTCTGTCACTTCCTTCACTTCCTCACT